>JABAOF010022847.1_pt2 | contig 16477 bp, 19 predicted proteins | sample 7062171 | NCBI WGS metagenome assembly JABAOF01 (sample SAMN14538628, study PRJNA623070) | marine sediment metagenome | biome: marine biome [ENVO:00000428]; feature: marine pelagic biome [ENVO:01000023]; material: deep marine sediment [ENVO:00002113] | place: India: Gulf of Khambhat ...
CTGGAAGCGGGCTGCCGGCGCGAGCAGCTGGTGATCGATCCGGGGATCGGCTTCGGTAAGACAGCCGACCAGAATCTGGCCCTGATTAACGAGCTGGAGCGGATCGCCGGGTTGGGCTACCCGGTCTTAGTCGGGCCATCGCGAAAGTCGTTCATCGGCAAGACCCTCGGGCTTGGCGTTGACGAACGGCTGGAGGCGACGCTCGCCGCCTGTGTGGTGGCGCTGCTGCGTGGAGCGCGAATCTTCCGTGTCCACGATGTGAAGGCCGCCCGGCGAGCGCTGGATATGGCAGATGCGATAGCAACGTGGTCGAGCGGTGCAGAGCTTTCTTGAGCGAATCAGCTTTCTAAGGCCCGGCCTTCGGGATCTGATCCAGATCGCGGTGGTGGCGTACATATTTTACCGCCTCCTGTTGCTCTGGGCCGGTACTCGGGCGATCCAGATGCTGATCGGCCTCATCTTGCTGTTCGCGGTCTACGCGCTCGCCGAGATTCTGCAGTTGGAGCTGATCCGCTACCTGCTCGACATCTTCTTCACCTACGGCGTCCTGGCGGCGGTCATCATATTCCATCCCGAGCTGCGCAACGCCCTCTCGAAGCTGGGTCAGAGCCGTCTCTGGCGTTACTTCTCCCGGCCGGAGCAAAGTTCGGAGTCGTTACAGATCTTGGCACACACCGCCGAGCTGCTGGCTCGGAAGCGGATCGGCGCGATCATCGCCGTCGAACGGGAGGTCGGTTTGGAAGAGTATGCCCGTAAAGGCACGCCGATCCATGCCCCGATCTCCACCGAGCTGCTCGAGAGTGTGTTCACCCGGTACGGGCCCCTGCACGACGGCGCTGTGGTCATCCGCGGCGATACGATATTGGCGGCCCGCTGCATCCTGCCGCTCACCCAATTTCCTGTCACCGACCGGAGCCTCGGCACCCGCCACCGGGCGGCCATCGGCCTCTCCGAGGAGACCGACGCCCTGGTGATCGTGGTGTCCGAGGAAACCGGGGACATCTCGCTGGCGCAGCGCGGGCGCCTGGAGCGGAAGGTGAGCGGCGAAAGGCTGCGTGAGGCGCTGGGTGTGAAGCCGGCTCGGGCCAAGCTGGCGGCGGCCCCGCCGGCGGCGCAGCCGGCCGAGTCGGCGGCGGCGGAGCTGAGTCTCGTTGACAGAAGCCCCTCGGCGCCGTAGAGTTTTCCGCAGAACAACTGGACAAATCGGGTCAAGTACAACGAAGCGACAGCGAGGTTCGCATTGCAGACCGAAGCCCAATACGCTCTCATGGAGCTGTTCCGGGACGGCGGAGTCATGATGTACTTCCTGGTGCTCTCATCGCTGCTGGCGCTGGGGGTGATGATCGCCAAAGGCTATATCCTCTGGGTGGCGCACCGCGACAGCAAGCGGCTGTTGGACCAGATCTCCGATATCGCGCAGCGGGCCGCTGACCTGGATTCGACGATCGAGCTGGCCGATGAGACGCAGGGCCCGGTGGCGGCGATCGTCTCCGCGGGCTTGAGGCGGTTGCGGGAACGTCGCCATGGCAGCAAGGACATCGAGAAAGCGATCTCGACGACCGGATCGATCGAGCTGGGCTTCCTGGAGCGGGGTCTGGTGGTGCTGGCCACCGTAGCGAACGTGGCCCCGATGATGGGCTTCCTGGGCACGGTCGCTGGCATGATCGCCGCCTTTGGGGCGGTGGCGGAGGCGGGTCAGATCGAGGCCTCGCTGGTGGCGGGCGGGATCAAGGTGGCGCTGATCACGACGGCCACGGGACTGACGATCGCCATCCCGGTGAACATCGCCTACAACTTTTTCGTGTCACGTATCGACCTCCTGATTATCGATATGGAGAGGGGCGCCGAAGCGGTATTGGACATTGTGCCGCGGGCGAGTCGCGCAACCAGTTAGAGGTGATCCCATGCCCCTGCTGCAGAAGAAAAGCAAGGTCAGCGACGAGATTCCCACCGCCTCGATGGCGGACATCGCCTTCCTGCTGCTGATCTTCTTCCTCACCACCACCGTGTTCGAGGAGGAGAAAGGGCTGCCGATCGTGCTGCCCGAGGCGGCGGCGGAGCAGGTCGAGGTCTCCCAGAAGAACATCATCCACTTTCTGGTTCGAGAAGACGGCGCGGTGGTCATCCGACGTGGCCAGAGCCAGGCCGAGCAAGTGGTTGCCTTCGCCGAGATCGAGGGGATCATGCGGCAAGAGATCGCGGACAACCCGGAGATCATCGCCGCGGTGAAGACGGCGCCTGAGGCACCTTACCGTTACATGATCAACGTGCTGGATGGCCTGCAATCGGCCAGCGCCCAGCGGATCTCCTTACAGCTCTGGGAGAAGTAGCGAGCATGGCGAGAAAAAGCGGCGCGTTCGAGAGAAAGTCCAAGGTCGCGAGCGAGATACCCACGGCATCGATGGCGGATATCGCCTTCTTGCTGCTCATCTTCTTCATGGTCTCGACGACGTTCCGGCGTGAGCAGGATCGTCGCCTCACCTTCCCGAAGGCCGAGGCCACGCAGAAGATCGACGAGAAGCGCAAGAACATCTTGCATGTCTGGCTCGAACCGGACGGTGCGGTGTATATTAATGATCGGCGGATTCCGATGGACCTGGTGGCGGAGACGGTGCTGCCGCTCTATCGCGAAAGCGAGCGTCGGTTGCTCATAGCGATCCGTGGCGATCGCGAGGTCCCCTATCGGTTCATTAACTCCGTCACGGAGCAGTTGCGGGAGGCGAACGCCGTTCGGGTCTTTTTCCATACGGACCTGGAGAGCCGACTGACACGCGAGAGGAGGTAGAGCGGCCATGCCACAAGGACAAGGGTCAGCGGCCGGCTGGGTAGGCGGTGCCTATCGCCAGACCGCTAACGACCGCTTCAAGAGAACTGCGGGTCCCTGGCTCTGGGGCAGCGTGGTAGTCGCGACCGTGTTCCATTTCGGGTTGTTCAAGTTCTTCCCGGAACTGACGGCCTCCGATGTCAGCTTCGGGGTGAACGAATTCGAGGCGATCGAGCTGCCGCCCGAGGTGGAGATCCCGCCGCCGCCGGAGCAGATCGCCCGGCCCGCCGTGCCGGTGGTGGCTGCGACGGAGCTCGAGGAGGACATCACGATCGCGCCGACGACGTTCGAGGAGAACCCGGTCGAGAACCTGCCGCCGCCGCCCAGCGATGCGAGCCGGCTCGGCGATCAGCCGGTCTTCACTCCATACACGGTCAAGCCGGAGCTGAAGAACCGGCGCGAGGCCATGCGCATCGTCGAGGGCAATTACCCGAAGCTGCTGAGGGACGCCGGGATCGGCGGCACGGTAAACGTCTGGGTGTTCATAGACACGCAGGGCAACGTCAAGAACGCGCAGGTCCAGAAGAGCTCGGGCAATAAGGCGCTGGATGAAGCAGCGCTGACCTCGGCGCGGGAGTTCGAGTTCACACCAGCTCTGAACCGCGACAAGCAAGTACCGGTGTGGGTGGCGATCCCGATTACGTTCAGCGTGAAGGGTTAGGCCACGGCTTGCGGTCGCTCCGACCCGGCATCGCGAGCGCGGTGCCGGGTTTTTTTTATCTTGATTCGCTCCGATGAGGGGCGTAACTTTGCGTGATTATGTATCTTGAGCGACTCGAGCGCGCGCTGCCCGAGGTCCGCGCGCGGATCGATCGGGCCTGTCAACGTGTCGGTCGCTCGGACGCCGATTCGATCAACATCGTGGCCGTGACCAAGGGCCACCCCCTCCAGGCCCTCTACGCCGCACGTGAAGCGGGCTTGCGGGTGATCGGCGAGAGCCGGGTGCAGGAGGCTCGGGAAAAGTGGGAGGCGGTGGGCGACATCGGGTTGACCTGGCATCTCGTGGGCCACCTGCAGCGGAACAAGGTACGTCAGGCGCTGACGCAATTCTCGCTGATTCAGTCGGTGGACTCGGTGCGCTTGGCCAAGGCGATCGAGGCAAAGGCGGCGAAGCTCGGTCGATCGGCGCCGATCCTGGTGCAGGTGAACGCCTCGGGGGAGGGAACGAAGTACGGCGTGCCATTGGAGGGAGCCGGCAAAGCGATCCGCCGCATCTGTGCGCTCGAGCATCTGCGTGTGGCCGGCTTAATGACGATGGCGCCGTTCACAAACGATGAGACCGTGTTGCGCGAGACCTTCCGGCGCACGCGTGGACTTTTCTTGCAGTGCCGGGACGCGGGGAAAGGCTTCGAGGGTCGCTGGCTCTCGATGGGGATGACGGGCGATTTCGAGATCGCCGTTGAGGAGGGGAGTAACATGGTGCGGCTGGGCACTGTGCTGTTTGGGGAGCGGCCAAAATGATCGACCTGACGCCACTCGATGTTCGCAAGAAGAAGGGTGACTTTCGGCGCAGCGTGCGCGGCTACGACCCCGAGTTGGTCGACGACTTTCTCGATATGGTCGCCGAACGCCTGGAGGAACTGGTCAAGCAGAACGTGGCGCTGACGGAGCGGGCGGAGCACCTGCAGGAGCAGGTCGCCTCGTACCGCGAGCGCGAGAAAGCGCTGAACGAGGCGCTGGTCACCGCGCAGCAGCTGCGCGCGGAGGCTCAGGCCCAGGCGGACCGTGAGGCCGAATTGGTGCGGCGCGAGGCTCAGGGCCAGGCCGAGCGGATCATCGAGGAAGGGCAGCGTTCCTACCGCGAGCTCGCCCGCGACATCGAGGGGCTCCAGGCGCGCAAACGCCAATTCTTCCGGGCCTTCGAGACGATGCTCGAGCGTTTCCGTGCCGACCTAGAACTGGAGGAGAGCCGACTCGAGGACACGGTAGCGGCGGAGCTGCCGCTGGTCAGGCGCTCGGGTTCGCCCGGCGCTGCGGTCCCCGAGAAGCCGAAGGGTCAGTCGGCCAAACCGCCGACGCCGGAGGGGGAGGCGAAGCGTGAGCCGGCGGAGGCCAGGCAGCAAGACTGGCTCTCGTCGTTGGTGGGCGAGCGCGAGCCGGAGGAGAGCAGCGGATGACAGCCGGCGCGACGGACGAACGACTCGCGCAAATCGGCGCGGCCGTTGACGTCGTGCGCGGACGGATCGATCTGGAGCCACGCATCGCGATTATTCTGGGCACCGGCCTGGGGGCTCTCATCGGAGAGATCGACACCGACGTCGTGATCCCGTACGATGAGCTTCCCGGGTTTCCGGTCCCGACCGTCGAGACACACTCGGGCCGCCTGTTGCTGGGCCACCTCGCCGGGAAAGCGGTCGTGGCGATGCAAGGCCGGTTCCATCGCTATGAAGGGTATACACTGCAACAGGTGACCTTTCCCGTCCGGGTCATGCGAGCGTTGGGTGCCGAGACCCTAATCGTCTCCAACGCCTGCGGTGGCATGAACCCGATGTGGGATGTGGGCGATCTCATGTTGATCGCCGACCACATCAACCTGCTCGGCGACAATCCACTGATCGGCGGCAACCTCGACGCGCTCGGCCCTCGCTTCCCCGACATGTCCGAGCCCTACGACCTCGAACTGCAGCGGTTAGCGCTCGACGCGGCGCGGGACGAGCGGATCACGCTGCGGCGCGGCGTCTACGTGGCGGTACCTGGCCCCAATTTGGAGACGCGCGCGGAATACCGCTTCCTGCGATTGATCGGCGCCGACGTCGTCGGGATGTCCACGGTGCCCGAGGTCATCGTCGCGGTGCACGGGGGGATGAAGGTCCTCGGGATTTCGATCATCACCGATAGCTGCCTGCCGGACGCCCTGAAGCCGGCGAGCGTCGAAGAGATCATTCGGGTGGCGAACGAGGCCGAGCCAAGACTGACCCAGCTGATCAAGCATGTGGTGGCCCGTGTGGGCCAGTGAGCGATATGAGCCGCAAGCCGTATCCAGAGATTCCGGACAATCCGACGGAGCTCGAGGAAGAGGTCCTCGCGCTTTGGGACCAGGAGGACACGTTCCGGCGCTCGCTCGAGCTGACCGCAAAGGGACAGCCGTTCGTCTTCTATGAGGGGCCGCCGACGGCCAACGGGCGTCCCGGTATTCACCACGTCATCTCCCGCACACTCAAGGACACCTTCTGCCGCTATCGGACGATGCGGGGCCGTTTGGTCACACGCATCGCCGGGTGGGACACGCACGGGCTGCCGGTGGAGGTCGAGGCGGAGAAGGCGTTGGGCATCTCCGGAAAGCCGGAGATCGAGAAGATCGGGGTCGAGCGATTCACGCAGGTGAGCCGCGATCACATCTTCACCTACAAAGAAGAGTGGGAGAAGCTTTCCAGACGAATCGGGTTCTGGCTCGACTACTCTCGTGCCTACATCACCTGTTCTGCGGAGTACATCGAATCCGTCTGGTGGGCGCTGGCCCGCTTTCACGAGAAGGGGCTGCTGTACCGCGGTCACAAGGTCGTGCCGTATTGCCCGCGCTGCGGTACGGGCCTTTCCAGCCACGAGGTGGCCCTCGGTTACGAAGAGGTCACCGAGCCGGCGGTGACGGTCAAGTTCCCCCTCAAAGAACGTCCCGGGGAGTACCTGCTCGCCTGGACGACCACGCCCTGGACCTTGCCGGGGAATGTCGCTCTTGCGGTGAGCCCGATGGTGGCCTACGTCAGGGCGCGGATCGGAGGCGAGATCTACTACCTGGCGGAGCGCTTGGCGGATGAGGTGCTGGGCGAGGGCCACGAGGTGCTGGAGACGATGCCGGGCGGAGTGCTGGAGGGTCTTCGTTACGATCCACCGTTCCCCTTCCTGGGTCGGGTGGTCGGGGAAGACCGCGGCTGGTACGTGACGACAGCCGATTTCGTGACGGCGGAGGAGGGGACCGGCATCGTCCACACGGCGGTGATGTACGGACAGGACGACTACGAGCTGGGTGTTCGCCTGGGATTACCGATGCACCACCTGGTGGACGAGGAAGGCCGTTTCACCAGCGAGGTGACGCCCTGGGCCGGCGTCTTTGTCAAAGATGCCGATCGCGAGATCATCGAGGAGCTGAAACGCTCGAAGCGCCTGTGGAAGGTGGAGCCGCACGCCCATACCTACCCGTTCTGTTGGCGCTGCCAGACGCCTTTGTTGTACTACGCCCGTGAATCGTGGTACCTGCGTACGACGGCGGTCAAAGAGCAGCTGCTGGCCAACAACGAGGCGATCGCCTGGCACCCACCGGAGATCGGGCGGGGCCGCATGGGCGAGTGGCTGGAGAACAATGTGGATTGGGCGCTCTCCCGCGACCGCTACTGGGGAACGCCCCTTCCGGTCTGGGTCTGTGACCGCTCGGCCAATCATATCGAGGTGATCGGCGGCTACCCCGAATTGAGCGAGCGCGCGGGCATCGAGATCAAGGCGGGTTTCGACCCGCACAAGCCTCTTATCGACACCCTGAGTTGGAAGTGCCGGGAGTGCGAGGGCGCGATGCGCCGGACGCCGGAGGTGATCGACGCCTGGTTCGACTCCGGCTCGATGCCGTTCGCCCAGTGGCATTATCCGTTCGAGGCGCAGGAGACGTTCGAGCGCGAGTTCCCGGCGGACTTCATCGCCGAGGGTGTCGATCAGACGCGCGGCTGGTTCTACTCACTGCTCGCCATTTCGACAGTGCTGTTCGAGCGCGCGCCGTACCGGAACGTCGTCGTCAACGACCTGGTGCTCGATGCGGACGGCGTGAAGATGTCGAAGTCGCGCGGCAACGTGGTCGATCCCTGGGAGGCGGTGGCTGAGTTCGGAGCCGACGCCATACGCTACTACATGCTGGCGGTGAGCAACCCCTGGCTGCCGAAGCGTCACGACCCCAAGGCGATCGGCGAGGTCCGGCGCAAGTTTTTCGGGACGCTCAACGCGACCTACCGCTTCTTCGAGATCTACGCGAACCTCGAGGGCTGGCGGCCGGGGAACGCCCCAGCAGTCGAGCGGCGGCCGGTGCTGGACCGCTGGCTGCTCTCGCGTCTCGATGCGCTGGTCGAGGCCTGTCGGGCAGACCTGGATGCCTATCAGGTCACACACGCGATCCGTCGCGTGGGCGAGTTCGTGGTGGACGACCTGTCGAACTGGTACGTCAGGCGCTCGCGACCGCGCTTCTGGGGCACTCGGGCCGCCAGCCGCGAGACGATGGACGCGGCGTTCAGCACGCTGAGCGAGGCGCTGGTGACGGTGTGCCGGCTGCTGGCGCCGATGACCCCGTTCGCGACGGATTGGATCCACCGACAGCTCGCTGGATCCTCTGTTCACCTCGAGCGCTACCCCGAGCCGGGGGATCGCCGCGACCGAGATCTGGAGGCCGAGGTAGAGCTGGGACGTAAGCTGGCCGGGCTGGGACGCTCGGCTCGCGAGTCGGCGGGGATTCGGGTGCGTCAGCCGCTGCGGGGCATGCTGGCCGTGGTCCCGGGCGGCGGTCCAGCGCTCGGCCCCGAGGTGCTGGAGATCGTTCGCGAGGAGCTGAACGTGCGGGAGGTCAGGTTCGTGGATGACTCCAACGAGCTGGTGAGCTTCCGGGCCGTCCCCAACTTCGCGGCCTTGGGTCCGGAGTTTGGACCGCGGGCGGGCGATGTGGCGGAGGCGCTGCGCAGCCTGGACTCGACGGCCCTGGCTGCCTGGCGCCGTCGGGGCGGCGCCCTGGCGGTGGAGCTGGCCGGCGAGCGCCTCGAGGTGCCGGCGGCGGCGCTGGAGGTGGCGCAGGAACCGCGAGCCGGCCTGGCCGTTCAGGCCGAGGGGGGCATTGTGGTGGGGCTGACAACGACTTTGGACGATGAGCTACGGGCCGAGGGCACGGCTCGGGAGCTGGTGAACCGGATCCAGCGGCTGCGGCGCGACGCCGGCCTCGAACTGGACGACCGGATCCGTTTGGGTATCTTTGGGGCGCCCGAGGTGGCGGCCGCCGCCGTAGCGCACCGGGATTACATCGCGTCCGAGGTGTTGGCGGTGGAAGTCGAGGTGGGGCCGGAGCCACCCGGCGCGGACGCGTACGATCACACGCGGGAGATCCGGCTGGATGGTCGTCAAGCAGTGATTGCGGTGCGGGTCCGCTAACTAATCGGATTTCGGCGCCGCTGGGGCGAGAAACTGAGGGGAACTCAATGACACTGACAAAGAAGGACTTGGCGCACTTCGAGAAGCGGCTATTAGATGAACGGGCGAAGATCGTCAAGCAGCTGGCTCAGTTCGATGAGTCAGTCGCCGATACCCTTCAGGGCTCAGATGGCGATCTGTCCGCCTACAGCTTCCATATGGCGGATCAGGGCACCGACGCGATGGAGCGGGAAAAAGCCTTCTTGTTCGCCAGCAAGGAAGGTCGGCTGCTTTATCACATCGATCAGGCCTTGCGTCGGCTCTATCGAACGCCGGAAGCCTTCGGCATCTGCGAGGAGTGCGGATCGGAGATCGGGTTCGAGCGTCTGGACGCCTTACCGCACGCTCGGCTTTGTATCAAGTGCAAAGAGCGCGAAGAGAACTGTGACTTTTGACAGCTATCCCCAGGTCGAGGAGCTTGGGAAGCAGGAGCTGGCCCATATCGCCGAGTTGCGGGGCAAGTTCGCAGCCTTCGCCGGAACGGCCGGGTTGGTGCTATTGCTGGACCTGCTCACCAAGTTGGTGATCCAGCAAACGCTATACGTGCATCAGCAGGTCTCGATCCTCGGCGACTTCTTTCGCCTGACCTACATTCACAATCCTGGCGCGGCGTTCGGTCTGCATCTGGGGCCGCATTCCCGCTTCATTTTCCTGACTCTCGCGCTGATCGCTCTGGGCGTTCTGGTGATGATGTACCGGCACACGCCGGCGGCGGACAGGCTGAGGCTGTTTGCCATCGGAGCCATCGCCGGTGGCGCGCTGGGCAATGTGATCGACCGGGTACGCTCTCAGCTGGGCGTGGTCGATTTCCTCGATTTTGGGATTGGAAATGTTCGCTGGCCGGTGTTCAACTTGGCGGACACGGCCGTGACGATCGGCGCGATGCTGCTACTCGCCTCGTTGTGGGCAGAGGACCAGCGGCGCGATCGTGAAAAGAGTGGAACGAGTTGACGGACCTGATGGGGAGCTGGCCTATCGCGTCCACGTGAGTGAGCCTTCGCACGAAAGGCTCGACCGCTACCTCGCCGAGAAGCTCCCGCTCACCCGCTCCCAGATTGCAAACTTGATCGAAGCCGGTCGCGTGAAAGTCGCCGGCCGGGTTCCCAAGAAAAGCTACCTTCCCGAGCCCGATGACGTCATCGTCGTCGAGGTTCCAGCGCCCGAGCCGCCCCTGGCCCTTCCCGAGGACATACCGCTGGACGTCCGCTATGAGGACGAGGGCCTGATCGTCGTCAACAAGCCCGCCGGGATGGTGGTCCACCCGGCGCCCGGCCACAGCCGCGGCACACTGGTCAACGCGCTTCTGCACCGTGTCGACCAGCTGTCGCGGATCGGGGGAGGCCGTCGCCCCGGCATCGTCCATCGGTTGGACAAGGACACGTCGGGGTTGCTGATCGTCGCCAAGGACGAGCGTGTTCATCGACGCCTGGCCGAGGCTTTGACGAAGCGGCGGATCGAGCGTCGCTATCTGGCAGCCTGCTGGGGCCACCTGCGCGAGGACACCCTTCGCATCGAAGCTGAGCTCGGGCGCCACCGTCGCGACCGGAAGCGGATGGCTGTGGTGCCCGGGGCACGACCTGCTCTGACCGAGGTGGAGCGGCTGGAGCGCTGGGTGGCGGCCGACTTTCTCCGGGTGCGGCTGCATACCGGTCGGACGCACCAGATTCGTGTACATCTGCGTCACATCGGCCACCCGATCGTCGGGGATCGCCAGTATGGCTCGGGCTGGGAGCGCAGCCTGGGTGGCGTGGGGCGTCGCTGGGCGCAGGAGCTGGCGCGGCGCGTGCCACGCCAGTTCCTGCACGCGGCAGAGCTGGCTTTCGAGCACCCGCTAACGGGGCGCCCTCTGAGCTTTTCGGTCGATTTGCCCGAGGAGCTGGCGCAGGTGGCGGAATGGGCCCGTCAGGCGAGTTGACCATCGCGTTAGTGCTTATTAAACTTATACTTCCGCGTGCTACTGCGCCGCGATCCCTCCCCCAATTCCCACAGAGTACAGAGGGTTGCCGTCGGTGTCGGACTCCGCGGGGCGCCAGCTCCTATTCGAGGTCGGCGAGTACATGTTTTCAGCGGACGCGCGGGAGCTACGTGGGGTTTTGGAGCCGTTGGAGGCGACCCCCGTTCCCGGCGCGGTGTCGGGCGTTTCCGGTCTCATCAATCTGCGCGGACAGCTCCTCGTGGCCGGCGTGTTGGGCCCGGTACTGGGTGTGCCCGCCCGCCGGAGCGCGGAGGCGGCGCTCGTCATATTCGAGCGAGAGGGTCGACGCGTAGCCCTCGAGGTCGATCGGGTGCTGGGGATGGCTCCGTACCCGACCGGCGGCCCGGACGTGCCCGAGAAGCTCTTGGAGGCGTTGGGTGCGCGGGAAGTGGTCAGGGGCGTCGGCCACCTCGGCGCTCGGCCTTACTACGAGCTCGACGTTCCTGCGTTGATCGACCGGGTGCTGGAGCCCGCAGCACGCGCCGCCGCCGTGCCGCGCCCGGCAGACACGGAAGGGTAGGGGAGCGATGAGCCACACGGTATTGATCGTCGACGACGCGATCTTCATGCGTACCATGATCGCCGACATCCTCAAGCAGGCGGGATTCGAGATCGTCGGTGAAGCGGCAACCGGCGTCGAAGCCGTGCAGAAGTACAAGGAGCTGAAGCCGGACCTCGTGACCATGGACATCGTGATGCCCGACATGGGAGGCATCGACGCGGTGCGCGAGATCATCAAGCAAGATCCGAACGCCCGCATCCTGATGTGCAGTGCCATGGGTCAGCAGGGTTTGGTGGTCGAGGCCATTCAGGCCGGGGCCCGAGACTTCGTGGTCAAGCCCTTCCAGCCGTCTCGGGTGCTTGAGGCTGTGCAGCGTCTGTTGGGATGAGCCCGGACGGGAAGTACGCGGAGCTTTTCGCGGCCGAGGCGCGCGAGCATCTGGCGGAGATGGATCGCGCCCTTGTCGCTTTGGAGAAGAACCCCGACGATCGTGGTTCGCTGGACGGGATCTTCCGTTCCGTTCACACGATCAAGGGCATGGCGGCGGCCATGGGTTACGATGTGGCCACGCGCCTCGCCCACACCATCGAATCGGTGCTCGCTGAATTGCGCGGGGAGCGCCGGCGTGTCAGCGCCGATCTGGTCGATCTGCTGCTCGAAAGCATCGACCTGCTGGGGACCGTGGTCGAGGCCACCGTGGCCGGAGAGCAGCCGCCGGATCCGGAGCTCGTCGTTGAGCGGCTGATCCTGTGGCGGCTGGCAGGGGAGCGCAGCCAGCCGGCCGAGACTGCTCCAGCGAAGTGGTACAAGCCACCTCCGGCGGGGGGCGCCCCGTCGCGCCGCGCCGATGTCACCCGGGTTCGCGTTGATAGTCGCCGGCTGGACGCGCTGATGAACCTGACGGGCGAGCTGACGATCGTGCGCGATCGTCTGCGCTTGTTGGCGGAGGAGCTGCGGTCAGACGCCTTGCAGGAGCTGGTCGAGCGGGCGGGCCGGCTGGTGTCCGAGCTGCAGGTCCATGTGGTCGAGAGTCGTATGGTGCCGGTCTGGCAGATCTTCGATCGGTTCCCCCGGCTCGTACGGGACGCGGCGCGCGGGGCGGGCAAGGAGGTCGAGCTGGTGATCTGCGGCAAGGAGATGGAGCTCGATCGCTCTTTGCTCGATGCCATCGCCGATCCGCTGGTGCATCTGTTGCGCAACGCCGTGGATCACGGCATCGAGTCGGCCGAGGAGCGGGAGCGGCTTGGCAAGTCGGTCGCCGGTCGCGTCGAGCTGGAGGCGCGGCGTGAGCGATCCCGCGTGGTCATTGTGGTCCGCGACGACGGGCGGGGTATCGATCGCCAGGCCGTGATCGAAAAGGCTCGACGCGAGGGTCTGATCGACGAGGCTGACGAGCTGACGGACCAGGAGCTCTTTCGTATCGTCGCGCGTCCCGGATTCTCCACGGTGGCCGAGGTGACCTCGCTCTCGGGGCGCGGCGTCGGGCTCAACGTGGTCGAGGATACCGTCCGGGGATTGGGTGGGTCGGTCGAGCTGCAGAGCGAAGCCGGTGCGGGGACGCGGGTCCGCCTGGAGCTTCCCCTGACCCTGGCGATTGTGCCGGCGCTAATCGTGCGCGTAGCCGGCCAGGTCTACGCGCTGCCGGCGACGTTCACGCGCGAGAGCTTCGAGCTGAGCGAGGCACAGGTCGAGCGAGCGCACGGGGGCGAGTGGGTGACCTGGCGTGACCAGCGTGTGCCCGTTCGGCGGCTGGGGCAGATCTTCGCGAACGGCTCGGCCGGCCCCGCGCCGACTCAGACGGAATCGGCCGGGGTACTAAAGCTTGTGGCACTGGATTTCGGCGGCCGGCGAAGCGTGGTGGTGGTGGATGGCTTTCAGGGTGAAGAAGAAGTCGTCGTCAAGCCGTTCGATACTCCGCGCGGAACGATACCGATCTTTGCCGGCGCTACCGTCCGGCCCGACGGTCGACCGGCGCTGGTCCTCGACGCCGGCCGTTTGACCTGAGGCTTCAGGGGCGGCGGCCCGATCGGCTCCACCTATGTGTGGGACATGCCTATGAGCGAAGCACAGCGTCTCCGCGAACTCGAGCTCGATGCTCTGAAAGAGGTGGCGAACATCGGCGCTGGTCATGCGGCAACGGCCTTGAGCCAGCTGACGAAGCGTCGCGTGATGATCGACGTGCCGGAAGTCGAAATCCGGCCGATCGAGGAGGCGCCGACCGCTGTGGCCCCCGCCGACGGCGTGGTCGCGGCCGTTTTGATGCAGGTGCTGGGGGATCTCACGGGGCGTAGCCTGCTGCTGTTCGAAAAAGGGTGTGCGCTGACCCTGACAGATCTGTTGCTCAANNNGGTGCGTACTTGAACGGGCTTTCCGACTTGCTCGGCTTGATGCTCATCCCATCGGTTCCGAGTCTGGCCATCGACCTGTGTGCCGCGGTTCTCTCGACCGCATACCTCAACTTCGGTCACGAGCGCAGTTTCGTAATCATTCTGGCCACACGCTTTCGCTTCGAGCCAGGCAGCACCGGCATGTCCGGGCACTTTGTGTTGCTGCCGGATCCGGCCAGCCTCGACGTGATACTGAGGGCGGCGCGGTTAGGGTAGGGCATGACCAAATCGGTTCAATCCGAGGGAGATCTGAAAGTTCTCCGGGCGCTGGCCAAGCGGATCGATCCGGGGGACGCAGGGGCGTTCAACAACCTCGGCGTGGTCTTCTACCAGAAGGGGCTGTTCGAAGAGGCGATCGGGCAATTTCAAAAAGCGCTGGCGATCGATGGCAAGATGGAGGTGGCGCGGCGCAACCTGGAGATCGCCTACCACCAGACCGGCTATTACGACAAGCAGATCGCCGAGCTCATAGGACGGCTGCAAGTCGACCCCGCTGACAATCAGTCGCAGTTTCGGCTGGCCGAGTCTTACCTACAGACTGGGCGAACGGAGGAAGCGCTCAGCCTGCTGGAACGCTTGTTCAAGGAGCGACCCGGCGATGAGCGCGTGCTCATGCTGCTCGGCAACGCCGAAAAGAGCCGTGGTGAGCTGAAGCACGCGATCGAGTGGTTCGAGCGGTTGCGGGAAGTGGATCCACAAAACCCCGCGGTTCACTACGCGTTAGGCGAGATCCTCTACAATCAGGGGATGAACGAGGAGGCGATCGCCAACCTGCGAAAGGCGCTGCAGCTCAAGCCTTCCCTGGCCGACGCCCACCGGCTGTTGACCTTCATCTATGGCGAGATCGGTGACTCGGAGAAAGCCGCGCTGCACGGGAAACGGGCGGCGGAGCTCAACCCGGCGGCGGCGCGGGCTCAAGCGAATCTGTCACTCGACCGCTATAGCTCGGCTCAGTACGTAGAGCTCACCGGCGGCCAGCCCAAGCCCGCCACCAACGGCGAGCGCGACTTCGCGCACTACAGTCTGGCCATCGCCTTCCGTGCCCGCGGGATGTACGAGGAGGCTCGCCAGGAGTTCGCTCGGGGTCGCGAGGCAGGAGAAGAGACCAATCTGATCGAGCAGGCGGAGGCCGAGCTGGCCTTGCTGGAGGGTGACGCCATAGGCGCCCTGACGCGCTACGACGTGTTGCTCTCATCGGTGGAGGAAAGTCCGAAGATCTGGAACGAGCGGGGCGTCGCTCTGCATCAGGTGGGGCGGCTGGAAGACGCGGAGAAGAGTTATCGTAGCGCCCTGCAGGTTGATCAGCGTTACGCACTCTCCTGGAACAACATCGGCGTGCTCTGCGCGCACCGAGGCGACATGGCCGGCGCGGAGTTCGCTTTCGAGCGCGCCCTCGAGGCGAGGCCACAGCTGGACGACGCGCAGCTCAACCTGGGTTTGCTCTGGATCCGAACCGAGCGGCCGGAGCGTAGCCTGGAGCTTCACCGCCGGATGCTCAAGAGCGACCCGAGCCGGGCGGACGTCTGGAACGGACTGGGCTATACGCTGATGGCGTTGGAACAGACCCCCGAAGCGCGGAACGCGTTCGTGCGCGCGGTGGAGCTGAACCCGAACTTCGCACCGGCGCGGTACAATCTCAGCTTCGCGCTGGCACGACTGGGCGACCACGAGGGCGCGCTGCGCGAGACCAAGCGGGCGCTGGAGCTCGATCCCTACTATGCCGCCCCACGCTACAAGCTCTCCATCGATCTGCAATATGAGGGGAGCGAGGTCTGGGCTCCGGAGCTGGCGGCGCCCGAACGCGTCGAAGCGGAGGGTCCGGGGGTCCGCGATTTCCGCTTCGACCCAGTTGAGCTGGAGACCGCCTTCCGCGAGCTGGAAGCACCGCCGCCGGTCGAGCCCGAGGTCGCGCCGGCGTCGTTGCAGCTGGCTCGGGACTATCTTGCGAATGGCCTCTACGATCGGGCTTTCGAGGAAGCGTCCCGGTCGCTCCGCCAGGGCGCCGACCCGGGTGAGGGGGCACTGATCATCGGCGAGGCGTTTCTCCAGCGGGGCCTCGACGGCGAGGCGTTGGAGCGCTTCGCCGAGGCTCGGAGTTTGCGCCCTCAGGATCCTGGGGCGCTCTCGGGAGTGGTGCGCAGCCTGCTGAGATTGGAGCGGGCGGAGGAAGCTCGGACCGTCGCCGAGGCGCTACTGCCGCTGGCGGGCGGTAACGTCGGTCACCTCCTCACGGTGGGCGAGGCGTTGATCCGCACGGGGGCGGGGGATCGAGCCGCCGAGGTCCTTGCGCAGGCCGCCCGGGTCGCGCCCTCGGACCCGGTCGTGCACCGGCAGGTGGGGCGTGCGGCGTTGGCTTCAGGGAATCGACGGCGGGCCAAGGACGCCTATCGCCGGGCGCTGGCCGAGGATCCCGACTACGCCGCCGCGCGTGTGGAGCTGGGGCGGATCCTGATCGACGAGGGTGCCTTCCGCGAGGCGGAGGCCGAGATTCGGCGGGCGCTCGAGCTGATGCCCACCTACAGCGCCGCGGTCTTGGTGCTGGCGGAATTGATGGCGCGCCAGGGGCGAACGCGTGAGACGATCAATCTGCTCGCGGAGCTGCTCGAAGTGGAGCCTTACAACCTCGAGGCGCTGGTCAG
>JABAOF010002261.1_pt1 | contig 16471 bp, 7 predicted proteins | sample 7062171 | NCBI WGS metagenome assembly JABAOF01 (sample SAMN14538628, study PRJNA623070) | marine sediment metagenome | biome: marine biome [ENVO:00000428]; feature: marine pelagic biome [ENVO:01000023]; material: deep marine sediment [ENVO:00002113] | place: India: Gulf of Khambhat ...
ACTGGTGGTCATAAAGCAGCATAAAACGAAAATTAGGGTAATGAGTCCCCATTTTTTCTTAATCATTGTAATTACCTCCTGATTTTTTTAAATTTTAAATATAATTTTTGTGCGCCTTCTCAACTTCTAATACACCGAACCGCTGTCCCTCCCTCGATTGAAAACGTCTTTGAATGTTTCTGTTTACTTTGAGACCTTGAAACCATTTTATTTTGAAATGCATTGAGTTCCCTGGAAGCCGGGCGTAATAGGCAGTGATTCGGTCGGCGCCATAATTTTTGACTGTTACCGGAAATAGGTGCTCTTTACTAACACAAACGCCTTTAAGGAAATTCTCTTTCTTTACCCATATTTAAACCTCCTATTTTTAATATTTATTGTGTTTACTATTGACTGCTAACTACCCATTATAAGATGGCTGCACATCATAGAATTTTTTTCATTTTTTTATTCTGGTTTTAGTGGAAGATCATATAAATCAATAATAGTGCACTTAATGGTGTTTGTCAATCCTCCAAAAGTCGTATTTTTGGTATGAAAAATAGATTAAAAATTTGTACAACTAAAGTTGTACTTTTTCGATTTGGTTGTACAGGAATGAGGGGAACATTTTTTGGGATTAAATGAACCGTAGAACCATAAATTTTTGCGCCTGAAAGAAAAAGGCCGGGATGAGGATCGCGGGGCCCGCATCCCGGCCTTTTGTTTCATTGGGAACGTTTTCTATATAAACGTTCGCTTAGTAAAGGGGTATTGTTATTGGAGCTCGAGTTTATCGACCCAACCGCAGTCGGAACCGCTGCTGACACTGTAATCCTTGGTGTAGGACCATTTCAGGGTATGGGTACCGCTGGAAACGGAATAGCTTCTCTGTGTCCAATTGACATTACCGGAAATCCTGTTCTGTTCGACGCCGTCAATGTAGAATCTCAGGTAATCATAATTGCTTTCAGATGAGACTTTCCAGTAGAATTTCACGGAGGTTTTACCGGAGATGGTGGTTTCCATGGTAGAGGTCTGGTTATTGCCTATATCGCCACTCTGGGCGGCATCGCCGCCGTAATAGGTGGTGGTGGTCTGGGAGAACCAATTGGCGTTCCCCGACAGGCTAAAGGTCAAGGATGGGTAGTCTACCGCTTCGGCGATCGGGTCCGCAACCGGTTCCGTGATCTCGAGTTTATCGACCCAACCGCAGTCGTAACCGGTGCTGACACTGTAATCCTTGGTGTAGGACCATTTCAGGGTATGGGTCCCGGCAGTGATATTGTAAGCCACCTGGGTCCAGTCTACGGTACCGGCAATCCTGGTTTTTTCCACACCGTCGATATAGAATCTCAGGTAATCATAATTGGCTTCCGAGGAAACTTTCCAGTAAAATTTCACGGCCTGGGTGGAGCCCACGGTAACGGTGGTTTCAATGGTGCTGGACTGGTTGTTGCCAATGTCCCCGCTCCTGGCCGAATCGCCGCCGTAATAATAAACGTCGGTGACTTTGTACCAATCGGCGTTACCGCTGTGGGTAAACGTGAGAGAGGTATTATCGACGGCCTCAGCAATTTCATCGGCAGATGGAGGATTTACCGTGATATAATTGGCTTTGAATTCTTCATCGCTGCCGGCGGCATTGGCGGCGGTTAATGAGACATCGAAGGTACCCGCGGTATTATACTGGACTGTCGGATTCTGGGCGGTGCTGGAGGAAGGCGTGCCGCCTTCGAAGCTCCAGGACCAGGAGGTGGGGTTGTTGGTGGATTGATCCGTAAACGTGACACTCTCACCCACATTAATCGTGGTGGCACTGGCGGTGAAATTGGCCACCGGAGCCGGAGCCGGATTAACAGTGATATAATTGACTTTGGTTTCGGTATCACTGCCGTAGGCATTGGTGGCAGTTAATTCAACCGGATATACGCCCGCCGTATAATACGTAACCGCTGGATTTTGAGCGGTACTGGATGATGGCGTACCACCATTAAAGGTCCATGACCAGGAGGTGGGATTGTTGGTGGAAAGATCGGTAAAGTTTACGGTTTGACCTTCGGTAATCACAGTGGCACTGGCGGTGAAGTCTGCCTCCGGCGGCTGCGGGGTGGTACCGGAAATATCTACCGTGTAATCTTCGACTTCTCCATAAGAGAAGGTTTCACAGGGCGTTGGCCAGCCGTTCCACTTCATGGATACCCTCATGCGGGTCAGGCCGCTGGCCGATGATGGCACAGTGAAATTACCGGTAACGGTTGTACTACTTACATCGCTGAACACCTCTTCGCCGGCATCTTCGAAATCGCCGTCGATGTTGTGGTCGATCCAGATTTTCCAGTATTCGGTATAGGTACTGCCGGGGAATACCGGTGTTAATGAGACATTGACCGTGTCCCCGGCGGTCAAATCAATGGTCAGATAGGTGAAATCCGTGTAACCGGCGGCGCCCGAGTCATTGGAAAACGAACCCACGGTCACATTGCCGATATATTCGTAACTCCAATTATTTCCCTGGGATGAACAGTAATTAAGGGGCTGCACCTGGACGGTAATATAATCGGTTTTGGTCTCGGTATCGTTTCCGGCTGCATTGGCAGCGGTTAAGGAAACATTATAGGTACCCGCGGTACTATAGGTAATTGTGGGATTTTGCGTTGTGCTGCTGGAGGGTGTACCCCCTTCAAAGGTCCAGGACCATGATGTGGGACCACCGCTGGATTGATCCGTGAAGTTGACTACCCCGCCTGCCATCACCGAGACGGTATCGGACGTGAACGCTGCTGTGGGTGGGCCGCTGGCCACGGATATATTGGCAATATAGGGTTTGTAATTGTGCTTGGAAACCGTCAATATGGCTGTGGATTCGTTACCTGATAAGGGATCGAAGGTAATGGTGCCGGTGCCGTCTCCCGCCAGGGTGGTTTTTCCCATCAGGATATCTTCGTAAACCAGTGTGGCAATGCCCCCACCGCAATTGGAACTGGTAATACTTAGAGATGTGGCACCTTTCGGTAAGGAGGAGGGGTGGCTGGCAGTGGTAGTGGTGGGTACTGCTGTCCAGATTTTCATGGCCGGGTCACCATAATAATGGTGCAATTCCCACGTGGTCTGATGCGTACCCCAGAGATACTCCATCGCCACCTTGGAATGGTTTAAGATATCACCCATGGTATAAATGGGATCATGAGCCGGGATGGGATTTCCTGCTCCTCCTGAACGATATTGGGGATCGATTTGCGGGTCCGGCCAGATAGCATCGATAATTCCCGGGGCATAGCCGTCATTGGGACCGCTGTAACTCAAATTGGTGGCGCCGAAAATACCCACACACCCACCGGTGTCCTTGCGCAGGAAACGCTCGCAAAAGCATTCGGTGGAACCGGTAAATTGACCGGTAAGACAATTGACACTCATGATAATGGGCAGCAGGTTCCCGTTGTTCAGTTGATTGATATGAGAGGTGGTGAAATAGGGGTCGCCCCATAAGGTCACATCGCCGTGGTCCCGGTGCCAGACCAGGAACCGGCCGGCATCGATATAATTGATGATGTCGTTGTAATCGCCGTCCCAGGCGAAAGTGGGCCGTTTTAACTCGTTGGGGATGGGCGTATTGGGTGGTGAATAGTTACCATTATTGTAGTACAGGGGATCAACGCTGCTGCCGGTGACATAAACACGGTTCACACCGTAGCCCAACCCCATCAGATGATTCCTTATATCTTCCGATGTATGGGTGAAGCGCCGGTCCGCATAGCTGTTCAAATCATTGTCCTGGTAATAGGCGCAGGCCAGGGCATTGGTGTAGAAACTGGAGAGCGTGGGCGGGTTCTTCTCATAATTGATGATCTTATCCACAATCACCTGGGCATTACTGGCGGAACTGGGAAAAATTCGACCATAAGCCATTTCCGGCTTATAACCGCTGCCTTCCATTTCCGCATAATACAGGTCCGTATACCGGGAGGTATACTCGGCCGGCACATCCCCCTGGTCACCGAAAATCAGGAAAAACAACGGTTTTGGGGTCCAACTGTCATACCGGGTTTGCAGTTCATTTTTCACCTGGGTAGTGGTCCAGGATGATTGAGAAACGATTTCCACGCTGTAACCCATTTGCCGCTTCCAGGTGGCCAGGGCCTCGGCCGCAGCCAGGTAATTGGAGTGCACGATCATGATGTAATCTTTCCTGCCGTTCCTGGTGGATTCGCCAAAATTCTCATTACTATCTACCCCGCGAGGAATGGCTCCCCGGTTTAACACGGCATTTCTCACCATCTGGTTGGCATGCTCACTATTGGCAGTAAACCGGTTAAATGAGCGCTCACCGCCGCTGAAGGTCACGTTGAACTTGATTTTGGAATAGACCTTTAATTTTTTGGTAACCGGGTTGAATTGCAGGGGGCGAACCTGGATAACGGCAATAGGGGCTCCCATATACGTATCGGTATCGATGACTTCCACCAATTTCCCGGGGAAATCGGCATCGGTTTCATAGACGCCGCGGTTGATTTCAAACGCCGGTTCCGGGCATCCCTCACAGTCAGGGGCCGGTTCTAAAGCCGGGTGAATAGAGTCTTCCTGGGAATACTCCTTGAATTGGACATCCGTGATTTCAATGTCTGCACGTGAACCGACAGGAATCGCAATATGGTGATTTTTGGCAGGCAGCATGGGCGAACCCACCTCACGCATATGAGCGAAACCGTAAATGTGAGGAATGTAATATGTGGTACCCTCCACATTCATGGGAGCCAGTACCACTCCCTTGACTTGTACGTGATTTGTACACCGGAATCCCTCAAATCTTTGATGGTCAGCTTAGGAAGTGTCGACTTATAGTCTTCATCTTTCCCATTGGCTGCGGATAAATAAACACTATCCTGCCCGTAAGCCGGGAATGTTCCCAGGAGGAACACTACCAGCATTCCTAACACGAAAAACTTCAGCTTAGATAAACTGAAGAAATTTTTGGATTGGAAAGGTGACTTTCATTTCATCATATATCCTCCTTGTTTAAAAGTTGTAAATTTTAAATTATCCAGTTAGGTACAGTACTTCTAATAATTGTTAATGAAAACACTTAAACAGCCGTACCCCGGAGCTGCCGGTCTTCTTCACGAAAGCTTTTCATTCGCCGGGGGCAATAGCAATGCAGGGGTAATACCGATGACCCCTGCATTGCATTGCAAGGCTATATCAACCACTCAATATTGTCAACATACTACATACCACATATGCTAGCAGTGGGAATCTCATTACTATGTGGTAAGTTTTAGCAGCATCAGCATCACTTGTTATAGGTGGCATAAATCGAGTAAATATAACTTGTTTGGGAACCGCTGCCAAAGGGATCAGGCATGCCGCCGGACCAGGTCTGAGAGGACTGGTATCGTCCGGGTGAACCGGTGGTATACCGAATTCCCGGGTTACTCTGGAAGACCCAGGCCAGCCAGACGGTGGAGCCGCCTGGCACATAGGCAGGACTGGTCAGGTTGATGGTCTGCCAACCGGCGCTGCTGTTGATGGTGGTGGAATTGGTCACACCTAACCGGTTCTGCGGTGTGCTGGCGCCGTCATACACACCCAAAATCAGCCCGCCGCTGCCGCCGGCATGGTAAATGGTGACGCTGGTAATCGTACCGTTCTCCGGCATGGTAAAGGGCATGGCTCGACGGTAGCCACTGGTGGACGTACTGCCAAATACCGTTTCGTTGCCGACAGTTCCGGTGGTGCCTTCTTCTATGAAGGTGGCGGTCACGGTTTTGTTAGAATTCATGGTAATGGTGGTGGGGTTGGTGGAACCGGTCAAATCGCCGCTCCAAATGGAAAACAACCAACCGGAATCAGGTGTGGCCGTCAGGGTCACCACGGTACCTGCATCATAGGTCCCGCCCGGAGGATTAAGACTCACCGTACCCTGGCCCACGGTGTTCACGGTCAGGGTATACTGCGGGGGAGCACTGGGGGTGAAATTGGCGTAAATGGAGTAAATATAACTTGTTTGTGAGCCGCTGCCAAAGGGATCAGGCATGCCGCCGGACCAGGTTTGACTTGACTGGAATCTCCCGGGTGAACCGGTTTGATAGCGAATTCCCGGGTTACTCTGGAAGACCCAGGCCAGCCAGACGGTTGAGCCGCCGGACACATAGGCGGGACTGGTCAGGTCAATGGTCTGCCAGCCGGCGCTGCTGTTGATGGTGGTGGTGGGGGTGACTCCTAACCGGTTCTGCGGTGTACTGGCGCCGTCGTACACACCCAGGATCAGTCCCCCGCTGCCGCCGGCATGGTAAATGGTGACGCTGCAGATTTCACCGTTCTCCGGCATGGTAAAGGGCATGGCTCGACGATTGGTACTGGTGGACGTACTTCCGAATACCGTGGTGTTGCCGACCGTTTCAGTACAGTTCCCGACTTCCGAGAAGTTAGCGGTCACGGTTTTGTCGGAGTCCATGGTAATGGTAGTGGGGTTGGTGGAACCGCTCAAATCACCACTCCAATTGTCAAACTTCCAACCGGAATCAGGTGTGGCGGTCAGGGTAACCACTGTACCTTCAGGATACGTCCCACCCGGAGGATCAAGGGTCACGCTGCCCTGGCCCACGGTATTCACGGTCAACGTATAATCTGGCACGGGTAATTGAGAGAATGTGGCAGTGACGTTTTTGTTGGCGTTCATGGTAATGGTGGCGGGATTCTGTGTCCCACTCAAATCACCACTCCAGCCGTCAAACTGCCAACCCGCATCAGGTGTGGCGGTCAGGGTAACCACCGTGCCTTCACAATACGTCCCGCCGGTAGGATTCAATGTGATGCTTCCATTGCCAACGGTGTTGGTGGTTATGGTATATTGCGTACATGCTCCACTGATATCAACGGTGTAATCCTCGACTTCTCCATAAGAGAAGGTTTCGCAGGGCGTAGGTTCTCCGTTCCATTTCATGGATACTCTCATGCGGGTCAGGCCGCTGGCTGATGACGGGACAGTGAAACTGCCAGTAACGGTTGTACTGCTTACATCGCTGAACACCTCTTCGCCGGCATCTTCGAAATCGCCGTCAATGTTATAGTCGATCCAGATTTTCCAGTATTCGGTATAGGTACTGCTGGGGAATACCGGTGTTAATGAGACACTCACGGTGTCCCCGGCGGTCAAATCAATGGTCAGATGGGTGAAATCCGTATAACCGGCGGCACCTGAGTCATTGGAAAACGAACCCACGGTCACATTGCCGATATATTCGTAACTCCAATTATTCCCCTGGGATGAACAGTATTCAAGGGGCTGCACCTGGACGGTAATATAATCGGTCCTGGTCTCGGTATCGCTGCCAGCTGCATTGGTAGCAGTTAGCGAAACATCATAGGTGCCTGCGGTACTATAGGTGACCGAGGGATTTTGCGCTGTGCTGCTGGAGGGAGTACCACCTTCAAAGGTCCAGGACCAGGACGTGGGGCTGTTGGTTGACGCATCAGTGAAGATTACACTTTGACCTTCGTAAATGGTGGTAGAGCTGGCGGTAAAATCAGCCACTGGCGGCTGCAGCGCTGTAACCGTTATATAATTGGTCTTGGTTTCGGTATCGGAACCATAGGCATTGGTTGCCGTCAATGAGACAGTGTACGTACCTGGAGAGGTATAGGTATGGCTGGGGTTCTGCTGGGTAGAGGTCCCGGTGTCACCGAAATCCCATGACCAGGAAGTGGCACCGGTGGATTGATCGGTGAAATTAACTGTCAATGGGGCCATGCCCGATGTAGGTGAACCCACGAAATCAGCCGTGGGCGGGGTAGTTCCTGTGGTCACCGAAATGGTGGAACTGTACGGGATCTTAAACTGGCAGGTCACCACGATGTCAGCGCTGCCTTCAGTGCCAAAGGGGGTGATAGAAATAGTGGCCGAACCGGTATCACCAATATAACCGGCACCGTGAAGCACAGCATTACGGCTGATGCCAACATAGGAGCCGGGGTTTGCCTGAACCGTAATGGATGTGGCATCCGTGGTGATACTAGAGGGGTGGGAAACGTTATTGGTAGACGGCACACCCATATAGGTCATCACGGACGGGTCACCCATCAAATGATAGATTTCCCAGTAATATTGGGTCCGGCTGCTGCCCGCCTCAGTGACCGCCGTATTACCAGCAAAAATAATGGCCCCATTGGTGGTGTAATGCAGGCTCACCGGCTCGCCGTGATCGTGGAACACACCGTCATAGGCGCCGATACCGGTTTCGCTGTAACTGGGACCGTTACCGTTTATCGGGCCATTGCCTACTCCCCACCAATAATCTTCATCCCAATAGGTGGAGTTGGAACCGCCAATCCAGCCGATTCCTCCTTTGTCTGCGGCCTGGAGCCATTTTTCTCCAAAGCACGGGGTACTGTAGTCGTCGCCAAAGGTGTTGGACAAACAACAATTACCAATACCCAACAGGTATTTATGGGCGTTGGTGAGGTTGTCGATATCAGATGTGGTAAACGAGGGGTCTGACGGTCCGGTATGGCTGCAGTGGGCCGTATAGTTGTAAAAACCCACACCGTCGTTGATGGTCTGCCTGACCGCTGCAGGAACACCAGCCCCATCCGAAGCCGGGTACAACCACACATGGGGCGAAATCCCATGAGCCGCATTAAAATAATTATTGGTACCGTAATTGATCTGGCCATTGCCGTAAGGATCGGCATAACTGCTGTCAACACCGGATACCAATGTGACTTCACCCAGGTAACTGGGGTCGGGCATGGTATACTGCTCATATTCCAGGGTCTTGTCGATCTGCGGCTGCAGTTGAGTGGTGTTTTGCGCGGAAAATCGCCCGTAATAAATCTCCGGGAAGTTATCACCGGTAAATTCACAGTATTTCAGGTCGGTGATATGGGAACCGGCAGAACCGGACCAGGCTGGAATCTGCTGGTCATCACCCACAAATAACACAAACGAGGGGGCCGGGTCTTCCGGCGTACCCGCGTTGTAAAGGTCCTGTATCCAGCTTTTGATCGCCGACGTGCTGGAACCGATCACATCGGTGTAACCCACCACAACATTAAATCCCTTTTTGGTCTTCCACTGGATAAAGGTCTGCAGTTGGGACTCAAACATCCGATCCGAAACAATGGCATATTTAATGGGATATTTTACCAGGTCATCTTCAAAGGGGTCCCTTTCGTAATTCAGGATCTGTTTGTTCACTGCATTGAAAAAGGGAGATGAATAACGCTTCTTCATCTCATCGGTCTTTATCCAGTTGGGATTTTTGTATTCCACCTGGACTGTCACGCTGGTGTAAACTGTGATCTTGTTATCAGCGGGATAATATTCCACGGGCGAGATGGCAATTTTGCCTATGTGAAGGGCACGCATGGTCCCCAGTACTTCGGTGTCTACCAGGGGCAGCGTGTATTTGCCCCCTCCATTATAAACGTCACGATTCTGGATAAAAGGAACCAATTCGGGATGGTCTGATTTGGACAATGGCGGCTGCACCGGCATAAAGGGATCAGTCAAGCCATAAGCCGCCAGGTCGATGTCCTGGGTGGTGGAATCCAGGACTTTGGTTTTGAGTTTGCAGTCAAAGGGAATGGAAACCAGTTTCGATGCCACCGGCAGCGTCGGGTCTCCAACCTCGAAAGAACGGGAAAAACCGTCGATACGCGGCAGGATAAACGATCCTTCCGGTGTGGAAACCGGGACAAAGTGAATGCGTCCCACATCCATTCTCACGGCCAGACCGTTCCGGTCCTGGTCCAGCAGCGTAACGCCGGACTCCTCCCTGCTTATATCAATGGTAACGATGTCAGGGCCAACACAAACGTCGGCTATAGACATCCCTTTGCCGGTACTGGTTAAAACCGCTGTCCCGGCAATAATAAATAAAAAGATAGTCAGAAATTTTAAGAACTTACGCATACTGTCTCTCCTCATATTTTAATTTTAATACCTTTTTTATGAAGGGCACTTTTAGATGGGAAAGGCAGGGGCGTTATCTATAACGCCCCTGCCTGGTTAATTATTCATGCCTTTTTATCGGTCAGTTTTAGCAGCGTCAATATCACTTGCTGTACGTGGCATAAATGGAGTAAATATAACTTGTTTGTGAGCCGCTGCCAAAGGGATCAGGCATTCCGCCGGACCACCCTTGACTGGACTGGTATCTGCCGGGTGAACCGGTTTGATACCTGATTCCCGGGTTACTCTGGAAGACCCAGGCCAGCCAGACGGTGCTGCCGCCCGCGACAAACGCGGGACTTTGCAGGTTAATGGTCTGCCAGCCGGCGCCGCTGTTGATGGTGGTGGAATTGGTGACACCTAACCGGTTCTGCGGTGTACCCTCGCCGTCGTACACACCCAAAATCAGCCCGCCGCTGCCGCCAGCATGATATATGGTGACGCTTTCAATGGTACCGTTCTCCGGCATAGTAAAGGGCATGGCTCGACGGTTGGCTGCCACGGACGTACTTCCGAATATGGTGGTGTTACCAACAGTACCATAGCTAGGACCTCCGGCCGGGGCATACGTGGCATAAATCGAGTAGAGATAATTTGCCTGTGAGCCGCTGCCAAAGGGATCGGGCATGCCGCCGGACCACCCTTGACTGGACTGGAATCTGCCGGGTGAACCGGTTTGATAGCGAATTCCCGGGTTACTCTGGAAGACCCAGGCCAGCCAGACGGTGGAGCCGCCGGCCACATACGCGGGACTGGTCAGGTTAATGGTCTGCCAGCCAGCGCTGCTGTTGATGGTGGTGGAATTGGTGACACCTAACCGGTTCTGCGGTGCGCCCTCGCCGTCGTACACACCCAGGATCAGTCCGCCGCTGCCGCCGGCATGGTAAATGGTAACGCTGCAGATGTTACCGTTCTCCGGCATGGTAAAAGGCATGGCCCGACGGTTGGCACTGGTGGACGTACTTCCGAATACCGTGGTGTAGCCGACCGTTTCCGTGCAGGTCCCCACTTCCGAGAAGTTAGCGGTTACGGTTTTGTCGGAGTCCATGGTGATGCAGCCCGGGTTAGCCGTACCGCTAAAATCACCGCTCCAATTGTCAAACTGCCAACCGGAATCAGGTGTGGCGGTCATGCATACCTCGGTACCTTCAGGATACGTCCCGCCAGGAGGATTAAGGGCCACGCTGCCCTGCCCCACGATGTTCACGGTCAACGTATAATTGGGCACGGGTAATTGAGAGAATGTAGCTGTGACGTTTTTGTTGGAGCCCATGGTAATGGTGGTGGGGTTCTGGGTACCACTCAAATCACCACTCCAACCGTCAAACTCCCAACCCGTATCAGGTACGGCGGTCAGGGTAACCACTGTGCCTTCACAATACGTGCCGCCGGAGGGATTCAATGTGATGCTTCCATTGCCCACGGTGTTGGTAGTTAAGGTATATTGCGTACATGCTCCACTGATATTGGCGGTATAATCTTCTACTTCACCATAGGTGAAGGTGCCGCATATCGGCGGATAGGTGCTGTAACTCATGGACACACGCATCCGCGTGTTACCAAGGGGCGCAGAACCGGGTACGGTAAAGCTGCCGGTTACCGTAGAACTACCGGAACCGGCAAACACTTCTTCGCCGGCATCCTCAAAATCATGGTCGCCATTGTAGTCAATCCAGATTTTCCACCATTCGGTATAGGAACTGCCGGGGAAACCGGGAGTTAAGGAAACACTAACCGAATCTCCCTGGGTTAAGTTAGCGGACAGGTAAGTGAAATCACTGTAGGGAGAGGCACCTGAGGAATTGGTCAAATCACCCACGGTTACACCGGCAATATATTCATAACTCTGGTTGCCTGCCGATGAATCGCAGTAGGGTATGGCGGCCACATCGATGTAATCGACTTTGGTTTCGCTGTCGCTGCCGGCTGCATTGGTGGCGGTTAAGGTTACGTCAAACGTACCCACTGAATTATAGGTAACCGTCGGGTTTTGCGCCGTGCTGCTGGAAGGTGTACCACCTTCAAAGGTCCAGGACCAGGAGGTGGGACCGTTGGTTGACGTATCGGTAAAGGTGACACTATCACCCACGGAAATACTGGTGGAGCTGGCGGTAAAATTTGCCACCGGCGGCTGCGGGGCCGTAACCGTTATATAATCGACTTTGGTTTCGGTATCGCTGCCGGCTGAATTGGTGGCGGTTAAGGTCACGTTAAACGTTCCCGCTGTATTATAGGTAACCGTTGGATTTTGGGAGGTGCTGCTGGAGGGCGTACCTCCTTCAAAGGTCCATGACCAGGACGTGGGGTTGTTGGTAGAAAGATCGGTAAAGTTTACACTTCCACCTGCCGGGACAGTCTGGGTATCGGAAGTGAAATCAGCTACCGGCGGATCAGGTGTTGTCGGGCTTGGGCCCTCCGGGGTGCCCGGGGTACGGAGCTGCACCGACGCGTCACCAAAACAGGTCCAGGTGTCGGCCATATCCGCTCCGCCGCTGCCGTTGATGTCGATCATCTTGAACATGCCATTGGCAAATACACCACCAAAGGTCCGTTTTGGCCCGGATGTCGAGACTAAGAGGTCAGCCATCTCATCCTGGGCGTCCATGGGTGGGCTCCATGACTGGTTAATAGTGGAACCGCAGTGGACAACCGCACCGGTAGGATTACCGTTATTGGTGGCCCGCAGCCAGGATTCGCAGAAACAGGTAATACTCTTGAAATTACCTATCACACAGGCTACAGAGAAAACAGCCGGTAATTCCCACTCATTCACCAGGGCATTGACATTAGATACCGAAAACGTCCAACCACAGGTCCAGGCCGTATTGCTGCCATGTCCGCAGTACCACATGGTACCGGCACCGTTGTTGATCAGGTTGGACAGGTTCGATGAACTGCCTCCGTCCTGGTAGTTCTTATGGGTGGTATAACCATATCCCGATAAATCGGAAAGAATATAATCCATGTGGGTTGCGTCGTACTCGCCATTATGACCCGGTCCTTCGTTCGATGCCATGCCGATGGCATGCCGGAAAAATTGGGCGGAAGAGAGCACATCCCGTTCATAATGGACGGTCCGGTCCACCTGGGTGGTGACATGAGCCGCAGTTTCGGCGGAAAAACGACCCACAAAAATATCCAAGTAATGGTCGCCGCCCACAATATACCCGTAATTGTTATCCGAATCACCGGCCGAGGTGCTGGAAGTAGGTACCTGGGCATGGTCACCCACGATCAGTAAGAACGTCAAACCATTGCTGTTGTAGTAGTTGGCAACATAGGTCTTTAACGCAGAGGAGCTGCCAATAGTGGAATAGTCCACCAGGTCTACGTCATAACCAATGCTTTCCTTCCAGGAAACAAAATCCGCCATTTCATCCATAAAGCTGTTGTAACAAACAATCAGGTAGTTACCGATATCATCTGGCAGCGGGGTGTACTCCTGAGGGGAATAGTTGAGAAAATGGCTGGTGTAAACATTAGCAAACGTGGGGTCCACGCTTCGAAGCGTTTCACGGCGGTTAAAGATATTTTCACCCCGTTGTCCCGTGGAGGAAATCCTGACGGTTACCTGGCTGTACACCCGTAATACTCTGGTTACCGGGTTGTACTGGAAAGGATTGGCTATAACGGCCTGTCCCCTGAAGTCGCGGAGGATATAAGGATCACCCAGTTCTGCTAAATTCCCGGGATAAAAGTCATTGATATCATACTCCCGGCCATATTCATAGGGAACACTGGCAGGATCAACCGTTCGCAGCAAATTGCCTTTGGAGGGTGCAATGTTGATGTTTTTGATTTCGGAAAATTGTGAATCAATGACTTCTACTCGCATTTTAACGTCATCAGGGATAATCACTGCTGCCGCTAACTTTAACAACTCCGGGGCACCTTTGACCAGGAATCTGCCTGTTTCGTCAGCCGTCAATACCTGGGCATTACCCTGCGGTGTCTTCACTTTTTTGAAATCATAGGAATTGATTTCAAACGTCAACACCGTTTCCTCGATCGTTGAAGATACAAGGGTGGCGCCATTGAAGTCAGAACCCTTGTCCTTCTTCGCAAACGTTGTGGTTATGCTTACCAACAGTAAGCATAACATCATACACATGAACTTCTTCATTTTTTAAATACCTCCTTGTATGGATTTAAATATTAATTACTTTATACTCATGGTTATAGATATTGAATAGGGAGTGATAAATCCACCTGGATGAGTTATATTTTGCAGAGCTGTTGATGTATCCCCGTGTGATGCTGGTTGAGTCACCGAACTCCGTATGCATGTACGTTGCATCCATATTCATGAGCGTTTTGGTTCTTTTGCTGCTTATGAAACAGAAAGGGCGCGGGTTAGAACATAATAGTAGTTTAGAGTAACGAATTTGTCAATCCAACTAAAGTCTTAAATATGGTAGGAAAATAAAATAAAATTTTGTACAACTAAAGTATGACATTTTACATTTTGGTTGTACTAGGAGAAATAGTAGGAAGTAGGAAGTAGGAAGTAGGAAGTATTTAGCTAAAAATAATTGACTTTTGGATGGTTCTATGGTAATTCTTCTCTTGATATGTTTCAGGTAATTATTTTTGCAGGTATCGGTGGCCAGGGGGTTTTATCTATGGGAACAATTCTTGCTCATGCGGCGATAAGGGAAGGAAAAGAAGTCATTTTCAGGCCTGTTTATGCCGGGAAGATGAGAGGGGGAAGGTCCAACTGTATTGTAAGTATAAGTGACCTACCTATTGCATCCCCCATAGTAGATCAATATGATGCGGTAATCGCGCTTACTCTGCCATCCCTTAAGAAATTTGAGTTCACGGTGAAGCAAGGTGGAATCCTGATATGGGAAAGTACCACTATCAAAGAACCGCCAACCCGGACTGATATTCGTGTTTATGCTGTTCCGGCTTATATGAAAGCCGCTGCTGTACTAAAAAATACAAAAGTTACCAATATGATTATGTTAGGGGCATTGGTAAAGATCAATCCGCTGGTAAACAAAGAATCTTTAATGGCGGCGTTGAAAGAGACTCTTCCTGGCAGGCATCATGATTTGATACCTTTAAATGAAAAGGCAATTGAGTTAGGAATGAATCTGGTTTAACCCGGTTTTTGCTTCCTCAACCTTTTTTCCTGGTGGCGGACCATTTCCTGCTGCCCCGTCCACCCATTTCCACCTCACCTTTCATGGTATCTCCATCCACAGTGCCTTTATAAGTCATGGTAAATGTCCCCCTGGGAGTCTCACGGGTAATGGTCCATTCAATCTTGTTATCCTTTACAGTACCTTTGCCCTCGATGGTAGTGCCCTGCCTTCCTGTCATGATTACCTTGAGATTTTCTCCATCCTGGACAAACTCAACGTCCCGGGTTCGTTCACCCCGGGGAGATTCGATGGTCATCTGCCATTTACCGGAAACATTGACCTTACCTGCATCTAAACGTTGAAACATGAACAACACGGTTAAGGTTAAAAAAAACACGAGACTCTTTTTCATCAAAATCCTCCTATCATCTAGTCACAATTTTAAGAAGATAAAACAATTCAGCCCTTTTTTTCTTGCAAAATTGATTTTTTTTGCCTGTGCACATTTACTCTTGACTTTCTCGATAAAATAACTTAGAATTCTCCTCCTATTGGAAAACAAAAAAAAAGAGTATATAAGGAGCTGACATGAAAAAGATATTTTTGATGCTCGTTTTGGGAGCATTCCTGTTTGCAGGGTTGGTTTATGGCGGAAAATATGGTGAAGTTGTACCGTTTATGGATAAAATGGTCAAAGGCCTTGAGAAATTCGTCAATGACCTGGAAAAAGCCGGCAGCGCCGCCGCGGTTGCCGCTGCCCTGGATGGCTATTCCGACTTTATGATTAAAATCGGTCCTAAATTGAAGGAACTGTCCAAAAAATACCCGGAACTGGATAAAGAAGAAAATACCCCGGAAGAACTGAAACCCTTTAAGGAACAAATGGACAAGCTGACCATAAAAATGGCCGGTCTTTATGCTAAAATCAATCAATATATGAAAGATCCCGTTGTTGAAAAAGCCTTTAAACGCTGGAACGAGGTGATGAAAACATTTGATGACGAATCCGAAAATGAGGATGATAAGGAAGAGCACTAGCGCAAGGTTTTTCCCGCTTATCCCCAAACCGGACAAGCCGGACCCAAAAAGAACATGGCTTGTCCGGGAAATTCCAAATTCCAAATTCCAAACGAAGAGGTGTCCTTCGGACATATTTTAAACGCCTTCGGCGAGGAGCAAACAGCGACGTTTTTAAGTTTTAAAAAGTTGAGAAAAAAATTTGACCTGTAAATGCTCAATATTAAACTGTTTCGACGATAGTATTATCTCTCCAACTTCTTACTTCCTACTTCCTACTTCCTACTTCCTACTGACTTTCTTCTCTTCTCTCTTACCTACTGCCCACTGAAAACGCTTTCCCCTTTTTTCTGTCCCATTTTTACTACTAAAAAAAGTAATAAATTAAGGCACCGGTCCCCTTTACGGTTGCGATTCAGCCGGAGGTTTATTA
>JABAOF010008737.1_pt2 | contig 16469 bp, 13 predicted proteins | sample 7062171 | NCBI WGS metagenome assembly JABAOF01 (sample SAMN14538628, study PRJNA623070) | marine sediment metagenome | biome: marine biome [ENVO:00000428]; feature: marine pelagic biome [ENVO:01000023]; material: deep marine sediment [ENVO:00002113] | place: India: Gulf of Khambhat ...
GAGGAAATCCTCTCCCAACTGAGAGATTATGTCCGTTCTCACCGCCATTCAACAGAATCCAGAAAGAAGTGTGAAGAGCAGCTGGCTGAATTTCTCGATTCGAACGCCACCCTCGCGGCGAAAATGACTGTCTGCCGCCATCTGAGAGAGATCGGCACATCTTTGTCTGTCCCCGTGCTGGAAAGGATGCTCCTGAAAGAAGAGACGTCTGATATGGCCCGATACGCTCTTGAAAAAATCCCTGGAGCCTCTGCGGATAGGGCGCTGATCCAAGGATTGTCTCAAAGTGATAAAAAGGTCCGAATCGGCATCATTTCTTCATTAGGACAGCGAAACGCACTAGAGTCCGTTCCTGTTTTAGAAAAATTATTGTCCGACTCTGATTCCTCCATTGCCGTTTCAGCCGCAGTCGCCCTGGGGAACACCGCAACTCATGAAGCATCCACTGCTCTATCCAAAGCCCTCAGCAAAACCTCAGGAGAACGACAATCTCAAATCGCCTCTTCCCTACTCAAATGTGCCGAACTGTATCTTTCGCGCGGAGACCGGAAGACGGCCGTCAAACTCACCAATAAAATCCTTTCTGCCCAACTCCCACTGCCGATACACCAGGCAGCCATAAAAGGCAAGATCGCTGCTTCCGGGAACGAAGCCAGGAAGATGATCATCGACTTGCTCAGAGGCAAAGAACAACATTTCTATCCCCCGGCCATAAGCATGGTGCGTGGTGTTTTTGACAGTTCCACTATACAGGAGGTATGCGAGACTCTGCCGGGCCTGCCGGAAGACAGCCAGGTTCAACTGCTCGAAGTCCTGTCCCATTACTCAGGAAAAAAGGTTCTAGACTCTGTGGTCAAGGCGACAAAGAGCAAAGAAAAAAATGTCAGGCTGGCCGCTTTGAAAGCCCTGGAAAGCATCGGCGATTCGTCCATCGTGGAACTCATTGCCCGACATGCGGCTGGAGCACAGGGGGAAGAACAGAGGATAGCGCGCAACAGTCTCTGGGGTCTTGATGGAGAAGGCGTCGACCAGACCATTCTCTTAAACCTGGTCAAACTTACCGATGCAAGCATCCAGGAAGAGCTAGTCATGAGCGTGGGAGAGCGCCGCATTTTGGATGGAATAAACTTCCTCTTCTCCAGAGCACGTTCTTCAAGACCCGGGATTCGTTTGGCTGCCATTAAGGCTCTCGAAGAAATCGCTGCTCCTTCTGACCTACCAAGACTGCTCCAGCTTCTGTTGAACGTAAAGACAGAAAGGGAGCGAACAGAATTAGAAAACACGATTGCCGGAGTGGCCGGGAAGAGGCCCAATCCAATCGGCCGTGCGAATTCTGTTAAGGCGCTACTTCCTGAAGTGGCAGATGTCAAGAAACGTGCTGTTCTTCTCAGGGTTCTGGGAAAGATCGGGGATGACAGCTCGTTATCCCTTGTCCGCAAAGCTCTGGCTGATGACAATCCGGAAATCAGAGATGCGGCTGTGCGGGCCCTTTCTAATTGGCCCACTCTGAGCCCCAAGGAAGACCTGGTCCACATCGTCCAAACCTCTCAAGAACAGATCCACCAGATCCTGGCATTGCGGGCCTACATCCGGATGATCGAGATGGAACCCTACCGCTCACCCCAAAGTGCTGTTCAATCGCTGAAAGAGACACTCACATGGGCTCAAAGGCCAGAGGAAAAGAAACTTATCCTGGGAATTCTTCCTCAGTTTGCGTGTCCGGACGCGCTCCAGTTGGCTGAATCCCTCTTGAAAGAGCAAGCAGTGGAAGGGGAAGCTAAGGAAGCTATAAAACAGATCCAGCGAAGACTCAAAAGACAATAAAGGGACATTCCCCAAAGAATATCATTAATATCGGGGTCAGGCCTTAGTAACTTCAGTAATTTGAATCCAAATGAATCAACCAGCCCCTTTTAAATGAAATTACTGAAGTTACTAAGGCCTGACCCCATTTTCTACCTTGGGGAACGTTCCCATAATGCCATAAAGTTTTTTGAAAATTTGAGCGTTTTGCATTAGTATATAGCCATCTTTGAAAGGCTAATTTCTATTCGTTTCTCTGAACCATAAAGGAGGTAAACCTATGATAGAAGGCAGCGCTTCCGGAAAAAAGACTTCCAAACTTCAATACGGCATGGTCGGTGGCGGCCAGGAAGCTTTTATCGGAGATGTCCACCGCAAAGCGGTGGCCATGGACGGAAAGGCCGAACTCATGGCTGGCTGTTTTTCTCGTGATTACAAAAACACCCTTGCGACAGGAGAAATGCTGGGACTGGACAAGGAACGCCTCTACAAATCTTTCGAAGACATGATTGAGGCCGAGGGAAAACGTGAGGATAAAATCGTCTTCATTATCATTGTCACGCCAAATAATTCACATTTTCCCATAGCCAAACTGGCGCTTCAGAACGGAATTCACGTGGTTTGTGATAAACCATTAACTACTGACAGCAAAGATGCAGAAGAGCTCGAACGGCTCGCTGCTGAAAAAGACCTGCTCTTCTGCGTCACCTACACCTACACCGGCTATCCAGTCGTCAAACACCTTCGCGAAATGATCGCCAAAGGAGACCTGGGATCCATCCGTTTTGTCAACGCCGAATACCCCCAGGATTGGCTGGCCACATTCCTTGAGGAAACAGGACAGAAACAAGCTGTTTGGAGAACCGATCCGGAACAGACAGGAATATCCAACTGTGTCGGGGATATCGGCAGTCACATCGAGAACATGGTTTCCTATCTAACCGGCTTGAAAATCCAATCTCTCTGTGCCAGGTTGGACACCTTTGTGGAAGGAAGAGTCCTCGATGACAATGCCTCCATCATGGTCAGTTATGATAACGGAGCCAAAGGCCTCTACTGGAGCTCCCAGATTGCGGTGGGGCATGATAACGGGTTGAGAGTCAGGATTTACGGCACCCAGGGCTCTCTGGAATGGGCGCAAGAAGACCCCAACTACACCAGGATTTCCTACCTGGATAAACCGACTGAGATTATCTCCCGGGGACGTGACGACCTCTATTCTCATGCCCAGAACTATTCGCGCATCCCAGCCGGTCACCCGGAAGGGTATTTTGAGGCTTTCGCCAACATCTATTCGACGTTCATCACAGCCTTGAACAAGAAACTGTCCGGGGAATCCCTATCTAAAGAAGAGCTCGACTTCCCCGGAGTTGACGAGGGAATCCAAGGCGTGAAGTTTATCGAAAAGTGCGTCGAAAGCTCTAAAAAAGGAGCCGCATGGGTTGATTTTTGAGGAATTTCCAATAATTCAAGATGAGCGAAATTATGGCTTTTAAAAAAAGGTCAGGCTAGAGGAAAACAAAAGGCCCGATGGATTTTTAATGATTTGAAAAAAAGGAGGAGGTTATGACAAGACCTGTGACATTATTTACAGGGCAATGGGCGGATTTGCCCTTTGAAGATATCTGTCAAAAAGCCAGTGGATGGGGCTATGACGGCCTGGAAATCGCCTGCTGGGGAGACCACATGGAAGTGCGCAAAGCCGCCTCGGATAAAGGATATGTGGAAGAGAAGAAAAAAACGCTGGAAAAGCACAAGTTAAAATGTTGGGCTCTGGGAGCGCATCTCGCTGGGCAGTGTGTCGGTGACCGGTATGATGAACGGCTGGACGTGTTTGCTCCGGATGAAGTCAAGGGCAAACCCGATGAGCTCCGGGAATGGGCCGCTGAAGAGATGAAGGCCACCGCCAATGCAGCCAAGAATATGGGATGTGGCGTCGTGAATGGTTTCATGGGATCGCCGATCTGGAAATTCTGGTATTCCTTCCCACCGACTAGCGACGAGATGGTCGAAGAAGGCTTCAAGAAAATCCATGAGCTTTGGACACCGATACTCGACGAGTTCGACAAATGCGGAGTCAAATTCGCACTCGAAGTTCATCCCACCGAGATTGCCTTTGACCTCTACACAACACAAAAGCTTATGGAAGTCTTCGAGCACCGTCCGACATTGGGCCTGAATTTCGACCCCAGCCATCTGCTCTGGCAAGGAATGGAGCCCCATCTGTTTATCCGGGAGTTTGCGGACCGGATTTACCACACACACATGAAGGATGTGGCTGTGACCCTGGATGGAAAAGCCGGAATCCTCGGTTCTCATCTTCCTTTCGGAGACTTGAGAAGAGGATGGAATTTCAGGTCTCTGGGGCACGGGGATGTGAATTTCGAAGAGATAATCCGGGAACTCAACGATATCGGATACAAGGGTCCGCTTTCCGTTGAATGGGAAGATAACGGGATGGACCGCGGGTTCGGCGCCCAGGAATCGGTGGACTTCATCAAAGGAATGAACTTTTCTCCGTCTGAAATAGCTTTTGACAAAGACATGAAAGAATAGGCCGGCAAAAACGAGGAGTTTACCTTAGCCGGCTTTGTTCAGGATAACCGGTTAGAATAACCGGACAAACAAAATTTTTTTAAGAAGGCTAAAATGGCTGAGTTAAAGAACACGGGAAAAGAAAAAAAACTGTCCCGCCGGGACTTTCTCAAATCCTCGGCCTCGGCAGGCTTGGGAATGGCCATGGCAGGAGGGGCTTTGACCAGTGCTCCTTTATCCGGAAAAACACAAGAAAACACAAAGCAAAAAGAACTCCGTGTGGCTCTCATTGGCGCAGGGACTCAAGGTCGAGTGTTGATCGAGTCATGCCTGCGTATTCCCGGAATCCGGTTTGCGGCAATCTGTGATATTTGGGATTACAGCCAGCGTTACGCCAGCCGCTACCTGAAAAAATACGGGCATACCGTCAATGTCTATGAGGATTACCGGGCAATGTTGAGCAAAGAGAAGAATCTGGATGCAGCGATCGTTGCCACTCCAGACTGGATGCACGCGGAACACGCCAATGCCTGCATGCAAGCCGGCCTCCATGTCTACTGCGAAAAGGAAATATCCAACTCTCTGGACAGCGCTAAAACCATGGTCCAAACCGCCAGGAAAACAGGCAAGTTTTTGCAAGTCGGGCATCAACGACGGAGTAATCCCCGTTATATTCATGCCATTGACCACTTGATTCACGAAAAAAATTTATTGGGCCGGGTCAATGCCGTCTATGCGCAGTGGAACCGGGCCAGGAGCGATATGTTGGGTTGGCCCAAACAATACACCATGGACCAAAGCAAGCTGGAGAAGTATGGGTATGCCTCTATGACCGAATTCAGGAATTGGCGCTTGTTCAAAAAATACGGCGGCGGGCCGTTGGTGGACCTGGGTTCGCACCAGATCGACCTTTTTAGCTGGGTTTATGGAACAAATCCTTCCTCCGTCGTCGCCAGTGGAGGAATCGATTATTACAAAAACTGGCAGTGGTATGATAACGCCATGACGATATATGAGTTCAAGACAAAGACAGGGACGGCACGCGCCTTCTACCAGGTTCAAACAACGACCAAACACGGAGGCTTTTACGAAGCTTTCATGGGCGAAAACGGCTCGCTCCAGATATCCGAGGTCCCCCAAAGAGGGAATTGGGCCATGCGGGAGGCGCATGCGCCTGAATGGGATTCACTGGTCAAACAGGGACTCTTGAAATCCGAAGCTCCGCCCATCCAGAAAGTGGATACAAAAAATATTTTCCTGGATGTCCGGGTGACCGCTGAAGCCGGCCGCTGGCCTCTGCCCGTTGAAATGGCCAAGCCGGCCCACCAGCCGCACCTGGAAAACTTTTTCAATGCCATTATTCACGGTACTCCTCTCAACTGTCCGCCTGAGATCGCTTATGAAAGCGCGGTCGCGGTACTTAAGGCGAATGAGGTGATTGAAACCCGGCGTTATTTCCGTTTCCGATCCGAGCATTTTAGAGCATGAAGTACAGAAAAAAACTCCTTCTGATTCTAATCAGCTTAATCGGGCTGAGCTCCCTTGCCGCCCAGACTGAGCAGAAAAATCAAAAATGGGATGGGAGCCGCACGACTCCGGTGCATCTCATTCCCTTAAAGGACGAGTTCGACCAGCTCATCATCCCCACTGAAACTTATCCATTGCCTTATTCCACACGATACTCCTGCGCCCCCTGCCATGATTATGGCCTCATCCAGAATGGCTTACACTTCAACTCTGCGTCTTCCTCCCAGCATGGCCGGGCTGGAGAGCCTTGGGTCTGGGTCGACCCTCTCACCGGGACTGTCCTGCCTCTCTCCAACCGATCCTGGGAACGCATGTGGAATCCCCAAGAGCTGGGCTTGACTCCCTGGGATTTCACTCTCCTGTTTGCTAGACATATGCCGGGTGGGGATAGCGCGGAGCCTAAAAGCGATGAAACCAGCCCGGAATCCCGCTGGAACGTATCCGGAAAACTCGAAATCAACTGCATGGGCTGCCATAATGCCTCGAGAATGCAGAGCCACAGCGAATGGGCGAAGCAGGTATTGCGCCATAATTTCCGCTGGGCGGCCACTGCGGCATCGGGTTTCGGAGAAGTCGGGGGGATGGCCTCCCGCCTTCCTGGAACCTGGGATATTTATGACGGGCCCAATCCGGATGATACTGAATGGGCCGTGGTTCCCTTTGTCCGGTACAGACCTGAATTATTCGATTCTAAACACCGTGTGTTTTTCGATATCCCTCCCAAACCAGACGACCAACGCTGCCTCAATTGTCATTCTGTCTCCCAGGTCGGTTCCAAAAAATACAGTAGCGAGGAAGATATCCATTCAGCGGCAGGTTTGAAATGTGTCGACTGCCATCGGAACGACATCAGCCATTCCATGATCCGCGGGTACGAGCGAGAAGCCGAAGAGTCACACAACCATGAAGTCGCTGACTTCACTTGTAAGGGCTGCCATATCGGTCCAGATCTATCTCGCAGGGGAGGGTCATCTGCAGGACGCCTGGGAGCACCCTATCCCCAGCATTCTGGAATTCCAGCCGTTCACTTCGAGAAACTGACCTGCACTGTCTGTCATTCTGGGCCTGTGCCTGCAAAGAAGTTCGCACGAGTGCGAACTTCCCGGGCTAACCGGCTCGGAATCTATGGAGTCGCCCAATGGTTCACAAATCTCCCCCATATCATAGAGCCTGTATTCGTCAGAGACAGTACGGGGAGGATTGCCCCTCACCGCCTGATGTGGCCGGCTTTCTGGGGGATGTGGAAAGAAGAGGCTGTACTGCCCATCAAACCGGTTGAGATAGAAGCGGCTGCCGCAGATATTCTGGCTTCCGAGAAGCATATTGCTGAGATTCTGACTGCCTTCACCCTTTATTCAGGAATCGAAGGGACTCCTGTTCTGGTCACATCCGGAAAAGTCTATGAACTCAATGTGGATGGCGGACTCGACGTTTCACTCTATTCGGGGATGAAAATTCGTTCGGAAACACTGTGGGCCATAAAAAAAGAGGAAGCCATCACACCTCTTATCCCAGACTTTGATCCCCAGGCCGAAGAGGTGGATGTCGACACAGAAACCCGCATCCAGAAAGCACTCGAGTCATTGGCGACTATCAGTGATGCTCCAGGTCAGCCAGTCCTGACCTACAAAAATATCATGTTTCAGGTTTCAGAGGGCTACCTGGAGAAGCAAGAAGCTCCGGGAAAAACCGTCGAGAATCCACAACTCTCCTGGCTCCATGAGGATAAGATCCAACCGATAGTTTCTGAATTTGACGTTCGCACAGTGGTGGCGACTGTGGGGGAGGAGCACACCCTGACCGAAGAGCAGGTTATACGGGTTCTCCAATCCCTCTCCAATCTGGACAATCTTCAGAAACCTAGGGAAGCCAAGAGATTCTTCTACATATCAGGTGGACAGATGTTCAGGCTGGATGAATCAGGTAATCTCGCGGCAGAAGAGCACCCTGCCGCTGAACCGGTTGTCTGGCCGCTGGCGCATCAAGTCAGGCCAGCCCAGCAGTCCCTCGGGATAAACGGGTGCACAGACTGCCACACAGAAGGATCAGCTTTCTTCTTCAACAGTGTGCAGGGTGACGGGCCTTTAAAAACACAAAGGATGGCTGTCCGCTCGGCTCACACATTCATGGACCTGGACAAGCCTTTTCAAAAACTTTTTGGCCTTTCCTTTAGAATACGCCCTCTGTTCAAAGTGGTCTTGTTTGTTTCGGTCCTGGTTGTGGGCTCTCTGCTGCTCATCATGGCTATGATTGCCCTGGCACGACACTCCGGGCTCATAGAAAAGAGGAGACAGTCTTGATTTTCAGTATAGTGACTGCCCTATCTGTGCTAGGGATGTGCTTTGCCCTGACAATCCACCGCTTCAGAAAATCACACAAAGCATCCAGGACAAGTCCTGACGAGGTTCCTGTATCCTCCTATTTTCCCTGGCTTTTCAACCGGCTGTATGCTTTTCTCAAAACAGCCGGCATAAAGGGCTGGAAAGAAAGGTATCAACGGTGGGTTGTCCTGCGTCATCCTGGCAGAGAACGATTGATTATTATCTGTCTGGGCACAAGTTTTTTCCTTCTTGTTGCCAGTGGATTTCCTTTTGCCCTGTTGAGCGCGCCGAGACTGTTTGGAATATTCCTTCTCCTGCATGTCACACTGGGCGGTGTATTCGCTGTATGCCTTCCTCTGGCTTTAATTTTGAGGGCCAGACATTACAGTTTTGACACGGAAGATCCAGCGCATGGCCAAGCCTCTTCGTCACCTGTAGGAAAAAGCATTATCACCACGCCGTGGCCAAAAATCTTTTTTTGGCTCTTCGTCGCGTCAGGACTCTGTTTGATCGCCACAGCCCTGACCTTGATGCTGCCCCATTTTTCCTTGGTCGCTCAAATGGACCTGTTTGAGGTCCATAGATACAGTGCCTTGGTGTCCCTGCTTTCATCCATCGCTTTTACCTATTTCAGCCGGGTCGATGATAAAAAGTGAAAAGATTCAAGGCCAATCCGTGTTTCGGTTCGCCCATCAGGCTATGGGAACGACCTTTGAACTCCTGATCTCTGGGTTGGACGAAACCTACAGCCGACAAGCTTCTCAGGCAGTTTTCTCTGAGATCGACCGGATCGAAAATCTCTTCAGCCGCTTCAATCCCTGTAGCGATATCGGGCAGATCAACAATCTCAAACCCGGTCAATCCCTGATGATAGGGATTGAAACGTACGAGTGCCTTAAAACTGCGGCTTCGATTCAATCTCAAACCAGCGGGGCTTTTGATGTCAATATCGGGTCTCTGGTAAAATACAAGGAGGAACATGCTCCTGCATTTCAAAAACTAAACACAGGTATCATGGAACTTATTGATCTCTCCCGGACATCCCGAGGTTACACGGTTAAAATCCGTCAGAAAGAAGCGGGAACTCAAGAAAGACATATACAACTGGACCTTGGAGGCATCGGAAAAGGATACGCCTTGGATAAAACCCTCGAGATCCTGTCCGATTGGGACATTGATAACGCATTGATACACGGTGGAACCAGTTCTGCATTGGCCGTTGGTGTCCCCCCGGATAGCTCTGCCAGAGATAAGGGATGGCCGGTCGGAATCGGGGGCACCTGGGAGTGCGCTCAATCCCCGAAAGAATTCTTCCTGAAAGACAGAGCCTTGAGTGGCTCCGGCACAGAGGTCAAGGGAAAGCATATTATCAACCCGAGAACCGGAGGTCCGGCCAAAGGCCATCTGGCTGCCTGGGTCTCTCATCCCTCTGCGGCTATTTCCGATGCCCTATCCACGTCGTTCATGGTGATGGACACAGAAGAAGTTAAAGCTTTTTGCAGCAGCCATCCCGAGGTTTGGGCCCTTGTCATCATCGATCCTCAGAACTGTCAGGTATTCAATAAGGACATCACGAGCTAATAGATAGATAGTTAGTTAGATTATTAGCCTGGATTATTCACGAGTCGAGGTTGCTGTAGATGCGAGGCGTGGCCCATGAAGCTGTGGTCGTCCACCGCGATTGGGCCGCAACAAAGCAGATGCAGTGAGATCGGCTTGCCTGAAAGGTAAAAGATGCCGACATAGAGAGAATGAATGGACATAAAAGAAAGCTTGACTCTTGATCTTGAGAAGATCTTACCTAAAAAGCTCAGATCACCGAAAATAATATTTAGTGTCGGCATATTTTATGAATAATTCAGGTTAGTTAGTTTGTTAAAAAAGGAGTTCATTATGATAAAAAAGATTTATCTTGCCACTCTATTTCTTTCTGTATCCGTCCTTTTTGTCCTGGGAGGAGGCGGCGATTTCCAGAGCGCGGACCAGGAGAAAGTGGTGTTGGAGCTGAAACTGCCCAAACCCATGTTCGTGGGAACGCCCAGAAACATCCGTTCCCCCAACTTGGAAAGAATAACCGGTAAAAAACGGGGGCCGTTCTACGTTCCCAAAGGCACTGAACTTCTTTCTCTGGGTAAGCCGGTCACTGGCAGCGATACGGAGCCGATCATCGGTGAGCTGGAATTTGTCACGGATGGGGAAAAATCCGGTGAGGAAGGATATTTCGTGGAGTTCGGACCAGGAGTGCAGCATGTGCAGATCGACCTCGAAGGTTCCTTCCATCTTCATGCCATTTTAATTTGGCACTACCACAGCCAGGCACGAGTGTACCGCGATGTGATTGTTCAGGTTTCAGATGATCCCGACTTTATCACAGGCGTCAAAACGATTTTCAATAACGACCATGACAACTCTTCCGGACTGGGAGTCGGAAAAGACAAGGAATACATTGAAGTCAACGAAGGACGCCTGATCGACCCTAGAGGCATCACGACCAGGTATCTTCGCCTCTACAGTAGAGGAAACACCTCGAATGATATGAATCATTATGTCGAAGTGGAGGTTTACGGCACCCCTGCGAGATGAATAAAAAAAACGCCCTTTATGGGCTATTCCTGCTCGCTGTCCTCGCCGCTCTCCTGTTTCGCCTTTTCCAACTGGACCTGCGTCCCATGCACCATGATGAGGCCAACCAGGCTGTCAAGTTCGGTATCCTGCTGGAGCAAGGTGAATACCGTTATGACCGGACCGAACACCACGGCCCCACCCTCTACTACCTGTCACTCCCTTTGGCCTGGATCGCTTCCGGCACGTCGTTCTCTGCCTTGAGTGAAGTGACCCTGCGCTTGTTGCCCGTGATTTTCGGAGTGGGGATAATCCTCCTCCTTTTGCTTTTTAAAGACGGATTCTCTCTTGAGGCCGCTGTTTTTGCCAGTTTTTTAACTGCCGTCTCCCCGGCCATGATCTTTTACAGCCGATTCTACATCCAGGAAACGCTGCTGGTCTTTTTCCTAGTGGGAGCGGTCGCCGCCTCCTGGCGATACACCCGGACCCGCTCTCCCTACTGGGCCGCAACTTCCGGATTTTTCTTCGGGATGATGTTTTCCACAAAGGAGACCTGTATCATCGCCTTCGGTGCCATGCTTGCAGCTCTGTTCCTTGCGCACTTTTCTTTGAAAAAACAAAGCCAGCCAAAAAACACTCCACCCAGGCCAAAAATCAGCCATCTATTCATTTTCCTCATGACAGGAGTCCTAGTCTCTCTCCTCCTCTACTCCTCTTTTTTTCAAAATCCCAAAGGAATTCTGGATTCTGTACTTGCTTTCAGTAACTATTTCAACCGAGCGGAAAGCGCTGGATTCCATTCCCATCCAGTGTATTATTATTTAAAGATGCTGGCTTTTTCTCAATACGGGAATGGACCGATCTGGAGTGAAGCCTTGATCTTGGTACTCGCCTTAATCGGAGGTGTGGCGGCCTTCCGGCCGCATCCCCCTGGAGAGTCGAGTCCATTCTTCATTCGTTTTGTCACTTTCTATACACTCCTCGCCACAGCGGCATACTCCCTGATCCCATACAAGACTCCCTGGAATATGCTTCCTTTTTATATCGGATTTATCCTCCTAGCTGGACACGGCTCCGCTTTTCTAGTCAGAATCAGCAAAAAACGCGTCCTCCAGATCGCTGTTGTTCTTGTAATCTGTCTTGGAGTTTTTCGCCTCGGAATACAAAGCTACAGTGCCAACTTTAAATACTACGCGGACTCCCGCAATCCCTATGTCTATGCCCACACCAGCCCTGGTTTTTTGAATCTCGTCAAACGTATTAATGAGCTGGCTCCCCTTCATCCAGACCAGAATCTGATGCTGGTCAAAGTGATCACAGAGCCTGATGAAGCCTGGCCTCTCCCCTGGTACCTGAGGCGCTTCGAGAGGGTTGGATACTGGCAGGAAGTCGATGAGGCCGGATCACTTGCCGATGTTCCCCTTATCGTTTCCTCTATCAACAAAACAAGCCAGCTCCAGCCTCATCTGGAAGACAATCACCTGCTCGAATATTACGAACTGCGACCCGGAATCCTGTTGGCTCTGTATATCGAGCAGAATCTCTGGGACGTATTCTTGCAGAAGAAAAAAGTGATGTAATGGACATTTCAATCGTTATACCCGCATTGAACGAAGTCACAAAAATCCGTTTTGATGTGGAAGCGGCCGCCTCTTTTATCAAGAATACCGGGTTGAGCGGCGAAGTGATAATCGTCGACGATGGGAGCACGGACAGTACGGCAGAAGCTGCACGAAATACAACCATCCCCTCTTCTGTGAAACTTTCAGTTGTCCGTCTTGAGAATAATTCAGGTAAAGGGTATGCGGTGAAGACCGGAATAGAAAAAACCGGGGGGGATGTTGTTTTATTCGCAGACAGCGGGACATGCATTCCTTATGCTAACGCGTTAGAACAGATTGAGCGAATTCGGGCCGAAGAATTGGATATCGCCATTGCCTCCCGCCGTTTGAAGGAAACCCGCATCCTCAAAGACCGGAGCTGGAAGCGACGGCTGCTGTCCTGGTTTTTCCGCCAGGCGGCGATAACCATCACCGGCTTGCCCCGTCGGATCACAGATTCTCAGTGCGGGTTCAAGCTTTACAAGGGAAAGATTGCCAAGGAATTATTCAATGAATGCCAGACAAGAGGTTTTCTTTTTGAGATAGAAATTCTCCTTCGAGCCTTGCAAAAGGGTTATAGAGTTGAGGAATTTCCGGTGGAATGGACTTGCGACCTTGACACGCGCCTGAGGCCGGGGCGCATCGCCTTGAGTGTGCTCAAAGAGTTGTTCAGAGTCAGGTCAATCGTTAAAAAGTAAAAAAGGGGACAGGCCACTTTTTTAGGGACTGTCCCTTTCAGTCCTTATGTTTAATAAAAGAGGGACTGTCCCTCTTCTCAAAAAATGGGCCTGTCCCCTTTTTTTATTCGAGTTCGCGGATCCAGATATTGCGGTACCGGACCGGATTGCCATGGTCCTGGAGCGAGAGAGGGAGTTTGTCGGCATGCGCTTTGTAAGGCTCTCGTTTTTTATGGGCTGTGGGACCCATCAACTCCACGTTATCCTGAACGAGAATCCCGTTATGAAACACAGTCATCAGAGCCGGGCGAATCAGGCCTCCATCCTCGGCAAAATGCGGCCGGCGGAAAATAATATCGTATGTCTGCCATTCTCCGGGAGGCCGGCAGGCGTTGACCAGCGGTGGATACTGGCCATACACAGCCGCAGTCATCCCATCGGCATAGGTCTTGTTTTTATAACAATCGAGCACCTGGACTTCGTATTTCTCCATAAGGAACACTCCACTGTTCCCTCGCCCCTGCCCTTCTCCTGTCGCTGGAAGGGGCGCTGACCACTCGATATGGAGCTGACAGTCTCCAAAACCACGCGCGGTGCGGATCGTGCCTGTTTTTTTAACAACCTCCATGTAGCCATTCTCGACTTTCCATCGAGCGGATTCGCCCCTGCTTCCGGTCCATTGAGAAAGATCCCGCCCGTCAAAGAGAACGATGGCGTCCGAGGGCGCGGGCACAGGATCTCCAGCCGGACCTGGATCGATAACAGGGGGCAAGGGCCGGTCCGGGTCGTGTATTCTCCATTTCTTCTCAGGCATCGGATTATCCTGCTTCTCTAGACTCTGCAGGTAACCGGTTGAGAATAGAGCCATGAACACTGCAGACAGAAATAATATCCGTGCGGTTTTTCCCATATTCGCCTCCTATTGAGATGATCCTTGAAGACACAACTCCAGAACTCATGAGAGGATTCAGTCAGTACTAAAAAAATTCTTAAACGAATTACAAGGACCAGCCGGGCCGGTATTCTTTGTGGATATATTTGTTCGCCTCGGGCAAATTAGTGAACTCCATCTTCTCCCCGTCCCACCGAAGCTTTGTGTTCTGCTCCTGCATCCGGACGGCGATGTTGGCCAGCAGCATCATCTCTGTTAAAGGTCCGGCATACTCGAAATCAGTTGTCGACTTTTTACCGGCCTTAATCGCTTCGATCCATTCCGCATGGATACCGGGAGAGCGAGGGATCGTCTTTTCCGGCCGCTTGTACTCTTTCATCTTTGTTTCGGGAACAAGCCGGGGATGTCTGCCGTAAGTGCTGTTCATCAGAATCCCTTTGCTGCCTATGAACAACACACCTCCGCTGTCGTCACCCATCTTACGTCCCGGTTCCATCACTTCAGGTCTGGGAGGCATTATTCCTCCATCGTACCAGGTCAATTTCACAGGAGGCATCTTCCCGCGAGCCAGGAATTCATAGGTAACGATCTCGGCCACAGGGTAGGAATCCTTAGTAAACCTCGTGGAACTGGCTTGAACTGTTTTCGGATACCCGAGTTTCAATGCCCAGAAAGGCTGATCAATCAGATGAGCTCCCATATCCCCTAATGCGCCTGTTCCGTAATCCCACCATCCCCGCCATCGAAATGGCATATAAGCGGGATGATAAGGCCGGAAAGGAGCCGGGCCAAGCCACAGATTCCAATCTAAGGTCGATGGGACTGATGGAATCTCTTCCGGGGCATCGATTCCTTGAGGCCAAATCGGCCGATTCGTCCAGACATGAACCTCGCGCACGTTACCGATGGCGCCGTCCCAAATCCATTCGTTGATCAAACGCGCCCCTTCACCCGCATGGCCTTGATTTCCCATCTGGGTCACAACATTCGCTTTTTTTGCAGCCTTAGTGAGCTCCCGCGCTTCTTTGATCGTATGAGTCAGAGGTTTTTGCACGAACACATGCTTGCCCATCTTTATGGCCCGCATGGCGATCACCGCATGGTTATGATCCGGTGTCGTGACTGTGATGGCATCGATATTCTTTTCCTTATCCAGCATGATGCGGAAATCCTGGTATTTTTTGGCCTTGTTGTACATCTCGACGTGCTGCGGATCATTCCTGTCTGACTTCAAGAAGTCCGCTATCTGCATAGTATCCACATCGCAGAGGGCGACAACATTCTCCGAACTGACTCTTCTTGTATCCCATGACCCCTGTCCGCCGACACCCACACATCCGATGTTCAATGTGTCACTGGGCGCTTTCACACCCGGCCCACCCAGCACATGTCTGGGGACAATCATCAATCCTGCGGCGGCCGTCGCCGTACTGCCGAGAAATTCCCGACGCGTGAGCTTTTTTCCTTTCGAAGGATTTTTTTCCTTGTTTTTATTCATGGTTTCAATCCTTTCACATATTTATTTGGGCAATCGACCTTGTCTCCCTATTAATATAAACTCATGAAGACTTAGTCAACATTTGCTTTATTTCCGATAAAGCCTCAAACTCGTGTCTGAAATACGACACCTAGAATGTAAATCCCTTAATGAGCAAAATATCGATTGCCAGCTATTCTATTGAGTCGATTTCGAGCTCAGCTCAACTGTTTTCGGCTCGAGTCCGAGTTCACTCAGGATCAGATAGACAGTGAATCCGACCACGAACGACATCAGCGTCTCCAACCCGTAGTGAAAACCGATGCCGGGAATCACACCTAATATTCCGACGGCAAATCCAACTGCCCAGGAAATATATCCAGCCCAGTTGATTCCCTGGCGCGGTCCCAGCCATTTTCCACTCCGCAGATAATCCGCGGTCATGGCTCCGATAATCGGTCCGAATGAGGCCCCGATGATCAGGAAAAAGCCGACCAGGTCCTGAGCCACACCGGTCGCAGCCAGCACTGTTCCGACTGCACCGGCTCCCAGAGTCAATCCGATCCTCGGGAGTTTCGGGAACATCGTGGAAAAGGCATTCCCCGCCAAAAAGGCACAGAATCCTGTCGGGCAGATGCAGGCGATGACAAACACCCAGAACATGATCAAGGCCACGATCCCGCCGACAGCGCCGATAGAACCGATGAACACAGAAAAAACATCCAGGTTCGCGGTTCCCATGCCGGCATCAGCAGCAAGCTGAGGATTCTTGCCCACGGCACCCGCAATCGTCAACAGGGCAAAAATCCCGGCCACTAGCGCCGCCACCGTGATTCCGAAGAATCCTCCCAGGACCACATCCTTTCTGTTCCGGTTATTCATCGTGAAATCCGCGCCCGCCGCGCCCGCTGTCGCAAAGAATCCTGCTGCAGCCTGCAGTGCGGCAAAGGCACCCAAAGCCATAAGAGGAATGACGACCAGAGCGCCTTCAGGAATCGATACAGACGAACTGAAACTTGACAACCCCTCCATGTTCGCAAAACCGGCGATGACAATGATCAACAGCGGAAACAC
>JABAOF010043641.1_pt1 | contig 16468 bp, 10 predicted proteins | sample 7062171 | NCBI WGS metagenome assembly JABAOF01 (sample SAMN14538628, study PRJNA623070) | marine sediment metagenome | biome: marine biome [ENVO:00000428]; feature: marine pelagic biome [ENVO:01000023]; material: deep marine sediment [ENVO:00002113] | place: India: Gulf of Khambhat ...
CGCCAAGGTGAACGAGATCCTCAAGGACGAATCGCGCGGCACCTCGAGTCTGCGCATCGGCAGGCTGAGCAAGAGCCTGGTCGTGGCGGAGATCGCCCTGTCGTGCGGGCTGCTCGTGGCGGCCGGACTCATGATCAAGAGTGTCGTGAACCTGGGCAACATCCAGTTCGGCTTCGATACCGAGAACGTGATGACCGCGCGGGTCGGGCTGTTCGTGAGCGACTATCCGGACGAGACGGTGCGGCTCCAGTTCTTCGAGCAGGTCGTGGCACGGCTGGAGGCGCATCCCGGCATCGCCGTGGCCTCGCTGGCCTCGGGGCTGCCGACGACGGGCCGCGGGGGGCGCCCCCACTTTGCGGTGGAGGGCGAGATCTACGAGGCCGACCAGGACTACCCGCTGGCGCGTCGGATCATCGTCACGCCCAACCACTTCGAGACGTTCGGCGTGAGCGTGATGCAGGGACGCGACTTCGGCACCCAGGACACGCGCGACAACCTGCCGGTGGCGCTGGTGAACCGGCCGTTCGCGGAGAAGTACTTCCCCGGGGAGAGCCCCATCGGGCGGCGCATTCGCGTGGGTGAGTCGGACAGCGAAGAGCCGTGGCTCACCATCGTGGGCGTGGTGCCTGACATGTACCTCGACCCCCCTGAGAACGAGGAGCCCGAGGGCTTCTACGTGCCGCTGTCGCAGAGCGACGCGCGGTTCCTCAGCATCGCGGTGCGGCCCGTCGGCGGCGATCCGGCGGCGCTGGCGCCCGTGCTGCGCGACGAGGTGATGGCGGTCGACTCCGACATGCCGATCTACTGGGTGCGGACGGTGGCGGAGGAGGTGGCGGAGAACACCTGGATCTTCAAGGTGTTCAGCGCCCTGTTCGTGGTGTTCGGCGCGGCGGCGCTGTTCCTCGGTGCCGTGGGCCTGTACGGCGTGATGGCCTTCTACGTGAGCCGTCGCACGCAGGAGCTGGGCGTGCGCATGGCGCTCGGCGCGCAGACGTCGGACGTGCTGACGCTGGTGCTGAAGCAGGGCCTGTGGCAGCTCGGCATTGGGCTGTTCCTCGGGCTGGGACTCGCTGCGCTGCTGTCGCGCGGGCTCGAGATCCTGCTGTTCCGGGTGGAGCCGTGGGATCCGATGATCTTCTTACTGATCTCGCTGGTGCTGTTCGCGGTCGGCATGCTGGCGACCTACGTCCCGGCGCGGCGGGCCACGCTGGTGGATCCGGTGCAGGCGCTCAGATACGAGTAGGGTGCTACGGTGGGAAGGCGGTAGGGCGACAGGAAACGGTGCACGGCCGGTGTGGTACTGGAGCCGGCCGTGCGCAGTCAGTGGGGCGTCATGGGCTCGCTGCTGAGTGATTTCAGGTACAGCTTGCGCATGCTGGCGAAGACGCCGGGCAACACGGCGGTCTCGGTCATCGCCCTGGCGCTGGGGATCGGGCTCACCACTACGGTGTTCTCGATCAGCTACGGCGCGATCCACCGCGGCCTGCCGTTCGACGAGCCGCACCGCCTCATGTGGCTCGAGCGCAACAACCTGGCCGAGGACATCCAAAGCATGGGCGTCCCGGTGCACGACTTCCTGGACTGGCGCGCACAGCAGACCTCGTTCGAGAACCTCGGGGCATTCTACAACGGCACCGTGAACGTGAGCGGGCTCGAGGGGCGCCCCGAGCGGTTCGAGGGGGCGTTCATGTTCGAGGGCGGGCTCGACATGCTGCGGGTACCACCGCTGCTGGGCCGCCTGTTCGTCGAGGGTGAGAATCAGCCCGGCACGCCCCACGTGGCGATCCTGGGCTACAACCTGTGGCAGAACCACTTCGGCGGCGATCCGGACATCATCGGACACACGGTGCGGATGAACGGCGAGGTCACTACGATCGTCGGCGTGATGCCCGAGGGGTTTCTGTTCCCCATCAACCACGAGCTGTGGGTGCCATACCGGCAGAACCCAGCCGAGATGGAACGTGGAGAGGGGAGCTGGCTCGGGGTGTTCGGGCGGCTGCGCGACGATGTCTCGCGCGATGCGGCGCAGGCGGAGTTCTCGACCATCGTGCAGCGGCTGGCCATGGAGTACCCCGAGACCAACGAGGGCGTGGGCGCCGTGATCAAGCCCTACACCGATGAGTTCGTGGGATCGGAGGTAACTGGCCTGCTGTACACTATGCTGGCGGCGGTATTCCTCGTGCTGGTCATCGCCTGCGTCAACGTGGCCAACCTGCTGCTCGCCCGCGTCTCGGTGCGCGGCAAGGAGCTGGCGATCCGCTCGGCCCTGGGGGCAGGCCGTCTCCGCATCGTTGCGCAGTTCCTGTCCGAGACGTTCACCCTGGCCGCTGTGGGCACGGGGCTTGGGCTGGTGATCGCCTGGGTGGGGGTGCGCCTGTTGGACAACGCCATGGCGCAAGCTGAGCCACCGTTCTGGATGGACTTCCAGATCGACGGTGCCGTGCTGTTGTTCGCCATTGCGCTGGCGCTGGTGGCGGCGGTGCTGGCCGGTATCCTGCCGGCGCTCAAGGCGTCGGGCGCCAAGGTGAACGAGATCCTGAAGGACGAGTCGCGCGGCACCTCGAGCCTGCGTATGGGCAAGCTGAGCAAGGGGCTCGTGGTCGCCGAGATCGCGCTGTCGTGCGGGCTGCTCGTGGGGGCGGGGCTCACCGTCAAGAGCATCGTGAATCTGCGTAACATCGACTTCGGGTTCGCCACTGAGGAGGTGCTCACGGCCCGGGTGGGCCTGTTCGTCACTGACTATCCCGACGAGACGGCGCGGCTCAACTTCTTCGATGAACTGAAGGCACGGCTCGATGCGCAGCCCGGCGTGGCCAAGTCCTCCCTCTCCTCCGGACTGCCGACCACGGGACGGGGAGGGCGCACCCGCTTCGCCGTCGAAGGCGAGACCTACGAGGCCGACCGGGACTACCCGCTGGCGCGCCGGATCATCGCCACGCCGGGCCACTTCGAGACCTACGCCGTGAGCATCCTGCAGGGTAGGGATTTCGGCACGCAGGACACGCGCGACAACCTGCCGGTGGTGCTGGTGAACCAGCCGTTCGCGGAGCGGTACTTCCCCGGTGAGAGCCCGATCGGGAGGCGCGTTCGTCTCGGCGACTCGGAGAGCGAGGAGCCGTGGCTCACGATCGTGGGCGTGGTGCCCGACATGTATCTCGATCCGCCGGAGAACGAGGAGCCTGAGGGGATCTATGTGCCCTTGTCCCAGAACGACGCGCGGTTCCTGAGCATCTCGGTGCGTGCGGCCGGGGGGGACGCCGCGGCGCTGGGGCCCCTGGTGCGGGACGAGGTGATGGCCATCGACGCCGACCTGCCGATCTACTGGGTGGACACGCTCGCGGCGCTGGTCGAGCAGAACACTTGGTACATCCGTGTCTTCGGCTTGTTGTTCATGGTGTTCGGCGGCGTCGCCCTGTTCCTCGGAGCGGTGGGCCTGTACGGGGTGATGGCCTTTGCGGTGAGCCGCCGCACCCAGGAGATCGGCGTGCGCATGGCGCTCGGCGCCCAGGCGTCCGACGTACTGAAGCTGGTGCTGAGGCAGGGGATGCTGCAGCTCGGGATCGGGCTATTCCTGGGACTGGGGATTGCCGCACTGCTGTCACGCGGGCTCGAGATCATTCTGTTCGAAGTGGAGCCGTGGGATCCGGTAATCTTCTTCCTGATTTCGCTGGTGCTGTTCGTCGTCGGCATGCTGGCGACCTACGTGCCGGCACGGCGGGCCACGCTGGTGGATCCGGTGCAGGCGCTGCGATACGAGTAGGCGGCAGGGTGAGAAGGTGGTAGGACGGTAGGCAACAGCGCACGGCCGGCTTCGCACTGGAGCCGGCCGTGCGCAGTGGTGGGGCGCCATGGGCGTGCTGCTGGGTCACTTCAAGTACAGCTTGCGGATGCTGGCGAAGACGCCGGGCAATACGGCAGTGTCCGTGATCGCGCTGGGTCTCGGGATCGGGCTCACCGCCACGATGTTCTCCATCACCTACGGCCTGGTGCACCGGCAGCTCCCGTTCGAGGAGCCGGACCGCATCATGTTCCTCATGCGGAACGACCTGTCCGAAGGCATCACGAGAATGGGTGTCTCGCTGCACGATTTCCTGGACTGGCGGGCGCAGCAGACCTCGTTCGAGAGCATCGCGGGGTTTTACTCCGGTACCGTGAACGTGAGTGGGCTCGAAGGGCGCCCCGAGCGCTTCGTCGGCGCGTTCATGTTCGAGGGTGGGCTCGCCATGCTGCGCGTGCCACCGCTGCTGGGCCGATTGTTCGTTGAGGGCGAGGACCGTGCCGGCGCGCCCCAAGTGGCGATTCTGGGCTTCAACGTGTGGCAGAACCGCTTCGGCAGCGATCCGGACATCATCGGACGCACGGTGCGGATGAACGGCGAGGTCACCACGATCATCGGTGTGATGCCCGAGGGGTTCCTGTTCCCGGAGAATCACGAACTGTGGGTGCCCTTTCGGCAGGATCCGGGGCAGCTGGAGCGCGGTAGCCGCTCGCTCGGGGTGTTCGGGCGGCTCAAGGACGGCGTCTCGCGCCAGGCGGCGCAGGCCGAGTTCTCGACCATCGCGCAGCGCCTGGCGATGGAATACCCCGAGACCAACGAGGGCGTGGGCGCCGTGATCATGCCCTACCGAGATGCGTTCATGAGTGAGGACGCCACGACCGTGGCGTACACCATGGTAGCGACGGTCTTCCTCGTGCTGGTCATTGCCTGCGTCAACGTGGCCAACCTGCTGCTCGCTCGCGTCTCGGTGCGCAGCAAGGAGCTGGCGATTCGCTCGGCACTGGGCGCCAGCCGCCTGCGCATCGTGCTGCAATTCCTGTCGGAGACGTTCGCGCTGGCGGCCGTCGGCGCGGCGATCGGGCTCGTGATCGCCTGGGTGGGTGTGCGCCTGATTGACGGGGCACTGGCGCAGGCCGACCTGCCGTTCTGGACGGCGTTCCGCATTGACGGCGCGGCGCTGCTGTTCACGATCGCGCTCGTGCTCGTGGCGGCGGTGCTGGCCGGTATCCTGCCAGCCCTCAAGGCGTCGGGCGCCAAGGTGAACGAGATCCTCAAGGACGAGTCGCTCGGGACCTCCAGCCTGCGCATGGGCAAGCTCAGCAAGGCCCTCGTGATGGCCGAGATTGCGATGTCGTGCGGGCTGCTAATGGAGGCCGGGCTCATGGTCAAGAGCATCGTGAACCTGCGCAATCTCGACTTCGGGTTCGCCACCGAGGACGTCCTGACGGCGCGGGTCGGCCTGTTCGTGACCGACTATCCCGACGAGACGGCGCGGCTCAACTTCTTCGAGGAGCTTGTTGTGCGGCTCGATGCCCAGCCCGCGGTGGCGAAGGCGTCGCTTTCCTCCAGCCTGCCGGGCAGGGGGGCCGGCCACTCGCGCTTCGCCGTGGAGGGGCGGACGTACGAGGCGGACCGCGACTACCCGCTCACAGGGCGCGTGATCGTGACCCCGGGTCACTTCGAGACGTACGGTGTGAGCATCTTGCAGGGGCGCGACTTCGGCACCCAGGACACGCGCGACAACCTGCCGGTGGCACTGGTGAACCGACCGTTCGCCGAGCGCTACTTCCCCGGCGAGAGCCCCATCGGCCAGCGCATTCGTCTCGGCGACTCGGACAGCGAGGAGCCGTGGCTCACGATCGTGGGCGTGGTGCCCGACATGTATCTGGGGAGCGTGGAGAACGAAGATCCCCAGGGCGTCTACGTGCCGCTCGCCCAGAACGACGCGCGCTTCCTCAGCATTTCGGTGCGCGCGGCCGGGACGGACGCCTTGGCCTTGGCACCCATGGTGCGGGACGAGGTGATGGCGATTGACCCCGACCTCCCGATCTACTGGGTCAACACGCTGGCGGCGGTGATTGGCGAGAACACTCTGGGCTACCGGGTGATGGGCCTGCTGTTCACGGTGTTCGGCGTGGTTGCCCTGTTCCTCGGGGCCGTGGGCCTGTACGGCGTGATGGCCTTTGCGGTGAGCCGCCGGACCCAGGAGTTCGGCGTCCGCATGGCGCTCGGCGCTCAGGCGGCCGACGTGTTGAGGCTGGTGCTGAAGCAGGGGGTGCTGCAGCTCGGGATCGGGCTGTTCCTGGGGCTGGGGGTCGCGGCGCTGCTGTTGCTCGCGCTTCCCAACATGCTGTTCAACGCGGAGCCGTGGGATCCGCTGATCTTCCTCGTGATCTCACTGGTGCTGTTCGCGGTCGGCATGCTGGCGACCTACGTCCCGGCGCGTCGCGCCACGCTGGTGGATCCGGTGCAGGCGTTGCGGTACGAGTAGGGTCCGCCCTGACGTCACTTGGGGAACCGGGAACGGAGAACGGGGAACGGTACGACAGCCAGCAGTACCGTTCCCCGTTCCCTGTTTTCCGTTCCCCGTCGTTCAGTACTGCTCCGCCTCCCGCGACTCGTATTTTATGGTCGCGATCTCCTTGGCGAGCTTCTCGTGCCGCCCGAGGATGTGTGCCAGCTGATTGACCTGCTCCGCCAGCTCGGCCACGCGTGCCTCGAGTGCCGAGAGACGCCGTTCGACGACGGGATCGATCTTGCTCTGGTCCGCGGCCATGGCAGCACCTCCCCGAGCGAAGGTCCGTCCCAAGCTCACGAGCCGTCCCTAAGGGGACTCTGAATCCAGCGTGAAGGCGGGTCCGGCGGCGTTATCTTATGGCCTGCCATGGGCGACCTCGTTATCCACACCTACCGCGGCGGCATCCTCGACTCGGTCCACCGGGTCTCGGCGGCCGTGTGTCGCCCCGACGGTACCCTGGTGGCGTCGTCGGGAGACTCCGAGCGCGTGGCCTTGCTGCGCTCGGCCGCCAAGCCGTTCCAGGCGATCCCCCTGGTCGCCGACGGGGTGGTGGAGCGGTTCGCGGTGTCGGGCGAGGAACTGGCCCTGGCGTGCGCCTCCCACAACTCCGAGCGGCGTCAAGTGGACATCGTCGCGGCGTTCCTGGAGCGCATCGAGTGCCGCGAGGACGATCTCGCCTGTGGGCCGCATCGGGCGCTGATCGGCGACTTCTCGATCCCGCTGGGTGACACGCGGCCGGCCGACGAGGTGGAGATTGCCGCTCCGTCGCGGCTGGCAAGCAACTGCTCGGGGAAGCACACCGGGATGCTCGCGCTGGCAAGGCACCGTGGGTGGGACACCGCCGGCTATCACCTGTCGGGCCACCCGGTGCAGACGCGGGTCAAGGAAGTCCTGGCGCACTACGCGGGGCTACCACCGCACGCGATCGCCGAGGGGGTGGATGGCTGCGGCGTGGTGGCCTTTGCGCTGCCGCTGACTCACATGGCCCGGGCCTTTGGGGGGATCGCAGCGGACCCGGGCGACGCGCCCCGTGCAATCGTGCGGGCGATGACCGAGCGACCCGATATGGTCGCCGGCCACCGGAGGCTCTGCACCGAGGTGATGCAGGCGTTTCCCGGGCGCGTGCTGGTCAAGGTGGGCGCGGAGGGTGTGTACGGCGGCGCGGTCATCGATCAACAGCTCGGCATCGCGCTCAAAGTGGAGGACGGCAGCAGCCCCGCTGCGATGCCGGCCCTGATGGCCGTGCTGGAGCAGTTGGGGCTCGAGCGTCCCGCGACCTCGGCGCTCGGGCGGTTCGCCGAGCTCCCCGTCCTCAACACCCGGTGGGAGAGGGTCGGTGAGATGCGGGCCGACGGTGAGCTCTCGTTCGTTTGATGGATAGGGCAATGTATTGCCTTGCGGCCGCGCTCGTGCGGCACGCATGCTCGCAGCGTGGAGCGCGCGAACTGTGAACTTCGTCGATCGGGTCACCATCCGCGTCACGGCCGGCACCGGCGGGTCGGGATGTACCTCGTTTCGCCGCGAGATGTTCGTGCCCAAGGGCGGCCCCGACGGCGGCGACGGAGGGCGCGGAGGGAGCATCTACCTCAAGGCCGACGCTCACCTCACCACGCTGCTCGACTACCGCTACAACGCACACCGCAAGGCCCAGCGCGGCCAGCACGGGATGGGGTCGAACAAGACCGGGAAGTCGGGGGTGGACGTCTACCTGCCGGTGCCACCGGGGACCGTGGTACTCGACGCCGACACGGGCGAGACGCTGGGCGAGGTCGTGCATCCGGGTGACGAGTTGCTCGTGGTGAAGGGGGGGCGTGGCGGGCGGGGCAACGCCCGCTTCGCCACGCCCACCCACCAGGCTCCGCGCGAATGGGAGCCGGGTCAGGAGGGCGAGGACCGCACCGTCGAGCTGGTGCTCAAGCTCATCGCCGACGTAGGGCTGGTGGGCGAGCCGAACGCCGGAAAGAGCACGCTGCTCTCGGTCGTGTCGGCGGCGAAGCCGAAGATCGCCGACTACCCGTTCACCACCCTCGTGCCGCAGCTCGGTGTGGTGGGGCTCTCCGGCGGGCGCTCGTTCGTGATGGCAGACATTCCGGGGCTCATCGAGGGGGCGCACGAGGGCAAGGGCCTGGGCGTGCGCTTTTTGCAGCACGTGGAGCGCACACGCGTGCTCGCCTATCTGATCCCGGTGGAGGTGGAGCATCCGCAGACGAGCTACGACACGCTGCGGGCCGAGGTGGAAGCGTATGACGCGGCGGTCGCGGCCAAGCCGCACGTGGTCGTGCTAACCAAGATCGATCTGCTGGCCCCCGACGCCGATCCGCCCGCGATCGTGGCACCTCAGGCGAGCGGCGTAGTGGCCATCTCGTCGGTGGCGCACCGCGGCCTGGAGGATCTCAACGAGGCGCTCTGGAAGCTGCTCGAGCGCTCGGGCGGACCGCGCGAGGACACGGCCGTCTCCCTTCCGTGACACCAGACATCGCCTACGTCACCGTGGCGCTCGTCCCCGGCATCGGGCGGGCGCGGTTCGACGCGCTGCTCGCGGCGTTCGGCTCCCCGAGCGCGGTGCTGCTGGCGTCGCAGGAGGAGTTGGCGGCCGTGCGAGGCATCTCCCGGGCGGCGGCGACCGCGGTTCGCGGCGCCTCGCCCGCAGCAGCGGAGCAGGTACTGACGCGGGTTGAGGAGTTGGGTGGCGCGGCGTTGGCACCGGAAGACGCGCGGTTTCCAGCACGGCTGGCGGAGATTCCCGACGCCCCCACGTTGCTGTTCGCGCTGGGTGATCTGTCGCTGCTCCAGGCTCCGGCGGTCGCGGTCGTGGGGAGCCGCACTCACACCCGTTACGGTGCGGAAGCTTGTCGCCACTTCGCGGGGGGGCTCGCGCGCGCCGGCCTGGTCGTGGCGAGTGGGATGGCGCGGGGCCTGGATGCGGTGGCACACACGGCGTGCCTCGACGCCGGGGGCGGCACCGTAGGCGTGCTCGGCAACGGGCTCGGCGTGGTCTATCCGTCGGCGAACCGCGTGCTGTACGACCGGGTCGCGAGCGAGGGCTGCCTGCTCACGGAGTTCCCGCCTGGTGAGAAGCCCAACGCGGGGAGCTTCCCGCGGCGCAACCGGCTCATCAGCGGGCTCGCGCGCTGCACCGTGGTGGTCGAGGCGGGCTCGCGGTCGGGCGCGTTGATCACGGCCGACTGCGCCCTCGAGCAGGGCCGTGAGGTGCTGGCGGTGCCGGGGCCCATCACGAGCCCGGCATCCCTCGGGTGTAACCGGCTCATCCAGGCCGGAGCGAAGCCCGCCATCGGGCTGGACGACGTGCTGGAGGAGTACGGACTCTCGGAGGAGCTAGCGGCCTCCGCCGTGCCGCAGAACCTCACCACGGTCGAGCGCCGGGTGCTGGACGTGCTGGACCTGGGCGTGGAGCTGGTGGACGAGATAGCGGAGCGCGTGAAGCGGTCTACCGCGGAGACGCTGGCGGTGCTCACCGGTCTGGAGATCCGGGGGCTCGTGGCTCAGGAGCCGGGCAAGGTCTTTCGCCGGGCGAGCGTGCTGGGAGTGCGTTAGCTTCCCCGGCGTGCAACACCTCTACGTACACGTGCCGTTCTGCCGGCGGCGGTGCGTGTACTGCGACTTCGCCATCGCGGTGCGCCGCAACGTCCCGGCCGAGCGGTTCGTGCGGGCGGTGCTGCGCGAGTATGAGACCCGGCGCGCGCGCGAGCCGTGGGACGAGGCGCCGCTCGAGACCCTCTACCTCGGCGGCGGTACGCCGTCGCTGCTTCCGGCTGCCTGGGCCGCCGAGCTCGTGCTGCGGCTCGTCGCTGCGGAAGGACCCGCACCGGCGAGCGGCCTGGAGATCACGCTGGAGGCCAACCCCGACGACGTGACATCCGAGACCGCGGCGGCATGGGTCGCGGCCGGGGTGGACCGCGTCTCGCTGGGCGTGCAGTCGTTCAACCCGGCGGTGCTGGAGTGGATGCACCGCACGCATGCGGCAGACGCTGCGGCGCAGGCCGTGAGGCTGCTCAGGGAGGCGGGCATCGGCTGCATCTCGCTCGATCTGATCTTCGCGCTCCCCGCAGAGCTAGAGGCGGACCTGCGCGGCGACCTCGAGCGGGCGCTGGCGCTCGAGCCGGAGCACCTCTCGGTCTATGGACTCACGGTGGAGCCGCGCACGCCGCTCGCGCGGTGGATAGCGCGCGGGGCGGCGGTACCGCCGGTCGACGACAGCTACGCCGAGGAGTTCCTCCTGGCCCACGAGCTGCTCACGGCGGCCGGGCTCGAGCACTACGAGGTGTCGAACTACGCCCGGCCGGGGCACCGCTCGCGCCACAACCGGGCCTACTGGAGCGGGCGACCGTACCTCGGGCTGGGCCCGTCGGCTCACTCGTTCCGCCCGGGCGAGCGGTCGTGGAACGTGCGCGACTGGGCAGCCTACGAGCGGGCCGTGCTGTCCAGCGGGGATGCGGTTGCCGAGCGCGAGCTGCTCAGCGCGGAACAGCAGCGGCTCGAGGCGTGCTACCTGGGGCTGCGCACCGCCGAGGGTATGCCGGCCGGCAGCCTCGATCGGGGTGCGGCGGCGCAGGTCGAGGCGGCAACCGCCCAGGGCTGGCTGATAGCCGAGGGGGACCGGATCAGACCGACGGCCCAGGGCTGGCTCAAGCTGGACTCGATCACCACCCGCTTGACCACCTAGACCGATAGTGGCTAAAATACTGGGACGTACGAACTTGGACTATGCTGCCCGATCGACTGACTGAGCGCGAGCGCCGCGTCCTGGAGGCGGTGATCCAGTCGTTTGTGGAGACTGCCGAGCCGGCCGGATCGCGCACCATCGCGAAGAAGTACGACCTCGGGGTGTCGGCCGCGACGATCCGCAACACCATGAGCGACCTCGAGGAGCGGGGCTACCTGGACCACCCTCACACGTCGGCGGGCCGCGTTCCCACCGACCGGGCGTACCGGGTCTACGTGGATGCCCTCATGGCCCACACCGCGCCCACGGTGGATGAGCAGGACGCCCTGCGGCGCGAGCTCAGACCGGAGCGCACTGCCATCGAGGGGCTGCTGCAGAAGGCGGCGGAAGTGCTCGGAGTGCTCACGCAGGAGCTCGGCGTTGCAGTGGCCCCCTCGTTCTCCGACGCCGCACTGGAACGTCTCGAGCTGGTGCAGGCCTCCGCCGAGCGGCTGCTCATGATCCTGGTGCTCGAGGGCGGAGCCGCGCGCACCATCTTCGTGGAGGTCTCCAACGAGCTTCCCCGTGAGGCGCTGGCCAGCGTACAGCTCGCGCTGAACGAACGGCTGCGCGGACTCACGCTGCGCCAGATCCGCCACACGCTGCGGGAGCGCCTGCGCGACGCCGCCGGCGATCGCGAGGCGCGGGAGCTGCTCAACATCTTCATCGAGGAGGCCGATGCCCTGTTCGAGCTGGGCAGCGTGGCGGGCGGCGAGCTGGTGCTCGGCAGCGCGCAGATGCTGGTCGAGCAGCCCGAGTTTCACTCCTCCGACGAGATGCGCAATCTGCTCGAGCTCACGGAGCGCCGCGACCTGCTGCGCAAGGCGCTCGAGGAGCGACCCTCGCCGGGGATCAGTGTCACGATCGGGGCCGAGAACGTCGATCCCAAGCTGTGCAAGCTCACCATCGTGACCTCCACCTATCAGTGCGGGCCCTTCGCAGGCATGATCGGCGTCATCGGACCCACCCGCATGCCGTACCAGAAGGTTGTCACCATGGTGGAGCACACTAGCCGCCTGCTCGGCGACCTCATCAAGTAAAGCGCGATGGCCCAGGATCTGTACGACGTCCTCGGCGTCGATCGCACCGCGTCGGAAACCGAGATCAAGAAGGCTTACCGGCGCCTCGCCATGCAGTACCACCCGGATCGCAACGACGGGGACAAGTCGGCCGAGGAGAAGTTCAAGGAGGTCACCGAGGCCTACGAAGTGCTGTGCGATGCCGAGCAGCGCGCGCGCTACGACCGCTTCGGGATGGCCGGCGTGAGGGGCGGTGGCGGGCCGGGCGGCTTCCACCACGTGGACCTGGCAGAGGCGCTCAGCATCTTCATGCGCGACTTCGGAGGTCTCGGCGGGTTCGATGCGTTCTTCGGCGGAGGCCAGCGCGCGCGCCGGGAGCAGCGCCGCGGCCAGGACGTGCGTGTCAAGCTGCGGGTCACCATGGAGGAGGTGGCTCACGGCACCACCCGGACCCTCAAGCTCAAGACGCTGGAGCGGTGCGAGCGGTGCGGCGGCAGTGGCGCGGAGCCGGGCTCGAGCCCGCAGCCCTGTCCCACGTGTGGCGGGCGGGGCGAGGTGCGGCGCGCGGCACAGTCGCTGTTCGGGCAGTTCGTGTCCGTGGCGCCGTGCCCCGCCTGCGAGGCGGAGGGCACCGTAGTGTCTGACCCGTGTGGCGACTGCCGGGGCGACGGCCGCGTGCGCCGCGAGAAGCAGGTCGAGCTGGAGGTCCCGCCGGGTGTGTCCGACGACAACTACATCACGCTGCGGGGCAAGGGCGTGGCCGGTCCCCGCAACGGCCCCTTCGGCGATCTGCTGGTGCAGTTCGAGGTGGAGGAGGATCAGCGCTTCGAGCGCCACGGCGACGACCTGCTGTACGACCTGCCGCTGTCGTTCAGCCAGGCCGCCCTCGGTGGCGAGATAACGGTCCCGACACCCTATGGTGACGAACCGCTTACCCTCCCGGCCGGCACTCAGAGCGGCACGGTGTTCACGCTGCGTGCCAAGGGGCTGCCCAACGTGAGCCACGGACGCAAGGGGGCCCTGTACGTGCGCGTGCGCGTCTGGACCCCAGCGAAGTTGAGCCCCGAATTGCGGGAGCTGTTCGAGCGGCTGTCGAAGATCGAGGGTGAGCCGCCCAAGGACGGCCTCGGCAAGCGGATCTGGGACAAGATGAAGGAGGCCTTTGGGACCTGACCATGAGTGACTGCCTGTTTTGCAAGATCGCGGCGGGCGAGATCCCCGCGGAGATCGTGAGCGAAGGAGCCGATTGGGTCGCCTTNNTCCCGGCCACCAAGGTCGCCGAGAACGATGAGTACTTCGCGTTCCGCGACATCAACCCCCAGGCGCCCATACACGTCCTCGCCATCCCCAAGCGGCACGTCCCGTCGCTCAATGAGTCCGACGACGGCGAGCTGTTGGGGGGGCTGGTGCTGTTCGCCCGGGACGTAGCGCGCGACGAGGGGCTGGCGGACGGTGGATACCGCGTCGTGATCAACACGAATGCCGGGGCGGGGCAGACGGTATTCCACGTGCACGCCCACGTGCTGGGGGGCCGGCCCATGGGTTGGCCGCCGGGCTAGTCGGTGCCGGGCGTGCTTGCCAATCGGGTGGGCCAACTCTAACTTGAACAGTCTGTTACAGATTCTGCGCATGTCCGAAGTAATCATCCACGACGACGAGGCGTTTGAACGCGCGCTCAGGCGGTTCAAGAAGAAGTGTGAGAAGGCAGGAATCCTGTCCGACCTTCGCAAGCACCGGCACTATGAGAAGCCCAGCGAGCGCCGCAAGCGGAAGATGAACGCGGCGCGACGCAAGTTTCGGCGGCCTCGGGCCACTAGGTAGCCACCCCTCGGTTGGAGTCGTGCGACACATCAAGCTTCTACGTCCTCTCAAGGAGCCCCCGCGCGGCGTATGATGCGCGAGGGCATGAGTGCGTGCGGCAAGGGGTGCAGGTGACGAGGGTCGCCGGCACCCCTTCCTCATTCTCGCCGGTAGCGGCTCCCCAGACCCTCGCCGAGCTTGAATTCGATCGCGTGCTGGCCCTAGTGGCGCAACACGCGGTGTCTGACTTGGGCGCGGCGTCGGTGCGGGCTCGGGTGCCCGTGGGCGACCCGGAGACGGTGCGCGAGGAGCTCGCCACGGTTGCCGAGCTGGCCCGCGTGTTGCACGAGTCCGGGCGGTTTTGCCCCGTAGCGGTGCCCGACCTGACGGAGGTCCTGGAGCAGCTCGCGATGGAGGGCAGCGTGCTCGATGGCCTGCAGCTCCAGGCGCTCCACGCGGCGCTCTGCGGGATGCGCGAAGTGGCGAGCCAGTTGGCGGCACTCGGCGAGGATGCGCCACGCGTCGCCGCGCTGGCGGTGGAGGTCCCGCCTCCCCGGCTGGAGCAGGCCATCGAGCGGGCCATTGAGCCCGACGGTCGGGTCAAGGATGACGCGTCACCGGCGCTCAAACGGGCGCGGCGGCGTCTGCGCGACGCGCGTGAGCGTCTCATTGCACTGCTGCGAGGCTTCTTGCGCGAGCTGTCGCCTCACGAAGGCGAGGCCGAGGTCACGCTGCGCGGTGGTCGTTACGTGATCCCGGTGCGCGCCGAGCGGCGCGGACGGGTGAAAGGGATCGTGCACGGGGAGTCGAGCTCGGGCGCAACCCTGTTCGTCGAGCCGGCTGAGGCGGTGGAGCTGGGAAACGAGCTCAACGCCTGTGAGGCGGAGGAGGCGCGGGAGACGCTGGCGGTGCTGCGGGCGCTCACCGAGGAAGCGCGGCCCTTCGCCACACAGGTCGAGGGTGGATGGACCATGTGCGTGGCGGCGGACGACTGCTACGCCCGTGCGCGCTACGCCCTGGTGTCCGAGGCGCGCGTGCCGCGACTCGCAGCGGCGCCTGCACCACTGGCCATCCGACGCGGCGCACACCCGCTGCTCCTCGCCGAGTCGGACGAGGCAGTGCCGTTCGATCTCGTGCTGGACGAGGGCGAGACGACCGTGCTGGTGAGCGGGCCCAACGCCGGCGGCAAGACCGTGCTGCTCAAGGCCGTGGGTCTCCTCAGCGCCGTTGCGCAGGCGGGAGTGATTCCTCCGGTCGGTCCCGAGACGACCCTTCCTGTGTTCCGGCGGATCTTCACCGACATCGGCGACCACCAGTCGATTGACGCCAGCCTCTCAACGTTCAGCGCGCACGTGGCGCGCCTCAAGGCGATCCTCGAGGAGGCCGAGGGAGGCTCACTGGTGCTGCTGGATGAGCTGGGTGGCGGTACGGATCCGATCGAGGGGGCGGCCCTGGCCGGGGCGGTGATGCTGACCCTCAACGCCAGGGAGCCCATCACCATCGCCACCACGCACCTGAGCCAGCTCAAGGAGCTAGCCGCCGACACCGCGGGCGTCGTGAACGCGAGCCTCGAGTTCGACCAGGCGACGCTGGCGCCCACCTATCGCCTGCTCAAGGGCAAGCCCGGGCGCTCGTACGGCCTGGCCATCGCGCGGCGCATGGGGCTGCCGCACGACGTGCTTGCCCGGGCCGACGAGCTCACCCCCGAGCAAGCGCGCTCGTTGGACGCGATGCTGGCGGAGCTGGAGGCGCGGGAGGCAGAGCTCGCCCGCCACGAGGCGGACGTGGCCGCCACGCAGGCGCGCCTCTCGGAGGAGAGCACCGTGATGCGCGACCGGCGCTCGGAGCTGGAACAGCGTCTGGAGACGCTCGGCGTGCGGGAGGCGGAGCTGGAGCGCGAGGGTCGCGAGCAGGCGCGGCGCTTCCTGCTCGAGGCGCGCAAGCGGGTGGAGGAAGCGCTCGGGCTGGCACGGGCTGCGGTGAGCGAGGCGACGGCGAAAGAGGCGCGCCGCCTCGTGGAAGAGGGGGTGAAGGAGGAGGCGGAGGCCATCAAGAAGCTGGAGGAGCAGGGTTGGAGGGTACGGGGAACGGGGAGCGGGGAACGGGGAACGGGCCGCCCCGCCGCCCCACAGCCGACGCAGGGCTCGCGACCCGCAAAGCGCAAGCGCCCCGCGGAACCCGAATCGTCATCGGAACAAACGGTTCCCCGTTCCCCGTTCCCCGTTCCCTCCGACACGCAAGTCTCGACCGAACTCAACCTGAGAGGCATGCGCGTCGAGCAAGCCGAGGCCGAGCTGCTCGCCGCGCTCGACGCCGCGGTCGTGGCCGACCTGCCGTACCTGCGCATCATCCACGGCAAGGGCACNNGACCGGCGTGTGGCCCGGTTCCATCTGGCGCCGCCCGACCAGGGCGGTTCGGGGGTCACCATCGTGGAGCTCGAGCCGTGAGCATCCCCGACGACGTCATCGAGCAGGTGCGCGACGCCACCGACCTCGTGTCGCTCATCGGAGAGCACGTGGAGCTCAGGCGCACCGGCTCCGACTATCGCGGACCCTGTCCGTTCCACGGCGGCACGCACCGCAACTTCGCGGTCATCCCCAAGAAGCAGATGTTCTACTGCTTCGTGTGC
>JABAOF010000295.1_pt3 | contig 16464 bp, 18 predicted proteins | sample 7062171 | NCBI WGS metagenome assembly JABAOF01 (sample SAMN14538628, study PRJNA623070) | marine sediment metagenome | biome: marine biome [ENVO:00000428]; feature: marine pelagic biome [ENVO:01000023]; material: deep marine sediment [ENVO:00002113] | place: India: Gulf of Khambhat ...
TTTATGTACATGATCGGCTATATGGGACTTAGACAACCGGAAATCTTTTCAGGATCAAGCAAACAATATTTGATTGATGATAGGTTATCAAAGAAAAAATATGAAAAATCCACCCTGACACCTGAAAAGGCAAAAGAATACCTTCAAAAACTTCTGCAGGTTATGGAAGTGGATAAACCTTTCCTCGATCACAGCCTGACCCTGCCGCGCCTCGCGGAAAAACTTTCCATCTCTATTCATGATCTTTCCCAAATTATAAATGAACGGTTGAAGCAGAATTTCTTCGAGTTTGTAAATAGTCATCGGGTGGGAGAAGCAAAAAAAATACTTTCAGACCCTGAGTACGAAAATTTAACCATCGCTGCCATTGGATTCGAAACCGGCTTTAACTCTACTTCTGCCTTTAATGCCGCCTTTAAAAAACACACCGGGATGACACCTTCTCAATACAGGACAAACTCCAGGAAATCGAAACCCAGTTTGATTTGAAAACTGCCAAATCTATAAGTTAGTCAAACTACCTTATAAGGTTGGAAGACCTCAACCTCAAACATCATTATTATAGACATATGATAGTTAAAATGTATACGAAAATTTTTAATAGGAGGTACAAAAAATGACTAAAAATGTAAAAAAAGGCATTGGGCCTATGGTTTGGTTGTTTTATCTGTTTATCGTCTTTGAGATCATTTATATGATTACACCGTTTGCATTCTATTATTATTCTGCCTATGGTCCCAGTCTAAACTTTTTGAACAAATCGCCTTTAACAGCCTGGTTGAGTGGATTTTTTCTTCCTCATTTTACAGAATCATCGTCCTGGATTTTGAATGCGCTGCACGGGGCAGGTTGGATATTATTTTTAATTGGCTTTGTCTTGTTTATCATTGGCGCCGGGCAAATTTACTATGCAAAATTTACCAGGAAAGGTGCTGTAACCGGGGGCCTCTATAAATTTGTCAGGAATCCTCAATATACTGCCTTTTCTATTATGGGACTTGGTGTGCTTTTGGTCTGGCCGCGTTTCATTGTACTGGTAATGTTTGTAACCATGCTTTTTGTTTATTATTTCCTGGCAAAAAAGGAAGAGAAAGAATGTGAAGCCAAATTCGCTGACGATTTTAAAAATTATGTCAAAAAAACCTCTATGTTTATACCGGGAGATTCGTTTATCTTAAAGAGGTTACCATCCCTCCCCAAATCGGGTTTTAAACGGGTTGTTTCAATGCTTCTCCTGTTCATATTGGTTATGGGTTTATTTGTAATAACTGCATCCGCGATCAGGAATTATTCTATTGCCAGTATCTCAACCTTTTATTCCAGGGATTCGGCAGCCATTTCAACGGTATTGATGAGCAAAAAGGATATGGAAAAAATAATGAAAATTACCTTTAAGCACCCGGAAGTGCGACGTAGATTGGCCCAGGCAGGATACGGTTCAGGTGAAAAGCTGTTAAACTATATTGTTCCCCTGGAGTGGGTGTTACCGGATTTACCTCTTGATCCGGCGTCGGTCAGTATGCGAGGGCATCATCAACCAAAATCATCCAATCCTGATAAATATAAAGTGTTGTTTACCATAGCCGAATTATCCAGTGAAAATCCGGTTACAGGTGCGGAAATCATAAAAAGTACCTTATCGAGAGTACCCATTATTGTTGTGAAGTTAAACCAGGCCACAGGTGAAGTATTCGGTATAGAGACCCCACCGATGCATGTTTTGTGGGGCGACATACCGACACCGTTGTTTTAACAGAAGTTATGCTTGCCTGCCCCCTATCTCTTTTTTCTACCACCTTGTGTTGACAAAATAGGAATTTGGGAATATACTATTCTTGAAGTTTAAAAGATGAGGTGATATGATGATTTCCGTATCGAAAGAAGTACTAAGACAAAAGATGAATGAATATTTTCAGAAGGTAGAAGAAACGGGTGAGGAACTGGTGGTGACCCAGGATGAAATTCCAATAATTAAAATCATGCCTCTCAAAAAACACAAAAGCGTAAAAGAAGTTTTTGCCGATGTTCAGGGTAATATCAAATATCATGGTGATATTATGGAACCTGAAACCGATGAATGGGGAGAAATTTCTTGAAATGTTACTATTGGATACATGTGCATTGCTGTGGTGGACTCTTGATCCTGGTAAATTGTCTGACGAAGCCGCCGGAACCTGCGATCTTATACCAATAACTGGAGGGGCAATCTCGTCAATTTCCATCTGGGAAAAAGGGATAAAAATCAAAAAAAGAAAAATTGAAATCCCCCTAACCCTGGAAGAATACGTCTCACGGTTAAATCAACTTGGAAGCCTGGAAATCATCCCGGTAGACGAATCTATTTGGATAGAAAATATTTCCCTGGAATGGGACCATAAAGACCCTGCAGATAGGACAATTGTCGCAACCGCACGTTTAAGAAATCTACCTATTATTACAAAAGACATAATAATAAAAAGCTTTTACCCCAATGTAATATGGTAATTTCATAACACTATGAATAACGAGAAAAAAGAAACAGCGAACAGTCCGGTCAAAAAAAGCCGTTGGGCATTGGCTGCTGAAGAAATGTCAAAAGAGAACTTGCTAAGAGATGGACTTGGAGAGGAACTAAGAAAGTACATTCATGAATTTCGTGAAGGATTCACCGTCAAAAGAGCTTTCCTGAGTTCCTCTTAAATTCTCCGCTTCTCCGTTTCTCCGCTTCCTCGCTTCCCCGTTTCTTCTTCTGCCTACTGCCTACTGATCTATTGACCAATGACTATTGACTAATGACAGTTCTCAAAAGTTCCTACCTATGACAGTTCTCTTAAGCTCTCTCAATGACTAATGACAGCTCTCCAAGCTTCTAATTCTCTCAAGATATCATAATTATTCGCTGGGATATTCAAATAACTCGGGTTTCAACCCTTTTAGCCTTCTTTCTATTTTGGTTTTTAAGCTTTTTACACGGTAAAGTGATCTGACTTTTAATAGCATTTCGAATGGAATATTCTTTGCATTTAATAAATCTACTTCTTCTAAATTTGCATTATCGAGATTGGCTCCCTGAAGATTTACCTCTTGGAGATTGGCCACCCTGAGATTGGCTCCCCGGAGATCGGCTCCCTGGAGATTGGCCCTCTGGAGTTTAGCATCCTTTAGATTAACTCTCAAAAGATTTGTCCCACTAAGATTACACTTCTCGAGATCGGCCCCTTGTAGATTGGCATCCTGAAGATTGGCATCCTGAAGATTGGCACCCTGAAGATATGCTTCATGAAGATTTGTCTGTTGGAGATTGGCCCGACAAAGATTTACTTTTTGAAGATCGAACCCATTTAAATCGACATTCTTAAGATCGAATGATTGTAGAATAGCTCCATGAAGATTGGCTCCCCGGAGTTTTGTCACATCGAGCTTTGCACCCTGGAGATTGGCCTTCTGGAAATTAGCTTCCTGGAAATTGGCCCCTATAAGACTAGCCTCTTTGAGACTTGCCTCATAAAAATTGGCCTTTGTGAGATTTGCTTTTCGAAGGTCTGTCCTATTGAGTTTGGACTGTCGGAGAGTTGATCCATAAAAATTGGCTGCTTCGAGATCAATGTTCTCAAGGTCTAAGTAGCTTAAATCAAGATTCTTCAAATCTGATCTCTCTGATGAAATCATTAATTTTAAAAAGAACTCTGTCTCTTTATTTAACTGATCAGGCGATATTATCCTCTTTTCATTATTTTTTATGCGATGGAAAAAGTATTCTGCTAAAAAATATTCCATGAATGATTTGTGAATAAACTTGTAATTGCCTTCCTGATCGCGATTTAAAAAAGAACATGTCGTAGTTTCATATCGATAATAATCATCATCTAATATTTCAAAATTCTCTTTCAAATGTGTTTTTTTGGGCTTATCTAATTTAGAATAGTGTACTGAAAAATCACCGCCTTCATTGAACATCTTTAAAGCCAATTTCCACATAAAGCATCTTTTTCCCTCATCAGTCATTTGTGAACGCCAGTCTTCCCTATCAATCCATATATCCGTGTAAGCCTTATACAAATGGGATGCATTTATTTTCTTTTTATCTTTAAGGCCTGGGAGTGTTTTAATAATCATATCCAATAGAAGAGGTCGAGTTGAAAGTTCTTCTAGATTATAGGTGTTTTTAATAATTTCCATATATTCATCTGCTTCTTCCTTATCCCTGGTATTTTTTAATATATATTCTTTTATTTGCTTATCATTAAATTCCTTTAATTTGATCCTGGTTATCTCATAATTGCTTTTAGTCGCGTAATTCCTGTAAAGTACGGTAAAATCCGCTTTTAAAACTTCCCTTTCCTGAAAAAAAAGGGACATGCAAGAAAAATCATGCCAATTTGATTAAATTTACTGGACGTCGGTTAAAAATCAATCAACCTTGAATAAAAATCATTTCGAGTTCCAATTAAAATTACTCGACGTCGATTAATAATCATTCAATTGTGGATTTTTAATACCAAATGTTTTATAATCCTTAATGAAGTTGAGGTACAATAATGACTAAACCAGGCTGGTTGGAAAAAAAACATTTTAATACTGCCGGTCCCATCGATAAAGACGACCATTACTATATTGAACCCCTGAACAGGTTTGACCTGGATGAAATACTTACCCTGATCCATCGTAAAAAATATTTTGTGCTGCATGCACCCCGGCAAACAGGAAAAACGTCTTACCTCCTGGCTTTGATGAAATACCTTAATAATGAGGGTACATTTAAATGTTTATATGTTAACGTAGAAAAAGCTCAGGCAGCCAGGGAAAATGTAAGAGCAGGAATCAGGACAATCCTCCAGAGCATGGCAAGTAATGCGTTTAAATATCTTGACGATTCTTTTTTGAACGATAATTGGAAGCAGATTTTCGCGGAGAGCGGAGAATTTTCAGCTATTCATGAGGCGTTGAACCAATGGTCAGCGAAAAGTGAAAAACCTGTTGTCCTTTTTATTGATGAAGTGGATTCCCTGATCGGAGACACCTTAATCTCACTGCTGCGACAACTGCGCACCGGGTACACCGAGCGCCCGGAGGGGTTTCCTCAGAATATTATTTTATGCGGTGTTCGCGATGTCAGGGATTACCGGATACACTCAAAATTGGAAAATGAAATCATAACCGGAGGGAGTGCATTTAATATAAAAACAAAATCACTGAGATTGGGCAATTTTAATTTAGATGAGATAAAGAAGTTGTACAAACAGCACACTAACGAGACAGGCCAAATTTTCCATAACGACGTTTTCCCGTTGATCTGGGAATTGACGGAAGGTCAGCCCTGGTTAGTCAATGCTCTTGGTTATGAAACCTGTTTTGAAATGAAAGAGGGAAGAAATCGAGAGGAAGTTATTTCTGTTGATATGGTCAATCAGGCCAAAGAAAATCTCATTATACGACGTGAAACACATCTTGACCAGTTGGTGGAAAAATTAAGTGAAGAGAGGGTTAGACGTGTGTTGGAGCCGATTCTAAATGGTTCGCAGGCAGAATTAATTCCTACTGACGATGTGGATTATGTGATTGATTTTGGGATGATTAAGAATGAAAAGCAATTGAGAATTGCTAACAGGATATACCAAAGGATTATCTCTGGGGAATTAAGGAAGAACATTTCAAGGGAGCTTCTATAAAGATTTACGGCATGTAGCATGTTAGGATTTCTTGCCTGCCTATCTCTTTTTTCAACAACCGGCGGATTTTTTTGAATCCTTTGTGAAAAAGAGCTTAAACTTGTTGCGGGAGGGCGGGATATTTAAGCTTCTTCGAAGCTTAAATACTCAGATGTTGAGAGGTTGAGAAAACTAAAGAGCCAGAGATTCAGTGAATCTGTTAGAAGATAAGGGGCATTCCTACCGAAATCGATTGTTATACAAGCTTTTCCAGGAATTGATGTGATTTTGATCGATGACCGGGAAACGTGCCCAATGATGATCCGGAACTGAGAATATAACTGGGCAACGTGCCCAATGATTGAATCTTGACTGATCCTTTTCATGAAAATAGGTGAGTGTAAGAAAAAGGTCAGGCAAAAAAATCTAAAAATCTCTTTTCCATGTATAAGTTAAATTCCCCATGAAGGGTAAACCTTCTCCCATCTATATCATCGCTTCCGCGCGAAGGGGACGCTTCCCCCTTGAGGGGGAATGTTTCCCCCTGAAGGGGATCGTTTCCCCCTGAGGGGGATGCTTTCCCCCTGAGGGGGATCGTTTCCCCCTAAGGGGGATGCTTTCACCCTGAAGGGGATCGTTTCCCCCCGAGGGGGACACTTTCCCCCTGAGGGGGATTCTTTCCCCCCAAGGGGGATCGTTTCCCCCTGGCGGGGATGCTTTCCCCCTGGCGGGGATTGTCCCCCCGCAGCGGGGATCGTTTCCCCGAAGCGGGGATTGTTCCCCCGCAGCGGGGATCGTTCCCCCGCAGCGGGGACGCTTTCCCCCTGAAGGGAAAGGTTTTGTTATAGAGATTTAGTCTCCCTCTTATTTCGTTGAATAGATAAAACAGGTGAATCATTTTCCCCCTAATTTTTTTAACTATAAAAAAGCGGGATTTACATGTCATTTGAGTTCGAATTGAAATATACCAGAACGAATCTGTTTCTTGCCTGACAACTTTTTTTTATCCATTCAACCAGTTAATCGATTGCAGTAAAAAGTAAACATATATAAATATTTACCTCTTAAAACCTCCTCTAATTCAACATTCCAGGAAAAAAGGTAAAGTTCTATCCATTTTAACTAAAAAACTTTTTACAATATACATAATAATACCAGGAGGAAAATAAAATGAGAAAAGAGCAAATTGCCAAACTGGCAAACAAGTTGTGGACAGATGAGGGCTTCAAACGGGAATTCATGAAGGGTCTTCGAGGTGGCGCTACTGGCGTCGAGACCATTGAATTCCAAGAACAAGTAGTCTCTCAGGCACCCATTGGATCAATCAGCGTTTCAAAGTGCGGCGTTGGTGCTGGGTGCACGAATCACACGAGTCACTGTGGTAGTACAACTATGTAATCAGTAACTCAGTGTGGGGCGATGAATTTCGCCAAAGGATACGATGCATCCCCTCTAAATTCTGCTTACATATAGGGAATATTCAAACAATTGATGTTTCTCATCATAAACAATTACTTAAAGAACCAAGAAAGGTGAATACTTATGGAACCTAAACCAACTGGCAAGACAAAAGAAATTGCTTTTTCCAGTCGTATCGAGCTTCCTTTAAAAATTACGTACCGTCAAGTAGAGGACAAACATTTGTTTATCGCCCCACACAACCCCACCTGGATTGTCACTAATGATATTGGTGCCTTTATGCTGTCACCTCTAAGGGAAGGATATACTATACAGGATGTACTGAATTTTTCCGTTTCCCAGCTTGGGTTAACCCGGGAGAAGTCCTTAGCCGAGATGAAAGATCTATTAATGGAAATTGAAGCCCGGGGCTTCTACCGAAATATTCCCCCACGGGAAGTCAACCCAAAAGACAATTTGCCATCGCTTCAATTATTCATCACCCGTTCATGTAACATACGTTGCATCCACTGTTATATGGACGCCGGCCTCCCCATGGACGATGAATTGACTCTTGAGGAATGGAAATCGGTGATTGATATATTTACGGATATTTATGGGAAAGGTTGGGTTACCCTGAGCGGTGGGGAACCCCTCTGCCGAGATGATTTTTTTGAGATTGCAGACTACGTCAAGAAAAAAGGACATCACCTTTATCTCCTGACCAATGGCACGCTTATCAAAGATATGGAAACAGCAAAGAGAATTGCCCAGGGGGTGGACGATATCCAGATCAGCCTGGACGGCGCTTCCCGGGAAGCCACAGATCGTATTCGCGGAAAGGGTGTATTTGATAAAGTGGTGAAAGCCATTGATTTGATGAAACAAGTGGATATGAAAATCAAGTTGGCGTTCATGATTTTCCCTGAAAATTTAAAGGACCTGGAGGAGAACCTGGTACCCCTGGTTCTATCCTTTGATTACCCTCGAATCTCAATTAATATTGATGACCGGCCAACCAATCTTGGCCGAGCAACCCAGTTCCCCCCGGGGAGTTTTATGTCTCCAATTCATTACAGACACTCGATTGATAAAATTATGAGGGAGATCTGGGCGAAAGGGTGGGCCAAGAGACCAACAGGTATCTTAAACCACCGATTAACCACCTGCGGTATGGGAAATGGTTTCACAGTAGATGCCAATGGAGATGTTTACCCCTGTCCACTCCCCATCTGTAAATTCGGCAATCTACGCCAAGATGATCTTGTCGGGTTGGCAAAGAAAACCACCAGGCTGAGGGAGGAGACCAGTGTCGAAAGGATGGAAAAGTGCACTGACTGCGATCTCAAATACATTTGCATAGGAAGCTGCCGTATCCTGAATTATCAAGTGAACGGGGATTTTCTGGTTCCTTCTTGTAATGAGCAGAGCAAAAAAATCATTCTCTATCGGATGATCGACCGCTGGATATAACCCATTCGAAATTCAGGAACGGACGTTTACTCTTTCCTGTTACCAAATTTTCCTACTCAGTGCTTTTGCCTTTGCCTTTCTTCTTTTTCTCTGCTTCTTGTTTTCGCTATCGTTCTTTTTCCAGTTCTTCTTTCTGCCATTCTTTTAATCTTTTTTAAACCTTATCATGATTCTTGCTGTCAAATCTATATAGAAACAATCACCCGGGTTTGGAATGCAGCACCGAGGAAAAACAACCCTGCCACTTTTTTTGCACTGTCAAGTTTTGTATACATCTGGCAAAAGCATTGGTATAACATCCTTCTGAGCTCATATTTAACCAAAACCTGAAAAACTGTAAAATTTTGTGGCACCCTTTGGTATTTCCTGCCAATACTGCCGATACATTTGAAAATAACGGTATATCCATATTATTACAGCTATTTAAATACCGGGATTCCACCTGGTATTTGAATTGCTATTCAATGTTCGTGGTACAAGGTACGAGTGAAAAATGAAGATCAAAAAAAATATCCTCTGGCTGATTATCTTCACGCTGGTTACAGGAGTCATACTAGCCGGTCAAACCATCCAGGAACTGGAAAAGCAACTGGAAAACGTTTCAGGTAAAGCAAAAATCGATGTTTTGAATAAACTATCTCATGCATATTCCCATATATCAGTTGAAAAGTCATTGGAGTATGGAAATCAAGCATTGACGTTGGCCAGGAATCTCAACGATCAACTCCAATATGATACGTTAAAAAAAGAAAAAGAAATAGAATCGCTAAAAGAAGACAAAAAAATCCAGCAACTGATCCTGGAACGCCATACCATGATAAGGAATGTGTCCATTATTTTCGCTCTTTTGGTACTTATTATTGCCGTTCAATTTATCAGGCGATACTATTACCTGTTTACCTTCTGGAAAAAAAAGAATTACATCGCCCATTACAAACTGGTGGATAAAATCGCTTCCGGCGGCATGGGCGTTATCTACAAAGCCAGGGACATCCGGGGAAAATCCCGGACATCTTCATACGCGGTCAAAGTGTTGAAAGAAGAATACTTTAAAGACGATATATATATAAAACGGTTCAAAAACGAGGCTGCCTTGATCGACCAGATCAATCACCCCAATATTGTGAAAGTCATGGAACGGGGGGATGATGATGGTACCCTGTATATTGCCATGGAACTATTGGAGGGTAAAACCCTTGCCGATTTAATGGAAAAAGAAAAGCCAATAAGCCTTAATACCGCTTTAGCCATGATGATACAAATGGCCGGTGCTTTGGCGGCGATCCATAAGCGGGGCATTATCCACCGCGATTTGAAGCCGGCAAACATCATGGTTATCCAGACCGGAGATCATTCACCGCTAATAAAAATCCTGGATTTCGGCCTGGCCAGGACCCAAAACCTGACACGTTTAACAAGCACCGATATGATCATTGGAACCATTTTTTATGTTGCCCCGGAGCAATTGGCCCATTCAACCATTTCGCCGGCCGGAGATATTTATTCCCTGGGGGTAATCTGTTACCAGGTTTTAACCGGGGAGAAGCCGTTTTACGGGGATACGATCTTTAGCATTGCCAGGCAGATACTTAAGAAGGAACCGGTCCCCATCGAAACCCTTCAAACCGGTGTCCCGGCTGAATTAAGTGAACTGGTAAAAAAAATGATGGATAGAACCCCGGAAAAGCGTCCTTCAGCCATTGAGGTCTCAAATCAACTAAAAAGAATTGAAATATCGACTGGAAAATAAACCGAGACAACCATTCAACTTTTCCTACTCAGTGCCTTTGCCTTTCTTTTTTTTCTCTGCTTCTTGTTTTCGCTTTCGTTCTTCTTCCTGCCATTTTTTTAATCTTTTGATTTCCGCTTCCTGGGCTTTCTTTTCTTCTTCAGTAAGGACATCCCCTTCCTGTATGGCTTTCAATCGTTTCTGGTATTCAGTCTTAAGTTCTTCCATTCTACGGTTCATTTCCTCGGTAATCCTTATTTGCTGTTCTTGCTGCTTTAATGCCTGAATTTCCATTTTTAACCGTTCGTTTTCCTTTTTTAAGGACTCATATTTCGCTTTCAGTTCGTTATATTCCGCCTTGGGAACGCCGCACCCGGCAACCAAAAAAACCAAAACAATAAGTAAAGCAATAACATTCTTCATTTTAACACCTCCTGCACAATGAACAATAATCTCTTCAATGAAATTTTATTCTATATGAAAGCCAAAACCGTGTCAAGCATGCCAATAAGCTGACACCATAAAACTTATCCGGCACGATTTTCATTGATAAAAATTATCTCATTAAACCTTTTCATGATTTTTGCTGTCAAATTTATATAGAAACAATCACCAGGCTGTGGTATAAATATGAACCATGAATGAAGAAAAATTAATTAAACGATGTCAACAGCATGATATGAAGGCATATAAAGCGATATACCAACGATATGAGCAGACTCTCTTACGAACCGCCCTGCGTATATTAGGACATCGGCAAGATGCTGAAGATGCGGTACAGACAACCTTCCTGAAACTATACCGCGGCGTAAAAAATTTCCGTTTTGATGCCAAATTCAGTACCTATTTATTTCGCATAATAATAAACGCCTGCTTTGATATCCTCAAAAAAGAGAAACGCATGAATATGGTGGTCCTCGATGCTGATACGGATTTTGATATTGAGACCAATATAGATAAGGCCAATCCCTCATATGACTATAACCCGGAACCGGGTGTAACCTTCCACCTAGAAAAAGCCATAGAAGCACTTCCCCCACGAATGCGCACTTGTTTTGTTTTGTTTGCGGTTGAAGAGTTTAAACAAAAAGAGATCGCGGCCATATTAGGCCTCAGTATCGGTGCTGTAAAGGCCAATATCTTCCAGGCAAAAGCACGGCTTCGTGCCAGGTTAGCGTTGTCTGATTCCGGCAGCGTAAAAAAGGAGCAATCATGAGCTGCATTGAATTTGAAAAATATGAATTAGGTGAGATCGATTCCCGTGAGTTCCGGCAGCATTTAAAGGTCTGTGCCCACTGCCGGGAACAAAAACGATTGGATGACCGGTTGATGTCTCTTGCCAGGTCTCTAAAAGAACCAATCCCGGCACCGGGACTCTGGGACCGTATTGAAAATACATTAAAAAAAGAAGGCCTTCCGGCAAAACCCCAAAAATCACCGGCCTTTCCATTTTCTGTCTGGTTGGCAGCGGCAGCCATTATTCTTGCTGTCGCTGTAGGAACCTATTTCTGGCTAACCCGGGATCAACATGGAACCGGTCTGTTACACCAGGCAGCCTTGAAAAAGGTAGAGCAAAAAGAAAACGAGTATATGAAAGCCATCGCAGAATTGGAAAAACAAACGCTCCCCAACCTGGAAAACATGAATGTAGAATTGATGCTGCTCTATAAAGACCGCCTGGAAACGATCAATAACCAGATTAGAAGTTGCAGGGAAGCCCTGGCTGAGAATCCGGCCAATACCCATATTCGCCGGTATATGCTGGCGGCTTTGCAGGATAAAAAAGAAACCCTGCATGAAATATTGATTTCGCAGAAGAAAGAAAAATGAAAATAAATTGCCACAAAGACACCAAGTCACAAAGAAAAAAGTCTTTTATAAAAAACCCTTCGTGCCTTTGTGTCTTCGTGGCTGTAAATAAAGGAGGTAATTATGAAACGAATCGTTTTTTACTTGTTTTTAATCATTGTGTTTCTTTGCTTTTCCTGTTTTGTACAGGAGGGAAATGCAAAACCAGCCGCATTTAGCGGCAAACATTCTAAATCCAAAACCTTTACCCAACGAGCAGTTTCTGCTCCCGGGAAAACATTGGTTGTGGAAATAAGACAGGCAGACTTAACGGTAATCCCTGCCAGTGATAATTATATTTCAGCAAAGGCGGTAGTTGAAGTAAGAAGTTCGGAAGCGGAATTCGTAGAAGAATTCATAGCTGACACCAAATTAATCCTTGAACCCTATGGCCAGGGATTCCGGTTAAAACTGGATACCCCCAGGAAATCAAAGGACTTCTGGAAAATGATAGGGAAACGGAGGTTCAGCCTTTCTGTTTCTGCAAAGATTCGGCTTAAAGTCCCGGCCCGGCAGTCGCTGGATATCCACAACCAATACGGGGATATCGCTGTAGAAGGTATCACCGGGAAATTAAGCGTTAAGAACGGTTCCGGGAAAGTTGAAATCAACCAATGCAAAGGGGAACTGGACATTGAGAATCGCTATGCCAAAACCGAAGTGATCAATTTTGACGGTCCGGTGGTGATTGAAAATTCCAGCGGTGAGGTTGAGGTAGAGAAAATCTCCGGGGAGACCATTATTCAAAATAGTTACCGGCCGGTAAGTTTCATCAAAATAGGCGGTCAATTGACCATTAAATCTCAAAGCAGCGATGTAACCGGTGAAGAAGTAAATGGAGATTGCCAGATTACATCATCCTATAGAAAGATTAAGGTAGTGGATGTCAAGGGAAAACTGGATATCAAAGCTCAGAGTTGTGCTGTAACAGTTCTGGATGTTCAAAAGGACGCCGTGATAGAAAACAGTTATCGCCAGGTAGAAGTGGAAAATGTCCGGGGTTCCTTGAGGATTAAGGGGCAAGCCAGCCCGATAACCGTCAAACAGGTTCCCCATGATGTCTTTATCAGGACCTCTTACAGAAAGGTTTCTGTAGAGAATGTCGGGGGGGCACTGGAAATCGATGGACAATCATCACCGGTTTCTGTACGTGATATTAAAGGGAATACAACTATCACTTCCTCATACAAAGATATAATTGCCGAAAAAATCGGGGGGCACCTGGATATCCGCACGACTTCTGGTAATGTAACAGTCTATAATGTCAAGAAAGATTTAAACATCATCTCTAGCTATAAACCGGTTCAAATCAAGTCTGTAGGTGGTAATTTAAAGATAGATGGAGCTTCCTGCAGTGTAATTGCTGAGAATATCTCCGGTAATGTGGATGTTAAAAATTCTTATAAATATGTTATATTGAAGCGAACCAAAGGGTCCATCAGGGTACATGGTCAAAGCAGTCCCATCGAGGTCACTGATATCTTAGAACTGCCAAAAGATGGACATATTGAGCTTATCACTATGTATAAACCCATTACCCTTCGTTTACCGGGATCAGCGAACGTCACAGTTTCTGCCTATGCCAGGTACGGGAAAATCAATTCGGATTTCCCTGTTTATCTTAAAGAAAGTAATAAAAAGGCGCCGGTGATTCCGAAACAAAAGGGCAGCGTCGTTGTCCGCCTGGAAACCACTGGAAGTGGAAATATCACTGTTGTCAAGGAATAGGGGCCAGTTGGCAGTTGGCAATTGACAAAAGAAGAAGTGAGGAAGTTTCAAGATAGGGTAAACACAAGGTTTACCCCTACGAAAGCACGAAAATGTCCATCAGACGTAGTGATGAACCTTGTGTTCGCCCGGATAATCGGTAAAATTAGAACTGCTGCGATTTTCAAATTCTTAATGATTTTCAACCGGCTTTGTGTTAAAATAGGGTTTGATTAAAAAGTAAAAAAAACTAAAAAAGGATAAAGGAGGCGAACATGAGCAAGAAAAAGGTTGCAGTGGTTTTATCCGGCGCCGGGGTTTATGACGGTGCGGAGATTCACGAATCGGTAATTACATTACTGGCTTTGGATCGACAGGATGCAGAGGTGCAGATTTTTGCTCCTGACATTCTCCAGATGCATGTGGTCAACCACCTGACTGGCCAGCCTACGGATGAGAGCCGCAACGTCCTGGTGGAATCCGCTCGAATTGCCAGGGGAGATATCAAGGACCTGGCAGAGGCTAACATTAAAGACTTTGATGCGGTTATCTTTCCCGGTGGATTTGGTGTGGCGAAAAATTTATGCGACTTTGCTGTCAAGGGGCTTGACTGCTCGGTGAACCCGGTAGTAGAGAACTTCGTGACAGAAGGGCTAAAAGCAGGTAAAGTCATGGGATTTGTTTGTATTGCTCCGGCACTGCTGGCAAAGATAGCAGGACAAATAGACCTGCACCCGGATATAACCATTGGTACGGATGAAAGTACCGCTGCTGCTGTGGAGCAATTCGGTGCTCATCATGTGAACTGCCTGGTAAAAGACTTCGTGATAGATGAGAAAAACAAGATCGTCACCACTCCGGCCTATATGTTGGGCCAGCGCATCAGCGAGGTGGCAGAAGGAATCGAAAAATTGGTGAACGCCGTCCTGGAATTGTGCTGAAATAAGGAAAAAGAAACAGGCCAGAAAGTCCCCTTATTCCAGTGCATATACGCTCCCACCACTGCCAAAAAACACCATTCGATTATATGAACTGGGATAATTAACCATATCGTCAGTTTGAAACTTCCATAGTATCTCACCATTCGATGCATCAAGCGCATAGAGGTGACAATCGCCGCTGCCGAAATAGACAATATCTCCTGCAATAGCTGGTTTCGAATATGCCTTACCATTTCTCTTAAAATCCCATTTCAACTTTCCTCTCTTAGCATCCAACGCATAGAGGTGACTATAAAGCGTGTTGAAGTACACGACTCCATTATGGATGGCGGGCTCTTTGCTGATTTTTTCATCTGCCTCGAATCTCCATATCTCCTTGCCTGTGGATACATCTACCGCATATATGAAGTGGTCATGACTGCAGAAATATGCAATCCCATAGGCTACAGATGGTGAATGGTAAACCTTCTTGCCAGCCTTGAACCGCCATCTAATGGTATGTGCCCCGGCGTCCATTGCATAAACATACCCACTTGCATTGGAAAAGAATATGACATCATCAGATAGGGAGGGACTACAACACATGGAATTATCTGTTTTAAACTTAAACCTCAATTGGAATGATTTAATATCAATAGCGTAAAGATTACCATCGTGACTGGTAAAGTATAAAAGTCCATTATGAACAAGGGGTGGGAAACAAACGGAGCCATCTTTATTCTCTCGACATCCATCTGTTTGAAATCGACGCAGCTCCTTTCCGCTTTTCGCATCAAGGGCATATAAAAAGCCAGCTCCGCAGCCCCAATAGGTAATATCGTCACAAATTGTAGGTGGACCGGCCACTGTTTTGCCGGCATTGAATTTCCATTTGCTCTTTCCGGTGTGGATATCAACAGCATGAAAATAACCGTTGCCATCCCCAAAATAGAGAAAACCGTTATACAAAAGGGGTGGGCAAGAGACTATGGTGGCACCTGTGTCATATTTCCATTTCAACCCTTTCAGCTTATGCAGTGGCTCTGTATCATAAACCCCCGTATGACTGGGGCTACCGTTATACGTCAGTACCTGGGATTTCGCTAAAACTTCACCACTTCCGGGAACTGGCGACAATATCAGTATTATAGCAAGTATCCAAAAAACCATTGTGTGACTCCTTTTTCCTGTGGAAATGATTATATCGTAAATTTTTCAACTGCACAAGAGAAAAAGAGGACAATCTAGAAATCAGCCCACAGGGCAAGATCACGCAATAGGGTGTGCGGGGTTGAAATATTTTCTTATTTCCTTTACAATTTAACCGAGGTTAAATGATTGGCAACAAAATTATTACTAAATTTACCCGGCTTATTATTCTTACAACAATAATATTTTCACCCCTTCTGTTCTCACAAGAAGCAGATATACAATTCGAACATATTGCCCATGAACAAGGATTAACTTCAAAGTGGGTCTTTTCAATCATTCAGGATAAAAAAGGGTTTATCTGGATTTGTACCTTTAACGGGTTGTTTAAATTTGATGGTTATGATTTTACACCGTATATCCAGGAACCCGCCAATAAAAACTCCTTATCCAGTTGTAATATTAGAACCATATACGAAGATAAAGCAGGGATGTTATGGGTCGGGACTATTAACGGTTTAAATAAATACGATTCATCCAACAATAGATGGGTCCGTTACCTGAATGATCCGGATAACGCCAACAGTTTGATAGGTAATTTCATCAATGCTGT
>JABAOF010032443.1_pt1 | contig 16463 bp, 13 predicted proteins | sample 7062171 | NCBI WGS metagenome assembly JABAOF01 (sample SAMN14538628, study PRJNA623070) | marine sediment metagenome | biome: marine biome [ENVO:00000428]; feature: marine pelagic biome [ENVO:01000023]; material: deep marine sediment [ENVO:00002113] | place: India: Gulf of Khambhat ...
CCAATTTACACAATTAGCTTGACAGTATGGAAGTCTCCCCCTTTTGAAGAAAGCTTTTGACAACCTCCCCTGAAAGAATATATTGGTGAAAAAGATGAAGGGTCACGAGGGCTATTGCACCTTTGAAGACTGAGTGTTTACAAGATGAAATTTGTTGAGAAACTCTTAGATGTTTCCCGAAAGAACGATTCTCTGGTGTGTGTTGGCCTGGATACGGATCTGCAAAAAATCCCTCAACATCTTCTGAAGGAAGAAGACCCGGGATTTGCTTTCAATCGAAAGATCATCGATTCCACCTCTGATCTTGTATGCGCTTACAAACCGAACACGGCATTCTATGAAGCTTTAGGTTCCGGAGGATGGGATGCTCTGAAGAAGACTTGCGAATATATCCCCAAGGAGATACCCGTAATCATAGATGCCAAGAGAGGCGACATCGGAAATACCGCTGAAATGTATGCCAGGGCGGTTTTTGAAGAGCTAAAAGGCGATGCGGTGACCGTCAATGCTTACATGGGAAAAGACGCGGTTGCGCCGTTTTTGGAATACGAAGAGAATTGTGCCTTTGTGCTTTGCCTGACCTCCAATCAGGGTGCCAGGGATTTTCAGTTTCTGAGGGTGGATAGAAAGCCATTGTACCAAATTGTGGCTGAGAGGGTTCTAAGCTGGAACGAAAAAGGCAATTGCGGTCTGGTGGTGGGTGCAACCCATCCGGAACAGCTGAGAAGAGTCAGAGAGATCGGTCCCTCACTGCCGCTGCTGATTCCGGGCGTGGGAGCGCAGGCCGGGGATATAGAGTCGACCGTAAAATTCGGCACGGACAGGAATGGCGAGTTGGCCATAATAAATTCCTCCCGAGCCATTCTTTATGCTTCGCCCGGTGAAGATTTTGCCCGGGCGGCCAGGAATGCAACCGAAAGACTGAGAGGTCTGATCAATTCCCACCGTAAGAAGAAATAACATATTTTGTAGTTGCTGGATTCATCGAGCACACGGAATAGGGGCTAATGCCGGTGGGGGCGGACCTGAAGCTCAGTCGGCAGACTGTTATCGTGAGCTTGGACCGATTAGGAATTGGGAGCCCCAAAAGGCGAATGGGCTCAGTTGGTGCGAAACGGCAGCAAATTCTTAGGATTCTTCCGCCTCGGGCTGGAAATCCTCCAACTTCTTGGCCAGTCTCTTGTAGTTATATTCGAATAGAACGAAGACGCTTTCACTCTGGTCTGTTTTAACAAAGTAACGATTACCTTCTCCCGACGCCTTCGTGGCGAGTAGCTTCTCCTCGTGACCGTCAGCGAAGGTGAGTTTGATCACCAGTTCCGGGTTTTCAAAGCGCATTCCAACGATTTCGTTCTTCAGGGGGAATTTGTCGCTTCTTATCTCGGCCAAGGTTCTGATATAATCTTCCGTCTTCTCGTGATCAGCAGTCGCGGTCTCTCGATAGGGAGGAGCGCTTAGTTGCCACACGGTATCTTCTCTGGTCAATTTGAATTTGTCCTTACCTTGGGTGAACTCCACTTCCGTAACCAGCCCTGGATCGAAAGCAAGAATCTGGCGGTCCCTCCAGTGATCCACCCTTTGTTGCGTTATGCTGGAGAAGAATCCCTTTGCCAGGTAAACATCCTCAGAGCCTGTCTTGCGCAGATATGCGTGCATGTAATCGTCAGACATCTTCCCCACCACCACAGAGGCCAGCTGCCTGTCTCCGGAGAAGAAGTCCAGTCCCGTGCCAGTCAAGCTATCCACTTGAAATAAAATCTGTTTTTCCGGATTGGACGAGATTATCTCCCCCACCGTCAGATGGCTGGCCAGGCTGACCAGCTGGCCTATGGCTTTGTTATCAGCCCGGTACGAATCAGGTTCGACTATGTACCATTGCTGGCCGATCTTTTGAAAAACCATCTTGGTGTCATACTTTATGAATTCGATCCGATTAACCGAGACGCTGTCCAGCCCGAGAAAATTCTCGACCGTCCTTGGAGAAAAGGTCTTCTTCTCCTTCTGAACCAAGACAAGGTAGATGGTCACGAAGAGCAGAAAAACCGCTATAAGAACATAAATCGGCTTTTTCATGCCTGGAGTGGACTAAGAGATTGTACTCTTTCTCCTGACCTGTCTTCTTATCTGCCACCTGACCACGCCAAATGCTATGACCAGAAAGGGCAGGCCAAACGTGTTTCCGTATTTGATCAGTTTCTTGCCTCCAGGTGAAACATCCTTAAGTGGTCTGGAGGTCACCTGCCTGGATCGGATACCTATCAAAGCCTCATCCTGGGTGAGCCAGTCCACCATGTTCAAGAAGAATGCCAGATTATCATTTCCCCTGAGGTTTTTGTCCATGATGAAGTCAGCGTCTCCGGCAACCACCAGCCGGTTCTCCGGACTCTGAGTCAGAGTGGATTCAACGTAGCCGATCTCCGACTCAAGCTGGGATTGATCCACGTCTGAGAAATAGCTTTTGAAGCTTCCTTGAATTGCGGCCCCCAAAACCAGGGGTCCCTGGGCAAAGTCTTCAGGGGCAAATTGTCTCAACGGGTTTATGTCGAAAGGAGCGACCTGGATACCGCTGTTTTTTGAAGACCGGATTATACTTTCGAACCGGAGACCTTTAGTCGAAGCTAGGCTGGAGTCAAGCGAGCTGACGTAACTGAAGCTGACCGTCTCCAGATCCTTGACCATCAAATTCTCTCTGTTGAAATCAGTGGCCAGGGGGAAGTAGGGATAGTTCATGATATTTTGAACAGTGTACATTCCGCGCTGCTGGGTGACCCCGATTCGATTGCACTGCCAGTCTATTACCAGATCATCGTTGATCTTGATCCCGTAATTGCTCAGGAAATCCTCTATGCCCAAATCTTGCTTCTGGGCCAGGGCCTGCTGGATGTCCACGTCTATATGGTTTAGCAAGAACGCCAGCTTGCCCCCTTTCATCAGGTACTGATCGATGCCGTATTTTTCCCAGGTGGAAAATCCCCTCTTGGGGCCCAAGATGACCAGGACTCTCACGTCTATAGGAATACGGTCCCCTTCATCCAGATTGATCCTTTTGACCCTGTAGTGCCGGCTGAGCGCTTGGTTAAGATAGCTAAGGTCGGCGTCCAGATCCGGCCCGTCTTTGCCGATCAAGAAGCCTACCGAAGGGAGAAACATGGTGGAAATCCTTTTTATGGTGCTGGTCAACTCATACTCCAGTCCGGAGACATCTTGCACCACCGGGATTACCTCTTTTTTATCTTCAAACAGAAGCACCATCCCCATGTAGACCTTTTTTATCTCGATCTTGTCGTTCTCCATGGCGTTCACCTGAAGCGGAGGAATCCCGTACCTTTGCGCATCCAGCTCCTTTCCCTCTTCGCCGGGATCGATCATCTCCAGCTTCAGATTCCCCCCGGCATAGGCCTGGTATTCCTCCAGCTTATCCTTCAGATAGCGGACGTAGCTGTTGTAGGGAGGCGGGAGGTCCTTGGTGAAGTACATTTTGATAATGAGCCGGTCGTTCAGACTTCGCACCACGTCTTTGCTGGCTCTGGACAGGCTGAAGACATTACCTTCGGTAAGGTCCAGTCGGGCGAAAAGATTCACCGAGATCAGATTTAGCACCAGAAGTATGGCCAGTATCAATACAAGTGTAAGGGCAGATCCAACACCGTAGCGGAATTTCTCTTTCATGTCCTAGACTACCTCCATTTCTTGCTCTCCAGAGCCCTGACTGCCAGAAACAAAAAGAGAAAGATAATCGACAGGTAATAGATCACGTCCCGGGAGTCTATCACTCCCCGGGCAATATTAGAGAAGTGATAGTCAACGCTCACATATTCGAAAAAGGAAACCAGAAAGCCGGGCATAAATATCAAAACCTTGTCCAGCATGAACAAGGCGAATATGATAACAAAGCTGGTGATGAATGCTACTATCTGATTCTGAGTCAAACTGGAGGTGAATACTCCTATGGAAAGATAAGCGGCTCCCAAAAAGATCAGGCCGATGTAACCCGCCACCACCGACCCGAAGTCGAGGTCTCCCAGTCCCGAGAGAGTCAAGGTGTAGACGAAGGTCAGAATCACCGCCGCGAAGATGAGGATCAACCCGGCGAGGAACTTACCCAATATGATCTCGTGATCTCTCACCGGCAGGGTCAGAAGTACCTCGATGGTGCCGCTTCTCTTTTCCTCAGAGATCAGACGCATGGTCACGGCTGGCACGAAGAACATGAAAATAAAAGGCACGATGCCAAATAGATTTCTCAGGGAAGCCTGATTAACCAGGAACAGGTCGCTGAAGAAGAACCAGCCGGTGATCAAAAGGAAAATCGTGATCACGATATAAGCGATGGGCGAATCAAAGAAGCTTCTGAGTTCCTTCTTGCAGAAAACGGCTACTTGGTTCGACATCTTACTTCGCCTTAAGAGGTGGTTAGCTGTCGGAAAACATCTTCCAGGCTTGCCTGTTCTTGTCTCATCTCCAGGAGGATCCAGTCATTTTCGACGGCCAGGCGGAAAAGGTTTTCCCGCAGATCCACACCTTTGGTGCAATCCACGGTGAACTTCTTCAGGTCATCCCCTTCGGTTGAAATGCGTTCCACGTTTTCCACGTTCTCCAACCTTGCCAGTTTGCCCTGCACATCCTCAGAGGGGGTCTTGAGTTCAAGATAAATCTGCTCTTTTCCTTGAAAGCTGGACTGAAGTTCCGTCGGTGATCCGTCAGCTACGATCCTGCCTTCGTTTATTATCAGCACCCGACTGCAGGTGGCTTCGACTTCCGGGAGGATGTGGGTGCATAAGATCACCGTCTTTTCCTTCCCCAGCTCCTTGATCAAGCTTCGTATCTCTGCTATCTGGTTAGGATCAAGACCGCTGGTGGGCTCATCTAAGATAAGAATGTCAGGATTATGCACCATGGCCTGCGCCAGCCCCACTCTCTGCCTGAATCCTTTGGAGAGCTCCCCAATGTTTCTGTTTATGACCGGACCGAGACCGCAAACGTCGGTTATCTCGTTGGTTCTCTCGCTCCAGCGCTCTTTGGCTACTCCCCTTACGCCCATGATGAAACGCAGATAATCCAGAACGTTCATCTCCGAGTAAAGAGGAGCATTTTCTGGAAGGTAACCGATCTTCTTTCTTACTTCCAGGGAATGTTCAGACACATCCAGACCATCCACCTCCACCTTTCCGGATGTAGGAGCCAAATAGCAAGTGATGATTCTGACGGTGGTGGTTTTTCCGGCACCGTTGGGTCCCAAGAATCCCAGAATCTGGCCGGTATGTACGTCAAAGGTGACGTCGTCCACTGCCTTGAGTTCGCCGAATCTCTTAGTTAAGTTCTTTATGCGTATCATCTTAAGCTCGCAAAGCCTTCGTAACTAAGTACGATATTCGCATCAATCTGTTGAATACCTATATAACGAATTTTTTACCCATGTCAACCAGAAAATCGCAGACCCTGCCTGGCCTAAGCACCGTGGACCGAGCCAAGGGTTTCATGCAACTTTGCACAGCGGTGTTCGTATCAGGAATTGAGGTCTTGGGGGAACGGTACGTATTCTGCAAAGGACTGGACAACATTATTTGCCAGTTTATCCAGAAAGGAGGCGTGATTAATGAAAGCCGAAAGCAAAAAGATCATGGTATCGTCACGCCCCGGGAACACTGCTTGTAGACGTACGGTCCTGAGTAGAGAGAGCCGACGGGTTTCCTGCTAAGGAAGTACCGTTTTCCATATATGGGCCGCGGGCGTGACATGTGTCCGCGGTTCTTGCTAATTATCAACGTATCCGAGGCCGCGGAATAGCCATTTCGCGGCCTCTTTGTCTTCGGTTCACAGACGCAATCGGATGCTGGGGCATGATCTCTGACAGTGTTGGCACGAAGATCTGTGTGTGAACCGTCAGCGAACACATCTAATCAAGAGGAATGTAGCAATGAATTTGACAGATATAGGCTGGAATTCTTTTTTTGAACGGAATTTTGAGAAATTCAAAAAACAGAGTCTAAGTCCAGCAAGGGTAGCGCAGGAGCATAAGCGCAGTTATCTTGTCTTCAGTGAACGGGTTGAGTTGACGGCTGAGATATCGGGAAAGTTCCGATATGAGGCGCACTCAAGAGGCGGGTTTCCTGCCGTGGGCGACTGGGTTGCGGCTTCGATCCGACCGGAAGAGGGAAGAGCAACAATCCATGCCGTCCTTCCCAGGAAGAGCAGCTTTTCCCGAAAGGCTATTCTTTCAGGAGGTATGCCCGATACCGGCGGAAAAACCGAAGAGCAGGTTCTGGCGGCAAACGTGGACACGGTGTTTCTGGTCAGCGGGCTGGATGGTGAATTCAATCTGCGCCGCATCGAACGCTACCTCGCCGTGGCTTGGGACAGTGGAGCCACTCCTGTTGTTGTGCTCAACAAGTCAGATGTTTGTCCGGACTTGGAGGTACGCCTAAAAGAAGTTGAGACCATTGCATCCGGCATTCCGGTTCATCCCGTCAGCGCTGTGGAAAAGCAAGGATTGGATATCCTTCACGAGCACATGGGCAGCGGGAAGACGGCAGCATTTCTGGGTTCCTCAGGTGTGGGCAAGTCTACCATCATAAACGGCCTCCTGGGAGAAGATCGTCTCAAGGTGCGGGAAGTCCGTGCATATGACAACAAAGGACGGCATACCACCATCCACCGGGAAATGATCATTCTTCCAACCGGAGGTGTCGTTATCGACACGCCGGGAATGCGCGAGCTCGCCATGTGGAGTGACGAAAACGGACTCAGGAGGACCTTCGATGACATCGAAGAGCTCGCTCTTGGGTGCCATTTCAGAGACTGCAGACACCAGGGGGAGCCGGGATGCGCGGTGCGGCAGGCAATCCAAGACGGTCGGTTGAATGCCAAGAGACTCAGCAGCTACTTCAAACTGAAAAAGGAACTTATGCACCTGACTATTCGTAAGGATCAGAGGGCTAGGCTTGATGCTAAGAAAAAGTGGAAAAATATCCAAAAGTGGCGCAGACAAATCAAGAAGCGCTGAAGATAGCAGAGCATCATCTTGGGACCGCGACTTCGGGAAGGGCTCCGGGTATCAAATCGATCACATAGAGGTGTCGGCTTTGACCTTCTCTCAGGCCCGGCGCAAGGGCAGGAAGCGCGTCCTGATTCAGCTTTGCGGATTCAGCAGTGCCGGCATACGTACGAAAGGAAGGAAGCGCTCTTGGATCACATCGCTGATCGAATCCTAAAGGAAGCAGCAAATCGCTTCGGCATAGCCGACGGCAAGCTGGTAAGATTGCATGATTCAGTGAAGGCTGCCGAGGATAAAAGGTTCGTCGAGAAATCGCTCCATCAATATGAACGCGATGGAAGGAGTTACATCTTGAGGCTGACCCATCCACTCTATGTTGACTTCGAACTGATTGAGGGTGAAGTCGACTGGATCAATTATCTTGCCGACAATGCAGTGCGCGCGCCACGGGCGATTGCCTCCGAAAACGGAAACCCAGTTGAGATCATTGAAGACGAGGATTCCTCTTATGCGGCTGTCTCTTTTGAGAAGGCGGAGGGCAGGCAGATAGTCTTTGATGATCCGGATGAATGGAATACTGATTTCTTCGTGAGGTACGGCGGGACTATTGGCAGAATGCATGCCCTGACGAAGAGATACGCGCCCAAAGACAAGTCACTTCGGAGAATGAAGTGGTATGAGCAGGACTGGGTTGCCAACATCGATAGGTACTTGCCTGCTTCGGAATCTCTTGTTCGTCAGAAATACGGCGATCTGTTGAGAATACTGCACAGCCTGCCCAAGAGCAGGGGTTCCTACGGCCTTATTCATGGAGATGCCCACCCGTGGAATGTGCTGATCCATAAGAAAGACCTTATACTGACTGACTTTGACTTCTGCGAGCGCAGTTGGTTTGCTTCGGATATTGGCATCATATTGTTCTACGCAGTCATGGCCCCGACTCAGGGGATGAACAAGACATCCTTTGCCTATCACTTCCTTGATAACTTCGTGAAGGGCTATCGTCGGGAAAACCGCATCGACAGCTACTGGATGGAGCAGGTACCGAGTTTCCTGAGGCTGAGGATGATATCCAAGTTTGTTCTCCATTATCCGGAGTGGTCGTCAAAGAGCATGACGCAAAATCGAAAGTCAGCGTTTCTTGGGTGGAGGCACAAGATCGAAAACGATATCCCTTACCTTGATATCGACTTTTCGCGATTCGCATAACCGCAGGCAATCAAGGTCTGGATCCCAAATGGGCGGGGCAAGCGGATAAATGCAGCGGGAAAACAAGGAGCGGCTGAAAAGTGTTTTCTCTTAGGTGGTCCGGATCGTCGGAGCTTGAATTTCTCTGCTTCTCCAGACTCTTACCGCCTCTCGGGAGGAGAGTAACGAAACGGGATCGTTGATTTTAGGGGCTCTTGGGGGCGTGAGAAATAGTCGTTGATCATCTTGACTGCTAGCCCACTTAGGCCCAGAATGCCCACCAGGTTGGGGAAAGCCATGAAGCCATTCATTATGTCGGTCAAAAGCCAGACTAAGTCGATTTTTACTATTGCCCCCACGGGGATGAGCAGACAAAACAGCCACCTGTAAGGCATGACGGCTTTGCTTCCCAGTATATACTCGGTGCATCGATCCCCATAGTAGGACCAGGTGATCATGGTGGAGAAGGCAAAGAAGACCAGCCCGAAGGTGACGACCCATTTGCCTACAAAGGGAAGCCCCAATTCAAAGGCATGGGCACTGAGTGGTGACGAGGTGAGTCCGCTTTTCCAGGCTCCCGTGGTTATGATCACCAAAGCGGTCATGGTGCATATAACGATGGTGTCCACGAAAGGTCCAACCATGGCCACCAGACCTTCCCGGACAGGCTCTTTGGTCTTCGCTGCAGAGTGAGCGATGGAAGCCGATCCTAAACCCGCCTCATTGGAAAAAAGACCACGGGCAACGCCGAATCTGATAGTCTGGGCTACTGTGGCTCCCAGGAATCCTCCTGCAGCAGACGTGGGGCTAAAAGCGTGCTTGAAGATCATACCAATGGCCTGCGGGATTTTGTCAAGATGAAGCAACAAAAGGATGACAGCGGAGCCCACGTACACAACGCACATAAAAGGAACGATGCGTGAAGCCACCCTTCCGATTCGCTTGATTCCTCCGATAATCACTAGTCCCACCAGAAAGGCTGCCACCAGTCCAGTTGCTAAGGATGGAATTCCCAAATGCTCCTCCAAAGGCTTGGCCACCGAATTCGACTGGACCATGTCTCCGATTCCGAACGAGGCTACTGCCGCAAAGAATGCAAACAGCCAGCCCAGGAATTTCAGCTTCATCCCTCGCTCCAGGTAATACATGGGCCCCCCAGACGCAGTGCCATCAGCGTGAATCACTCTGAAGTTCAATCCCAAGCAAGCTGAAGCGAATTTGTTGACCATTCCCAGGGCTCCGGTTACCCACATCCAGAATACGGCCCCCGGTCCGCCGGCGGCGATGGCGGTAGCCACGCCAGCAATATTCCCTGTACCGATGGTGGCAGAAAGAGCGGCGGAAAGAGCCTGAAAGTGAGTGATCTCGCCCTCCTCTCTGGGATCGTCGTACTTCCCGCTGATTAGATCCAGAGCGTGTCTAAATCTGGTAACCTGAAGGAATCTGTACCTTATGGTGAGGAAGATACCTACAAACAGGAGAAAGATAATCAGGGGTGGACCCCAGACGTAGCTGTCGATTTCTTCCAGAACGGCGATCAGCTCTTCCATGGCAACTTAGCTGAGTTAAACAGGAAAAGAGGGATTTGTCAAGTACAAAAGGATGAGACAAGGTCATGAACCCGGCGTGGTATAATATAACGTCCCGAGAGGATAACTGTGTCCTCTCGGGACAGCCAAACTCTGAGAGACTCTCTCAACACCGCATGATTACGGCTTCCAGTGCCCCTTGTTCCACTTCCAGCCATGTGGTGTTTTCTTCCAATGTCCCGCCACCCACTGGCCTTTGGGCTTCTTCACCCAGTGTCCAGGAACCCATACGTATTGACTGCCGGTCCACTTCCAGTGCCCATCCACCCAGACAGCTTTCGGACCGGGTCGTGGAGACTTAACCTCCACTTTGCGCGGTGGCGGTCCCTTCGGAACATAGATGACCGGCGTGCAGCTGAGCAGGAAGGATAGCAAAACTGTTATGCATAAAAGCCCCAGAAGGAATCTTTTCATGGCTCCCTCCTTNNCTCCTTTTTTGCTTTTGGCCTTTGCGTATCCCCTCTTTAACTGGTTTTCGACTCCTGTGGGTTCTTTCTTTAATATTATCGTGTACTGGATCTCGGTTGTTCGATCCGCCTTAGAACCGGCCTTAAAAGTTGGAGATAAATCTTCAGGGGTTTGAACGGTTAAACCTAAACAAAAATGGGCGCCAGAAATGGCGCCCATACAATTCTATGTTCAGAAGAACGAAAAACAGTTAGTATCAGATGTTAGCTGTAAGCTCACTCCAGCAAGAGCTTCTCGAACTCATCCACCAGGTCGGCGAAAAGCTCTACAGTTGCGTTTATCGGCTCGGGCGAGGCCATGTCCACGCCTGCTTTCTTCAGGAGGGCTACGGGATAATCGGTTTGGCCTGCCTCCAGGAGCTCAATGTACCGCTTTAGTGCGTCCTTGTCACCTGTCAGGATCTTCCGGGAGATGGCGGAGCCTGCGGCCAGCCCGGCAGCGTACTTGTATACATAGAAGTTCCTGTAGAAATGCGAAATCCGCAGGCAGCCGAGATCATCCAGCGAATCCAGCACCAGATCCGGCCCCTGATACTTTTGATATATGTCTCGATACATCTGCCGCATAGACTCTGCAGACAAGGCTTCTCCGGCTTCCGCTCTTGCATGCGCGTCCCTTTCGAATTCGGCGAACATCACCTGGGTGTGGAAGGTCCCCTGGATCATCTCAATGTAATAGTTGAGCAGGTAGAGCTTCTCTGCCCTGTTCCTGGCGTGCTTAAGCATGTAGTCCATCAAGAGCATTTCGTTGACTGCCGAAGTTACCTCGGCTACCAATAGAGAATGTCCGGCATAGATGTACGGCTGCGTTCGGTTGGTATACAGCCGGTGCATGTTGTGTCCCATTTCGTGCGCTACCGTGAACAGGTTATCCAGGGTGTTGTTGTAGTTTAAGAGCATGTAGGGGTGAGTAGAATAAGCGCCCCAGGAATAGGCTCCGCTGCGTTTACCTTCCGTCTCGTAAACGTCCATCCAGCCGGAATTGAAGCCATCCTTCAGTTCGCTGACGTACTTTTTCCCCATGGGCTTCAGAGCTTCAAGGACGATGGCCATGCCTGAATCGTAAGGGATATCCATTCTCGCCTCCGGCACCAGAGGAACCCACATATCGTACTTGTGTAGCTCATCCAGCCCTAGAAATTTCTTCCTGAGACTGACGTATCTGTAAACTGCATCCAGGTTCTCGTTCGCCGTCTTCACCAGATTATCGAACACCTCAACGGGAACGTTGTCGGGGTAAAGCGCGGCCTCCAGCGAAGAGCCATAGTTTTTTGCCTTGGCGTAGAACATATCCTTCTTGATGGCCCCGGCCAGGGTGGCACCAAGGGTATTGATGTAACCCAGCCAAGCCTCATTGTAGGTGTCCATGGCGTCTTTTCTCACGCGACGGTCGGTCGACTCCAGGAACTTGGAGTATCGCTGCCTGGTGATTTGGACCTCGTTTCCCTCTTCATCCACTATGGAGCCAAACTTGACGTCAGCATTGTTTATCATGGTGAATACGGCCCGCGGGATGCGGGCTAAGTTCCCCGCCTGGGCTAGCAGCTCTTCCTCTGCAGTCGAAAGGGTGTGTTCTCTTTTTCTCAGAATGGTGTCAATGTAATGCGCGTATAGAGCCAAGCCTTTCTCCTCCTTCATCAACTGGTCCAGCCTGTCCGGCGTTATGCCCAATATCTCCGGGTCGATAAAGGAGAAAGCCTCACTCACTTTGCTCAGGAGGGCGGAGGCGCGGTCTGAGAGTTCTTGGTATTTGGAGACGCGGGTGTCCTCGTCTCGTTTCATGCCCGCGTAAACCCACAGCCGGTCGAAGATGTTCCAGATGGAATCCTGCATCACCAGGCAGTCCAGCAAGGTTTTGCCGGACTCCGTCAGGTGCCCCTTGAACTTCTCCATCTCGGGAAGAAGAGCTTCCACCCTGCCGAGGTCCTGCTCCCACAATTCGTCCTTGGGATAGATGTCCTCCAGCCTCCATTTGTATTTGTCGTCTATGTCCGAGCGCTGAGGAATCTTCTTTACCTGTCCTTTCGACTCCTCAGGTGCTTGGCCAAGTGCGCAACCAAAAACAAAAAGAACTAGAAGCGATGCTGACAACAACATCCTGCACGCTTTCTTCATCCTTTCCTCCTTGGGTTGAGGTTACGGTTCACAGAACAAAAATCTAATAGTATACGCATCCCGCTCCAATAAAAGGGCAAGCCGACCTGGCTTTGTGAGCAACATTGGAATACCGATTATTCACCTCGGCACCCCAATTGTTCTCTGACTATGCAATACGAATGGGGCAGGCGAAAGGATTCAGACAAGTTTATCCTTGCCAGCTCCGAGTTTGAGCAATAAATTGTGAAACTAGACCGGAATCCAAGATCGAAAAAGAGCCCACCATCTTGAGGGATACAAAATGTTGGCCATGTTACTGAAGGAAGCTAAGGAAATTGAGAAAAATCCACTGGAGTCGGTGCGGATGGAGAAGCCCAAGATTGGGCCGGAGGAGATCCTGGTAAAGGTCAAGGTGTGCGGGATCTGCCACACGGATCTACACACAGTCGAGGGGGAACTTGAGCTTCATAAAAAGCCTTTGGTGCCCGGACATCAGGTGGTGGGGGTGGTCGAGGAGCTTGGAAGCGGGGTCACCAGATTCAAGAAGGGTGACCGGGTGGGAATGGCCTGGTTGCATTGGGCTTGTGGAAAGTGCAAATACTGTCGGGCAGAGAGAGAAAACCTGTGCGAGAATGCCCGGTTCACGGGCTATGACGTGGATGGTGGATACGCGCAATACGCCTCAATCTCCGAGCATTTCGCCTACCCCATACCCGAGGGATTCTCAGATCAGCAAGCCGCACCCTTGCTCTGCGGCGGCATCATCGGGTATCGCGCGTTGCGGTTGAGTGAGATAAAACCCAAAGGAGTCCTGGGCCTTTATGGATTTGGTAACTCCGCTCACGTAGCCATTCAAGTTGCGATTCACTGGGGATGCGAGGTGTTCGTGTTCACCCGCAGCAAAGAGCATCAAAAACTGGCTCAGGATTTGGGCGCTGTGTGGGTCGGACAGGCAAAGGACAAGGCGCCGAAGAAGCTTGATTCGGCCATAATCTTTGCACCAGCAGGAGAGCTGGTGCTCGATGCCCTAAATGCGCTGGATAAAGGCGGAACTCTAGCCTTGGCTGGAATCTATATGTCGCCCATCCCAGAGATGGATTACACCAAGTACGTATACCAGGAACGAACTCTTCGCAGCGTGGCCAATGCCACCAGAAAAGACGGCCAGGAGCTTCTCAACCTGGCCGTTGAGATTCCTGTACGAACGGAAACCACAACCTTTCCCCTAAAAGATGCCAATAAAGCTCTTCAACTGCTGAAGCAGAGCAAAATACAGGGTGCCGGAATTCTCGAAATTCCAGAAGAATGATGGAGTTGAAAGTCGGGGACGTAGTTGCTCGATTCATCGAGTCAGTAGATAGAACGTGGAGACGCCCACGCCCAATGAATCGGGCAACTACGCGGAATTCCGTGACCAGATGAGCGATTCAATTAGAACGTGGTAATAGGGGAGGACACAGTGCGTCATCCACATTTACTAAGACAGGACAATACGCTTCTAGTGGTCGTTGACATCCAGACAAAGCTTCTCAACGTCATGTTTGAAAGGGAGAGGTTAGTCTCAAGTTGCAGAAAGCTGATTCAGGCTTGCAAGCTGCTGGAAGTACCGATGGTGATGACAGAACAGTACCCAAAAGGCATGGGACCAACTGATCCTCAGATTCTGGAAGTTCTTCAAGATGTTGGTGTCATTGAAAAACTGTCTTTCAGCTGCTGCGGTGCACAGGACTTTGATCAGAAGATTGCCAGCCTCGGGAAAAGGCAAATATTAGTGATTGGCATCGAGGCTCACGTCTGCGTCCTGCAGACCGTGCACGATCTGCTGGACGAGAAGTATTTTGTCTATGTTCCCTATGATGCGGTGAGTTCCAGAAAAGAAGGGGACTACGCAAACGCTCTGAACAGAATGAGACAAGCGGGTGCCGTGGTCGGGTCGGTGGAGTCGGCCGTTTTTGAGCTCCTGGAGAAAGCCGGCACCCCGCTTTTCAAAGAAGTCTCAAAGCTGATAAAGTGATGGGTCGATCCTGCGGGCTGCTAATCTGCAAGAGAAGTTGCTGAATTCATCGAGCGGGCATACGTTGACTGGATTGATCAATTGGCGATGGGCTTCTGTGTTCGTTGTTTCTGCGGCATCTTCTTCTCTGAGCCTGTATCCGCACCTTTTGTCTTTAGCCTTTAGCCTGGGGGCGAGATCGGACTGCATCTGTGCTCGGCGCCGAAAGGGAGCGTCGAAATCTGCGAGCGCTCAGCCCCTTGTATTCGTCGGATTCTGCAACCCTTTATTTATCAGGATATTATAAATCTCGTTTCTTTTATTTTTTACTTGACATGGTATAATTATTTGTTATAATAAAAGGGCAAAGGGACAAACGTTTATACACCGACAACTGGAAAGAGAAGCTTATTCCGTAGGTAAAAGAAGTGACCGAGTTCGCAGTAAGCGTGTAAAGGTGCGGAGCATCTGTCTGTCCCAAGTCTTCTCTTTTGGTGCAAGCTGATCCTGCGGGCGAGCAAGGACGAGCGAGAGGTAGCATTACCGTCCCCACAGTGGCGACTGGAACTGACCAAACAAAAGCCCTAACCATTTAACCATTTTCCCGAAAGGAGGGAAGAATGAAGGCCAAATTGTTAGTGTTTTTGGTCGTGCTGTGCTTCGGGCTGGTGGTCTTCGCTGGCCAGGCGTTTTCGGCTACAGCCAAGAAAGCCTCGGAGGGCAAGCGGATGAGGCACATCTCCGACGATGTCCTCATAGATGCGCCCGGGTCCGAGTTCTATTCAGCACCTACCAGAGCTGCCGTCAAGTATCTGGGTTACGGTGCCAAGGCCACTTGCGCGGATATCCAGCCTGAGGCCGGAATCGTCGTTCAGCACGATCAGATCGGAGACACCTGGTATGAGTTCCAGAAAAATGCCTCCATAAGCCGGATGATCTCCGTGACCAACGGCGGTTACCGCCACATTTCCTGGACGTACACCGATCATGCGTATCCTCCGGGTCCACGCTATGTGGATGCCAACTGCAAGGATCCGACTGGCCAATATATCGGCCAGGTGCATGCGGACGGAGGAGATGTCAATGCCGGGTTCTGTTGCCAGACGCATATGCACGACGGAAAGTCGGTAATCTGCCATCACCGCACGGCGGGTACTCCGGTGTGGTCCTCCATGCTGACTGTGGACGATGACGTGTGTGGCGGCTTTTTCACCCAGCACTGGGACATTCCGGATTACATCCCGGGTGCCCCCTCAGGTGAAGACGGCATGTGGCCCAAGGCCGAGGTTCTGTACAATGCGCAGGACGGCATCGACTACATCCACATCACCATGACCGAGGGAAAGCTTACCGCCGGAGCGAATGTGTTGGCCTATGAGCGATGCTACATCAGTCCGACCAACTCAGAGACCTTGTACTGCCAGAGTTTCGTAAATGCGGCAACTGCAACCTATGCCCTGAAGAAAAACCAGAATGGTCTGGGCTCTTTTGCTCCCATCAGCCATTTCGATACCAGTTGCAGCGTCAGCCCGGTGGTGGCGGTTTCGCCGGTGTCCAAGAGAGTAGCCATTGGCTATCTTCGTCCAGCCTGTGACGGCAGTTGCGATTATATAGAAGATGCGGCCTATATCGAGTCTATGAACAATGGTAATGACTGGGTCGACGGAACTCAATGGCCTCCCACGATCCATATGATCACCGACTACGGATGTACCGGCACGGAGAGGGCTTATCATGACGTCAGTGCCTGTTATGATTACCAGGACAGCTTGCACGTGGTCTTCCTGACCGCCGGTTTCGATCCTGAACAGCCGGGTTATTTTCAACCGCAGGTAGCAAGGATTTACCACTGGAGCGCAAAGTCCGGGGTGGGTATGATCGCCAGCCATCAGCAGGCAGGAGGTATTGATCTACCAGGAGGGCACAATTGTCTCATGGCCAAGATGAGCATCTCTGCGAAGGATCCTATTTACCATCCGGGAGGTGACTCGGTCTATATGTTCGCCACCTGGACTCAGTTCGATACCGCGGATGCGTCAAATCAAGGCTTGGGCAATGGAGACCTTTTTGGTTGCGGCAGTTTCGACGGCGGAGAGACCTGGGGAGGAGTTTTCAATCTCACCAACACTCACGCT
>JABAOF010002522.1_pt19 | contig 16448 bp, 17 predicted proteins | sample 7062171 | NCBI WGS metagenome assembly JABAOF01 (sample SAMN14538628, study PRJNA623070) | marine sediment metagenome | biome: marine biome [ENVO:00000428]; feature: marine pelagic biome [ENVO:01000023]; material: deep marine sediment [ENVO:00002113] | place: India: Gulf of Khambhat ...
TCCAACGTTGCGTCGGGATGGATAGTTTTAATGCGCTCGATATCGTCACAACCAAGATGGATCAAGCATTGGGCACAGAATACAACCTAAGATTCAGAGAGTATCTGGAACGTGTCCAAGATGAAGACCTGGTGGTTGATGGTTGTATGACGGATCCCAAAGGAAATCGCAGGCTTCCACCTGGGGAACAATCCGATCCGGATTTGTTCCTTCATGTCATTGATGAGAACAAAGATGGGATCACGATCCGCGGCGCGAAAGTGCATCAGACCGGCGCCATCAATTCACATGAAATTCTGGTGATGCCTACACGATCCCTTGTGGAAGCTGATGAAGATTACGCAGTCGCCTGTGCGCTTCCCGCAGATGATAGTGGGATTCTCTACGTTTATGGTCGACAGGCAAGTGACACCAGAAAACTCGAAGGAGGCGAAATCGATGTCGGAAATGTCCGTTTTGGAGGACATGAAGCCGTCGTAATTTTCAATGACGTATTCGTTCCATGGGAACGAGTATTCATGTGCGGTGAATCTCAGTTCGCAGGTGAGATGGTTGAGATCTTCGCTGCATATCATAGATCGAGTTATGGGGGATGTAAGGTTGGCGTGGGCGATGTCCTCATTGGCGCAACAAAACTCATTGCCACCTATCATGGTGTTGAGAACGCTTCCCATATCAAGGACAAGCTTGTTGAGATGATCCACCTCAATGAAACACTGTATGCGTGTGGGTTGGCATGTTCCACAGAGGGCGTGAAGACGTCCTCTGGGACTTTCTTGGTGGACATGACTCTAGCGAATATCTGCAAGCTAAATGTAACCCGGTTTCCCTATCAAATCGCTAGCCTAGCTCAGGATATTGCTGGAGGGTTGCTCGTCACAATGCCCTCTGAGAAAGATTTCTCCCACCCAGAAGTTGGACCCTTGTTGGAAAAGTATTTAGTGGGTGCAGAACCCTATCCAACTGAATGGCGTCAACGCATCCTGCGGTTGATTGAAAACCTAACGCTTGGGCTAGGTGCGGTTGGATATTTAGCTGAGTCAATGCATGGGGCTGGTTCGCCTATGGCTCAGCGGATAATGCTTTCCCGTCTAACCGACATGGAGCAGAAGGAAAGATTAGCAGCAACTATTGCTGGAATTAAATAGCAAGAGGGCGCTAAAAATAATCCGTGAGGAGCTGGGAGAGGTAAATGCGGGGGGTGGCCTTCGACCATACCCCAACATATACCAAACCTCCTCCCATAGTTGACCTTTTATCAGTGGTTTCATAGTCATAGATTATGCTACATTTGGTGCAGGTGTTTGCTTACAATCGCTGTCTATTACGAAAAGCATTCCCCTTGCTGTAAGCTGGTTCGTTCTTGAAGGTTCTCTAAAAGACCTGGAGCAAGATCTATGGCCATTCTTTACCGAAGGGTGGTAAGCCAGTACTACGATTCTGTAACATTGATGACCGTGGCCAGGGATTTAAAATCCCTTCCTGGAGTAGAAGATGCCGCGTTGGTCATGGGAACGGCTGCCAATAAGGATCTGCTGAAAGAAGCCAAACTTTTCTCACCCGAAATGGAAAAGGCGACCGCGAACGACCTTCTACTGATTGTTAAAGGTGAAAAATCAAGTGCTCGGAAGGCAATTGATCAGGTCGAAAACCTCCTGACACAAAGAACAATCGCTACTAAACCAATCGGTGAACACCTGCCCAGGACTTTACGTAATGCGATACGATTGCAACCTGAGTCAAATCTTGCATTGATCTCACTCCCAAGTCAGTACGCAGTGGCTGAAGCATGGGATGCCCTCCACCACGGATTACATGTTCTTCTCTTCAGTGACAATGTGCCCCTTGCTGACGAAATTGCATTAAAACGTTACGCTGTTGATCGCAATTTGCTCATGATGGGTCCTGGGGCTGGCACAGCCATCATCAACGGCGTGGCGCTCGGTTTCGCGAACGCTCTCCCTCGTGGACCAGTGGGTATCGTTTCCGCTGCCGGCACCGGCCTACAAGAGGTGAGCGCCCTGCTGGCTAAAGAAGGGGTTGGGATCTCACAGGGGATCGGCGTTGGCGGACGTGATCTCTCTGATGAAGTCGAGGCAATAATGACGATCCAGGCCATAGAAACTTTACAGGAGGATCAAGCGACTGAAGTCATCGTCGCCATCTCGAAATACCCTTCACCAGATGTGGCGAAGAAGGTATGCTCGAAGCTGAACGCGACCATGAAACCCTCTGTGGTGATTTTCATGGGGGAAAGTTTTGCCCCAATCACGAATATCCAGTTTGAAAAAGGGAATATTATCTTTACGAACACTTTACAGGAAGCAGCAATGAAAGCCGCAGCGCTAGCTACAGGAGGTGAGCTTGCCGATGTTGATGAAAAATTAATTCAACAGTGGAGATCTTTAAAGCGTCAGGCACACAGTCTTGCCTCCAAAATCAAACCCGAACAGGTATACCTTCGGGGTTTATTCAGCGGTGGCACGCTTTGCAAGGAGGCGATGCGTATATGGAGCGAGTTGATACCACTTGTGTGGTCTAATGTGCCTCTGAAGGGAGAATGGAAATTACCTGATTCGAGAAGCAGTCATGAACATTGTGCATGGGACCTAGGCGCAGAGGAATTCACTGTGGGTCGCCCCCACCCAATGATCGATCATGACCTGCGAATTACGCGTCTATTAGAAGAGGCGAATGATCCTTCTGTGGCAGTGATCCAGATGGACATTGTGCTTGGTTATGGTGCGCATCCTGATCCAGCCTTCGAGATCGGTCCCGCGATCGAGATGGCCAAAGGAATTGCCGATCGGAATAAACGATCTTTAAACGTCCTACTTTCGATCACCGGGACAGACGAAGACCCCCAAGATTTAGATCGCCAGCAAGATGCCTTTGAGCGAGCAGGAGCAATCATATTTGATAACAACGCTGCCGCCTCATGGCTAGCAGCCATGATCGTCGATACCCAGACATCTGTATAGATCAGCTTTCGGCTGGAGAAACCGCGGACCACAAGAATATCGCAGCAAAAAGTCACGGATCAGTGAGTGAGAATCAGATATTCTCAGAGCCTATGTCGATGAACTCGAACCTACTACAATAATCTGAGGGAACTCGTTAGCAGAAGCTCATACTCCCACCAAGACTGAGGAGGACAAAACATGGACATGGATATTGAAATCTATCTAAGACCAGCGGAAATGGAAACACCGCCTTACCCACCAAAGGTAATTACATTAGCCACAGGTAAGCGTATGGTCGTTCGTCAGGTAGATCGTGAAGCGGTTCCCAACTTACTGAAGGCAGTAAAACCGACACTCGATATTGAGCGGGATTACTACGACATCGTCGGTGCGCGGGTGTACGCAGAACTATTGGGTTGGTATCGATATCGTGTTCGAGATGAGTTTTGCCTCATTGGTCAAATTGATGGACTTCTTGTGGGAATTGTGAATACTCGAAGTTATTCATCAAGTATCGATATCAGTTTACATACGCTCGCTATCGAAAGGGGGCTACGAATCGGAGCTCATCTATTCGCCGCCAAAATGGAATACTCGATCGAGTACTTGGGCCGCGATGAGGTTCTCATCACGGCAGAAAGTCCAATCGGTTTCCGGCGTTGGATGATTGAATACGAATTAGAAAAGCGAGATGGCCAACACGAACTAGGTGGTGCCACACCCTATGCACTAACACGAGAGTTGTACTACCGGAACAAGGATCGCTTGGTTGCTGGTGAACGACCCGTTCCCTCTGAATTAATGGAGGTTGCTGAGAGGGAGATCATCGTTGCCAGTGAAGATGACATCCTTGAGAAAATATTAGGCGCAAAGAGGAGGGTGATCCAATGAGACCCGTCGTTGTTGCAGGTGTAGGCATGATCCCGTTCGAGCGGCGGGATGAGGATAGCTTAGTCGATATGCTCGCCATGGCAAGTTGGAATGCCATGGAAGATGCCAATGTCGGTGACCGCTCGANNCGGGCCTCTTCAATCATCAAGAATCCGTCGCAAGCGCTTTAGTTGATCGACTCAGCTTAATGCCCGCCGCGGCGGAAAGGATTGAAAACGGTCCTGCATCTGGTGGCTCTGCTGTTAAGAACGGTTTTCTTGGTATCGCTTCAGGGTATTACGATCTCGTTTTGGTCGTCGGTGGGGAGAAGATGAGGGAGGTGATCGGACCAAAAGCGACTGATGTTGTCGCCAGTATGACCCATCCGGAGGCGGAGTACATCTATGGTGTAACGCTTCCAGCGTTGGCAGGGATGTTCACCCGTCTCTACATGGAGAAATACGAGGTTACACATGAACACTTGGCCATGGTCGCGATAAAGAATCAAGAGAATGGGCTGCTCAATCCTTACGCTCACATCCAGATGAAGATCACCATGGAGGGTATCCTCACCCACCCCCAAGCTCATGTTAACAGTCCGATCGTCGCTGATCCATTGCGTCTTTACGACTGCTGCCCAGTAAGCGACGGCGCGGCTGCGGTCCTATTAACCACCAAAGAGATTGCACAAAAACTCAAGAAACCTATTGTGACGATCGCTGGCGTGGGACAAGCCACCGACACCCACACCCTTCAAGAGCGAAGCGACCCAACAGATTTGAAAGCGGTAAGGATCGCTTCGCAACAGGCGTTTAAAATGGCCGGTCTCAAACCAAAGGACATCCATGTTGCTGAGTTGCATGATGCCTTCACTATTCTCGAGATCGCTGAAAGTGAACATGCAGGCTTCTTCTCCAAGGGAAAGGGTGCAAAAGCCCTGGCGAATGGAGAGACGCGTATTGGTGGTAAGCTTCCCATCAACCCTTCAGGCGGGCTTAAAGCACGCGGCCATCCGGTCGGCGCGACCGGCGTCGCACAAATTGTTGAACTGGTCTGGCAACTTCGTGGTGAGGCAGGTAAGCGACAGGTTGAGAATGCCTCCAATGGCTTCTCGGTGAATTTCGGTGGGTTTGGCAACAACGTGCTCGCTTTTGTGCTGAGGAGAGAAGCATGAAGACAATAACAGCATACAAATGCAAGGAGTGCGGTCATGTGATGTACCCCCATCACTACCGCTGCTTGAATTGTAATGGGCGTGAATTCAAGGAGATCGAACCCACTACCAAAGGCAGGTTGTTGACCTTCACAATTGTCGATCAACTACCATGGGGATTTGATGAACGTGGGCGAATATTAGGAGTGGTTGAGTTTGACAATGGGGTGAAAGCTTTGGGGGTGATCAAGACAGCAAATCCCAGAATCGGGATGAGACTCAGAGCCGGATGGAAACCGGTTCGCACGATCGCGGGTGAGAAAGTATATGGCCTCACGTTCCAGAAAACGAAGTGAAATCTTTGATCAACCAATCTCGGTAATCAATGTCGGACTATCAGGATTTGCTGAAAGCCTGCGACANNTTGGATTCGCTGAAAGCCTACGTCAGCAAGGTGTACCTGTAATCAATGTAGGCTGGCGTCCCCCACCCGAGGGTATCCCGCGTTTAATCCGAACCAAATCGGGTATCTTGATCGATGAAGCTAACTCAGAAGCGGTGAGACGCATCATGGCCGGACGACCGGTGATCGTCGGTTTAGATCTTGCGAAGCGTGTGATCCCAGGCATAACAGAACGCACTATTCTCCACGCGGGTCCGCCGATCTATTGGGACCGAATGTGTGGTCCAATCCGAGGCGCGGTAATGGGCGCGTTGGTCTACGAAGGATTAGCTACATCACCTGAAGAAGCGGCCAATCTTGCCGCGAGTGGTGAGATTACCTTTGAGCCCTGCCATCATCATCACGCTGTTGGACCGATGGCAGGGATAATCTCCCCTTCCATGCCAGTTTGGATCATTGAGAACACTGAATTCGGCAACCGTGCTTATTGCACATTGAATGAGGGGCTGGGCAAAGTGCTTCGCTACGGAGCTTTCGGCGAGGAGGTTTACAAGCGATTACGCTGGATGGCCGATGTGCTTTTTCCGACCTTAGCGGATGCACTAGAACAATCTGATCCAATTGATCTTAGGGCGATGATCGCCCAAGCCCTTCACATGGGGGACGAGTGTCATAACCGCAATCGCGCAGGGACATCCCTCTTCCTTAGGGTAATTGCTCCCTGGTTGGCTCGAACATGTGAGGATGGCGAGCGTATAGCGCAGGTCATCGAATTCATTCACGGGAACGACCACTTCTTCCTCAATCTCTCGATGCCGGCAGCAAAAGCCATGCTCGAGCCAGCGGAGGGAATTGAAGGGTCGACCGTTTTGACCGTGATGGCTCGTAACGGAACCGATTTTGGCATCAAGTTAGCGGGGGATCCGAAGCGCTGGTTCACCGCAGCCGCCGGGATCGTCGAAGGCCTGTTCCTGCCCGGTTTCAGCGCCAAGGACGCCAACCCGGATATCGGTGACAGCACGATCACCGAGACCGCCGGGTTCGGTGGTTTTGCCATGGCGGCTGCACCGGCGATCGCCAGCTTCGTCGGTGGTACCGCTCAAGATGCCATCAACTCAACCAACGAGATGTATGAGATCTGCTTCACCGAACACGACCATTTTAATATCCCTGCTCTCGACTTCCGTGGCACACCCCTGGGTATCGACGTCCGGCTCGTAGCGGAGACCGGTATTCTTCCTAAACTCAACACGGGTATCGCCCATAAGGACCCCGGCATAGGCATGGTTGGAGCAGGCGTTTTACGCGCCCCAATAGAATGTTTCACGAATGCCTTTGAGGCCATTAGAAATTGGTAACGACATCGGAATCTTGTCAGTCCCGGGTAACATGATCTGCTTTCGGAGGGTTACGTACCATGAAAATCATCGATCTCACCATACCTCTTGGAGTTGGCACTCCACCATGGCCGACCTATGAACCTTTAGAGGTTAAATATTTCAAACGACTCGCTCCCAACGGAGCGAATGGTCAAATCGTCACTCACTCAAATCACTTGGGCACCCATTTGGACGGCGAAATTCACTTCTACACCCCAGGTAAGGACATCGCCTCCCTTGACTTTGATTTTCTTTACGGTCCTGGGGTGATCGTAGATTTATCGGATGTAGCCGGCGATTACGATATCTACACCTCAGAAATGGTAGAGGAGCGGGTGGAAGTGCGTGAAAGCGATATCCTGATCATCCACACTGGTTACCATCGGTACGGTTGGGATCAACCGACGGCGGATGAAATCCGTTATATGGTCAAACACCCTGGTCCGGATCGCAAGTTCGCCGAGTGGTGTAAGGAGAAAAAGCTCAAATGGTTAGGCGTAGATTGCGGTAGCGCCGATCACCCGATGAATACCATCATCCGCACATGGATGCCTCGGCAGGCCAAGGAAGCTGAGGTGCATTTCGAAAACAAATATGGAAAAACCCTGGCAGAGGTCTTTACCGACGACAAATACCAACTCATGCACATTGAGCTTTTCCCCCATGGCATCATTCACGCCGAATGTCTAGGAGGTGACATTGATCTTCTACTGAACGAGCGAGTGGAAATCGGTTGTTTCCCTTGGCGTTTTGTGGATGGCGAATCCTGCATCTCTCGCATCGTAGCTTTCGTGAACGATGATCGATACGCCATGCTCATGGAGAAGAAGAAAGATTTTTCGTTGACAAAATATGGGGATTGTGTCTGTCAGCGACCTCAGATCTAATTCGCCATCATTGATGAAGTAGATATCATTCTGAGCAGTTCAATACCTTTATGCCAGCGCAGGACAGTGTACAACCTCTATCGAATAGCTCAGGATGACACTCCAAAACAACTGTCATTTTGAGCGACCCTTCGACAGGCTCAGGAAGAGCGTCGGGTGCGGAACATCCCAATAAAGGTTCGAATTCATAGGCATCATCATTGGGATTCCTAGTCGCAACACTGCCCGATACCTAACATGTAGGAGGTAGAAATGACTCTACCCCTCCCGGAATTGCCAAGCTTTGATTACCTCCGCCCTAAATCCTATCAACAGGTCGCAGAACTCCTTCATCAACAACCAGAAGATACCCGCCCTTTTATGGGCGGAACGGATCTCTTCGTACAAATGAGAGATCGATCCGTAGCGCCTAAGATCCTGATCGATGTTAAATATCTTCCAGGGATGACTTCANNTTTCCATTGCTCGCAGAGGCTGCCAATAGCGTGGCTTCGTACCAAATTCGTAATCGAGCGACAATCGGCGGCAACCTCTGTAATGCCTCCCCAGCTGCCGACATGGCACCAGCTATTCTTATCCTCGACGCTGATCTGATCGTCCTTGGTTTACATGGTGAGCGGACGATCCCGGCTAGCAATTTTTTCCTCGCTCCTGGGGAGAATGCATTAGAACGTGGAGAATTACTCAAGCGGATTGAGATCCCGACCCCTCCAGAAAGACTGGAAGGGGAAATATCTCAAATTAGGGCGAAATGCGGAAGGAGATCTGGCAATCGCTGGTGTAGCCGTTCTCGCTTTTCCTGACCAGACTGCCGAGTCAGGATATAGATTTCGCATCGCCCTCTCCTCGGTTGCACCTATACCAATCCGGGCTTTTAAAGCTGAAGAAACCCTTTCCCGAGGTCCTATTACTGGAGAAAGAATCGAGGCGGCCGCGATCGCAATTCAAGATGCTTGTCATCCAATCGATGACCTCCGTGCTTCGGCAAACTACCGCAAAGCAATGGTAAAAGTGTTAGCACAGCGGAGCCTAGGCGAAGTATGGTGTACTGTTCAAAAGGGAGAATAGATGGCTAAGCATTTCATATCGCTTACAGTCAATGGCATCCGCGAATATGTTGAAGTGCCTTCTAACATGACTTTGCTCACACTTTTGAGAGAGCAACTAGGTTTAACAGGAACCAAGGATGGTTGCTCCGCTGGCGAGTGTGGAGCGTGTACAGTGCTGATGAACTTCGAACCGGTTAATGCTTGTCTAACATTAGCAGTCGAAGCCGAAGATGCTGTCATCTTGACCGTGGAAGGTCTGCCTCATGATGATCGGCTTGACCCTGTCCAGAAAGCCATCATCGACCATGGCGCTACTCAGTGTGGTTTCTGCACTCCAGGGATCTTACTCTCGGCTAGAGCCTTACTCGATCGAAATCCATCTCCAAGCGAGTGGGAGATCAAGGACGCCCTACGCGGGAACCTATGTCGCTGCACTGGATACATGAGGATCATCCGCGCCATCCAGGAAGCTGCAAAGGGAGGCGGCGATGACAGCATCTCATAATGTGCCTACACCAATTGGCGAGAACGTCACCCGTGTTGATGCGCTGGCCAAAGTCACAGGAGAAGCCACATTCGCTGATGATTTAAGGTTTGGATCAGACCTTTTATTTGGTCGGATTGTCAGAAGCCCGCATCCACATGCATTGATAAAGCGAATCAATGCTGGCAAAGCACTGTCACTACCAGGTGTTAAAGCAATTGTCACTGGAAAAGATACGACGAACCGAATCGGTTTATACCTAAAAGATCGCTATACATTTTGTCGAGACCGCGTCCGTTATGTTGGGGATCCAGTGGCAGGGGTTATTGCGACGAGTCTTGAGATCGCTGAAGCTGGATGTAAGCTTATCGAGATCGAGTATCAAGTGCTAGAACCTGTACTTGACCCCCTTCAGGGTATACAAGAGGGCGCACCACTGATTCATCCTGATCTCGAGGAGTACCCTGTCGCGGATTTCATCTTTCCTAAACCTGGGACCAATATTTCAAATCACTTCAAAGTGCGCAAAGGCGATGTAGAAGGTGCCTGGTCCGATTGCGAAGTAATCATCGAGCGTAGCTTCCATATACCCCATGTTCAACACGCGCCCATCGAACCTCACGTAGCCATTGCTCAAGTCGATCATACAGGCAGGATAACATTATGGGGTAGCAGCCAATCCCCCTTTGCACAACGTAACTTGATCGCTGAGTCATTAGGGATTTCACAGGGCGACGTACGCGTGATTTCCCCTTATGTAGGCGGCGGGTTCGGATCCAAGGCGGGTGTCTCCATGGAGGCCTTGGCTGTAGAGATGGCTCGTGCTGTCCCAGGGCATCCGGTTAAGCTACGCCTCACTCGAGAGGAGGAGTTCTTCTGCGCCTTTGTACGACAAGGTTTAGTTGCAAAGATCAAGATTGGTGCAACCAAGGAAGGAAACCTGTTGGCAATGAAGACCGAGTATTATTGGGATGCTGGAGCTTACACCGAATATGGTGTCAACATCACCCGTGCTGCTGGCTACTCATCAACCGGACCTTATGAGATTCCAAATGTCTGGTGTGATTCTTATTGCGTTTATACCAACCACCCAGTTGGTGGACCGATGCGTGGATTCGGTATGCCTGAAATCCATTGGGGGATCGAACAAGTCATGGACATGGTTGCCGAGGAACTAAAAATGGATAAGGTGGAATTTCGTTTGAAGAATTGCTTGCATGCAGGATCGATTACAGCCACGGGTTCCGAGATGCATCCAACAGGTCTGAAAGAATGCCTCACCAAGTCTGCGCAGGCGATCCAATGGGGCGTTGAAGAAACCGCAAGTGCGGCCCATAAACGCCGGGGGAAAGGTGTCGCGATTATGTGGAAAGCCCCAGCGATGCCGCCCAACGCAGGATCTTCGGCCTGGGTCCGGTTCAATGAAGACGCCACCATCTCGCTTGGTATCGGAGGACAGGAGCTTGGACAAGGCTCACATACTGTTGCAGTGCAGATGGCCGCTGCGACGTTGGGGGTTCCAATGGAGTGGATCCACATCAGCGGACCAACAGACACCGAGTTCAGCCCTTACGAGTGGCAGACAGTCGCCAGCCGATTAACATGGTCAATGGGCAACGCAATCGTCGAGGCGGCCAATGATGCTCGGAACCAAATCCTCGAACTCGTGGCAGAGCATTGGGATGAAGATCCCCACAATCTCGATATTAAAGATGGGCTAGTGATTTCCTACCGATCTGAATATTCACTTCCCCTACAGAACCTCGTGGTCTATGGCTTACCCAAACATGATGGTTCTGGTTGGAGAGGTGGTCCGATCATCGGGCATGGGTATTTCATGCCGACCTATGTAACCTCGCTTGATGTTGAAACCGGACAAGGCGAACGTGCGGTGGTGCACTTCACAACGGGCTGCCAGGCGGTCGATCTAGAAGTGGATATAGAGACGGGTCAAATAACGCTCCTGCGTGTGGCTTCCGCCTTCGATGTAGGTAAGGCGATCAACCCGGATCAAGTACGAGCACAGATGGAAGGTGGCGTTGTACAGGGAGCAAGTACGACAATTCTTGAGCATCTAAAGCTCGAAGATGGTGTACCGATAAACCCAAGTTTTGTCGACTATCGCATCGCCTCTACAGTCGATGTACCCAAGGAGATCATTCCGATCATCGTTGAGGTACCACAAGATGACGGCCCTTGGGGCGCACGAGGTATCGGTGAGCACTCGATGGTCCCTACGGCTCCAGCCATCGCCAACGCACTCGCGGATGCGGTAGGTCTACGAATTCTCGATCTACCGCTGACGGCTGAGAAAGTCTTCTTTGCGCTTCAAAAAAGAGGAGGGGCGAAATAGCATCGATGGTAAAAGCTCTATACATCACCCCCCAAGCCCAAAATTGGTTGTTGGAGACGACTGAGGCTAGGGTGATGTACAACTCCGATAAGGTATGCAACCTGATCAATTCACATGAGGGTGTGCTCTCGATCACCACGCCTCAGGTTTCTCGTGGTCCATTCAGCCTGATAATCCCTCCAGTCGATCTCTCCTTACATATGAACTCAAAGGCACCTGCGTGTTTAGTCCCATGTGGGCTTCAAGTCGGGACCCTTAAGATCGACACGCGATTCGCTCAGTATTGGGATCCACAACCATCTTGGTCATCTCTTAGGGAGAGGAATGGACTGGATCAAGATGATCTACAAATCGTGTTGGAGACCCTGGCGCGATTTGCACCTCCAGAAAGTCTCGCAGGGCTGGTCGTCAATCTTCCTAGACCTCGCTCAACAATAGAGGAGAAGATACTGGTATTGGCAAGCGAGCCAGCAAATCAATTGATCAAGGGACTTGTAAGGGATGACGTGAACCTGTGCGTTCGCGTTCATGGGGCAAGTAGATTAGCAGGGCTAGGTTTTGGATATACACCAGACGGGGATGATTGGATACTGGGCAGTTTATTCGCGGCTTGGATAATAAAACCCCACCAAGAAGCTAAGCGCCTCAGCACGGCGATCGCAGAAGCAGCGATACCCTTAACGACACCAATTTCCGCTGCATGGATCCGCGCCGCAAGCCGAGGCGAGTGTGCCGAGCCGTGGCATGATTTCTTTTCTTCTATGGCGTCAGGGAATGAAATCAAAATACGAGAAGTTAGCAAACGACTGATCTCACTTGGACACTCCTCGGGAGCAAGCGCAGTGGCTGGGTTCTTAGCCTTCTTCAAAGGCATCGCCTGCGGCCTTTAAACTTCACCTTATACAGATTAGGTCCTGGAAATAATGCAACGCTCCCTTGAGGATGCGAAACGCTGGTTAAAGCCTGTGACCACAATATTGTTCGACCAGAAGAATAAGTTTAGTGCTGTCTTATTAGAATGACCTCATTTCATATGATTCTCCCGATTGTCAGTGCATGGTTCAGATGGCTCGAGGGTCTTGTTCTACAAGATCGAGCCCAAGAAGGGCTGCGCCTAAAGCCCCTATCAATTGAGGGTGGTGTGGGATGATCACCTCCTCACCAGTCTCCTCTTGCAGCAAGCGTGGAATCGCCGGGTTAAGGACCACGCCCCCAGAAAGCATGAGAGGAGGCCTGAGACCGACGCTTCGGATCATCGACACAATACGTTTAACTAACGATCGATGTAGCCCTCTGAGGATAGGCTCCATGGCGACACCATGAGCGATAAGGGAAATGACTTCCGATTCAGCAAACACAGTGCAGGTACTTGAGATCGATACTTCCTCGTCAGTTGAGAGGGTCACTTCACCCAATTGATTTAACTGCACGCCTAATCGCCTGGCGGTGTTCTCGAGAAATCTACCTGTACCGGCTGCGCACTTGTCATTCATTGAGAAATCGACCACCTCGCCTTTTGAACCGATGCCGATGACTTTGCTGTCCTGACCACCGATGTCAACCAAGGTGCCCCCATGACCGAGTTCTCGGTAGATTCCTCTCGCGTGGCAGGTGATCTCAGTAACTGTCCGTGTAGCCTGGTGAACAAGCTTACGTCCATAACCCGTTGCAATGAGAGCGACGTCATTATTATGTCCACCTTCTGCTGGACCGGAAGGTGTCACCATGATTTCGCGTGCCAATTTCAGGAACCTCTCAACCTGTCTTCCAACTTGAGGTTCTGCCTGCTCCAATACATGCCACACGATGCGACCGTCAGCATCAACCCCAACGATCTTAGCAGTCGTAGAGCCCACATCGATGCCCAATGCACAAACCTCAACCATCACGATCTCTCCAGCATTTCTACAAACGCTGCCAGCCGATTGGTGACTTGTTCCTCTGAAAAACAACGGAAATCATTGTGGTCCGCTTCTAGTAGAAGAGCTGGTTTCTCACACTCTCGTATCAGTCGGTCACGCTGATCCATCTGGCCGATGGAGTATGGTTTACAAGACCGATCTGAATGTAGGATTACGCCATCAAGTCGATAATTCTCGATCATCCTTTGCATTGTTTTCAGTTTATGTCCAGTGCCACGGTTGAGGATGACATAAGTACATGCCAGGGCAAAGGCTTCCAACCCCCTCTCGACATCATAGAACGGAGCCAACTCACCCCAAGCGTTGGTGTAGGTTGAAGCCACGATGGCGATGCCGTGTTCCCCCAAGAATTCCGNNATTCCGCCAGGTACCTTAACCTGTACCATATCGGCAGGTTGTCCCAAAGCAGACGTTTCCTTTCAGCCTTCACTGCTCCGATCCCATTGGCAATTCGTTCATCAAGTTCCTTTAACATTGCAGCATAAAAATCCACTGTTGCAGCATCACCGCGCATTTCCACGATGGGAGCCATCTGTATGAATTGATCTATAACCGAGATTGGTGCAGGTCGATGTTGGTTACGTTCCAGAATTTCCAGCCACAACTCGGTAGCCATTTTACTCAAGCGACCGACTTCTTTTAATCTCTGCTCCTCGAGCGGTTTGCCTGCGACGCGCTCAGCCACTGGGATGGCTTCTTCCAACTGACGCAGGGCAAATTGCACAGCGTGTTCGCTCGCTTGAGATTGGTAAACAAAGGGGGTATCAATGACGATCAGGGGGATATTGAAATGTCGAGCTAGCACCCGGTACCAGAAGAGAACTGTCTGGCAGATATTTGTACATGCGAGGAGAAGATCTGGCCTTGGTAGCTTACCGACTGGCGTCTGCCCAGAAAGCAGTGTCCCAAAATCGGTTCGGGCATAGGAACAGATATCCCGTGAGAATCCGGCATTTTCCGCTTCCGACATGATGTCTACCGCTACCCGCGCGGTACCACAAATCGCGGCGTGGTTCTCAGGATAGACGACGAAATAATCAAGCGCCTTAAGCAGCTCAACCGGAGCACCTGAGGTCACCCAGGCAACTTTGGAGTGTTGGTTGGCGTAATGGCCTCGCAGCCAATGTCGTGTGACAAGGTCTTTGTTCAGCCAAGAGACCTTAAGTGGTGGTGCCAAGTATTTGCTTTTCCAACCTCTTCGCACCGAGCGCTCCCTCAACCAAATGTTTAACCTCAAGAAGGAATTCCCGAGGACATCTACATTCCAGTGATAGCGAAGGGAGTCGACAAGGCTCATTGAATCATCTCAAAGAAAGCTTCAATCCGAGTCATCGCTTGGCTGGAGATGGGATCGCTAATATCCATCTCGATCGTTGTCGTTGGTATACCGATTTCACCCAGCCCCTTTCGCAGCTCTGGAAGATCAAACAGCTCCGGTTCGCAGAACTTGACATTATAGAATATCACTCCTTGCGCGCCCGTGGAATCAATCATCCGTTGAAGATGATCAAGCCGATCTTGAATGGAACTACCTCGACTCCACTCAGGTGGCGCACTAAGGATACTTTCAGCCATACGTAGAAAAGGATTCTGGTTGCTCCCAGGTAGGTACAGCCGACGTCCACAACATGCTAAGTCATCCGCAGCGACTCGACCACCGAATTGGGAGATGGCTTCCAACAATCCCATCGGTTCTGGGACAATCCCTGACAGGATGATGGGGATACCATTCTTTTGACCTCTTTTAGGCTCGATGAGGATGGATTGAGCAAGCTCAATGAAATCCTCTGCGGGCAGATATTCACGTGCTCGTATGTTGTAATAAAAATCATAATTTGTAAGTTGAAGGCTCTCTCGCTGTTCGTGAAGGCGCGCTAGGAGTTCGTCCGCCCTCTCCTCGCGTCGGATGTTCTCCATAAGGTCTTCATCTGATGGCGATTTCTGTGTGATTTCCTCCAAGCGCGCGTAGAGTGATTGTAGTTCTTCAGCAAGAAAAATTTTCCCGTTTTTGCTGTCGCCTCTCGGTATATAAAGTGGTAAAGCCGGCTGCTTAGGAGGGAGGAAATCCAACAAAATGCTCCCCAAACCCTGGAGGGAATCACAAGCATGCGGGATCATGATGAGATCCGCAATATCTACACCCCCCGTCAGGATGAAAGAGAGCGCATTGCGAACAATAGAACAGACGTAAGGTTGCAGATGGGCGGATCCATAGCTGACATCGACTTGTGGAGGTCCCCACACCTCCATTGGGAGGATGTTGAATGCACGAAAGAGAGCACGAGGGTAATGGATCGGTAGAACTGCGGCGACCAGTCCACCTCGCTGTTTGAATTCGCTCGCCACTTTCGATCGACGGGGAATAGATAAAATCTTCTCAGTATTCATACGCTGCCTTCTCAGCCAAGGTAAATGTTAACACAAATAGATGGCTCCGCTCGAATGATCAAAATCAAATCCTCTGTGATTTAAATGTGTATCGACTCGCCACATTCAGAATTGGAGAGTGTTATAATCTGCAACGCAACGAATTGTTTACCTTGGAGGTGATCATGCGATTGCCAGGTGGATGGGAATTGTTCATCATATTGATTATCGTGCTCTTGCTTTTTGGCCCTGGCCGCTTAAGCAGGATCGCGGGGGAGATCGGACGAAGCATTCGTGAATTCCGATCTGGGCTCCAAGAGGCTGAGGAAGGGGAAACTTCCCAACCTGAGGAAACAAAACAGGACGAAGACTAAAGCTAACTTTGAAGTGCATTCTGAATGAAACCAGCCCTAGGGCTGGTTTTTTCATAATTCGCCAATCGAAGCCAGCGCGCATGTCAATGGCTTTGGTGTTAGCCTCTCGCGATAATATTCTCAGTTGATTTTAGGACAGCGTTCAACGCCCTCATCAGCGAATGGTTACCCGGCAGTAATTAGCCTCACAATCACCGAGAGCACAATCGCCACCAATAGAAGCCAAATTCCAACTATGACAATC
>JABAOF010063150.1_pt2 | contig 16414 bp, 14 predicted proteins | sample 7062171 | NCBI WGS metagenome assembly JABAOF01 (sample SAMN14538628, study PRJNA623070) | marine sediment metagenome | biome: marine biome [ENVO:00000428]; feature: marine pelagic biome [ENVO:01000023]; material: deep marine sediment [ENVO:00002113] | place: India: Gulf of Khambhat ...
CGAGGCGGGGGCCAACTCCCAGGGAGCTTGCCCAGATTCACGCCGCCGGCGAGTCGAGGTTGCATTAATCATCAATTCGTTTCAATATATGTATCCAATAGATGCATTCGACGCAGCCGCTCGGCGTCCCAGTGACCGGCGGGATCTGTCTGCATGGGTGAGGGTGGCGTAAAAAAATCGCGCCCGGTGCGAGTGATCGGTGTGCAGGGAGGCAACCTTTATGAATTTTGGATCCGTACTACCCCGGCTTTGCTTGGGGGGAATCTGTCTGCTGCTGGCCGGTTGCGGGAGTGGCGACGGGAACGATCGGGCGGTGACAGCCAATATCGCGGCGGAATCAAATTCCGGCAGCCAGATCGGCGGTGGGGCGACAAGCCGCGAGGCGCCTGGGCTGGATCCTCTGCATCCCCAGGTCAAGATCAGCACATCGCTGGGCGAGATCGTCGTCCAGCTGGATGCCGAACAGGCCCCGATTACGGTCAAAAATTTTCTGTTTCACGCCTCCAACGGGCATTACGAAGGGACGGTTTTTCATCAGGTGATCAAGGACTATGTCGCCCTGGGGGGCGGCTACGACGGGAACATGGTGGAAAAACCGACGCACTTCGCGATTCGCAATGAGGCGTACAACCAGCTGAGAAACAAACGGGGCACGATCGCGATGGCTCGACAGCCCGACATCATCGATAGTTCCACTTGTCAGTTCTTTTTTAACCTGGCGGACAACGTCGAACTGGATCACACCAGCCGCCAGAGCGCGAAAGAGTTCGGTTACTGCGTCTTTGGCCAGGTGGTGGAGGGCCTGGAGGTCTTGGACCGGATCTCGCAGGCCCCGGTCGCGGATCGGGGGGATTGGACCGCTGTGCCCGTCCAGCCGGTGGTCATTCATTCGATCGTGCCGATCCGGTAAATTGGCCTTAAGTCGTTATACCCCTTGTACTAAGCAGGAATGGCCGGGCGCCGGCAGCCGAAAAAATCTCTTGCGATTTTCTGCCGAGATGCTTTAATAGAAAACTTGCAAGTCACATCTTCAGGCTTGCCCGCGAAAGGAGGAGGCGGACATGTCTAGCCCCACGTATTTCATGCAGGAATGCCCGACTTGTCATCGTAATTTACGCATTCGCGTCCAGTATCTTGGCCGGCAAGTCGTGTGTCAGCACTGCAAGGGTGAGTTTGAAGCGTGCGATCCCGCCAGCGGCGTCTATCCGCCGGAGGGGTCGAGCATCCATCTTTTGAACCGGGCCGACGAGTTGTTGGATTCGGTCGATGCCCTGCGCAATCGCCCGCTTTCCTAAGCACGCGGCGGGGGATCGACCAGCGTTCGTAGATCGCCAAAGAAGTTGGGGTAGGTCTTCGCCGTGCATGCGGGGTTCTGGATCGCGACCCCTGGGACCTTCAAGCCGGCCAGGGCGAGGCTCATCGCCATCCGGTGATCGTCGTAAGTCTCAACCTGGGCCGCCCGCACGGCTTGTGGCACAATCCGTAGCCCGTCCTCCCGTTCGTCCACTTCGGCACCCAGTTTACGCAGTTCACGTGCCAGATCGCCGATACGGTCGGTTTCTTTGTGGCGGATATGAGCCACCCCTCGGATGGTGGTCGGGCCATTTGCGAACAGGGCCACGACGGCCAGGGTCTGCACCGTATCGCTGATGGGGTTCATGTCGACATCGATGCCGTAAAGCGGCCGGCCGCGGACGGTGATCGCGTCCGATCCGTAGTCGACCTCGCATCCCATGTCCGCCAGGCAATTGCAGAAACGGACATCGCCTTGGAGGCTGTCGTTGGACAAGCCGGTCACCGTCACCTCGCCGCGGGTAATCGCCGCGGCGGCCCAGAAGTAACTGGCGGCCGAGGCGTCGGGTTCGATCTGGTAATTGCAAGCCTGATATACCTGCGGTGCTTGGATCTGCAGCCGGCCCGTCTGGGTCCGCTGTACTTCAACCCCAAACGCCTTCATGACCGCGATGGTCATCTCGACGTACGGCTTGGATACCAGCGGGCCGACGATTTCGATTTCCACGTCCGCGGCGGCCGTCGGCGCGACCATCAGCAGCCCGCTGAGGTACTGGCTGGAGATATCTCCTCGCATCCGGACCCGTCCCCCCTGCAGTCCCTCAGCCCGTACAAATACCGGGGGACATTTTCCGTCTGTTTCACAGCGGGCCTCCACGTTCAATTGCTGCAGTGCGTCGACCAGATCGCGGACGGGCCGTTGCCGCATTCGGGGTACGCCGTCCAGCCGATATTCACCCTGCCCGGCACAGACCAGGGCAGTGAGGAACCGCAGCGTTGTCCCACTATTGGCGGCAAACACGTCCGCGTGACGGCATGCCAGCCGTCCTTGGCAACCGGTGACGCGGAGGGGCGCCTGTCCCAGGTCGCCATCGATGGCGATCCCCAGCGCTTGCAGACCTGCGACCATTACCCGCGTATCCTCGCTATCCAACGTCCCCTGCAACGTGGACTGCCCCTTGGCCAGCGCGGCGCAAATCAGGGCACGGTTGGTGATGCTCTTCGAACCCGGCGGTCGTACCGTGCCGCAGACCGGACCGGGGGCCGGCGTGATGGTTAACCAATGCATAGGATGCGGGGTGCGGGATGCGGGTTTGGGAAAATCGACGGGTGAAGCGTGGATCCGGATTACGTATCCACCTTGCTGTGACGGCCGGCCACCGGTCGCTCGATATTACCAAATATATAAACCCCCGGCTGGAGGTCAAAAGAGAATCGTTTCCGAGATAGACAGTCCTTGGCGACGAAAGGTGGGATCATCGGAAAAATTGCCGATGGCTTCGATCTGGAAGAACGAGCGAGCGCTTGTTTTTCGCTGGTATCGCAAACCGACACCGTAGACGGGCGTTCCTGTCGGCGCTTGGAAGGCGAATTCGGGGATCAGGGATTCGTCCTCGTGCCGGCGGAACCACTGCACACCCAAGGCGATACCCGTATTGTCGGCGGGGTCGGGGCTGGCAGAGATGGTCACGAGGGGGTCCACGGCGAAGGCGATCCGGAGACGGTCGAAATTGCCGCCGCTGATCGAATTCCAGCCCTTGGTCGCCCGGAACGCCGTGGCGTAATAGACACCTTTTTCGATCCCCAGCAGCTTGCCATCATGGATCCGCGGGCGATTGATTTCGATCACGTAGAGCTGCCCCGAACCGCGACCGGCACGATCGCCAATCTTAAACAACGCTCGGCCGGTCAGCGTGACCGTGCCACACGGCTTCGTGCCGCTGATGGCCAGGTAATGTGCATCCCCGCCGCTCAAGCGATTACGCCGCAGATACGCATAGGTGCTCTCGAAAAACAGGCGACGGTAGTCGACAAATGCGTTGATGCCGTAGACATCCCCCCATCCGTTCTCAAAAGCGTCCACATCGTCCAGGCCAAAAAAGGCCTGCAAGTTCAGGTTGCTCAACGGGCCCACATAGTTCGTGTTCTTGTTAACCACAAAGCCCAGGATGTCGTCGTTGATCAACAGACGGTTGTGCAGTTCCAGCGGATACTTGCCCAAGACCAGGTGATAATCGCGGGGGACGAAGGGGTCGTGGATCAGGCCGCCCAGCAGACTGGCCAGTTCCGCTTCGATCCAGTAACGGTCCGGTATCCCTGTGCTGTTATCGACGTAACCGGACGGGTCGGAAAACTGGTAATACGAACCGCCCGTATTGCGGCGGCCGATCGGGCGCCACTGAAGATGAGCTCGTTCGGTACCGGTCAGCCGCAAGTCCATTTCCACAAACAGTTGGTGGCCAACCAGGTGCTGGTGGCGGTCGTCCGCCTCCAAGGCGATGCCGAACAGCTGGTACGCGCCGTACAAAACGAAGCGGGGATCCCAGTCATAACCGCTGGCGGGCCAATGCAGGTGCGGGCCGCCGGGAATGGGTCCCGTTCCCAGAAAGTCGTCAAACAGCGTGATCGGCTGGGGCGCTCGCCAACCTTCCGGCAGCCGCAGCACCGGGAAGTGCTGGTCCGCAGAGGGAAACGGCTGGTGCCAACCGTCCCCTTCGGGAGCGTAGAGGTACGATCCGCCGTGCAGCCTCAGTTCCTCCTCCAGCGGCGGTAAGGCCTGCAACCCGTCCTCCGCAGGGTCCGGCGGCAGCGGTGGGAACCCCTGCGGCGGAGGAATCCGCTCAGGCGGGCCAGGCGGCAGCTGAGCGCGGACTGGGCAGGGTGCTTGCCAGGCCAGCAGCAGGAGGGACAACAGCAGCAGTTTCGTCCAGTCAGACATCCAAGGCGTGTTTACGGTTTCGTTTCCACTGTGGCAGCCGACGGCGACGAGGACCGCTGGTTCAGGTAGCGCAGAGCGGCGGAATCGGAAGGGGAACACAGATTTCCCACCGCGGATTGACCGACCTGAATCACCGCCTGCCGATGGTCGATCACGACGGACTCCAACAAGTGCTTCAGATGCGGGGTGCCGATCCGATCCAACAACACGGGCGGAAGGTGGCGGAACAAGAGCCGGACGTCGATGCGATAGCTTCCGGCCAGATGGGGCAGCTGGACGGGATAGGTCCTGCCCATGGTGGCCAGGGGAGGCAGACTCCCCTTGGCCAGACGAAAGCTGGCGGGTCGGCCGTAGGAAGCCGCCACGCCGGTGGCCGGGCGGAGGACATTCACCGGCTGCAGGTGGCGATTGACCGACAAAATGACGCTGCGATCGGTACCGATGGTCGTCAAAGCCGTAAATTTGTTCTGGAAGTTCAACAGATATTTGTCAAACGGGATCTTGCCCTTTTCCACGGCGTAACTGTGTTCGTCGCGGAGGTCACCGTTTGGATCCAGGTCGCCAGATTGAAAGATGGTTCGACCGTGTGGATCTCGGACGGTGATCTGGACCCAGGCCTGGCGTTCGGCAGTGAAGCCGGTGGGAAATGAGTGCCCGGCGGTGATGCTGGTCACATCGACGCGAATCCCGATTGCCTGGCCGGCGTCGGCCCAGGCCGGGGCTTGGACAGCGATCCGAGCCGCATTGCGCAACAGCTGATAACGCTTTTCGCTGGCGATCCTCAGTGCGGTTCGGTTCGCTCGACGCAGCTCGGTCAAGGTCTTCTGTTGATACGGCGTCAGTTGGTCGAATTGGCGGTAGTCGACTTCGTACATCCAGTCAAGCTTGTGGGGGAACTCGGTATCGGGCAGGAGTGAATAATCCGGCCCGGCAAACGTATGGTCGCTTAGCCTGCGGAGGGGGATCCGTTGCGGATCGACATCGGGCACCGTGGCCGCGCGACCCAAGGGTCGCTGGTCGATCGGCACCGGCACGCCCGGCACGGGGCCCATGTGACAGCTCTGACAATTCTGGCCGCATTCGGCCGCCGGGCTGTTCTGCCATTCGCTGAACGCCTCTTCCAGGCGGAGCCCCGTAGGGCTGGTGACGTCGTGGCAAGTTCCGCAGAAGGCCGAGCTGGTCAGGTAGCTGCTGCCGGCGGAAGAATGGGTGCCGATCGCGGTGGAGACGGGATCGTCAAAGGGGCCCATCAGGCAGCTGTCCAGCAGTTCGCCCGGCTGCAGACTGACTCGGCCGCTGCTCTTGTAATGCTTCCCCCGCATGGTGTGGCAAACAACGCAGGTCACTCCTTCCATGGCCAGTTGCGAGCGGTGGACGTTACGCCGTTGTCCGTTTTCGCCCAGGTCGGTGCCCAACGGGGTATGGCAGCGCGTACAAAAGGTGCCCAGCGTGCCTCCAGTCCGCTCCTGCAGAGTCAAATTGAAGGCCTCGAAGACAGGGCTGTGTTGAGCGTAATGGTGCATCGACCGCGACCACTCGTCGTACTGCTTGGGATGGCAGCTCTTGCATTGACGAGCGGATGGGAAGTCCATTTCGGTGAGCGGCTTGATAGAGCAGGTGGAGGGCAGTTTGTATTGCAGGCCGCCGCGGCTTATCCAGCGATGGACGGTCTCCAGTTGCCCGGCCGTCAGCCATTCCTGCTTTTCTTCCGGCATCAGTGGCGTGGAAGGATGGTCTGAGTCACGGCGGGCCCTGGCATTCCAGACGACATAAGTCCACAGAGCCGAATCGTGGGGGCGGCCGGGCGCTACAATCGCTTCGCCATCTGACATTCTGGCACTGGTAAACGCCTCGTATTTCGTCAGGTCCACCCGTTCTGTGCCGGGACGGTGACAGCCACTGCATTTGTTCATCAGAATCAGGTACACGTCTGGCCAGTCGGGATCGTAAGGGTGGTTGCTGGAACTGATCGTGTGTGGGGCGGCACTGGCGGCCCGCGGGACGGGGGGCAGCAACGGGCACAGCAAAATGGCCAGAAGAGGGACAAACCAGGCCGCTGAGGCAGCCCGGCGTCGACCGGCATAGAAGCAAACGAAGCTTGGCATCGTTGTACCGTCGGCCTCCTGCCGGGTGAACAACAAAGAACGCGACCCGCGGCGCACGCCGTTGCCGCCGGAAAAAGGGTCGTCTCAAGTCTTTATCGGCCCCCTGCACGTGGCAAGCAGCTGCGCGGACCCGGCTGTGGCGCGGCAATCACGACTCGTCTTTTCCCTATAGGCTTGGCATTCGCGCAAGACAGCACGATCGGCTGTCCGTCCCCATTGTCTGGCAGGATAACCGTTAGGTTACCACCAAGCTGAACCGATCGACCTCCGCACTCTTGCCGTGACGCGCAAGGTTTGGCCAATCTGCATTTGTTGCTCAACCTGCCATGTCCGCCTTCGGCAGGTCGATATAAAATAAGGGGGGAGGGCGGTCGGCCAATCCGCCCCACTTTTTCCCCCGAAAGTCGCCCGCACAAAGCAGGCGAAGGCGTTTGCGGGATGGCGTCCTGCGGTGGTCCGATGAGCCTGATTATTGATGGTTACAACTTTTTGAACGCAACCGAGCTCGCCGCAGGGGGGCCTACCGCGGGTACGCTGGCGGCCGCACGGCTGGCTGTTTTGAATTTCGTCGCCGACTCCGTCACGGCCGATCAGGTGCGACGCACGACGGTGGTCTTTGATGCGGGCGTTGGGGCGCCGCGAGGTCGAGCACGGGTGCATGCATATCGAGGCCTGACGGTCCGATTCGCGTCGGATCACCAGGACGCCGACGAATTAATCGAAAAGTTGATCGAAGCCGACTCGGCCCCCCGCCGCTTGACCGTCGTGTCCAGCGACCACCGGCTGCACCGCGCCGCGCGCCGCCGCCGCGCCAATCCGATCGACAGCGATCACTGGTACGCTCAGGTCTCTCGACAACGCCGCTGCCGGGATCAGCAGCGGACCGACCACGGCAAACCGCCGCCACCGGCCACGGCCGAGGAAGTGGAATACTGGACGCGGTTATTTGACCAGACGACACGCCAGGATAAGAAACCGCGGTCGGAAAAATAAACACCCCGGCTGACCGGCAGCGTCCCGTTTGCTGCACCTTGCATAGTCCGGTTTGCCCGTTCGATCAGCAGATCAACCGTTCGCCCTTCTGCCTGCGGGCAGCGGGGCGCTTCGGGGGGAACGACCCGCAGAGACAAGTCACGATGAACGATCGCTTGGATGTCTATCAACAATGGTTGGGTATTCCGCCGGAAGAACAGCCGCCCGATTTTTATCGGCTGTTAGGTCTGGCACGATGGGAAAGCGATGCCCAGCTGGTCTCCGCCGCCGCTCAAAGGCGTTTGGCCAAGGTCAAGCAAAAGGCCACTCGCCAGCATCTGGCGGTGGCGCAGAAGCTGGTCCGACAGATTGTGCGAGCGCGTGCGACGCTGATGGATGCCAGGTTGCGATCAGAATACAACCAACGGCTGCAACGTGCGATCCGCGGTGCGGCTGCTGCCCCACCCAGCTCAGGTTCGCTCCCGGCGGAAGACACTCTGATCTTGCCGGGCACACCCACCCGCGGCACGTATGCCGGGAAGCGAAGAAAAGTCGGCCGGGGGTACGGCTTCTTTCTGCCGCTCTGCTTGTTCGTTTGCGTCGTCGGTCTGGGGATGGCATTGGCCTGGCAACTGCCCCACATGATCCACAAACCAAAAAATGATTGGCTGCCCAAAACCAGCCAGCCGCTGGGCCCGCTCGGCGTTCAGGACCGGTCAGTCCTGCACTCAGAAAAAAGCCTGCCGCCGGCCGATGCAGGGCGAACGCCGCGCCACCCAGCGGTAGAACCAAAGCGGGAACCGGTCGAACTCAAGACGGCAACCCCTCCGGCGGTGGCCAAGCGAGCCGAAGTACCCGCCTCGGCGACCACGCGAAAACCCGATCGGGACACAGGCCCAATGCCGGCTCCCCACTCAAGTGCCCGTTCGCCCGAAGACCAGCCCGGAAATGGCCCCGCGGCGAGCCGGACCGGCCAACCCTCCTGGAATCTGCCACAAACCACGGGAAAGGATCCGTTGCGGGATGCGTTGAGTCCCGACGATGTCCCCGACGACGTGTTCCGATCGGCCGACGACGAAACGCCTGACGAGATGTCGTCGGAAAGCAACGAGCACGTCGACCAAAGGCCCAGCCAACCCGCAGGGGGCGACGCACACCGCTGACCCGGTCCGGGCCGGGAAGATCGAGCGACGTACCGGTTTGAACACGATTTGCGTGTGCGTCGTGAAGGCTGGTGGGACCTCACCGCACAGGCCGCTGCCGCCCCCAGAGGGTAAGCCCGGTGGGGCATTACGCGGACGCCCCAACTGGCCGACTTGCGACCGGGACAAGCCGGCGGATAATAAGGTCGCTCGGCGCTGGCCAGGCCATCAAAAGCCGCAGGGCACACGGTTCGGCAGCCAAACGGCAACGGGTCCGGTCGGCGGAAGTCTGGCGAAGTGGAGGACGAGGTAGTCACCAGCGAGGAAAAACATCATGGATCGTTTATCAGAACAAGAATTCCAGCAACTCCTTTCCCAGGAAGCCAAGCCTTGCGTTTCCGTGTATCTGCCGACCAACCCGGCGGGAGCAGACAGCCAGCAGGATACCCTGCGGCTGAAGAATCTTTTGCAAGCCGCGGAACAGCAGCTGGTCCAGCAAGGGCACCGGGCGGCGGATGTCCGCGAATGGTTACGGCCGGGGCGGCAACTGTTAAGCGACCAGCCGTTTTGGGCCGGCCGCAGCGAAGGCCTGGCCGTTTTTATTTCACCGCAGAAGTCGTACTTTTACCGCCTGCCGTATCGCTTTGACGAATCGTTGAACGTGGGCAACCGCGTTGCCGTCAAATCGCTGTTGCCGCTGTTAGGCGGGCAGGGACACTTTTACATCCTGGCGATCAGCCAGAACAAGGTCCGTCTTTTGAAGGCGACCCGCGACGAGTTTAAAGAGCTTGACCTGGCGATACCCCAGGACATGACGTCCGCCCTGAATTACGATCAGCCCCAGGAGATTTCTCAGGCCCACTCGGCCTCCGCAGGCCGCGGCAAGCAGGCGGCCGTGTTTCATGGCCAGGGGGGAGGACCGGACGCTTCCAAGGAAGAACTGCAGCAGTATTGCCGGATGATCGATACGGCGGTCCAGGCAGCCGTACGCGACCAACCGGGACCGCTGGTGCTGGCCGGCGTGGAATATGTTTTGTCCATCTACCGCAATGGCAGCAGCTACGATCGTCTGGTGGCGGACAGCCTGCAGGGGAATACAGATCGTCTGACTCCGCACGAGCTGCACGCGCAGGCCTGGCCGATTGCCCAGGTGGCCCTGCAGGAGCCGAGGGCCGAGGCGATGCGACGTTACCAGCGGGCCGCTGGCAGTGAAAAAGTCAGCGATGACCTGCAGAGCATCGTGATCGCCGCGCAACAAGGTCGCGTGGACTCGTTGCTGCTGGTCGGCGAGGCGTCACGATGGGGCAAAGTGCGGGCCGACGAGGGAACGGTCGAGGTCCACCCGGAACAGGAACAGGGGGACGAGGATCTGGTAGAGCGGGCGGCGGTGGACACCCTGCGCAAGGGGGGTGCGGTCTTTGTTGTAGCGGCAGACCAGATGCCAGGCGACGGGCCGTTGGCCGCCATTCTGCGTTACTGACCTTTGTCGGCGGACATGACCCCTTCCGCCCCCGGGGTGCTTGGCCGGTGGCGGTTGTGTCAGCACCCCGGCTGCTGAGTGCGATCTTTGCGCGCAAGGTTGGCGTTTTTGCCTGGGGTCAGGCTTGAGCAGCCGGGGTGCTTTTGTCCTCGTTCCCAGCCGGCAGGCGACAGATCGCCTTGATGACGCCACGATACCACAGGCCGGGTGGCTTCGCCGGTTTCTCACCCACCCCGCTGCGGGTCTCTTGAATCGGGCGGTGCGCCTTTGCGGGGTAGGCCCGGTGGTAGACACCGGCGAGCCACGATGAGCAACATGCCCAGCAGCAAGATGACGCCGCCTGGCAGAATCGATGCCGCCGGCAGGGCAAGCATCAACCCCAGGCTGGTGGCGGCGGCGATTAGCGGAATGGCCAAAGCCGTCCTGGTTCGCTTCGGCTGAACCGCTTCGCCATACTTGATGGCAACCAGGGACAGATTCACGGTGGCAAACACGATCAGCAGCAGAAAGCTGGTCGTGCCGGCCAGCAGCTGGACCGTTCCCGTAATGGCCAGTGACAGGGCCACAACCAGGATGATTAGGATTGCCAGGTAGGGTGTCTGCCGGCGGGGATGCAGGGTGGCCAGCCACCGTGGCAGGAGACCTTCGCAGGCCATCCCGTACAGCAGGCGGGAACCCATCACGTAGTTCAACAGGCCCGTGTTGGCCACGGCGAACAGCGCGATGATTACGAAGATCCAGGCCGGGAAGTTGGGGGCCCCCCGCTGGACGACCAGCAACAGGGGGCCTCCCGCCGTGGCCAGTTCTGCCGGGGCAACGACGCGGGTCGCGACCCAGGCGACCAGCACGTACACGCTGCCCGCCACCAGCAACGCCGTCATGATCGCTCGCGGCACGTTACGCCGGGCATCCTGCACTTCCTCCGAAACGTTGACCATGTCCTCAAACCCAATGAAGGCAAAAAAAGCCAGGGCGGCACCCTGGATCAAAAGGGCCCCGTTCAGCCGGCCTGGAACGGGAGCAACTTCCGGCAAGGCCGGCAGGTCACGGCCCAGCAGAAACAAGACGCCCACCACCAGCACGATAATCAAACCACTGCACTCGACCAACGTGCAAACCATGTTCACCCGCGACGACTCGCGAATCCCCCAGAAGTTGATCCCGGTCAATAACAGCAGAAAGAGACCGATTGTCACCAGGTGCAGCGGTCCGGATGCGATCGTCCAGTTCGCCAGCGCGTAATCGGCAAAGGCCCGCGAGACCGTGGCCAGCGACACGACGCCGGAACTGAAGACCAGCCAGCCGATCCACAGCGAGAGGGCGGGCTGGCCGAGGGCCTGNNCGAGAGGGCGGGCCACCCGAATGCCCGCTGGCAGAAGTAGGCTTCCCCACCACTGCGGGGAAAGCGACGGCCCAATTCGGCATAGCTGACCGCGGTCAAGGCGGCTACTCCCATGGCCACCGCGAAAGACGCCCAAGCGTACATGCCGGAAATGCCGGCAATTTTTCCCACCAGCGCGTAAATGCCGGCGCCCAGAATGTCGCCAATCCCGTAGGCAACCAGCGCCCAGAACCCCAACGCACGACGAAGGGTTACCTGTTCGGACACGACAACCTCCCAGCCAGCCCAGTCCCAGGCCAGGCCAGCTTCTGGTCCTCACCCACCGCAACGCGGCTCAAGCCCCGCCAGCAGACCGGCCGTGCGGATGGCAAGCCCGACCACCGTTTCCAAATCGGTAAGATGTTTGGCAAATGGCAGCCCACAAAACCATGCCCTCCCCGGTTTGCCGTGGAAGCAAACAGAAAAAACCCCGGCCCGGCCGGGCTCGCTGAGTGTCAACGGTCGATGTTCAATTCGCGAAAACGCGCCACCCGCTTTGGCAGCTCCTGCCAGTTCCGAAAGTCCTGGCGATTTTGTTTCGGCGAGGAGGGAGTCTGGGGTCGAGCAGGGATGGTGGGTTCATGATTTGGACAGGATCGTGGCCGCGTGGCTCCCGCATGTGGAAAATACGCACCAAGACGGCTCGGGCCTCTGCCCCACACGGTACCGGCACCCGCGGAAGACGGTCCTTTTCCATTACCCTCGCACAGGTCTCCGGACGGCGGAAACATTTTTCCAACCAACCGGCGTTGGCCCTGCGGTCGCCTGTTCCCAAATCGCATCCCGCACCACCGGGCCGCGGCAATCGGCCCATGGCTGCCGGCATCCAAGTCGATGGGACGGCCACCGTGGGGGTACGATATTCCCCGCCGGCCGGTTCACACCGGTCAGCAGACCGTCCATTCCCCGCGCAATAGTCGTTCGCAAAAATCGGGCATCTCTGCCAGCTGCTGGTGAACTATCTTCCGGACGGGACCGTCGACATCCGAGACGACGGCATCGGGCGCCAGCACGACCCCCACGGATGCAAACCAGGGCAGTTCGACGGGCCGGCCGATCTGGCTGCACAGCCAGACATACGCCTCTTCGACCGGTTCGACTTTGTCGTAAATGGCTTCCGCCATCCGGTAGCTCAGCAAATTATAAATCTTTCCCACGTGGCTAACCGGGTTCTTGCCGGCGGCCGCCTCGTTGCTGATCGGCCGATTCAGACTGATCACGCCGTTGGCCGGGTTGCCGCGGCCGACTTCCCCGCCGTCTCCGCTCTCGGCGGAAGTCCCCAGCACGGTCAGATACATGCCGGCCACCCCCCGACCCAGCTCGTCCAGCGTATTAAGATGGATTTCCACGCTGTCCAGATGGGTCAGCTCGCCGTTGAGATGCTGTTGCAGGTCGTGGCAGACCGCTTCCTTGCGGGCCAGGTACGTCTGCTCGTTCTCAATCCAACGATCCACAAAGGCCATGGCAACGGTCAGGTGCAGCCTGCCACCCTGACGGACCCCCATCACCTTCACGTCTTCGCCCGTTTCGGGGAACCGCTTCTTGAAGTCGGCCGAATTCAACCAGTGTTCAGCAGCCAGCACCAGCAGCTCGGTCTCCGACTTCGGCGCGTAACCCACAGCCGCCGAAGTGTCGTTGGCCACGATTTTGTGGCGAGCGAAAATGTCGACGAGTTCTGGGGAGCCGGATTTGATTTCGTTTTGAAAAATCAGATGCTGGTCCGGTTCGACAAAGCGCAGGTGGTCGGTAAACCACTGTCGAGCGGTGCTTTCGATGATCTCGTCCACCGGGATCGTCCCATTTTGGTACTCCCGCGTGGCCCGGTCGCCGAACACAAACCGCATCGGCGCGTTGACCAGGCCGCCACCCAGGGCGGGAGACGTTTCACCGGCGACCAGCAGACCCTTGTCCAGGTTGTAGTGCAGCAGGTGCCCGGCGGACTGGCGATAGGCCTGTCCCAGGGCAACCGATACGGATTCCATCACGGCATCGCAGATCGAATCGGGGTGCCCCAACCCCTTCCGCTCGACATATTCAAACTGTTGCTGACCGACGGGACGGTGGTCCAGCGTCTCGACCGTGATTTCATGCATGGTCTGGCTCGTGTTGTTCGTAATACCGCCGGCAATCGTCTTCGCGGCCGCGGACGATCCGCCGGCCGCTCAACGAGCCGTAAGCTGACGTAATCACCGTCCATTGCCCGTGGCCATCATGGTCGTCGCGATAGATGACCACCCAATCGTGGGTCATTCCCAGTTCGTGCGCGCGGGCCGTGTTGGAGAATAGTGCCGTGTAGTGACGATCGCCCCTTTGAGTATGCAGGATCGGCAACCAGGCCTGGCCGGTCGGGTTGAAGCGGCGCGGGGCGATCCTGGGCAGGCGATCGAGTTCGACCAGGTGCCGGTACTGACGGTCGATCTCCAGCAGCTGGGCCACCGGTGGCTGCTCGGCCACTGTCCCACGGGTTGGGGTGGGCGCGACCGGCTGCCGGCGGAAGCGACCCGCCAGCGACTCGCGGACCCCGCGCAGACGCTTCTGGCCCATCCCCGGCACCGTCGCCAGGCGGCCGTCGTGGGCTGCCACCTCCAGTTCCGCCAGATTTTCAATCCCCAACTGCTCGTGAATCCGCCGCGCCATGCCCGGCCCAATGTTGGGAACGGTCGCAAAAAGTCTTTCCGCGACATCGTCGCCGCGGAGCCGGTCCAGCAGAGCCAGGTGGCCGGCGTGCAGCAGTTGGGCAATCGCATGGGCCAGGGAACGGCCGATGCCAGGCAACCGCCGCAGACCGGCAAGGCCCTCGTCGTCCAAAATTTCTTGAACCGGCCGAGCCAGCTGGCGAAGGTTGGCGGCCGCGGTGCGATACGCACGGATGCGAAAAGCGTTCGCGCCCTGCGCTTCCAACAAACCGGCGATTTCGTCCAAATAATTCGCCACCTCGTCGTTGGCCATCGAATGGCCAGACGGGATGCTGCCGGCGGTGGACGGACGTTTGGCAGTGGTCATCGGTCAGGTTGAACCGGGATGGTGGTAACGCGGGTTTTGGAACTTGAAGGAATACCCGCCCAACGATTGCCCATCTTTCTTTTCTCGCTCGCGAAAGGGGGCCAGCGGTTTGTCAAAGCATGAGTTCCGGGTTCCGCACGAGGCGATGGTCGGATTGACCGACACAAAAGCAAGGCGGCCAGCCTTGTCAGCTCACATGGTAACCCCAATCGTTTCTGCTGACAAAGCGCTCGGCGAAGGAAACCGCTATTTCTTACGACCGCTTTGCCCTCATGGCGGATCAGCCATCGGCAGCCCGCTGGCCAGATCTTCGTCGGGCCGCGTCCGACGGCGCCGTGGGAGGATCAAGGGAGGATCCAACGCCGGAGGTCAAATTGTCTCGTCTTCCGCTACCAGGCAAAGATTTATCGTCACTCGCCAAAAGTTGGTGACAAATCCCTGCCCCGTCCTTTCTCAGGCCCAACATTTCACCCCGCCCGACCCCCTTCCCGCCGTAGCGAAAGTCGCCAAGATTTTCGCCGCTGGCAGGAAGTACCGAAACTTGGGGCCTGTTTTCGCTCCTTGCCAATCGACCGTGGACACACAGCCAGCCCGGCGGGGGTGGCTCTGGATTTCCCGTTTCAAGATCCCTGGCAGGGCGATGGGGCAGCCAGGCATGGTTTGGGTCAAGCTGGCAGGGCCTCTGCCCCACGCGGTCCTGGGACTTTTAGGAGACTGGCCCGGCGGGTCCTTCGGTGTATCCGTTACGCTGGAGACATTTCCCCAGCCCCACTGGCCCGGCGGTCTTCAGCTGCCCGCTGCCGTGCCGCGACAGCCGATGGCGGCCGTTGGCGATGACGGGACCCTGTTCCAGAGTCGTCAACTTAGCGGCCTGGATGCCAGGGCAGCACGAGCACGGGACGGGTGCTGGCGCGGATCACCCGTTCGGCCGTCGATCCGAACAGCATCCGTTCTACCTGCCCTCGCGTCCCCACCTTGCCCATCACGATCGCATGCACCTGCAATTCGTCCGCTTTTTTAACGATCTCTAGAAAAGGCACGCCTTCGCATAACAGCGTCTGCACATCCACGCCGCTCGGTTTCCGCTGCTGGTAATCCAGCAATTTGTTCTCGGCGTTCTGCCGCATGATCCGCATGGTTTCTTCGGCCGACCCGAAACCGTGTAGCTGGGAAAAGTCGGCCAGGCCGGGGTCCAGGACATGCAGGAGCACGACCAAGGGATTGGATCCTGTAACCAGTTCCAGCGCGCGATCGTACGCCTGTTCGGACGCCTCCGAGAAATCGACAGGAACCAAAACCGTATCAAATTCCATCATGGGGGAATCCTGCCGAACAAGCTTTATCAACACGGACCCGGATCCGCGCCGGCTTAGGGTAGCTTTTTGACCTGAATGTTACGGTAGTGCACTTCACTGCCTGCATCATGGGCCTGCAGAGCAAAGGTTCCTTGGCTGAGGATGCGGGTGAAAGTTTTGCCCGGTTTGCGGTCGGGCAGCTCAGTAAAGTCAACCAACGTCTTGCCGTTGACGATGATCTGGATCCGCTTGCCCTGGACGATCACTTCTTCACGGAACCACTGGTTGTCCTCGGCCGCTGCTTCGCTGACATCCACGACCCCGTACAGGCTGCCGGTCCGCTTGGGGTCTCTGCCCGTGTTGTTCACCTGCGCTTCGTAGCCAAACCTTGGCCAGCCTGCGTCCTGGAACCTGGTGTGGAAGTAGATTCCCGAATTGCTGCCGGGCCGGGTCATGACTTCGCACTTGAAGTGAAAGTTTTCAAACGGGGCGTTCGGGCCGACGTAGAACAGGTGGCTGCGGGGGCCCTTGGCGACGATGGCCCCCTCCTGGATCCGCCAGCTGCCCTCGTTTTCACTCGCCCTCCACCCATCCAGCGACCTGCCGTCAAACAGCGAGATCCAGTCAGAGGGGGTCTCTGCTTCGGCGACGGGGGCCAGCGCGCCGGCCAGGAAAAGGGCGATTGCCAAGCGCCACAGCTTTTTCATGAAAAACTCCTGCGGTACTTTTCCCGCACGTGCACAACCCGCCTTCCCCTGGATGGCCCTGCCCCGGCCTGCCAGCGCGTAATTGTAACATGACCGGG
>JABAOF010004907.1_pt2 | contig 16410 bp, 15 predicted proteins | sample 7062171 | NCBI WGS metagenome assembly JABAOF01 (sample SAMN14538628, study PRJNA623070) | marine sediment metagenome | biome: marine biome [ENVO:00000428]; feature: marine pelagic biome [ENVO:01000023]; material: deep marine sediment [ENVO:00002113] | place: India: Gulf of Khambhat ...
CTCGGCAATCATTTTTTTGATGCGCTGGTTACGAGGGTGGAACCGGTACATAAAGCCCTCCATCAACAACAAACCTGCCTCTACGGCCGCATCGGCCATCTCTCCGGCTTCGGCCGCGCTGCACGCGAGTGGTTTTTCGCACAAAACATGCTTGCCCGCTCGAAACGCCTTGAGTGTCCACGATTGGTGGAGATGGTTGGGCAGCGGAATGTAAACCACATCGATCTCTGGATCGGCGAGCAATGCAGCATAGTCATCGTAGACGTGGTGAATGTTATGTTTTGCGACCACCTGTTTGGCTTGCTCCGGGGAACGCGCAGCCAGGGCGTGTACCGTGCAGTTTCGCGATTTCTGAATCGCCGGGATGATGCACACGCGGGCGATATTGGCATTGCCCAANNATCGAGGACCTCTACTGTTCCACCCCTGGCCGCTGACCTTGCCGCCGCCTCCAGAATCGCTACGACCCGCACTGAGTCGTTGAGCGGGGCGACGAGGGGGTCCCCTGTGAGCAGGTGATCGGCCAGATTCCGATGGAAAAGATGGTGCTGCCGCCTGGGCACTGCCAGTTTTTGAGCGACGACCTGGCCGGAGTGATGGCGGTGGTATAAGGTTAAGTCCGGTGGCATTTCGGTAGCAGGAATGTCGTGTTCGTGGAAGTAGAGGACAGGGTCGATCTCGTATGCTGTCACATCCCGCCAATGCCCGACAATTCCACCCTCTGTACCCAGCAAATACCATTTTGGCTTGCGTAGGGCGGCGATGTCTGAGTGCATGAACTCGGCCTCTTGCCCACCGACGAAACGGACGTGGATGCGTTCCTGGTCGGCATTGGTGGTGTCCGGCCAAACGCGGTTTTGGCGGGTACTGAGAACGGCTTTTACGGGCTCGGGTATGAGGCCCACGATCCAATCCAAATAGTGGCCTCCCCAGTCATATGCCGTACCCCCTGAAATGGCATCGTGGGAATGCCAGTAACCACAGGGATGATGAAAACCTCCGACAAAGGTCTCCATGTAGAAAAGATTGCCGATCAGTCCATCAGCCAGGGCTTGTTTGATGGCCAAGTAGTCGACATCCCAGCGCCGGTTTTGGTGACAACCCAAATGGACCCCTTGTTTTTCGGACATCTCGACCATAGCGGCCGTTTCCTTCTGATTCAATGCCAGGGGTTTCTCGCAAGCCACGTGCTTGCCTGCGGCCATTATTTTCAGGGACAATTCCGCATGGTTGTTCGGTGGTGTGGCAATAATGACCAAGTCAACCTCAGGATCGTCTCCAAGGACATCGGGTGACGCGTGGGTCTTCACCTCCGGAAAATCCTCTCGGGCCTGTTTCAGCCGTTCCGGGTTAACGTCACACACGGCCCGAAGAACCAGTCCGGATGTGGCCTCGACCCCTAAGCCATGAGCCTGGCCAACAGATGGCGCATAGCCCAAAATCCCAACGCCCAAGGTTTGATGATTGGGGAACGGTTTTCCGGCCAGATGGCGCAACACTCGGTAGAGAATCTGCTGGACAGCCGGATTGTTATAGGCTTCCAGTGTGGTGCAGGCGACGCGTCCGTCGCCTACAGAGCGATTGACCAGGACAGGTCGGTGCTGATAGCGCCAGTCAGCGTACAGAACAATTTCCGAGTCTTCTGCGGTTTTGTCGAGGGATTGGTACCGGCCCTTCACATATATGGCGTCAGGCAGACGTATGGCAATGGGGTGGTCCATATCTTGAAATAAGACACGCAATTCAGTACATGGGCCTATTGGGCTGGGTTTTGCCCCGAAAAGCTGCGGTAATGGCTTTTCCGATGGGCAGACCAGTCCCAACCACCCTCCCCCGGTGTTGACGAACTGTCGGAGGTGATCACAATCCTCCGCAAAGGCGGCCGTGTCCGCGGTGACAATCACATCACAGTGGCTCAGGTCGTCTGGGAGCTGGGGGGTTACCGTTAGCCGGGTGTGATTGATGGATTGCAGGTATGAGAAAAACGGTCTTAGAGACCTATTCTGACCTTCGGCCACAACGTGAACCGACATAGGAGGATGGATCATCATGTCACTTTACCTCGCTTCGAATCATTTGAGGACCGTTGGGGGTCTGTCGGACCCCAGGTCGCCATTTTTTGGATGGCGACACGGGAAAAAACCAGGTCTCCGTCCAGATGTTTTTCAGGATTCTAACCGCCACCTTGGCCCTTCCCGGGTATCCTCAAGAATGATATTGGCTCGCTGAAGGCTTTCGCGAATGGCATCGGCCTCCTTCCATAGTTTTTTGCGCCTGAACTGTTCCCTCAACTCGAGCATTTCGTCTACGAGAGGGGTCAGGGAATCTACTTCGTCTGCCGGAGAAGACTCGAGTTTTACTCCGAGACAGACGATGAGCTCCCGTAGCACGTCTCTTGCCTGGGAGATAAACTCCTCGTTTTCCAGATCTTGCTTAGCCTTCCAGATGGTTCGATCAAGTTCAAGAAGCGCGTTCGTGGCCTCTTTCGGCTCCTGCTTGTCGAGGCCGACACGGAATACTTCCTCGAGGCCATGAACTCTATCCCAGAAGGACTCCTCCTTTGTGTCCGAGGCCCGCTCTGGATGCGGCCGCTCAGGAGTCATCACTCTCCACTGCTTTCCGCCAAACCCTCCGCGGAGGACCTCAAGAGCGAATCGGTCTCCCTTTTCAAAATAAATCTCTGCTCCACCACGGCGCAGGGTCACACGGCCGATGCCTCTGATTTCGGCCTCCCCTTTTTCAAGGTCGATGAGGCAGGCCGTGTGTTCATCGAGGCCAAAGATGGATACATCCTCAGGGAGAAGGGATTCAAGCTTACGAAATCGAGTCTCACCCATATAACAGAATCGGGTATCGTGAGTCCCCCCCTCGGCATTGTTCCAATGGGGAATCACCACAAGATTAAAGTCGAAATGGCCAAGGATATTCATCCCCTCGGCCCAATGCAGGTCTTCGCCCACCTTATAGATCTCATAAACAGGGAGGGTAAAGGAGCCGACTGTCAGGGCGGCAGCACTGGCAGCGACCAGGCATCCGCCGCTCTGGACCCGTTTCGTGAGGATTTCCGGAATAGCCGTTTGTCGCCACTGGCGCACGGCATAGGTCGGACTTCCGGGTCCAATCAGGATAAAATTGGCCTCTCGTAGCGTTTGAAAGGCCTGCTCGGCTTCATAGGGCTTTGCCACCTCGGTCGACTTAAAGGAGGCGATGGACATGGGCTGTCTCACTCGAGTGGCAAAATATTCGATCGCCTTCTGCGACAACTGATCGACATTGAGCTGGAATCCAGCAGGCGTGTCGAGAAATACCGCTCGTGGATGAGGGGGCAAATCCGCCAATAACTGTTTGTGAACTTCCACCATGGTCGCAGTCAGTTCACCTGACCCCATGAGAGCGATGATGCCGTTTCTCGATGACAAGGCAAAGTCCTCTCCAAGATCGGAACACTGTTGCATATACCACGGTCGTGATCTGTTTTCAATTGGCCATCCCCCTGAATGACATCGAGTCTCTCCACGAGGAGTTCCCCAAAAATTGTGGGTCAAAAAGTATGTATGCGAGCACTTTCTCGGTCTTTGGGGGATTTTCTGAAGGCCCCCTCAAGAATGCGGTAACTCCCCTGTCTCCTCACATTGACGCGCCAGGGGCAGGTGAGGTATGATTGTGCTTATTTCGCAAATTCATGAAAGCATGTGTCGTAGAATGGTGCGCGCTTTTCTCGCCGGCTTCCTGGTCGGAATTCTCTTTATCCCAACCATTTCATCTGCTGAAAAGACTCTCCCTGACACCGAGACTCTGCGCAAATGGATCCAAGAGATGAAAGAGTCCCCACGGGGACCTTTCAAGCGGATCCGGTGGTTCTGTAATGACGGGACGGTACAACCACCCAGACCCTATGCGTGTGCAGAGCGCGGAGGGGGAGTGCAACACGGCGAATGGAACGACCGGGTGAAGCTACTCCGCGGCCACGGCTATTACATCGCTAACGTGCTTGCAGACATCAAACCAGAAGAATTCGTGGACCATGGAGGGGCGGAAGAGATCCTGGAGCAGATCCTCCTGGAGCAGTTCCTGGTCGCTTCTGACGATGGGTGGATTTTCCGCCGGGCCTTTTATTATCCCGGCGCCCTCCAGGTGGAAGATGAAATGAGAAGCGGTCATAATTTGTTGCGTGCTCTGGTCCGGGACCCGTACTGGAGAACCACGCGTTTTACCCTTCTGCACGAAGCTGTCCGTTTGTTGCCTCACTTGCAAAAGGGAGCGCCCATCACAGAGATGAGGCAGCTTTCTCTGGCCATCGCTGAAAAGGATAGGGGCTTCGAGAGCCTCCGCGTCAAAATCCACGTGAAGCCGGACGCACGAGATGCGGAGAGGGTGCGAACCTATGCGGCAAAAGGCCTTCCGGAACTTTCCGAAGACTACCAGCGCCTGGCAGCTACAATCGACGAAGTGTACCGCGATCACGACATCGGGCCTAAGCTAGCATCGCTGGCGGGCCAGCTGAAAGATCCAGCTCTGGCGAGAGCCCTGAAAAAGAATGTTGAGCCCCTGTCCCCCCAGAACGATCCGGCAACCCGTCTGGAGGCTGCCAGCAATTCGCTGGCCCTCATCCGTAACGGCCTTTCCCTGATGGGAAATTCAAGACTGATGATCGCTGCATTGGATGTTGGATTGGAGCTGGAACGGGAAGTATATCGCGCGGGTAACGAATTACTCGAGCATCTTTCGGGGACAACGCGCCGTGAAAGATTCTCATGGCTCCGGAGTAGTGCTGCCGCGCTCTACGGAACGGGTCTGATTTCTCCGCGTCAGTGGCACGCCCTCCAGAAGAATTTTGCCAGGCTCAGTGGATCACATTCGACTCTGAGCTTTTACAAGAGTGAACTGGATTACCTTTCCCGTGTCCCGGAATGGGCCCAGAGATGGCTTTGTTTTCATTTCTGCGAAACCGTAGAACACCTGGCGAGAATCGAACCCCTCACGGGACGCTACCTGCACGACCGTCTACATGGAAGTCCATTGCTTTTTTACGGGGCGGTCCTCGATAGCCTTCTGGAGGACGCAAACGCGCTCCTTGGCATTCGTCACGAACTTTTTGGAGAGACCGTGGCCGGGGGGCTTCGTGGTCTCAATCCGGGGCTCGCCCGGGGTGTCCTCAGGTTTCCCGACAGGGAAGGAAATGGAAAATATGAACGGGACGGCATCTATGTCCTTCCCGCGACGACGTCTGACCTTCCTCCGGTGGCCGGTATCGTAACCGCCGGCGAGGGGAATTCTCTTTCCCATGTCCAACTTCTGGCTCGAAGCCTAGGAATTCCCAATGTGGTAGTTGGAGAAAGGCTCTTGGCCCGGCTTCGGGCAAGGGAGGGTATGAGGGTCGTGCTTGCGGTCAGCCCCCGCGGCGTGGTGCGACTGGCTGAGGATGGTTCGGAATGGGAGGAAGTCCTCGGAGGGGACACAGAAGCGCCAGAGAGCCTCATACGACCCGATCTTGCAAAACTGGATCTTCAGACCCGTGAGATCATTCCCCTTGACCGTCTGCGCGCGTCAGATTCAGGGCGAATTGCCGGGCCGAAGGCGGCCAATCTCGGTGAACTCAGGACCCGGTTTCCCGAAGCCGTCCCCGATGGTCTGGTCATTCCCTTTGGTGTCTTTCGAGCTCTTCTCGATCGGCCCATGGAACCGGGTGGTCCGTCGGTTTTTCGCTGGTTGCAGAACCAGTATAGAATCCTCTGGACCATGCAAAATGATCCTGAGCAGCGGGAACAGGCAACGTATCGCCTTTTGGAACGTCTTCGGCATTGGATCCTGAGGGCCGATCCGGGTGCTGACTTTCGCGAGAGTTTGTACGCATCGATGACGAAGACGTTCGGTCCGGAGGGAACCTATGGCGTCTTTGTTCGGAGTGATACGAACGTGGAAGACCTCCCGGGGTTTACCGGAGCTGGGTTGAACCTCACGGTTCCAAATGTCGTTGGTTTAGAAGCCGTGCTGGAGGCCATCACTCGCGTTTGGGCCTCTCCTTTTACGGAACGGGCTTATGCGTGGCGCCAGGCTCATATGGAATTACCAGAGCACGTTTATGCATCCGTACTTTTGATGAGGAGCGTGCCTGTCGAGAAATCCGGTGTTATGGTGACCGCTGATCTCGAAAATGGAAGCCGAAGAGTTGCTCATCAACACAGAGAACGGCCAGGTGCGTCTGATGGCTCAGGCCACGGAACCGCGTAAGCGGATTCTTCTGCCCGCTGGCGGGGTAGCAAAAGCCGCGGCAAGTGGTAGGGAGAGCGTCCTGGAGCGAGAAGAAATCCGTCAATTGATCGAACTCGCCGCGACATTGCCAAGTCGCTTTCCCTCGCTACGCGATGCGGACGGGCGGGAGGTCCCTGCGGATATTGAATTCGGATTCTACGAGGGCCGCCTGGTGCTGTTTCAGATCCGCCCCTTCCTAGAAAGTCCGCATGCCCGTCGTAGCCGGTTTTTGAGCAGTCTCGATCGGGAACTGGACCGACGGGCCGTCTTCACAGTCGATCTGGACGAGACGCCGTCAACAGGATAAGAGCAAAAACATTCTCACTGCGTTGATCCATGCCATTTCAAACCGGTGTGGGCGCTGAGAGGTTAAACCATGAAAGCGATTGGTCGGAAAGGGGTCAAAGGGATGTTCGGGCTGACACTCCCTTTACTCTTTTCTGCATCCATCGGATGGAGTTATCCATTGGATGGAGATCGACATACAGGGATCACTCGTCTGAAAGGGTACCGGCTCGCGCAAGAGGGAAAAGTACGAGGTCACCGCCTTCCACCTGGCGCTTTGCTGAAGACTGAACAAGTCGATCTGCGTCTCGGGGCCCACGCGAACATGGAGCTCCCCGAGCCGGATCCTCAATTCGCCCAACAGGTGCGCAAATTCCTTGGCTCAGAATCAGAACGATACGGACTCGCCGTTTTAGACCTGACTGACCCGGCAAACCCACGCTATGCCGAACACCGCAGCAAGGCACGGGGTAATCCTGGCAGCGTCGGGAAATTGATGATAGGCCTNNTGTTCGGAGTGATACGAACGTGGAAGACCTTCCGGGGTTTACCGGAGCTGGATTGAACCTCACAGTACCGAATGTTATCGGTTTTGAAGCCGTGCTGGAGGCCATCACTCGCGTTTGGGCCTCTCCTTTCACGGAACGGGCCTATGCGTGGCGCCAGGCTCACATGGAATTTCCAGAACACGTTTATGCATCCGTGCTTTTGATGAGGAGCGTGCCTGTCGAGAAATCGGGTGTGATGGTGACCGCTGATCTCGAAAATGGACGCNNCGGAACCGCGTAAGCGGGTTCTTCTGCCCGCTGGCGGGGTAGCAAAAACCGCGGCAAGTGGTAAGGAGACCGTCCTGGAGCGAGAAGAAATCCGTCAATTGATCGAACTCGCCGCGACATTGCCAAGTCGCTTTCCCTCGCTACGCGATGCGGACGGGCGGGAGGTCCCTGCGGATATTGAATTCGGATTCTACGAGGGCCGCTTGGTGCTGTTTCAGATCCGCGCCTTCCTGGAAAGTCCGCATGCCCGTCGTAGCCGGTTTTTGAGCAGTCTCGATCGGGAACTGGACCGACGGGCCGTCTTCACAGTCGATCTGGACGAGACGCCGTCACAAGGATAAGAACAGAAACAATTTCACCGCGTTGATCCATGCCATTTCAAACCGGTGTGGGCGCTGAGAGGTCATGCCATGAAAGCGATTCGTCGAAAAGGGGTCAAGGGGGTGTTCGGACTGACACTCCTTCTACTCTTTTCTGTATCCATCGCACGGAGTTATCCATTGGATGGAGATCGGTATACAGGGATCGCTCGTCTGGAAGGGTACCGGCTTGCGCAAGAGGGAAAAGTACGAGGTCGACGCCTTCCACCTGGTGCTTTGCTAAAGACTGAGCAAGTCGATCTGCGTCTCGGAGCCCACGCGGATATGGAACTCCCCGAGCCGGATCCTCAATTCACCCAACAGGTGCGCAAGTTCCTGGGGTCGGAATCAGAGCGGTACGGACTCGCGGTTTTAGACATGACTGACCCGGCAAACCCACGCTATGCCGAACACCGCAGCAAGGCACGGGGTAATCCTGGCAGCGTCGGGAAATTGATGATAGGCCTCGCGGCGTTTCAGGCCCTTGCCGATATTTATCCTGACGACATCGAGGCAAGGATACGGGTATTGCGTGAGTCGATGGTGACGGCGGATGAATTCGTTAACTCCGATCACCACGTGGTACCGTTTTGGAATCCGGAGGCTTTCAAGCTCATCCATCGTCGACTCCAGGTAGGCGATCGGGCGAGCCTCTGGACCTACCTTGACTGGATGCTTTCGGCGAGCTCCAATGCTGCAGCGAGCATGGTGATCCGAGATCTGTTGCTGATGACTCATTTTGGCCGCGAATATCCTGTGAGCGAGTTTGAGATTCAGACGTTCTTCGGGGACACCCCCAAGGCGGAACTCTCCACTTTGCTCGCTCGGGCTCTGCAAGATCCTGTTTCGCGGAACGGCCTGGATTTGGAGCAGCTTCGGCAAGGAAAGTTTTTTACGTGGAAAGGTAAAAAGCTGGTACCGGGCGTGCCCAGCTACGCCACTCCCCGAGAGTTGATGCGGTTTTTGCTGCGATTAGAGCAGGGTAGGATGGTGGATGTCTTCTCGAGTCGGGAGTTTAAAAGACTCTTGTATATGACTCAGCGCAGAATCCGCTACGCCTCTTCTCCCGCTCTGGCGAATGCGGCGGTCTACTTCAAGTCGGGATCTCTGTACAAATGTCAGCCTGAACCCGATTTTAAGTGCGGCAAATACCACGGCAATGTCGTGAATTGGATGAATTCGGTTGCAATTGTCGAAACGCCGGGGCAGGATCCCCCGTTGTTCTATATGACGGTTGTGATGTCGAACGTGTTACGGAAGAATTCGGCGGTGGAGCACCAGACCTTTGCTACTCGACTCCATCGGCTGATCGAGTCTTATCACCGAGGCGGGAAATCTGGGTCGGCTCCTTCTGGGAGCGAAAAATGAGGTCATCAAAGGCCACGATGAGACGGCGGAGCCACTCCCCGCCTTTTGGACTCTCGGCGAGGGCGACAGCGATATAGCGGCGGCCGTCACGTTCGACAATGGCGCTATCGGAATGGTACTGCTTCCACGTCCCGGATTTCCGGTAGATACGGGAACCGGGTCGCGCCTCCTCCAGGCCTTTGACAAATTTGTGATGGATCGCGGGGTCTCCGAGGATCGTTTTCATCATCTGGCTCATTTCCGGTGAGACGAGTCGGCCCGTCTCGAGGAGGTAGTAGAACCGAGCGGCCTGTAAGGCAGTAGCACCATGGGAGAGATTGTGAAGTGGATCCCGCTTCCAGGCAGGGGCTTTACCATAATCTTTGCCGACCCAGAGGCCACCGTTCTGGCCGGGGTCGTATAGGCGATAGGGGGGAGATTGCAGGAGAGTGGCAAGATACGCTTTACCAACACGGTTTAGCATCTCGGTTGCCGCTTCGTTTGACGAATTGCGGATCATGCGGGTGAGTTTATCGAGCGTATCCTTGTCGAGTGCCATCTCGCCCTGGGCGATCCGTTCGAAAGCTCCTAAGAGGATGGCGATTTTTGGGAGACTCGCCGCATACATCATTTCATTCCCATTCACGGCAGCGAGGCGGGGTGAGGTCCGGTCGGTGATGTCTACGACCGCGACCGATAGGGATTTCTTTTGAACGGCTTTTTGCAGTCCAAGGGAGGAGAGCTGCTCCTCGAGCCCCTGTTGTAAACTCGAGTCGTCGGTCTGGCAGAGAGCTGGGTAAGATTGCTGGGCCCTTGCTGGAATAGACACGACCAGGACAAGTGTCAGAGCGGCTAGAATTCGGAATAATGAATGCATGGGCGCCTACTATATAGCTTTATCGGCAGAATTGCAAGACNNCAAAATACGGCACTTCAGATTGCGTTGAAAGATTTGGGGCGCTTCGTTCCCTGAAAATCCGTGCGGCCTTTCTGTTCAACAATTTCCTGCTCATCATCACGGCGCTCTATTATCTAAAGCCGGCCAGCCGTTCGCTTTTCATCGAGTTTCTTGGTGCAGACTGGGTTCCCTACGTGTGGATCGGCACGGCTCTGATCATGGGCTTTGTGGTCCTGGGGTATCACCGTCTGGTAGAAAGATACAACAGGTTCCACGTGGTGCTGTGGACCTTACTGGCCTTTACCGGACTTTTGGTGATGTTCCGGGTGCTTCTCATCAATCCCACCGCGGCCGTCTCAGTGGGTCTATATATTTTCGTGGATATTTTCGGGGTTGTACTGGTCGAGCAATTCTGGAGCCTCACAAACTCCATCTACAGCACCGATCAAGGAAAGCGGTGGTACGGTCTGGTGGGGACCGGTGGGTTGACAGGGGGACTCATCGGGGGGGGTATCGCTCTGATCTTGATCAAGTGGACGCCTTTGCAAACCCCGGATCTCCTGCTCGCGGCGGCTGCGACCCTTTTGATTATATTCGGTCTGACCTGGTACATGGGGCGCCTCGGGATCTATTGCGAGGTCCAGAAGCCCGTCACACCCGATGATGCCAGCGAAGGATGGAAAGCGCTCGGCCGTAGCCGGTATTTGATTCTGATCGCTGCTATCTTATTGCTGGCCCAATTGGCCTCCCCGGTGGTCGAGTTTCAGTACCTCAAAACCGTCGAGGTGAACTATGTAGAGCTCGATGCGCGCACTGCTTTTCTATCCTCGATTTTTAGCCTCCTCGGGGGTATTGCCATTGCCGTGAACCTGACGCTGACCCCCCTGATTCAACGTCGCCTTGGGGTGATCGCAGGGTTACTCGTCCAACCCTTGACGATGATCCTTTGCTCCCTGGGTTTCATGGTTCACTCGACGCTTCTCATGGGAGTGGCCACGAAGATCAGTGACCGAGGACTCTCGTATTCGATTAACCGTGCGTCGAAAGAACTGCTATACGTGCCGGTCAATCCCGTTTTGATTTACCAGGCTAAAGCATGGATCGATATGTTTGGCTATCGTATGTTCAAGATTTTCAGTTCCGTTATGATCCTGTTGCTCACGCAATGGCTGCCGGTCAAGGTGGGCGTTGCCCAATTGAGTTGGATTACTGTAGGTATCTGTATAACCTGGATCGGCGTCATTATGGTGTTGCGTTCCGACTACCAAATGGTTTCGGAAAGAGAGCTTCAAGCCGGGTTGATGACACCGTTGGCGTCCGAGCAACCGGGCTGAAAAGACCAAGGGCTTGCCACTCAGTAAAGCCTAGCGATTCCTTTTAGGCGGAATTTCGTCGGGAGGAACATTTTACGGGCTTTGGTAAGTCTCTGGATCACAAATATATGTTGAGGATAATCGCCAGAGTTGCAGCGAACGTTCTTGTTGCTGTGGGCCTATTTTTGCTCGCCAGCGTTCTTCACAACGCGGCTAACGGTTCCTTGGTTGGGCAGCTCTTCGCTCAATCACAGGGTTCTTGGATAAGGAATGCGTACGCTCTTGGCCTGAGTCTGCCGGTTCCTTTCCACCTAATCTCAGTTGGCATACTCCTGCAGCGGAGCGCTCTTCCACCTCCCTGGGCTAGATCCGTCGGATTTGCGGCTGTGGTTTCTGGCTTGTGGCTAGGTGTGGCGCTGGGAATTAGGATGCTGATCCTATAGAGTTATTTGTTCATGCACTTTGAGGTCGTTTCTTCTGGGAATAAACAAAAGCCCGCCCTTTCATTCCGAAAGAACGGGCTCGATACTTGCAACTAAAGTCAGAATGAGAGTTAAGAGTCCCATAGTCATCCCTCCCTTTGTGTCTTACGATTCCTAAAACCTATTTCCAGGCAAATTTTGGAAGAAAACGACTTACCCCGGTGCTGTCTTGCAGACGACCTTTTTCCCTTCCGCATTCAGGATGAGTCGTTGCGTTTACCTTCGCCTAGATTTTGAGAAATTAGAACAGAATTTCTCAAGCGTTAATGGATACTTGAAAACAAAAAAATGATAAATCAAAAGAACAATAAAAGCTTAAGTATCTGTTTGTATATATAAAATAAGACTTTCGCATTAGCAGAAAAAAATCTCCTGAAAGGAAGATCTGAGCGCTTCCACCTCCTTTTTTACCCTTACCGGATCAACCTGCTTCAATAGAAGGGCGGCTATCATATTGGCGATCACGGCCATTTCGGTCTCTTTCATGCCAAGTCGGGTTACTTCCTGAGTGCCCATCCGCAGGCCCATGGGATTTTTGGCCTGTCTTGGACTGTCTCCAGGGATAAGGTTCTTGTTGCATAGGATGCTCGCCTCTTCAAGCAGGCGAACACACCGGGCACCACCCCCAATTTCGGACACGTTTAAGGCCACTTGATGGGTTTCGGTGAACCCGAACTCCTTCCCGAGGACGTTAAACCCGAGTTTGTGCAAGTTTTCTGCAAGGGCTTTACTGTTCCTCACAATCTGAGTCGTGTAGGCTTCTCCGAACTGGAGCATTTCGACGCAGGCGGCAGCCAGGGCGGCCACACGGTTGCAGTGGTAATTCGCCGTAAAACCCGGGAAGGCTGCCCGCTTGACTTTTTGAAGTAAATCCTCGTGGTTTGATAGGATGAAACCTCCAGGAGGTCCAGGTAAGGTCTTGTAGGATGAGGACGTAAGAAAGGAGAATCCGTATTCCAAGGGATTGGGAAAGGCCTTGCCTGCGATCAAACCGGAGACGTGAGCTCCGTCGTAAATGAAAACGGCCTCAGTCTCCGAGGCGATCTTTCTGATCTCTTCAAAAGGAGGCGGGAAGAGGCATAAGCTCTGGCCTAGGATGACCAATTTCGGCCGATATTTCTTGGCCAGTTCTCTAAGAGATTCGCAATCAATGTTCATGGATTGCTCGTTGAAGTTAATCTCCATGGTTCGAAGCCCTCGGTAACCCGCAACCCCAATCCCATGGTGAGAGATGTGACCCCCGGCGACGAGAGGAAGGGCGAGGAGGGCATCCCCTGGTTGCGTGAGGGCATTCAGGACCAGGGCGTTTGCCATGGAACCGCTCAGGGGTCGAAACTCGCTACCTCTGGCACGAAAAAGATCTCGCAGAAGTTGGTGGGTAAGCCTTTCGATGGCCTCGATGTAAGTCATACCTGTTTGATACTTCTCCCCAGCTTCCCCCTCGGCAGGCCGCGAACCAATCGTCGAAGACAATAAGCCTCTGACCTTTTTGCTCATCAAATTCGTCGCTGGGTTCAGTTGAATGCACTTTCGGTCAACAAATTGCTCGTGTTCATGCACGAGGCTGAGAAGGGTTTTCATCGTTCGGTTCATCTTCGTTCCTTCCGCGTGGAAACCTTGAGAGATAAGCGCCCAGATAGCTGCACAATGCACGTAGAACCTAAGAATCTGCTTTCTGGGTGCGGGAGACCGGGCTTTTTGACGATGAGGTCGATGATATCATTATGACGGGTTTGCTGAGTTTTCAAAACAAGAAATTTCTAACATTTCGATTTTTCAAGACAATTTTGAATTTTCAGAAAGGCCTCCATATCCCTTCGCCCCCTGCTTCTCACGTTGACCCTATCGGGATTCACAGGTCAATCAAAAAAAGGATAAAGGTCAAAGGACAGAGGAAAAAGGGAAGAAGACCAAGAAGTGCCGGAGGAAACTTCTCTATCATCATTATGTGTTGACTGTGAGCTGAGAGTGAGATTATCCTCAAATTGGCAAAGTTGATCACTAGGCGTGTCCACTCGGAATACCGCTTTGCTAAAAGAAAATACCCCCCAAGGTCCTTGGTGTCATGGAGCCCTATTTTACGTTTGAATCGAGCCGGCCTTCGAATCGAAAGATCGTCTTTCTTGCGGTTGGGGGGGAACCGGAAATTTCGGTCGACCGAAGCAGTCAGTCTGAACCGTTGAGGTTATCTTGAGTCATGAGTCAGGGTCACTGGTCCAAGCGGGTCGTCGGGAAATACGTGCTGGCTCAACTGCCGGCCCTGGTTGTGCTCGCGTCGATCCTCGTTCTGGTTCGGCGATGGGTCGATCTCTCGTGGTGGTTTGTCTGCGGTATCGTCGCTCTTTGGATGATCAAGGACGTGGCCCTGTTCCCCTTCGTCTGGCGCTCCTATGCCGGAACTGACCAACCGAGAAACACCCACTTAATGCTCGGTGCCCGAGGAACCGTCGAGGACCCGCTGGCTCCTGCCGGGTACGTGCGGGTGCATGGTGAGCTATGGCGGGCAGAGGTCATCGAGGGGAGTCCTTCGATCGGCAGGGGGCAGGGTGTACGGGTCCGAGGAACTCGTAGACTGACGCTACTCGTGGAACCTGATCAGAAGAATGAAGGAGAACCTGTATGCAAGAAAATGGAGCAGAAGGAATAATCATGGCATATTCACATGAAATCTCAATAGAGACCTTCGGATGGATCACCTGTCGAAACCCCCGTTGAAACCGGATTCAGCACTGGCTCACGACTGTCTCCGTTCATACGCGAATGGACCGGAGAGAGAAATTAATCCTCTCCCACATACGCTCCATCCCGCGGAAACCAAAAGGCACCTGACCCTCCCCCAATTTTCACAAGAGTTACAAATTCCACTAAAGAATTACTGCAGACTTTCCGATTACTTGGGTTGACATTCCGGGAGCATCTGATTCGAGGTGCCGGGATGTTCGGAGTACGTTGTCAGTGATTCCTGTCGGAACCAATCTGAAGCTAAAGAAAGTCCCTCTGGCCACAATTTCCCTGATCATGGTCAACTGGCTGATCTTCATATTTTTCCGATGGGATTATCACAAGACCTATTTCTGGGTGAGGCAATATCTTTTCTCAGTTCCTGGTGAACAATATCCCTGGCAGCTCGTCACCTCCATGTTTCTCCACGGCGGTTTCTTACACATCTTGGGTAACACCTATTTTCTATGGGTCTTTGGAATCTTCGTGGAAGACAAGATTGGCTGGAAGGCCTACCTTTTTCTCTATTTTCTGACTGGGATTGCCGCAAATCTGGTCCATGGCATGATGGTCGGGATCTTCATGAGAGACAGTCTTTTTATTCCAACCTTAGGTGCTTCTGGAGCGGTCTCGGGGGTTATGGGAGTCTATCTCTACCGGTGCTACTACTCCAAAGAAAAATTGTTATCAGTCTTTGGCTCCCGATACGGTTCCAGATTCCAGCGGTGGTGGTCCTAGGTTTGTGGTTTCTGAAAGACCTCCTTGGAGGCATCGATTCTATCCGGGGCATTTACCAAAACGTCGCTTTCTGGGCCCATGTGGGCGGTTTCGCCGCTGGCCTCGCAGCTTGTATGTATCTCAGGTATGGGATCGAAGCTCGCATAGAAAAAGCCGAATTCATTGCTGAGACCAAAACAAATCAACGCATCGGTTACGGTGAGGGGATGCAGGGTTGTAAGGAATTGCTGGAAAAACAACCCAAGAACCCGGATCTGCACCTGAAGTTGGCGCGAGCGGAGAGCCGCTGGAAACCCTCTGAAGAAGCCAGACGTCACTACGAGACCGCCATTAGAATACTCTTAAATATTGATCCCAGAAAGGCTGCAGAGATCTTCGACGAGTACTGGACAAAATATCTAACAGTGATGGAGCCTCGATACCAGGTTTCGTTGAGTCGCCTGATCTGCAAACACATCGACCGTGACCTTGCGGCAAAGACGCTTCGGGCACTGATTGACACCAGCCAACCCCCAGATTTGTTCATGGAGCGAGCCTATCTCGATCTGGCAAAGATCTATAGTCAGCTTGGGCGCGGTGACCTGGCCCATTATGTGTATAACAAATTCCTCCAGAAGTTCCCGGCGTCGAGGTACAGGCAATTTGCCGAGAAGAAAGTCGGCAGAGGAACCCAGATGACCTCCCTCCAGGGGTGAGAAGAGGAATGAGGTTTGTAAGACATATTGTGAAGTCGAGATTTTTGCATCTCACAGTTGGTCTGTTCCTTCTCTATGGCCTCTCGATGGCCGTCACCCATACGACCCCTTTGGATAGGATTTTGGACAGCCTCATGTGGCGTGCCTACGTCGATTATTTTGCCAGGGATACAACATCCCCAGAAGAAGACCTGGAGGCCGAATTTCTCAAAGAAAAATACGAGGAGCGGCTGGCCACGCTCACGCGAAACCGTCTCGATTATCAGGAGCTTGGACAGCTCCAGAGTTTTCTCTTCCATCGCGGATTTGCCTACGAAGTTTGGGAAGAAGATGGGGGGTTTTCTCACCTATTGGCACCGATCCTGGAGAACGGCAGCCACGTTGAAGAGGTGCCCGAGAAGGTCAATTTTGACTACTATGTTCTCGGCGACAAGAAGATTGCGCCTTGGCAAGAGTACAGGAACAAGAATTGGCCAATTTTTTTCGTGTCAGAAGGGGAACAAGGGGTCTATCTTCACCGAGACAGCATCGAGCAGATTCTTGA
>JABAOF010017263.1_pt3 | contig 16404 bp, 20 predicted proteins | sample 7062171 | NCBI WGS metagenome assembly JABAOF01 (sample SAMN14538628, study PRJNA623070) | marine sediment metagenome | biome: marine biome [ENVO:00000428]; feature: marine pelagic biome [ENVO:01000023]; material: deep marine sediment [ENVO:00002113] | place: India: Gulf of Khambhat ...
ACGCTCATACCCCCAGCGATCAGGAGCAAATCACAGCCCCGGTTCAGCTGGGAGCGGATCACTCGGCTGATCACCTCGGCATCATCCGGGACAAACTCCAGGTCAGCCACCTCGGAGCCCACAGCCCTCACCTTGTGGATCAGGATGGGGGCGAAGCGATCCTCAATGAGGCTATCATAGACCTCATTGCCGGTGATCACCAGGCCAACTCGGGCATGGCGAAGAGGTAGAACTGAAAGCACAGCTCCGTTCTGCCGTGCAATTGCTGCGGCCCGCTCAATAGGAGCGCGCTTCATAACGAGCGGGATGGCCCGGGTGGCGGCCACCAACTCACCCTTTTTCACCTGGGTATGGCTGTGAAGGGTAGCGCACATGACCTCCTCGACCATGTTAAAGGCCGCAAGCGCAGCAGTGTCTACCATAAACAGGCCGTCTCTCCCTGCAAGCAGGTTAATCTTTCCCTCCCGCGGCTCCTCTTCCCAGACGATACCCTCTCCGGCAAGCGCTCTGGCCAGGATGGTCGCTGCCTCGTTCTCATGGATTTCACCTTTGTCAAGGTCAATGACATAGAGGTGGTTCTTTCCCAGGCGCTGGAGGTGGCAGAGGTCCTCCTGGCAGACCGTGTGGCCCTTGCGGAAGGCCGGCCCCTTGAACTCGCCGGGGCGGATCTCAGTGATATCATGGGCGAGTTTGGTCCCCACAGCCTCTTGCAATCTTATTTTTTTAAGCACTGTGTTGACTCCTCTGTGATCCGTCCGCTTTGCTTGGGCGCCCAATTCATATCCGGCCAGGTGACCTCCCGGGCATTGGTAAAATACGCGCCGTGGGCGCAGGGTCGACAAAGGGTGAGCCCANNTTTTTTTAGCACTCTTTCGCCTCCTTGTTCAGGCTATAGGGCAAAGCGCAGAGCTCCTCAGCCTCCAACCGCTGGGTCTCAGGCCGTCGGCTGATCCCTGTGAGCTGTCCGCTTTGGGTGGGTGACCAGTTCATATCCGGCCAGGTGATCTCCCGCGCATTGGTAAAGTAGGCGTCATCGCCGCAGGGCCTGCAAAGGGTGACCCGATCCACCACCACCTCGCGATGATCGCGGACTACCTGACCGCAGCGGCTGCAGAAAACCTTGCGGCGGGTGGGACCCGGCAGATCAAACTCACTAATTCCGACCTGGACCTGCTGAACCCGGAACAAGACACTGTCCGGCATCCTCCGGTATGCCTCTACTTGCTGCTGGGACTTCCCCATAATNNAGGTCACGGGCTTCCTCAGTGGAAAGCACGCGAAAGGCCTTGTCGGTTTCCAGGTTGACAAAGGTGGCGGCCATGATGCCATAGTCCACAAACTTCAGTGACCGCCGTCCCAATTTGACGCCGGTAACATAGGCAACTGCGTCTGCGGTGCACCGGTCCATCTCCACATAGACAATGAGCTTTTTTATCTGATCGCGGTGGCTTGGATCATCCAGGCCAATGAGCCGGCAGCCCAACATGGCCATGCGTACCCCCAGCACCTGTCCCGAGCAGAGATGGCCATGCGCTGCGGCTGAGGAAGTCAGCAGTGTCTCAAAAGACTTCACGGTTTTGCCTCCTGTGGCGTCTGGAAGACTCAGAAGTCGATCTGGAACCGTAGCTGCAAGATGTCCGCATCGCCGACTGTATCCAAATCCGCTCCTACATAGTTAAGCATAGCGCGGACATTTGGGTTCAGGTACCAGTTCACACCAAGGGTAATATCCTTCAGTTCGCCCCCTGTTATTGGATCATCATTGAGGTCGAGTTGTGAGTAACGGAGGGCCACCTCCCAGGCTCCAATGCCACCCTTACCAAAATTTGTCTTCGGCTTCACCCGGTCAAACGCACCTGTAGAGTTCTTGTACGCCCGATGTTCGCCAGTGAGAAAGTAGCTGACATAGGCATAGTAACCAGAGAATTCGGGATCTGGCCCACTGAGGGCATCTACCTGTGTGCCCATATATTCCCCTTGTATGGAGAGTGGTCCGTGCACGAGCGCCGCCTCAATCCCAAAACGGTTCTCCGAATCAGCGTTGATATCTCCCGTATCCACGAATCGGGGTGCAAGATGCGCCTCAGGACGCTCCCTGAAGCGCACGGCGTCATCCTTTGCGTCGCGATAGCTATAGGATAGCCCCAGGTGTAGCAGCCCATCTTTCCCTCTATACCAGGGAAGTCCTGTTATCCGGGCAGTGACAGCCTCGCTGTTTTCCGCTCCAGCCTCATCACCGTAATCGTTGGTGTCGAGAAAGGCGCCAGCGGACCAGGTGAGGCGTTTGTTTAACGCGGTATTATTAACCCCAATACCCGTGTTACGGGATGGGGTAAAGACAATAGGAAGGGATCTCTCCATAAAGGTGATGTATTTACTGCTTGTTAACTCTTCAAGCCCAAATGGCTCCTTAAAGTGACCTACTTTCAATGTTCCCACAGCGGGGAGCTTTTTCAGGCCAAGATAGACATCCTTAAAATCGGCATCTCCACCGGCGAAGTCATACTGCGCCTTAAAGATGATCTTATCGTAAATAGTTCCAGAGATGTAGAGTCGAGCCCTTCGAAACTCCGTTGTTGCGTCCTGGAGTTCACCTACCGCCGCCTTAACTTCGTCATCTTCACTCATAAATGCCCAGTCATTCATGATCCGGCCACCGAGCTTGAAGCTGAAGGCCTTATCTTCTGTTTGAAACCTAATGCCGTTTTTCCAGGACATCTCTAAATCCGTGGCCTCTCCACCGAAAGCGGGTTGAGTGCTAAATGGGATTAGAGCAATCCCAAGAAATAACAGTGCTGTGAGTCTCTTCATGTTTCCTTTCCTCCCCTTCAAGATTATTAAATCCGCAGACCTTCTACTTATCCAAGGATCTATCCTCTCTGCGCAAGGGTCCCACTAATATCACCTTGTTAATTGGGATTAGAAGCACCTTGACCCCGACTTCGGGCTAGATCATGGATGTATTTGCTTATTTGTTGTTTCTCGAATTCTATGAACCTTTTGGTCAACTTGCCCATTTCTCGATAGAAGGGTAATTCCGCATAGCTAATGATTTTTTCACAAAACAGGGGTACCCACCGGACAAGATGTTCCTCTATGAATTTCTTCTCTATTTCCAGGCAAGAGAGGACTCCATCATCATGTTTCTCATTCCAAGCCCGACATTCTCGCTCGGTAACCCCTTGCATGAATTCAAACTCTACGGAGATATGATCGGGCATCCCATGGTAGTCCGATCTATATTCGAACCCGGAGGATTCAATAAATTTGTTCACCTTGGCAGTCGCCTCTCCCCACAGTAGACCTCCCCCCTCTTCGTTCTTTAGGTGAACGGATTCATGAGGAGAGATATGTTTTCCTGGGCCAACAAATAACCGTGCGTACTCTACTGCTAAATCTTCAATCAGTTCTTCTTCGGACAGGCTAAAGAACTTGTCCTCCAAATCAACGCCCAAGCTAGATAAGGCAGCTCGGAATTTGGGGTCCCCAAATTGCCATAAAAGGGCCGGCGTTGCTTCCTCCCGGTAGATTGTGGCCAAGAGGCCATAGACCTTGCTTCGCTTGCTTGCCACCTCTGACATATTTTCGTCTTTTTTCTTTACCACGCGATCCTCGGCTTTATTTGGATAGCTCGAATGTACTGTCCTTAAGGCGCTTATCCCTCCCCGCCGTAGTAAGCGAAATGACCACATCCTGTCTCTCTGCGGCAAGAGACATGGTCCTGTCGCTGCTCGGGTATGCCATCCACTATACCCTTGTGACTTTTACCACTGTATCCATCCAGCACTGCTGACCATTAACCGGGTCCGCACGATTGGGGATGATCCAGTTTGGATGCACGCCGTGCCTTGTCCACCACTTCAGCTTCAGATCGGGATCTTCTCCCTCGGCCAGCGGGGCCTTCTTGCCGGAGGCGTATCGGCCATACTCCCAGTGTCCGAGATGATGCGAGATGGCGATGATGCCCGGCACAACACCTTCGGTTACTCTAGCTGTAGTTGTAATCTCGCCGACCTCAGACTTGACCTTTATCTTGTCCCCTGTCTTGATCCCGAGGCGCTTGGCAGTTTCAGGGTTAATCATGCCCGGGTTGTCATGGTAGATCTCGGTCAGCCACTTGCAGTTTGCCGAACGGGAGTGGATTTGGACCGGGACCTTGTAGGTGGTCAGGATAAGCTCATCCGGACCCATCTTCCCATGTTCGGGAATCGGTTGATAGGTCGGAAGAGGTGGGAACCCCTTAATCTTCAATAGTGCCGAATAGAGCTCGAAGTAACCGGACTTGTTGACCTTATCCGGCTTGAATCCCTCGTAAACCTTGTCGCCTATCTTCTGGCCTATATAACCCTTATAAGCGTTTTTTGTCCTGGTGTAGCCTTTTTCTTTAGCCTTTGCCTCGCTCTTGGCCTTGGACTGCTCCCAATGCCAGTAAACACCGGTTTCTCTGTCGTACAGGACGTCATCTCCAAACCATGGGCAGATTTTTTCTGGTTCGGTCAGATCCGTATAGGTATAGCCTTCCACAATACAGACCTCTTTTTTTGGATCTAGCGCCTCCCTCTTATAGGAGTAGTATTTTGGCTTGGCATTCGGGTCATGCCAGACCCCGTGCTTTTTCATGTACTCGAAACCACCTGCCTCCCTAACGCCTGGGGTCATCTCGCACGACATTTTTACAAACTCTTCGGCTGAGTTGAAGCCCAAGGGGAAACCCATTCTGTTCGCCAAATCGCAGACTACATCCTTGAAGTCGCGGCACTCGCCCAGTGGTTTGATGAGAGGCTGGCGGATGTAGTACTCAGGAACCTGTGTCGGAGAGGCCATGTCTTCCCAGTCCCACCACTCGAGATAGGAGGAATTGGGCAAGATAAGGTCCGCGAGGGCAGCGGACTCATCATAGTAGGCGTTGACGCAGACGGTGAACGGAATCAGGCTTTCGTCCTTCAGGATATCTATATTCTCCTGACATTCTCCATTGGCATACACCGGCGTATAGCAGTACCACATGTACACCTCAGGCCGACCTGCCTTTCCATCTCTGATCATCTTGAGGACGTGATGGTTCATGTGGTGGGTTGGAAACGCCGCCTGACCGTTAAAGCCATCAAGTATCTTCAAGTTCTTTGCCTTAGGCTTTTTCTTTGGCCCCTTAGGATACTTCCATTTAGCTCCCACGGCCCGGCACCGGCCGCCTGGGTTGTCGATATTGCCAGTGATGGCAGCCAGCATTTGAATCGCCCGCTCCGTGTCGTTACCGTTGTAGTGAGCCACTGCCCCCCGGTAGCTTATGACACAGGCCGGCTTGGACTTGGCAAACTCGAGGGCGATTGAGCTGATCTTGGCCGCGGGGACACCGCTCACCCCTTCCGCCCACTCAGCTGTGTACTCTGACAGATGGGCCTTTAAGGCTGACACCTTTTCCTCAGTAGTGGCATTGTGATCATCGGTGGCCTTGATGAATGTGAAGAAGTCTTTATCATAGAGCCCCGCCTCCATGATTTCCCGGCACATGGCAAGGACTACCGCGCCGTCGGTGCCCGGCCTTACAGGCACCCACTCAGTGGACCGGGCAGCGGTGTTAGACAGCCTCACGTCAAAGGTGACCAACTTCACTCCCCTATCAGCCATAGCCTCTACCAAGCTTTGGGCGGCAGGGATATGGTTGGTGTGGGCCTCTAACACGCCGCTGCCGAAATTGAGCACAAAGTTGGCGTTATCAAAGTCCCAGTTGTCGTAGTGTTTGCCCCAGGTGAGCTCCTGGGCTGTCCACTTGCCCCCCTCACAGATGGAGGTGTGGTTGCCGATGGTCTTTGTTCCGTAGGCAGCGAGGAATACGTCTTTGATAATCTTGCTCGATGAGCCCTTCATACGGCCGTAGTGAAACATGAATTTTTCTGGGTGACCTTCATCTCGCAGCTTTTTTAAACGGCCCGCCACTTCGGTCAGGGCCTCGTCCCAGGAGATCCTCTTCCACTTTCCTTCGCCGCGTTTGCCTATGCGTCCCATTGGATAAAGGATCCTGTCAGGATCATAGACCTGATTGATACCTGCCTGGCCCTTGGCGCAAAGCTTCCCCTTTCCTCTAATAGAGTCTGGATGGCCCTCGAGCTTGACCAGTCTTCCGTCCTCAACATAGCCGATCATGGAATCTCTTGTGACACACGACCAGCAGGAAGACGGGATGGCTTTACGTTCTGCCCCTGTCTCGGGGGAGTAATCCCGACCTCCTTCTTTCAGCTCAGCTGCCTTTAGGACTCTCTTTCCTGCAACTACTGCCGCAGTAGCGAGGGCCCCCAATTTCAAAAAGCCCCGTCGATTCATATCTGACATCTCTTCGTGACCTCCTTACTTAATTAAAACAGGTTTTGGGTGTCCTGACTGCACCGCTTCCACCCCCTAAAAGATCTAAGTGCTATACGTATCTTCATGAATCTTCGACAAGTTGACGTACCCATCTTTTCGTCGCCTCCCTTTAAGATATCGGCAGATGTTGACCGATGATCAAAATGATGTACCTCATTGTGAAGACACCGACCAACGCCAGTACTGACGCAATAACTTGCCATGCTTTCGTATTCCCCCATCTCTTTGTGTACAAGATAAGGATGGGGAAGATAGAGCCCAAAAGAAGTTCGACACCCCAGAAAAGAAATGCAAACTTACCAATAAGCAAAAGCAAAGCAACCTCTTGCGCTTCAGCAAGACCAACGTAGAGGACATACATATCACTGAGGAAGAAGATATCGATGAGGATAAGAATGATCAAAATTCTTCGCAGGGTTCGCATAACCTCATCATCCGGTGAATATCTGGCCAGTACGTTCGCAACCAGTAAGATTACGGCTGACCCTGAAATACAGCCCGAAACCAGGAACAGGGGAGCCATAATCGCACTATGCCACAGTGGCCGAGCCTTTCCCATACTTAACAGGAAGCCGGTGTAGGTTGCCAAGGCAATGGCAATAACGATTCCAATTCGCGCCCACAACCGTGCCTTCCTATCGTCTCCTGCAATTAGCAGGTAATAGAGATAGATGAAGGTGCAAAGAAAAAAGAGCGCTATGATCAACGTTCCCCAACTGATTGGCGAGTGTACATGAAACTTGGTGAAAAGAAAAAATACCCTCTGGGGCTGTCCCAGGTCTAACCACAGACAAAGGCCGCCAAGACCCACCAGGATAAGGGAGCTTACCGCTCCGATAGCCGCAACGGATTTCCATTTTTCTTTGCCATAGATCTCTGCAAAGGCAGAAACGAGGAATGACCCGGCACCTGTACCACTAAGAAAAAAATATGCTAATACTAAAAGACCATAAGCTTCTATGTGCCAAACATTATAAATGACGGTTTCATTCATTCTAGTCACCTCCCCCATAAGCTCTCATCGTTTGGTCGTCTGCCGATATATAGAATACATGCGGTTCCGTCCCCAGTTCCGGCTTAAGGTTTTGAGCAGGCGTCGAAGACAGGAGTTTAGAAATTTCGCTCTCCGGGTCATTAAGATCGCCAAAGATCCTCGCGTGAGCTGGGCACGTATTTACACACGAAGGTTCAACTCCATTTTCTATTCGGTGCCGGCAGAAATCGCACTTTTGGGCCACCTTCTTTCGCGGATGGGAAAATCGAGCATCATACGGACACATTGCGATACAGTTCCTGCATCCGATACATAAGCTCTCATCTATATCGACGATACCATCAGTCCGGATGTGGGATGCCTTCGTAGGACATACCCAAACACATGGAGGATCAGCACAATGATTACACAATCGTGGCAAGAAATGGCGTTTCACATCGGGGTAAGTACCCCTTTCTACAGTCTTAACCCAGGAGCGCCACCTCGCCAGCGGAACGTCGAATTCGCTTTTACAGGCAACTGAACAGCTGTGACACCCATAGCACCGCCGAAGGTCAATCACCATCGCATACCTTTTACCTCTTACTGCTGTTGCTGCTGTTGCGGTTCTTTCAGCAGCTTTAGTAGCAACCAGCGCAGCTGCCCCCATGCCAGCCAATTTAAGAATATCTCGACGGCTAATCTTTTTTCCCGTTGATTTTTTCATTGGCACTCCCCTTTCTTAGGTAATCTTAAACATCTCAAGCTACGGACCCCTGAATCGAACTAAAATCAAGAAGTTCCGTCGCTACCACGCGGCGGATCTTGTTCGCCAAAGCTCTTTAGACAGTAGATGAGTTCCTCGGAGTCCACCGGCTTGCTCAGACAAGCACACATAATATGAGTACTCATAGCCTCCTCTAATTCAGGATGGAACGGTCGGCTGGACAGCCCTATGATGAGCAGTCCGGGATTTCGTCTTCTGAGCTTCATGATAAAGCGGTTGTCCACATTTAGATTATCCAGATCCAGAATTACCACCCGGCAGCCGCTTGCCTGAATGTTACTTTCCAGATGAACCAATGAATACAGTGCGGTCGTTCGATAATGCTCACGGTCCAGCATGGCACATAGTTCCCTGCATTGTTCATGGTCTGCGTTAACGACCACAATCGGCTTGTCCATCCAGATCCTCCGAGTTCTTAGGCTTTGCTCCGCGCCTAACGTCGTGGATTTACGTCTAATGGGGCAAATCCTATGCCAATTCCAGGGATCTGATGGCTTTGGCCGGGCTTTATTTGAGGAGCTTACGGGGAATCCATGGACTAACTAGTTGAAGTAGACCTAAAAGTCGCTCAGAACTACGGAAGCTCTATGCCCTTGAACAAGGCAGGGGAGCTCTACAATCAAGCGGTGAATCGGGACAATGAATCGTCGCAATAGGCTAGAATATAGGACATCTTTTCTTGTTATTAAGATTTATCCTGTAAAATAAGGATATTACCTGTGTCCTGAATCAGGACAGTGTCTGTAAGGAATCGAGGGCTGACATGGTGGCACCACGGCTCAGCATCCCTCTAATGGGTAGTGGGCCTGGTGATCTGGTATTTCCTGAGCTTCTCATAGAGGGTGTTCCGGCCAATCCCCAAACGTCGGGCTGCCTGCTTCTTATTCCAGTCGCACTCCTCCAGGACCTCCTTGAGCAGGATTCTCTCATTTTCGAGAATGGTCCTGTGCGGTCTAGCCGGAGCCGAGGAGTATGAATCACGAACCGGTGAGGGCAGATCTGAAACCTGGATATGGCTGGCTTTGGCCAGCACCGTGGCGTGTTCAATGCTGTTTTCCAGCTCACGGACATTACCCGGCCAGGAATAATCAAGGAGCAACCGCATGGCCTCAGAGCTGANNGGGATAATCAAGCAGCAGCCGCATGGCCTCTGGGCTGAAGTCCTCGATTTTCTTACCCTGTTCCTCAGCGAAACGACGCAAAAAATGGCGGGCCAGCAGGGGGATGTCATTACGACGTTCCATAAGTGGTGGCAAATGGATGGGAATCACATTGAGTCGATAGAACAAATCCTCCCTGAAACGACCTCTTTTCACTTCCTGGAGGCAGTCTTTATTGCTGGCCGCGAGGATGCGTATATCCACGGTTAGGGTCTGTTCGCCTCCAAGTCGCTCGAATTTTTGGGTCTGGAGCACTCGAAGCAGCTTTATCTGGAAGGACAGAGGTACCTCGCCAATCTCATCCAGGAAAGCAGTACCGCCATGGGCCTGTTCGAAACGCCCGGATTTTTGCCGAATGGCACCGGTGAATGCCCCTTTTTCATGCCCGAAGAGCTCACTTTCCAGAAGGGTGGCAGGATAGGCCGAACAATTAATCACCACAAAAGGCTTATCCTTGCGAGGGCTTTTGCGGTGAATAGCACGGGCCACCAATTCCTTGCCGGTTCCACTCTCTCCCTGAATTAGGACAGTAGCATCGGTGGGAGCGATATCCTCGATTAGTTTGTAGATAACCTGCATCTTGGGATCCTTGCCAATGATCCCGCTGAATTCCGCGGAGGTTTCTATGCGACTCTGTAGAGTGCGTATTTCTTCCTCCTGTAAGATAGCTCGCTTGATGACCCCGGCAGCCTGAGTGAGGATCAAACCCACTGACTCAATTTCCTTAACGTTACACGGACAACCTCTAGGGCAGGGGATGACCAGCGCGCCAAAGAGTTGATTTTCATGGTGTAAGGGGACGATGGCCTGGCGCTTTACTGGCGGAAAGTCATCCATGACGAGTAGGGGCTCGAAGGCCATCTTCCTAGTGAAGGTAACCTTTGCCAGGCCCTCCAGGGCAGCCGTGGCAGTTTGGATGGTCGCTGGTTCCGCCACTGACCTTACCTCTTTTGCCGATAGGACAAAGAGGATATCCCGCTTATCATTGAAGAGCAAGAGCACCATATGGTAGCACTTCAGATTGTCCTGGAATTTATTGATCAGGAAGGAAGCGATTTCATTCAGGCCTCGCCGCTCGCCGATTTCCTGAACAATCCCACAGANNATTGAACGAGGCAGCCAATTTCCCTACCTCGTCATGTCCCTGCACCTGAACCCTCACGTCCAACTCCCCCTGGTCGACTTTTTGGGTGGCCCGGGCAAGTGACTCCAGCGGACCAGTGATTCGTCTGACAAAGAGGAGGCTTCCGCTAATGGCCAGCAAAAGGATCGCCAAGGTAAGGGCGCTCATCTGTAACCACAGTCTGGTCACCAGCCGGCGATAAGGCGCCTCTGAAAGCCCCAGGCGTAAGACAGCCTCCTTTCCCGCGAAAATAGGCCAGGCGATATCAAGATAGTGTTCGCCGCTGGTAGAGGCGATCTTCTGAAAACTCTTCTGATCGCCAGGGGTAATGGCATTTGCCTTGACCAGCCCCAGGGGGACACCCTTTCCAAAGGTGTGGGCAAGTACGTGATCGTCCCTGCAGATAAAAACATAGGAAATGGCGGGGTTGCTACGTATCTGGTGATCAAGCATTTTCTGAAGGGCAACTAGGTCGTTGATGAGGATCTTGTCAGCTGCCTCCAGGGCCACTGCATGGGCCAAATTCTCCGCCTGAGCAGCCATTGTCTCAAGCAGGCTGCTGCTGTAACGTTGTGTGACCAGCAGCGAGATAAGCAGGCCACTGCCGATCACTAAGACTGATGCAGCTACCACCAACTTGCTTTTAAGGCTTTGCAGGTGCATTAGGTTCCTTCTCCAGCAAGGCTCGTTTGTTGTCAAGGAGTTCTCGCATATACGACACTCACTGATAACTTCTGTCAACGATAAACTGATTTAATCGCAAGAGGGATTCCTTTACTGGTGAGTCAGGAAAGGGACTGAGGTAAGTCTCAGCATGATCCGCATAATCTTGCGCATCTCTTCGACATCTATTGATAGCACCATTATCCTGTACGAGCTCTATTATCCTTGAATAATCCTTCTCTGAGGCATTTCCATTTCTGAACAAATGCTCCAGTCTATCTCTTTCCTCTTTCTCCAGATAGGTGAGGGTATATATCAGTGGAAGGGTTACCTTTCCCTCTCTTAGGTCATTGCCTATCGGTTTACCGGATTTCTCCGCAGTCGAGGTATAATCAAGGACATCATCTACAATCTGAAATGCGATACCCATGTTGAGGCCAAAGTTCTTTAAGGATTGTATATAGGCTGGCTTTGCTCTTGCTACTATGCCGCCGCTTGTGCAGGCAGCCGATATTAGGGCAGCCGTCCTGGAAGTAATTATGCCCATATACTCGCTTCTTGTTATGTTCCAGTTATGGGTATTATCAAGCTCCAACATCTGGCCCTCGGTCATCGTGGTGGTAGCGTCCGCAAGGACCTTTAGGAAATCGATATGCTTCTTGTCAATTGCCATCTTGGAGGATTTGGAAAAGAGAAAATCACCCAGTAAGACCGCCGTAGGGTTTCCCCAGATCTTATTAGCCGATGATCTCCCCCTCCTGATGGAGGCATTATCAAGGACATCATCATGTAAAAGGCTTGCTACATGAAGACACTCAAAAGCGGCAGAAAGGGCATACATATCACTCTCGTGGTAATTACAGAGTTGGCAGGACAAGATAAAAAATAGCGGTCTTAGCCTCTTGCCTCCTCCAAGCAAGCTATAGCTTCCTACCTCTTCTATCAAAGAAACCCTGGAGTTGAGTGTCATACCAAGTTCTTCGTTTATCCTGCTAAAGTAAGAGGCAAACTGATCTAAAAATGTAGATTCCTCTCTCATGGTCTATGTACTGAATTGGTTCCTATTAAACCCTCTATTACCTTTTAACCTTTTTGAAGTAGTATTCGCCCACGCCCGGTAGATTGATTACGATGGCTTCTCCAACAATTCTTCCTACAATTAGGCCGCCGGATTTGGTGTGCAGCCAGATTTCGTTTTCCCTGATTTCCCATTTGAAGGAGGCATTATCTTCTTCAATAGACCAGGAACCCTGACCATTGGCCATCAACTTAAGAGATATGGTGGGTGATTGTCGATTCTTGTTGTTATCTGCCTGATATTTCCCTACCAATTTCTCTCTATCCCCACAGGACAAGATCAACACCAGGAAGGCAATGAAAACAGTTATTAATAGAGATCGGCGTAGCGTCAACATTAAATCTCCTTTAAGATCAACGAAAATCTCTTTTCCAGATGGAAGGCCTTATCGAAGAGTAAGATATGAATAGTCATGATAACCCAGATTATGTCCCTTACCAATGTCCACCAGCTTATCTTCTCCCCTATAGCATGGAAACAACCGCAGCTTATAGCTGCATCCCTCATCAAATTTATGAACATTGCAATGGCGAACATAATCATCAGAAGACCTGTGACTACTGCCGCTGATCGGACACGAATGCCGACAACAAGAAGTACCCCGCTGATGAGTTCAACCCATGGAAGCACAGCAGCCGAGATATTTACAGCCCAGTGAGGAGCTATCTGATAGCCGGCAATGGTTTCTGCAAACTCTCCCGGGTAATTTATCTTATACATGCTGGCATAGATAAAGAGCCCCCCAATATAAAGCCTGAGAATGAGCGCAAGATATCGATGGGTAAAAATCCTTTTTAAAAAAAGTAATGCCTTCATGGTGCTAAAGGGTAGTCTTTTTCCCGCCAAGCGGATAATCCCCCTGATAGTACCTTCACATTTACATGGCCCCTTGAGGCCAGTTTGAAGGCCACACCCTCATCATAAAGCCTGCTGATGTTTCTGCCATAGACGATGATCTCTCGCTTCGGGTCAAGCCTGCTGAATTTCATCATGTACACGTAATCGAATAAAGCAAGGGGTAAATTGACAGCTCCTTGGATGTGTCTCTGTTTGAATAAGTCGTATGGCCTTGCGTCCACAAAAAGAGATGTCCCCGCATCATACCTCCGCTTTGCCCAATGTGCATCTATCTTAGGAGATGGTCGATGTAACCAGACTTGTGGGACAAGGTTGGTGCCCCCTGGATTGGAAAGATTGGAGATAATGCCCAGTCCGAGGGCAACAACCAAAATCAAAATGAAGTCCATAATTGACACTCGCCTTGTTCTCTCCATCTCTCTTTGGATGACGGACTTGACATGAGCCTTTGCCCTTTCCAGCACCTCAATTCTGAGCCTGCTGGCAGAAAGATCATCTATGGTTTTTTTCAGCTGGATGTTTCTCTTCTCCAGATCCACGTTGAGTTTCTGTATGGTCTCAAATGATCTTGTATTTCCCAAAAATACCGTGAAATTGTTGACTAGGGTCAGCAGAAGTTCTTGCTCCTCGTCCGAGAAACCTTGCTTTGTTATCTTGCTTCCGAAGCCCATAAGACCAAGACATGTATCATCAATGATAAATAATAGCCCTATGCTTGCGTCCATGGGGCAGATTGGGTTATCTGACAATTTTTCAGGGGGTATCATCTGCGCATTCATGGGGGTCAGATTCTTATCTTTAGCTGTTTCAAAGAACTTGATAGCGATCCTCTCAATATCATCCTCCCGCAGCCTTCTTAATTCCCTTTCTTCAATACCCCGATAGGCCATAAGTGCTGTCCTCTCTTCGCTATCTAACAACAGTATATAGGCCTGTCCAATGCTAAAGGTCCCCATAGTCATCAAAAGAAAGGTTTCCATAATCCTTTTCGTATCTGTAAGGCCGCTCAGTTCGCGAGTGGTATCGTAGAGGGCGTGTAGGTGGAAAACCCGGCTGTCCAGCTCCTTCTGGGTGTGCTCCGCCTGCCTCAGAGCCCCTTCCTGCTCGGTATCTTTCTGCTGGAGGTCTAAGTTTAGTTGCCGGATGATTGCCATGGACCTGGCATTTCTAATGAAAGCCAGTAGGCTATTGGTGAGGCCCAGAAGGAATTCGATATCTTCGGCACTGTAAGCTTCGGTTAGTATCTTTTCTCCCAGTCCCACAAGCCCTGAGTATTTTTTATCGATGTTCCACCGGATCAGGAGTTTTGTTCCAGGCGGACAGAAAAGATTATCCGTGAGCCCGTCCCCCGCAATTAAATGGGCACCCATTGGTGAAGGAGCATCTTTCTGGGGGGTATCAGAAAAGTATTGCTGCATAATCCGCGGGATACCCTCATGAAGCCTTTTGATATCCCCGTGTTCTAGTCCTCGGCTGGTCACCTGGCCCTGCGACGATTCTGTATCTATCAGAAATACAAACCCCCGAGTGACCCCAAGGGTCCCCATGGAGGTCAGCAGAAAGATCTCTATGATCTTCTCCGTATCTCCAAGACCGCCCAGCTCGCGCGTTGCATCGCAGATGGTTTTCAGGAGAAACCCTCGCCTGTCCAGCTCCCTCAGGGCATGTTGTTCCTCGTCATTGGCCTGTCCTACTTTTTCAATCTTCATGTTGCTGTTCTTATTGGACGGACTTCTTAATTTGCAGGAAGAACTTATCTATGTCTCTGATGATTCCCAAGTGAGCAAACACAACCTTTTTATCTCTGGAGACAAGCATGACAAAAGGCGTCCGTGGTTCTCCTAATAACTTATGTATCTCAAATTTGGGGTCCTTAATAACTGGATAAGGAATCTGGTGCTCTTTCTTAAAATACGCTGTCTCAATAGGATTGGCTCCAACGGCAACGACAAGCATTTTGGTCTTCTTGTACATGTCGGCATCTCTTTTGATCCTGTAGAATAACTTATTAAACAGGGGCATCTGAATATGGCACTGGGGGCAATAAACGCGAACGATTTCAATCAGTATGAGCTGACAGTTCAGCTGATTGATTGAAAAGGTTTCAGCACCTTCTATTCCCAAGTAGGCCCTCTCATTTTCTGATGAAGGTGCCTCTAATTGAAATTCAGGTAGATACGAGCCAGCTACAGGAATGTTTCCGGAAAGGGCAGAAACAGGACCAAAGCCAGCAATCAAAACATAGCTCCATAACGGGAAGATCATCCACCTTAGTGGTCGTTTAAACATAATTGTTCGAGGCAACAGGTTCTTATAAATTGGCTCTTCTCTTTGATTTTATCCACTTTGAGGAAAACTCTTAATTGCATCTTCTTCGCGATCAAAGATCTTTGCAAACCCGGTAATCCCAACCATCTCGAAAATCTTCTTGAAATTTTCAGAAAGCCCGGTAATAGCCACAACTTGATTTCTTTTTTTGCTCTCTGAAAGTAGCTGGATCAATACGGCGATGCCAGCACCGTTTATGGAAGAATGTTCATTAAAGTGCATCAATATTTTAGTCGCACCTCTTTCAGAGGCTTTCTCATAGGTATCCATTAATAACGGCTCAGAAAGCGAAGTCACATTTCCCTCGATATCCATGATGGTGACATCATTCAGTGCCCGCAAAGAGATCTCATTCACCCGATCCTTGGCCGATTTCAGCCTCTCTTCTGCTCGCCTCAAGGCGGAATCGAGGTCAAACCTCTGAATAGGTTTGTTGATAAAATCCGTGGCATTAAGATTCAAGGCCTTTACAGCTAAATCCATATCCCCATGGCCGGTAATGACGATCACTTCAGTGTTAGGATCGATCCCCTTGATCTGTTGCAAGACCTCAAGGCCGTCCATTCCCGGCATCTTTATGTCTGTAAGCACTATGGGAGGCCTTTCCTTCTTAAATATCTCAAGGCCTGTTGACCCATTTTCCGCGGTCAATACGTGGTATCCATAGGCACCTAACAAGAGGTGGAACATGTGCAGCGTAGGTTCCTCATCATCGATAACCAGGATCTTGCCCATAGTCTTTTCCCCTCTTCATCTATTCTGGGCTGGGGGGAATGTGAGCTTGAAGGTAGTAACTGATCCTTCTTCGCTCTCGACATGGATATCGCCCCCGTAGTCTCTTACAATCTCATAACTGATGGATAGCCCCAACCCCATACCCTCCCCCATTTCTTTCGTGGTAAAGAACGCTTCAAAAATTCTATCTCTCGTATGCTCTGGGATGCCAATGCCCGTATCAGAAACCGCGACCACCACGCGATCATCTTCCCGGAAAGAGCGGATGCTAATAACACGATCGCTGGGTTTCGCCCGGGCCTCGTGTTTCTGATTTATAGCATCCCGGGCATTGGT
>JABAOF010001338.1_pt1 | contig 16402 bp, 15 predicted proteins | sample 7062171 | NCBI WGS metagenome assembly JABAOF01 (sample SAMN14538628, study PRJNA623070) | marine sediment metagenome | biome: marine biome [ENVO:00000428]; feature: marine pelagic biome [ENVO:01000023]; material: deep marine sediment [ENVO:00002113] | place: India: Gulf of Khambhat ...
CCGCAGGCGGATCGTGGATAACACGGCCAATACGGTGACCATTGCCTCGACCCGGCCTTGGAAAAAACCTCCATCTCCCAAGAGTTTTGTCCATATTCAGGTCTGGTTGCAACTTCCCTTTGTGGACCCAAAACTCTGTATCGGCTGTGGTATCTGTGAACATGAATGTCCCGTCAGGGTGAAAAGGGCCATACGGGTGACGTCGGAGAATGAATCCAGGGCCAGGGAACGATCGTTGCTCCTGCCTATGGCCGGTCGAAACCGATGAAGCCCTCTTTACATATCCAATAACAGAGGTGAGACGAAACGTCTACGTTCAGGGGAGAAAGGTCATGGGTGCGAAGGAAAAAAACCTCACGCGCCGGGATTTTCTGAGGACCGCAGGAGCGGTTGGCTTTGGTTCTCTGGTCACCGCAACGCGAACCTTGGCGGTGAAACCCGTTGAACTTGGCGAGCGGAAAGCCAGACATCCGTTGGTTCCGGTGCGACCATTTGGGAAAACAGGGGTAGAAGTATCCTCTCTTTCCCTCGGGGGAATATTCGATATCCCATCCAATCAGCTCGTGTTGAGACGGGCCCTTGAATGGGGAGTTACCTACTGGGATACAGCCACCAGCTACGTCGGCGGCAGGAGCGAGATGGGTATCGGGAAATACTTTGAGAAACACCCCGACGCGCGCAAGGAGGTCTTTCTCGTCACCAAGTCCGGCGCGTCTAACCCGAAGCGAATGACCAAACACCTGAATCGGTCCCTCGAGAGAATGAGGACCGATTACATCGACTTGTTTTTCATGCACGGCGTGAGTAGCATCGGAGAGGCGGACGACGAAATGAAGACCTGGGGCGAAAAGTCCAAGGCCTCGGGAAAGATCAGGTTTTTCGGATTGAGCACGCATAGCAATATGGAAGAGTGCCTCCTCGGCGCGGCCAAGCTCGGCTGGATTGACGGCATCATGATGACATACAACTACAGGCTCATGCACACCGATAAGATGAAGGCCGCCGTGGATGCATGTCTGGAGGCAGGAATCGGTTTGACCGCGATGAAAACGCAAGCCGGCTTCTCATGGGGACCGATAGGGAGGGAGAGCAAGACGGCCTCAAGGCTCACGGATCACTTCCTCGGGAAGGGATTTACCAGACAGCAGGCCAAGCTCAGGGCGGTTTGGGAGAATTCTGACATTGCCAGCATCTGCTCGGAAATGCCGAACCTGAAGATCCTTTCTTCCAATGTGGCCGCGGCGATCAGCAAGGTGAGACTCTCGGGCGTTGATATGAAGCTGCTGGAACGCTACGCCCGGGAAACATCCACGGGTTACTGTGCGGGATGTACCCGGATTTGTGAGTCGGGATATAGGGGTGAAGCACCGATCGGGGAGGTCATGAGATATCTGATGTATAACCACAGCTACGGTGACTGTGATCGGGCCAGGTCATCATTCGCGAAATTGCCCGTGGATACCCGTAAGCGTATATCCGCCCTGGACTATTCACGCGCCGAGAGACTGTGCCCGCACGGCATGCCGATTGGGAAGCTGATGAGGGAAGCCGCCGAGATATTATTGACCTAACCTCGCCTTGCACCTCGAGACTTTTTCAAAGGCTTCGCAGGGTTACTTGGCTTAGGCAAGTCGTGAAATCAAAAGCTTCTGTGATGAGCGGTCACCAGCGGGCTACCGTGTAAAGGGGAGTCAGCTCCTTGAGCAATTCCGCGGAACGGTGTGGATTATAGATGCCGCATGTGCAGGGTGCTGCCAAAATCAAACTTCCTTCCCAGCAGCTGAGTTTTTCCGTCTTCACCTTCCGGATCACATCCCGGACGAGGTTCGGAGATACCATGCCGTGTCCGCACATGGTGGTGAACTGCCGAATATCAGGAGGAGGCAGCCGATCCGTCCGTCCATGTATTCCCAGAGAGAGGTTGATAGTGTGAGGATTCAATCCAATCTCAGAAACCATTTCCCGCACCCGGTCGATGAGGCCGCTCACCATGATAGAAATTCCCTCGTCAGCCTCCTTGAGACGAATCAGAGCGTCTTTCAGTTTTTCACGGCTATTGAATGTGCAATATACTCGGGCGCCATCTTTGATGCTGCTCAGGACTTCATCCGGACTGACCCCGCTATAGAGGTTTCGGCGCAGCGTCGAGACAATCATATTGGAGGGGCCTTCCTGGTAGAGCAGTTCCATTAAGCGGCGTACCTTGGGACCACTCCCAACATAGTTGAATCCTCGCGCCGGGTAGATGAAAAGGCAGGAATCCCGCTCTAATGAGTCCAGGGTTCCTTCCCTGTGTAAACTGTGTGTCATGGCACTCTCCTATTCCCAGGCCCGTCCAAGGCCCATGTTGATCTTTGCGTTGGGTCTCCACGAGAGCCCCTCGGATTGGATGGTGGCCAATACCTCCTGCGGCACGTTCAGCCCTGGTTCCAGCTGCATAATGACATCCAGGCAAAAGACGCTGTCAATTTTCCTGGCCACTTTTCTTATCGTCCGCAGGATATGGCGCAGTCGGTCCCGCTTTACCTGTATCTCGATGATGGCACTCAGAACTCTTTCCCCCATCAACTCCGGTTTCAGATCTCCTTTCGTGGGATCTTGAATCATGGAATTGAACGGGTTATGGGGCTCTATCTCATGGATGCCTGCTTTGACCAGCGCCCGAGTGATCTTTTGGATATCTCGCAAATCCATTCCGATGGTGGGTCGCCCCACCTCAATGAGAATTCCCACCTCCTCAGGGCCGCACCGATTTGTGGCATCGTTCGTTTTGGACTCCTCGGTTCCACGGCCTTCGATCCCTGTGAGTGCATGAGTGGCGTTGGGGTCGCTGAAATACTTTCGGAGCGCCCTGGGGTATTCGTAGACGTGAGGAGATTCCTCAATGGCATCCACGGGACAGATCTCAACCCGGCGGCAGCATCCACATTCATAGCAGGTATCCTGATCTACAACGCTTTTGAGATCCTCAAAGGAAATGGCATGTGTCGGGCAGTACGGATGGCAGCGACCACAACCGACGCACGTTTCATTGTTGATAATCATGCTTTTACCTCCTGATGAAATAAGAGGCGAGCTTGCCGTCGCTGGCTATAACAGTCCCCAACCAGGCGGGAAAGCACCCAACCGGACGGACGAAGAACATCGTATAATCCTTTATCCTGTTGCTTTTCGGTGATCATTGCCGCGTGCAGAGGACCGGCCCCCGAGATGTCACCTACCAATGCCCCACCTACAATCCGGCCATCATGGATGAAGAGTTCACGGTGAATACCGTCTCCCGGCGAGGCATAACGGATTACCTCGGCCTCCGGCACCGGTGCTCCCAGAATCACCACCGACAGCCCATGGAGATTCAAGGAGTTGGGTCGAGTCAGCGCCTTGAGGTAAAATGGTGGAGATCTGTAAAGATTAGCACCGGCGAGCTTTCCCTGGGTAACGGCCTGAGGCCAAATCCAGGGAGTACATCGCTTGCCTCCGGGGATGGAGATCTTGACCGCATCCCCTGCGGCATAGATCTTTTCATCGCGTGTTTGGAGGGTAGCGGATACGAGAAGTTCCCCATTGTCCAGCAAATCGGAGCCTTCCAAGAAGCCCACATTGGGGGTTGAGCCGATTGCCACCAACAGTGTATCGCACGGCAGCCAATCCCCGCCTACCTTCACCGACGCCAATGCCCTCTTCTCTGCATGGATGTCCTCTAGAACATGCCCGAGCACGACGTTTATCCCCATCCGCTGAAGGTGGCCTTCGACAGGCCTGGCCGCTTCTCGAGTCAATGCCTGCGGTAAAAGATGACTTTCCTTCTCCACCAGGACCACGGTAAATCCTGCGGTGCCGAGTGATACCGCTGTTTTCAGGCCAACAAATCCACCCCCAAGAACTACGATCTTCTTGTGGCGAGGGATCCACTTCCGAATATCCCTCGCCGTTGTGAGGTCGCGTACGGGAAATATTCCCCTGCATGATTTATCAACACATACACTAGGCATAAACGGGTACCCCCCCGGAGCCAGTATCAGGCGCTCATAGTGGAGGTTCTCTTGATTTTCCAGATGGAGATTTTGGTTTTCCCGGTCCAGGGACCCAACCTTTATCCCCGAGCGGACAGTAAAGAGATGGTCATCACCGGGATGCCAAAAAAAGAGCTTGTCCTCTTTAATCTGCCCTGCCATGAACAATGGCAAGAGAGTGCGGTAGTATCCGACCTCTCCCTCAGCTTCGATTAGGGTGACGGATTCTTCGGGCCAGCATTGCCTGCAGGTGAGAGCGGCATGCAAACCAGCAGCACCTCCGCCAACGATTACACATCCCATCTCGATGATCCTCTCTCATGTAATTGAAATCGGTTTAAGGGAACCACCTGAGCCAGGAGAAGGTACCCGTGGCCTTGTATACCATCCCCGACTTAGGGCTTCGTGAACCAATCGAGTACTTCCTGCGCGTGGACAGGGTGATCGAGATTGGTTAGCAGGCCACCCCCGCCTGCGAGCCTGTCCGCCAGGAAGTCGCGGACCCTTCCGCTCCCCCAGACCGGAAGTGGAACCGCAACGTATACCTTCATCCCGAGACTAGCCAGGCCGAGGGCTACAGACAGGTCCGTGCAGGCCTTCAGGCCCGTGAAGCAGATTCCCTGGAGATCCTTCAGTCTCCCTAGGACGGCCATCGCCTTGAGGGCGAGCAGAGGACCTTGGTGCGGATCGAGGATCCTAACCGGTTGCTTATCCCCTTCTGAAATGAGTCCATTTTTGAGCATCCACAGTGCAGCATCACCCCATGCGGCCACCAGACAGCCTTCTCCGCGCAGCGCAGAAGCCAGCTCCACTGGGATCCACCCAAAGGACAGCTGAGGAGTGTCCGCTCCACCCAGGAGTGCCAGCCGGGCGGAGGCCCCCTTTTTCTTTAAGGAGTCCTCCAGGTCCTGGGCCGTCATGATAACACGGGCCTCCTGCACGAGGGAGGGGTCTGGATCGAAGATTTTTGGCTTGGGGATGTTGTTACTCTGACGGGCAAGACGCAGGATTTTTCCCGTTTCTCGCGCCTCGTGGTCCGCAACTATGGGTACCTCAATGTGTCGGCAGAGCTCGGATATTGACGGATCTGCCCCTGAGCCGGCCACAATGAGGTTGATTTTCCCTGAGATCAACGACAACTCCGCTTCTCCAGAGGTGCAGATGAACGGCAAAAAGCCGTCGTTCGTCCGAATCCACTCTCCTAGAGAGACGAGTTGCACCCGGATCGATGATTTTCGGGAAGATTCCTGAAGGAGGGCTTCTATGATTTGCGAGGAAGGGTTTCCGCATATCCCTATCGTGATTTTGTCACCCGCGAGCAGCCCATATCCCGCTCTGCATAGGGGACTCGCCGGGGCATCTGATGAATCTTCCCTTAGTCCTAATAGTCCCAGCGTCAAGATTCCCAGTCGCAAAGCCTGGAGGATCATCCGTTCAGGGGGTTCCTGGGGTCTCTGTAAGATGAAGGCCGCCCGATAGATTTCCCCTATTGAGAGGTTGTCACCTTCAAGATTTTTGAGGGCCTGAGCCACCATTTCATCTAGGGGTGGGGTCCATGATACCTCCGATACCGTATGAGGCGTGGAGATATCATTGAGCGCCTCCAAAGCCCCAAAAAGGGAGAGACGCAGGAGCAATGCTGCAACCATCCCATCCCTGTCCAGTCCACAAAGTCCGCGGTCAGGGCCTCTTCCAAAGGGATCGATTCGGCAGGGTCCCTGGAGACAGCCAAGAGGGCAGCTCAATCCCAACCGCAGAAACCCATCTTGGGGTTGGAGCTTCTCGTAGCGATCCCAAGTGAGTTTGACTTTCATATCGGCCGCAAAACGCAGAAGGTCTTGACTAATCGGATCCACTGTCCTTATATGAATGGTTTCCATGGGCCTATCTACTCCTCAGTTTTGAAGAAAAACGGTACACATGATGAACCAGGTTACCGAAGGAGATCCAGCAAGAGCAATCCCCCTTTTTCGTTGCTGGCCGCGAGGGTTTCAGAGATTTCGCGGCGCCTTTCGGCAAACATTTCCTCGAAGTCATCCAGTTCCACCAGTTCAAGGGCGTGTGCGGGACAGACCTCAACGCAAACAGGGTTTTCCATGAACGCGCATCGGTCACACTTGAGGGCACATTCTCTCTCGGGCCATGGGACAATAGCCCCGTAGGGACAGTACATCGTACACGTCCAGCAAGCAATACAGCGGTCCTCGTGAATTACGACGAGGTTTGACTCGGGCTCACGGTCCAGGGCCCCGCTGAGGCAGGCGTTCAGGCAGGGTGCGTTGAGGCAATGGCGGCACTGGAAGGGAAGGGGTACTTTATTACTACCCTCCACGCGAACACGCGGTTGGGGGGTAGGTGATTCCTGAACGGCTTTCAGCAATGTCTTCTCGTTGCTCCCCCTTTCGACCGCACAGTATAGTTCGCACGTCTTGCATCCCGTGCAACGATCTAAATGAACTCCTATGACTTTCACGGGCAGCTCCTCGGTTCTGTCTTTAATAATCTTATTGTTGAGTCGGTTTCTTCTTGAATCCCCGGTTCTCAATGAGGGAGCGAATAAGAGGAGAAAGAAGGCCAAGAGCCGTCAGAATGAGAAACAAGATCGAATAGGGCCGTGTGAAAAAGATAAAGGGGTTGTTTTCGAAAACAATCAGGGAACGCCGCAGGGAAATCTCGATCAATTCCCCCAGAACCAAACCCAACACTATGGGAGCAGCGGAGAAACCGTGCTCGCGCATTTTATATCCGATGACACCGCTGATGAGCATAACCCAGACATCTGCCATATTGTTGTGTAAGGAATAGGAGCCTACGATACACAGTACGAGAATGATGGGAGTCAGCACGTAATTTGGTATTCTGACAATCTGTGAAAAGAGTTTTGCCCCCCCTAGGCCAACCGCCAGGAAAATTAAGTTGGCTAAGAACATACCGGCAAATATGGCATACACCACATTAGCGTGTTGGATAAAGAGCAAAGGTCCCGGTCGCATGCCATGGATGAGCAACGCGCCCAGGATAACGGCCGTTGTGCCACTACCGGGAATCCCCAAGGCCAGTGTTGGCACCATGGCTCCTCCGGTTGCGGCATTGTTGGCTGTTTCTGGTCCGGCTATTCCTTCCAGAATCCCGGTGCCAAACTTCTCGCGTTGTTTGGAAAACCGTTTGGCTTCGTTATAGCCGATAAATGAGGCCACCGTTCCACCTTCCGCTGGCAATATTCCGATGAAGGTCCCGATAAGGGATGACCGCAAGAGGGTGGTCTTGACTTCCTTGATTTCCTCCCAGGAAGGCAGGAGTCCCGTAATTTTTTTATCGAGCATTACCTTGCGTATCCCCGCCTCCGCCTGCCTGAAAACTTCCGCCGCCGCAAACAGCCCGATCATCACCGGGATAAAGCTGATTCCATCCATCAGGTGAGTGATACCGAAATCGTATCGAGGGAACCCTGACATCTCATCCGTTCCAACAGTGGCGAGAAAAACGCCGAGGGCCCCACCGATCAGGTTTTTGAGGGTAGATCTCGCGCCGAGGCTGCTGATCATGCTGAGGCCAAAAACCGCAAGGGCGAAATATTCAGGCGGACCGAATTTAATGGCGATATCCGCCAGCACGGGGGCGAGCATAATCAGGACAATCACGCTGAAAAGCCCACCGAGGCCGGAGCTGATGCATGCCATACCGAGCGCCTTTCCCGCCATGCCTTTTTGTGCCAGCGGATATCCGTCAAAGGTGGTGGCAGCAGCAGCCGGGGTTCCCGGCGCGTGGACCAGGATGGCTGAAATGGAGCCGCCATAGGTGCCTCCGCAGTACAGGGCGACCAGCATGCAGATGGCCGGAACCTTATCCATGCTATAGGTGAAGGGAATGAGCAGGGCCACTCCCATGGGAGAGGTTAACCCCGGCAAGGCCCCGATTATAATGCCCGAGACAACCCCGAGCAGAACAGCGAGAAAGTTCCAGGGCTGCAGTATGGTATTGACTCCGAGGAGTAGCTGCTCCAACACGTGAGGTCCTCTCTAAAAGAGGAATCCTGGGGGAAACTGGACCAGAAGGATTTTGGTAAAAATTACGTACACAAAAATAGGGGTTAAAAGGGCGACGGCCAAGATAGCTACTTTATTCCTCACCCCCCATAAGGCCATTATAGCGATAATCAACAAAAATATAGAGACAAAGGTTCCGATAAACACAGCCCCCAATGCGAAAGCGAGCGCCAAGCCCATCGATCCGAGGACTCTGAACTTCTGTTCCCTCTCAAGGCCCTTCTGACCGCTGGAGGTCTCTTTCCTGAAGATATTTGTAATGATGAGAATAGCAGTCAATCCCATGGCAAGGATGAGAACAACGCGCGGGAAAAAGGCGGCGCTGGTATGGGTTTCAGACATGGCGGATTTGGGAAACGTATAGCTTACGCCATAGAGAACAAGTAAGATGGTCATCAGGATCAGGCCCAAACGAAGATCTCTATTTTTCATCGTTAAAAACCCATAACAGAAATCAACGGGAGCCCGAAATCTTCCGGGCTCCCGTTCTTTAAAGCGCTATTTCTTCTTCACAAATCCCAGGTCCTTCATGGCTTGTTCCCAGATGGGATATTGTTTACGGAGGAAAGCATCCCACTGCTCGCCGTCCATGATGCTCTCAGGACCCATGGAGTTGTTTTTCAGATAATCCTGGTAGATTTTGTGCTTCATGGACTTCATGAATGCCTTCCTGAGTATGTCCACCCTGTCCTGGGGAGTTCTTGCCCTGACAGAGAACCCGCGCCAGGTTGCCTGCTCCACGTCCCATCCTAACTCCGTGGCTGTCGGGACATCGGGAAAATCCTTTAAGCGCTTGGGGATCAGAAAGACAACGGGCATCACTTTTTTGGCCTCATACTGCCCCATGAACTCGCTGGGATTGAGAACACCGAGGTCAACCGTTCCGCCCAGCAGGGCAACGATGATCTCTCCACCGCTCTTGAAGGGTACGTATTCGGGTTCAAATCCCGCTTCCTTGGCAAACTGGTACACTGTGACCTGGTCAACGCCAGCCATGTGAGCGATTCCAAATTTCAGCTTCTTGGGGTTGGCCTTGGCGAACTTCACGGCTTCCTGAATGGTCTTGAAGCGTCCCTGGGTGGCAACGCAGAAAGATTGGGGATCGTAGGTTCCCCTGGCGATGCCAACGAAATCGCTCAGTTTTGCCTTGCTCATTCCCCGAGCTATAGTGGCCACGTTGGAATTTACGATGGAATACAGGTTATAACCATCCGTTGGCTGTGTCATCATGAAATTCATCATCCTGGCACCGGCGCCGCCGCTCATGGTACTGATGACAATGGGAACCTTGAGCTCACGCCGCAGTCGAATCGCCGCCATCCTGGACATGATATCAGTCCCTCCCCCGGCTGACGAGTGAATATACCAGTTGAGCTGTTTGCTCGGATACTTCTCGGCGGCCTTGACATCGGCTCCTGTGGTCAGCAGAAGCCCGGTGGCCATCATACACACCAACAGTCCTGAAACTACCTTTTTCATGTTGCACCTCCTCGTTAAAGAAAAAGTATTTTCCCCCGATGCACTATGCTAATGGGGGCCACCCTCTTCACACATGAAACCCGTCTCATCATCGTCGAAATTTGATGGCTTCTGGATTGTATCCTCAAAGATCCTGTCCGCTCTTTCGCCGTTCTCCTAGCTGGTGCCCTCAGTCGATCACCGGTTTTCAGGGGTGACCGCTGTACAAGGAACCCCGTTTTGAAAGATCAAGAGCTGATACCCAAACCCCTCAGAATGGTCTCCACTCTCTGTTTGCTCAATAACCGGTCTTCATTTGATCTCGGCAATTCAATGTTCAGAGTACCCTTGAAGCCAATACCCATGAGCAGTTCGAAGACCTTTCGAAAATCAATCTTTCCCTCCCCAACGGGCAAGTGACGATCGAGATATAAATCATTGTCACTTATATGGGTGCTGACGATCCTGTCCGGAAAGGCCTCGATGAAAGATTTCGGTCCTCCCGGGAGAAGGCTTGCATGGGCAACATCGAGGGTGAGTCCCAGGTATTTTGTACGTAAGGCCTCAAATACCCTGGACAGCTCCTCTATGGTTACTCCGAGGTAAGCGATTTCCGCATCTTCGTGAACCTTGTTCATATTCTCGATTCCGATAGGAATATCGTATTTCTCCGCGAGCTCAACAACGGGGGTAAATGTTTGAATAAGGCATCTGAAAACCTCATCCATAAACAGACTGAAGTGGTAGCCGAAGTGGAGCACCAGGTATTCAGCTTCCAACTGGTGTGCCAGCTCAACATATCCCAACAGATACTGTTCAGCGGCCTTTCGCACGGTGGGCTCGATCTCTGCGGAATTAACATAAGAGGCTGAGTGGAGGCCATACCGGAGGTGATACTTATCCCGTAACTTTTTGATGTTGCTGATACGTTCAGGATTAAAGGTGGGGAGAAAGTTCTTTGGATTGTTGCAGCTCAATTCCATCCACGGGAAACCATTCTCATGGGCAAAGGGAAAATATTCCTCGAGGGGTTCCGGGCCCGCGTTGAAGCATAGTTGCATTGTATCCTCCTCGATCCTTATGAAAAATTGGAACATATAATAGATTGTCGATTATCGACTATTATGAACGAAATTGTACCGGAAATATTAATCCAATCCTGAGTTTCTGCTACTATGGCCAGAAGACTCCGATATCTCTGGATTGGCCCAGTTTTGCCTGTAGAGAAGGAAATCAGTTGACTTTGACTGATCACCAGCTCTACCATGCATGGCGAAGAATCAACACGAGGGCGTTTTCGATCCTATCGCATCTCTCAGTGAGGCTTCAGTGCATAAGGGATTCAATATAAAGCCACAACGTGGTCCGCTCTTATATCGCAGCCCAGATAATATGTCAAGCCTTTTTTTGAGCAAAATGGGGTACACGCCGAGAGCCGGACATTTTATGTGAGCGTATTAGAAAGGATTGAAGCCTCGTTCTGAAGCGGAAAGGGTCTTCCCATGAGAAAGCAGAGGGGATTTTCTATTGGGTCTGAGCGGGAGCTTGAGCCAGGTCGGATTTGCTCTTGACAAAGGCGAGGAAGGCCAATTATTTTTCGAAGTCGATTGGTATCCCCAATTGCTTCATTTCTAAAAGGAAAAAAGAAGAATTAACGAAACAGATGATTTTTGAAGGGAAAATACAACAACAGGGGAGGTGCTGAGGAATGTATGAACTTGAAATCATTCGAATAGCGGAAAAACTGGCAAGGGAGGTTATGGGAGTCAAGGCAAAAGATGAGGCCCTTGTGATTACCGATGTGGCTAAGATAACGGTGGGGAGGGCTTTTACGTTAGCGTGCAGAGCCCTTGGAGCCGAAACCGTCATGGCTCTCATGCCTTTGACCGGGGAGCACGGAAATGAACCGCCAGCAACGATCGCAGCAGCAATGAAAGTAGCTGATGTCGTTTTTGCTCCGACAACCCATGCGATTACCCATACGAGGGCTCGATTGGAAGCATCTAAAGCGGGAGCCAGGGTTGTCATTCTCAGGGGTGTCGATGAGGATATGATGATAAAGGGAGCAATGACCGTTGATTTTCAGGAGTTGAAGGCAAGAACCGAAAAAATCGCTCAGGTCCTTTCTGATTCTGATGAAATCACCGTGACATCTCCTGCTGGAACAGATGTGGCTTTCAAAATTTCCAATAGAAAGGCTTTTTCCCTTGACGGCTACTTTCATGAGGAGACCGGTTTCGCAGCATTGCCGCCGGGTGAAGCCCCCACGTGTCCATTAGAAGGTACGACAAATGGAACTATTGTTTTTGACTATTCCATGGATAGTCTTGGAAGGTTGAGCACGCCTCTTGCGCTCAATGTGCAGGACGGCAGAGTTGTCTCCGTTAACGGAGGGACCGAAGAAGTTCACGCCATTGAGCGGCTATTCGAGCGAGATCAAACCACTCGCAACATTGCGGAATTTGCGATAGGAACGAATCCCAATGCCCGCTTAATCGGAAATCTGGCAGAGGATAAAAAGCTCCTTGGTACCGTCCACTTTGCCATTGGAGACAATGAGTCCCTCGGGGGGCAGGTTCAAAGCAGCGTACATCTTGATGGTCTCATGTTAAAACCCACGGTGATCGCGGATAAGAAGATGTTGGTTGAAAATGGGAAAATCTTGGTAGATCCGTAATTTCCGATGAGGCCGATTTGAGGTCTTCCCTGCGTCGTAACCGACGGAGAGGGTCCCTTCGGGTGGCGTAGGACTGATAGAAGAGCCTCGAGGAGATTACTTACTCCTTTATCCGCCTTTCTTTATCCCATGAAACAGCTCGCTTCCCGCGCCGGGATAGACCTTCCTTTTTTCCGGCGGCGTGGATCTTTCCACTGGAGGCCACTGATCAAAGTTCGGCTCCGATCCCTCTCGGGATGCGGCCGAGGGAGCGGCATCCGCCATCTGTGGGTGTTTTCGAACGTCAACGCCCTCCACGTTGTGGCTGAACTCGATGGGGATTCCATTGGGGTCGAAGGCGTAGATCGAGTGGATAAAGCCGTGGTCGATTACATCCGAAACTCGAAACCCCGCCGCAGAGAGCTTGTCCTTTACTTCCCAGAGAGCCTCCTGGCTGTCCACACCAAAGGAGACGTGATCGAAGATGAAGGGTCCCGTAACAGGACGGCCATGGTCTTTATGAGGAACTGTTTCGACCCCGGGCCACTCGAAAAATGCGATGAGATCGTCTTCTGAAATTTCGAAAAAGTAGTGCCTGTAGCCGGGCTGCCCCAATCCGGCGACCAACCTCATGCCCAGCAAGTCCCTCCAGAAGCGAATGGTCCTGTCCATGTCTCTTGTTGCCATCGCCAGATGGTTGATTCCGTTAAATTTTATCATGGGGACTCCTCCTCCGGGAATCTCGTTTCATACAACGGGCGTTAATCCCCTATCTAAAGATACTCCGGCAAGCGAGAGGGGTCAAGGGGTGGAGACCAACGCATATTATATATCCATTCTTATTTCATTGTTTCCTCTTTTTTGGCTATAATGAGAATAGTCGTCTATCATACTTTCTTTCGGAAATTTATCCAAAAAGGGAAATGGCATAGAGCCGGCATGGGGTGAAACAAATGGATGAATTGAGCAGGAGGGATTTTTTGAGGTATACTGGGGCCACCGGAGGCGCGCTATTTCTCGGCATTGGCAGAGGAGGAGTGGCTATGGCAAATACGATGAGCCATGTGGCATTGGTGAAGACAGATGACCGGAAACACGGGGTAAAGGACTCTTTGGGGGCATTGAAGATAAATCCGGTAAAGGGCAAGGATGTCCTCATTAAACCCAATTTCAATACCGCTGATCCAACCCCGGGTTCTACGCACAACGACACGTTGGTAGCCCTGGTGGAAGAGATGTGGGAGATGGGGGCGAAATCTATCAGCCTTGGGGAACGAAGCTATCCCCCTACCCGTGAGGTCATGGAGGATAAGGGCATCCTGCCGGCCATGGGTAAAATGGACGTGAGGGTTATCGACTTCGACGATCTCAACGACAAGGATTGGGTGCTGTTCAAACCTAAGAAGAGCCATTGGGCAAATGGGTTTCGAATCGCACGGCCTATCCTTGATGCAGAGTGCCTTGTCTCTACATGCTGCCTGAAGACCCACCAGTTTGGAGGGATCTTCACCATGTCGCTGAAACTCCACGTCGGGGTTGTCCCCACATCCCGGCATGGGTACGGTTATATGGGGGAGCTTCACAGTTCACGGCATCAACGGAAGATGATCGCGGAGATCAACGAACCCTTTCGACCCAGTCTCGTCGTCCTGGACGGAATCGAGGCCTTTGTTGATGGCGGGCCGGCAACGGGAAAGCGTTCAAGGGGCGATGTATTCCTCGCCTCGACCGATCGCGTGGCCATTGATGCTGTGGGTGTGGCGATTTTGAAGCTACTCGGGAGCAACGGAAGCATCATGCGGCCAAAGATATTCGAGCAGGAGCAGATTGCAAGGGCCGTGGAACTTGGTCTCGGGGCATCCTCTGCTTCTGGGATCGAGGTAATCCCTGCCGATGAAAAAAGCCAGGACTACCGGGATCGTGTCGTGGGGATACTGAGAGAAGGATGATGTGCCTCCGATATCGCTGACCAAAAGGGTTCCAGGGAGTTTGGCAACTGTTCATCGGTTCGAAATGCCAATTGCCCTGCAGAGATGAGCTTGACATTCCGCACCCCTTGTGATATGAAAGAACCCCAAAGGAGATGAATAAAGGGCGAGTACTCTTTCCTCATCTGGCGGCGCGGGGAAAATGGGGGGGAATGGCCTGGGCATTGGAGAATAGTTGAGGGAAAGAAGAACAAAAGGGAAGCAATGAGGGCTGCGGGCCATCTTTGAGGTTCGTGGCCCTCATTTTTTGGCTGCTCCAGCGGAGATGAGGAGATGAAAGGGAGGAGATCAGCAGGGAAGGTCCTCTTGGGCAATGAGGCCATGGCACGAGGGATCATTGAAGGAGGGGCCACGGTGGTGGCTTCGTACCCTGGCACCCCCTCGTCGGAGATCATGGAGGCGGTGAATAGGATAAAGAACGAGCACGGCTTGAAGATCCATACGGAATGGTCGGTAAACGAGAAGGTTGCCTTTGAGGTAGCACTGACCAACAGCTACCTGGGCAGGAGATCCGCCGTCATGATGAAACAGGTGGGGTTGAACGTGGCCCTGGATCCGTTGATGAGCTCTGCTTACACGGGGGTAAAGGGGGGGTTCGTGCTCATCGCTGCCGACGACCCGGGCCCCTATAGCTCCCAAACGGAGCAGGACAGCAGATACCTGGCGAGCTTCGCCAAAATACCCGTCTTCGATCCTTGCTCTCCCCAGGAGGCCACGGAGATGGTGAAGAGGGCCTTCGGCCTATCAGAGGAATACGAGATACCGGTGATGGTGAGGCCAACCACCTGGGTATGTCACGCCCGTCAAGGGGTAAAGCTGGGCAGAATAGAAAGGGGAAACGGGGTCCCCACATTCATAAAGGATCCCGAGCGGTGGGCAGCTACCCCGAGGTTCAGATATCTCCTGCACAAGGAGCTCAATAGGAAGATAAGGGAGATCGCTGACGCGAACAACCCTAAACCTGTCTCCACGCCCCGGGGGGCAGAACTGGCGGTGATTGCCTCTGGGGTTCCCTATGCGTATGCACATGATGTAATTAAGGCCACGGATCAGGAGGAAAGGATAGCCTTGTATAAGGTCGATCTTCCCTACCCCCTCGGATCGAAGATAGATGAGCTTGTGGGTNNGTGCAGGGAGAAAGTCAGAGGCCGGCTTGACCTTACCATCCCCTCGGAAGGGGAGCTCTCCCCTGACATTGTAGCTAGGGCCATTGCCACTACCCTGGGGGAGGAGGTCAGGGAGATGGGGGTACTCCCCTCAGGGGGAAAGAGGCCGGGTTTATGTCCTGGATGCCCTCACCGGGCGGCCTTCTGGGCGCTCAGGAAAGCCCTTCCCCAAGGGATCTATCCCAGCGACATAGGCTGTTATACCTTGGGGCTAAACCTCAAGGCTGTGGACACCTGCCTTTGCATGGGTGCCAGCATTAGTCAAGCGGCGGGCCTCTACCATTCATTCAAACAGGCAGGCGGAAAGATTCCACCCATCGTGGCTACGATCGGAGACTCCACCTTTTTTCACGCCGGAATCCCCGCCCTTATGAATTCGGTGTATCAGGGGGCATGCTTCGTCCTCCTCATCCTGGACAACGGGATTGTGGCGATGACCGGGGGACAACCAACGCCCACATGGGATGGGCCGGGGAAAAGGATGAAGATAGAACAAGTAGCAAAGGGTTGCGGAGTGGATTTCATCCGGGTCGTGGACCCTTACGATGTTCCCCTCTTGATTCAACTCCTAAAGGAGGCAGATCGATATGCCCGAAGGGAGGAAAGGGGTGTAGCGGTGATTATCACGAGACACCCCTGCCTCATCTATGGGGTCAGGGATGAGAAACGGGAAGAGGGCTTGATCATCATCGGGGAAGAATGTGATGCTTGCGGTGTGTGTACGAAGAGGTTCGAATGTCCGGCTTTACAGAAGGACCCGGAGGGGAAGCCTGTCATTGACAAGCTTCTCTGTACCAACTGCGGCGTCTGCCTTTACGTATGCCCACAAGGGATTATTGAGAGGAGATAAATGAATGGATCTCCAAATGATCATAGTTGGTCTTGGTGGCGAGGGTATCATCTTTATGACCCGGATCTTGGTTGAGGGTTTCTACCGAAGCGGTCATCCCGTGATCTCCACGGAGACCCACGGTATGGCCATGCGGGGAGGATCGGTGATCTCACAGATCAAAATCGGGGACTACCAGAGTCCCCTGATTCGCTATGGGGAGGCGGACATGCTATTGGGAACCTC
>JABAOF010021017.1_pt1 | contig 16396 bp, 14 predicted proteins | sample 7062171 | NCBI WGS metagenome assembly JABAOF01 (sample SAMN14538628, study PRJNA623070) | marine sediment metagenome | biome: marine biome [ENVO:00000428]; feature: marine pelagic biome [ENVO:01000023]; material: deep marine sediment [ENVO:00002113] | place: India: Gulf of Khambhat ...
TGTAGCTCATCCAGCACGGTCTGCGCATCTTCGCCGTTGTTGACGATGCGATCATAGGCCTCGATCATGATCCCCAACAGATCTTCCATATAGGGGATGTTCGGCCTTAGGATGCCATACTCCAAAGCATCGTTGATGGTCGAAAACTCAACCATCCGATCCTCAGAGATCTGTCCCAATGCATCGCCACGCACGTTGGGCCAACCGTTCTTCGACGCCAGGATCTCCTGAGCCGCTACCGACTCAAGGAACTTGATGAACTGCCAGGCTGCTGCTTTTCTAGGTGTGCCATTGACGATGGCCAACACTTCACCACCTACCACATGAGCCTCTCGTACAGGCCCCATCACACCGTGGTAGACGTCAAAGTCCGTCATCCCTAAGTCCCGGATCACTCCGATCCCAAAGGGCCAGTTCTGCATCAGATAGGCATCACCCCGCGCAAAGGTCTCATTCGATGTGTCCCACTTGGCTATCGCCGAGTCGGGATGTAACAGACCATCCTGCTGCAACCCCTGCAGAAACTCATATGCCGCCACTGTCCCTGCATCGTTCATGACCAAGGGATCTCCACCCGCGGAGACGATCCACTCCCACGTCTGGGTCGGATTCACCGCCGTCGGATCGAAGGCTCCCTTAAACAGACAGCGTGGCTCACCGTCCCGCGCCAGGAAGGCTTCACAGGCCGCTCGCCATTCATCCCATGTGCTCGGAGGATCCAAGCCCAACTCCTCGAAGATGTCCGTGCGGTAATAGGTCAGCTGCACATTGGTGCGGTACGGCACAAAGAACAGCTTCCCGTCAAACTTACCGCCCTCGACCAGACCCTTGAAGACCGCCGGATCGATATCGCTCTCTAGGTCGCTGAGATCCTCGATCAAGTCAAGTCGGACAAAGGGCTCCATCCGCAGGTTGTCTTGCGCCATCACATCCACCGTGATGTTGTCCGCCTCGATCTGTGATTGGAGCAAGGCTTGCATATCCGTGGCCAACATGAATTGCACATTGACCTTGATCCCGCTCTGCTCCTCGAAGAGGGCTGCGATCTCCTCAATTGCAGCTTCCTCCGCTTCGGAAACCTGCGTGATGAACGTGATCTCCTTTGCCTCTACGGGTTCAGTTGGTGGCACTGTTTCAGTTGCTCTTGCACAGGATGTGACCACCAAACCCAATACCAACAGGAACGCAAATAGCATAAAATACTTGCTCTTCATGCTCTCCTCCTTAAAGACATACATTCTAGATACTTATCGAGACTCACATAGGTTGTGTTCAAACGAGAGACCTCCTTTCTGTTTATTGATCCCATCTTCTAAGAGTATCCATCCATTACATTCTTTAACCCCCTCGAGATACGCCTTAATTTACAAGGGTCTTAAATCTATGCTGCTGATCCACATGAGGCACGGATGATCAATTCCGATTCAAGCAGGAGGTTGCGCTCGTGTACCTCCTCCTGTGCGATGAGCCGAATGAGTAAGTCCGCAGCTGCCCAACCGATTCCATACGCTGGCAACCGAACCGTGGTCAGCGGTGGATCCTGATAGACCGCCATGGGGATGTCATCGAAGCCAACAAAGCAGATATCCTCAGGGATTCGATAGCCCATGCGTTTCGCAGCACGCATGGCTCCGATTGCGACCGTATCGCTGCTGGCAAATACAGCTGTAGGAGGGGGATCCAACGATAACAAAGATTCCATCGCTTGCTCACCGCTGTCAGGGGTGAAGTCAGCGACGACGACATGATCCGCAACCATTGACAGGCCATTGGATCGGATCACGTCCTTATAACCCTGTAGACGTGCGGAGGCCGCAGTGTATGCCAATGGTGCATGGACGATCATTCCCAGATTCCTGTGCCCTAATTGAACCAAATATGTTACAGCCATCTTGGCCGCTTCGGTGTTGTCAATATCAACCGAGGCGACCGCCACTCCCGACCATTGCCCTTGAAGGACAATCGGAGCCCCTGATTCTATGAGTTCACGTAATTCCTGGTCATCGGAACGTGGACCGGAGATGATGATGCCGTCGACATGTCCACCTCGCAACAACCGAGTGCACCGATCCGCTCCATCATCTAAGGGGACCGGAACAAATAAGACCTCGTAATTTGATACTGAGGCAGCGTCATGTACACCACGTAGCACTTGTGGAAGGAAGGCATCCGCAAAAGCACGCTCGGGACTCTGGCGTTCGACATAAGCAATGATGCTTGTCTGACCAGTGACCAAACGCTGGGCGGAAATGTTCGGGTGGTAATCCAATTGATGAGCGGCATTGAGCACCTTGCTGTACGTCTCCTCGCTAATCCTCATCCCGGGGACATTGTTAAGGACGAAAGAGACCGTGGTCCTTGAGACCCCGGCCAACTCCGCTACATCCTGTGCGGTAACACGTCTTTTCAAGAAACCTCGCTGGGTGCTGACACGTGTTAGCTTATTATGACATCCGTTCAGGACACTGTCAAGATTCGCCCCTCAGTACGTGGCCCTCACGACCGTCCGTAGAGATCGCCAATCTCATCCTCATCGCGCTTCATTTGAACATCAGCTTCCAGGTCCCTGGCGACCCACCTCATCTGTCACATTAACCGAACGTTTCGCCACCTCCTATCGAGAACCATGGCTCTTGTACATTTAGATTACACTTCGACAATTTGGAAGTCCTTGGTGACCAAGTAATCCGCTAATGGTTTAAGGGATTGCACAACCTCATGTTCTCTTTCCAATACCTGCAATCTGTAGTCGCTTTGTGGTTCCTTCCCCCGCAGAATTTGGGCTTTTTTCGTCTCATGGTAGGTTAACTCAAGAAATATCCTCAAATCCGCGTCAACTTCCAAGGCATATAACCCTTCCACAATAAGGTGTTTTATTTCTTCAAAGTTTGTGATTAACCGGTCTTCTTGATCGGTCAATAAATCAATGCAGGGTAAAACGGCTTCTTTACCTTCCCGAAACTCAACGATATTGCGATTGATGAAATCCCAGTCATATTCTGCTAACCCAATACTCTCAATGCCGTGTTCCTTTCTCCATGCTGTCCTTAGGCGGGGCGAGACTTTATAGTAATTATCACTGTGGAGGATCTTTGCTAATTCTCCCCTGTCTTTTAACTCCCTGCTAATCACGTGGGCCAATTCGGACTTGCCAGACCCAGACTCGCCGCCGATGGCGATCACCAATTTTTCGGTTTGTATCTCACTTAACCTCTCAACGATCTGTTTGCCGACCTTTCTATGCTCCTCCGTGATCAATAAGATATCTCCCAACATTAAATTTGTTCCCTTTCTGGTAATTCGATAGTCTCCTCTATCAGGTTGCGAACTGTCACGCGGCGACCGCATACGAAGAGATCGATCTCATTCTTCGACAGGCTTTCAATGCTTACCTCGACTTTCTGCGGAGTTATTACAAATGAGTACCTGTCCCCTTTGAAATGAAGATTAAAATGCATTTGTCGCCAACTCTTCGGTAGACGAGGATCGATACACACCCAGTCCCCATTAAGGTTCAAACCTGCGTACATCCTCAATGTCAAGACCATCGTACCAGCCATGACGCCTATATGGGCGCCCTCCTTCGTCGTACCACCTTGGATGTCCACGTAATCGCTCTTAAGTGCCTCCAGATAAAGTTGCCAGCTGAGCTGCCTATCCCCAATCAAATACGCTAAATACGAATGGACCAGGTTGCTCAGAGTAGATCCATGTGAAGTTCTCGGGAAGTAATAGGAAAAATTCTTATGTAACAAATCACCTTCTATGGGGTAACCCACTCCTTTTAAAATCTCCGCCACGCCATTTGAACCCAGGATATAGAACGCCATTAGTGCGTCCGCTTGTTTAGCAATCTTGTAAGCATCTGGCGAGTTTCCCTCCGCCTTCAGAATTCGATCCAATCTTCTAATGTCTCCATATTTTTTCCGATAAGCATCCCAGTCCAGTTCTTTCAGCTTAAAATAGCCTTCGAATTGCTCCAAGATTCCGTTCTCGGATAGGGGAACGCACATTCTCCCAGCGATATGGTTCCATTGTTCTAGATCTTCTTCAGAGAGCTCGATCCTTTTCATGAGTTGTAATTTGATCTTCTCACTTAGTGCATTGAGGATCTCAACTGATCGATTTAGCAGCCACACGACCATGATATTCGTGTAACTGTTGTTCTTCAATCCCCCAACATCCGAACCGGGATATTGCTCATGGTACTCGTCCGGACCCATAATCCTATCGATTTCGTGCCGCTTCGTCGTGCCATTGTAACTTGTCTTACTAACCCAAAAGCGACAAATCTCCAAGAACATCTCGGCGCCATACTTTTCCAGAAAATCGATGTCGTTCGATAGCAACCAGTACTGCCAGATGTTGTATGCGATGGCGAGAGATATGTGCCTTTGAAGTGAGCTGTAATCGGGTCCCCACATCCCGGAGATCGGGTTTAGGTGGAGTACCTGAGTCTCCTCCCTACCATCACTGCCGCTTTGCCAGGGGAACATCGCACCTTTATAACCATGTTCCTCGGCGTACGCTTTGGCCTGGTTTAATCTTCGATAGCGGTAAAGCAGGACAGATCTGGCCACATTTGGGAAGTGCATTGCGTAGAGCGGGAGGATATAGATTTCATCCCAGAAAATATGACCCCTATAGGCTTCTCCGTGTAACCCTCTGGCGGGTATACCGGCATCTATTTCAACATTGTGAGGGGAGGCGGAGATCATCGAGTGGTACTGATTCAATCTGAGCAATTTCTGCACCAGCCGGTCTCCCTCTATGTGGATGTCAATCTTTGCCCAGATGTCCGCCCAAGCGGCAGCACTGGCCTGATGCAACTCATCAAAACCTCCAATGCTATATAAAGCGTTTTGGGCTTCTATTAATGGGCGTTTGACACCCTCATCCTTGGAGGTATAGATTGCCACAACCTTTTCCACGTGGATCGGATGTCCTTCCTTCGCCTCAACTTCGAAGGTCGAATAGACGGCCCCATCGATCATGTTGTGCGTAATATCTGGATGGATACGATTTCTACCTTCGAAAACATAGAGCTTCGCAGCTTGTGCGATCTGAATCGCAGATTGATTGGTTTGCAAAACAATACTGCTGGTATTGGCTTCTCCTTTTTCTCGGACGGGTTCTAAATGCTTTGAACTAAGCTGACGGTACCGCTCAACTCCCGCATTGATAACGCGACCGTTTAACCCCGATCGAATAGAAAGAACCCCATCATGGTTAAGTGGCGTAACGCTGTACTTGAGCGCCGCGAGATGGGGTTGTGCCATACTGGCGAAGCGACTGGATTCGATGAGCGTTTCTCGCCCTAAGTCATCCCGGACCACCACTTCCCTATGAAGTACGCCGTCGCGAAAATCCAACCGTCGGCTAAACCTGATGATTTCCACGGTGTTTATATCAAGCCAATCACTGCCTTCAAGCTTGTATGTTATCGGTAACCAATTGGGACAATTCACAAAATCTTCGTTGACCACGATTCGGTCTACAACCTCTGATTCCAGTCGGTTGTAGACACCCGCAATGTAGGTGCCTGGATAATTCGTTTCACTGGCCTCGTTTTCTTCCAGGGCTCCCCGGGTTCCGAAATATCCATTCCCCACAGTGCACAGGGTTTCTCGTGTCCCCTCTTCTTTTATAGCGTAATCAAAATAATTGAGTGTCCACATGTCATCAATAAGACCTACCGAGAACCAACGATCTACATCCTCACAGCTAATTTCACCCATATCCTTGATGACGATATCGGCCCCGTTAATCTTCAATTCCTTTTCGTTGTTTTCGCGAGCAATGCCCAGAATCAAACCAAAATTTCCGTTACACCCTGCCTGCACACCGGAAACAGCATCCTCGACAACGACCGCCCGATCGTAAGAGACACCAAGATTATCACAGGCAGTGGTGAAGATATCGGGATCCGGCTTTCCTTTTAAACCAAGTTCACTGGAAACAATTCCATCGACCCGTGTATCAAATAGGCCGCTCAGACCGGCCGCGTCTAATATCGTTTTGGCATTCTTACTGGATGATGCCACCCCGACCTTGATATCTCTTCCACGCAGCTCCTTGATGAAATCCACCGTGGTAGTAAACACTTCCACATCCCCCCTGGAGATCATCTCATTGAACAACAAATTCTTCTTGTTACCAAGTCCACAAATCGTCTCTTCATCCGGCGCATCCGTAGGATCACCATAAGGAAGGTCAATACCACGTGATGCTAGGAACGAAGCTACACCTACGTAGCGCGGCTTTCCATCCACATAGGAAAGATAATCATCCGTGTGAGTAAATTCTCGAAAAAGTCTACCGGTCTTTTCTGAATACCCCATCAAGAACTCATCAAACATTTTCTTCCATGCAGCACTATGCACGGAGGCTGTTTGGGTAATTACACCGTCCAGATCGAAGATAACAGCATCAAAGTAGGATCTTGACATCAGGAAGCTCGTTTTTTCTAACTTTCAGAGATTAGCAGTATCGATCGTGTAAATCAACCTTATTCAAATTTTTATGCGCAAGCTCAAATGATAAATGTGCTAGATATTCACTTGCATCTCACAGTCATCGTCGATGTTCTGGACAGAATGCAAGCACAGATTGTCGAGTATAGCATCTTTAGGAAAGGAGCCCATAAGAACCTGTTTCAGGGGAATGACCAACGGTTACCATTGAGAGTAAAGGTTAGGGATTGGGCAATGCATCAGAATCTGCGCGTCTATCCTATGTAGATAGAGACTCTTGTTGAGCCAAGTACGCATGATGTGCCTTCCAGCTTGTGCACCAAATGATGGTCCAGAACCAGAACCGTCCCAACTAGGACTTAGGTCGTGCTTCGGCTTTCTTCCGAAATGGACAATCCTCACAACGATAGGTTTTTTCGGTTTGTACAACCATGGTTTTCTTCTCGGTTAAGATAAAAAGATAGATCAGACCCATACTAATTTGTGTCGTCCAAATAGATCCTGCCCCTTACTTCTGATCCATTATCCTCATTAGTACTGATCCAAACTCCAGCCAGTTTGCCTAATTGATATCCGTCTCATCAGGTTCGGGGTTCAGTTCCTGCATCAAGCCGCTGGTCATGAAAATGATACGTTCGGCGATGTTGGTCACCCGGTCGGCAATCCGTTCTAGGTTATGTCCAACGAACATCAGGTAGATGCCCATATTGGTCATGTCTTTGCCCTCGCTCATCATCTCAACCAACTCACGGAAAAGGGATTTGTAATGAAGATCGATGATATCGTCCTGAGTGGCTACGGTATAAGCGACATTGTTGTCAAGTTTCGAATAAGCGTCTAGAGCTTTTCTCAACATTTCCAATGCAAGATCTGCCATCTGACTCAGGCTTGGAGGTAACTCCAGCGCTCCATCCTCTGGTAAACGCAAGACGATTTTTGCAATACCGGCTGCGTGATCTCCCATCCGCTCCAGGTCACTTACCATATTCATCGCCGCCACAACCGCTCGTAAATCTCCCGCCGCTGGTTGTTGAGTCGCGATCAGATTTAAAGAAGCCTCTTCAACTTTGAATCGAAGCGAATTTATTTGGGCATCGTTGGCGATTATCTCCTCTGCAAGAACCTCGTCTCGATTACGCAAAGCCTGCATTGATTGGACGATGGCGGATTCAAGCAAGTCGCCTAACCTCAAGGTGTCTTCCTTCAGGATCGCGAGATCGCGATCTAGGATCGCCCTAACTGCCACACCCTCTTCTTGTTCCATCAACTACGACTCCCTTCTGAGACATCGTTTAAATCTCGACTTGAGTTAGCCCACCGGTCTCTAATAGATCAGCAAAGTGATCTGGGAGATCCGTTTCTCTAATAGCATCCGCCGCTGCGGTCACATCATACCTCACACGGCGGATTTCGACATTGGTTCGGCGTCCCGTCTTCAAGATGACATAGCTCCCTCGTGGGTCGCCATCCTTGGGTTTCCCCACTGAACCGGTGTTGACGAAAAGTGTGTTATGGATTGTTTTTGCGTAGGGATAGTGAGTGTGACCAAAGAGTAACACATCGGTGCCAGCAAGCTTGGCGATCCTCTCAAAGGACGACTTGGGACGGTCCTCGTAAAGGTATTCGTTTATCTTGCGAGGGCTACCGTGAACCAGGAGCATATACGGACGGCGTCCTTCGAGCCTGATCTGAAGAGGCAACCCCTGCAAAAAAGTTTTGTTTTCAGGATCTGTACGCTGGCGGGTCCACAGCAGCGACAAATTCCCCAATCGATCTTCCTCCACGGTCTCATAAGCACAACCACAATCATCCAAGTCAAAACCTACGCCCTCATCGTAGTTGCCCATCACCGTGGAGATGTCGCGTTCGCGTATGAACTCGATAACCTCGTTCGGAAACGCGCCGTATCCGACCAGATCACCTAGACAATACACCAAGTCAGGTTTTTGTTTCTCGATGTCCTGCCATACAGCATGTAAACCATGCAAGTTGGCGTGAATGTCGGAAATGACGGCGAATATCATAATCTCCCCAATATTAATTCATCTGAAACTCAAGGCACTCCGAAACGCCTCGTAACATAATCATCTCCACGCTTTTCATTGGGGCGAGTAAAGATCACCTCGATCCTGTCGAACTCGATCATCTCTTCCGCCCGAACTTTGCCTAACTTCATCATGGCGATGTAACCCGAGACACGCTGCTGGTCGTTTATTGTGACCACGATCACATAGGCATCTTGCCTAGTCCCTGATTCCTGACCCCTGATCCTTTATCCAGCATAATAGGATTAGGAATTGGGGATCAGGGATCAAGAACAAACTGCATACTTCATTTCCTACTCCCTGATCCCTTCTCATCACCGTTTTTCCCTATAAAGTATGTACGGCTCATCGGGGTAATAATGATAAACCCTTCGCTCCGGGAATTCCTGGATCACAGCCTCATCTTGCGCCGGTTTGACATCCCAGGCGATCAAGAGATCAGTCGTGGTGAAAGGAGGGGCAAGGATGAGTAAATTTCCGTACCTGTGCCATCTGTCAGCGTGGACGAACACCAGCGCCCCTTCTAGATTGACGCCCTGAAGAGGCCTTGAATAGGCTCCCGATATTCCATATAACCCGTGCATGCCCCCGAGACGGACGGGCAGGTATAAGAGGCAGTTGATCGCGATGAGAAAGGTGACGAGGGCAGTCGTAGCCAGTCGACGGATTCTCATTAGACGCCCATCTTCTCCCAAAAAACCTCCAAGCCAAGCCACGCCGATCGCCGTTGTGACCGCCGCAGCCGGAAGGGCTTCGTAATAGTAGCGCGGTCCGAAGAGCCACGATCCGATCCAATAGGCACCATAAACGAGGATTAGGCTGGGGATGGTAGAGGTGAGCAACCAGCCTTCTAACCGACGCCGATGCGCATACATGCCAAAGGGCAGGAACAGCCACGAGAGGAAAGGCCATCCAAACAGATCATGCCTACCAGCACGCAAGCTGAATTTCATGTTTTTATACGCCCAACGCAAGTTGTGACCCGATGCGGATACACCGATCCCCGCTCCGAAGCCCACCCGGTCATAGTCCCACCACAGGGTGTAGGGATTCAGGAACGGATCTCCGGTCAACGCCGCTTGCCAGAGAAGCAGAACCGCGCTCAGAATCGAGGCAATACCAGCCACGGCTAAAAGCCGTCCACGTTGGGTACCCTCACCGCGGAGGAGGAGGTAAGTTCCATGGAGACCAAAGGGGAGGAAGACGCCCAAAGCGGTCAGCGGTCGGGTGAGGGTCAGCAAACCGAGGGTCGACCCCGCTACGGCGACCAACACCCAATTGGGGACGTGAGCAGATTCCGAGTTAGTACCCTTCTCAGTGAAAAGATCGAGCCAAGCTAGCGAGAAGGATGCCGTCAGGACCAAACTTAGATCGTGGGACATCAGTGTCCCCGAAAGCATGAGGAACATCGGCGAGGTTCCTGTTAGCAGCGCTGCCAACAACCCAACACCCCGCCCCATGATCTTGCTGCCCAAGCGATAGACCAGCCATACGGCTAACCCTCCCAGCAACGGGTTCACCATCCAGGGAATGCCAAATCGAGCACCCAGAGAAAGAGTCGCCGGCCACCCAGGTGAGTACTTACCGAACCGCGTGCCTTGGTAATCCACCACAAACGGCACCAGGAAGGAACGGGGAAAGTTCGGTGAGGGGAGAGTGATTTGCCCGTCCGCCATCACCTCCGCCTGCCACAGGTTGGCGAACTCGTCCTCGATGTGCGGAATACGTTCGAATACGCGATCCGACACTACAGCGGAAGTAAGCGCAGCAAAGCAGGCCAATGCCAAAGCAAGGGTGTCTATCGTACGCGGCTTCACAACCCCTCCGGTCTCCGATCGGCTCCAACCACTCTTAAAGCCTCCAGAGCCACCGCATGTAGGTGACCATTGGATGCGAGCACTCCGACATTCCCACATAATTGCCGCCCGTGACTGAAATCCAAATCCTTTCCGATCAAATCGCTCACCCTCCCACCAGCTTCGGTCACAAGGATGGCGCCGACCGCCTGATCCCAGATGCTTTCAACGTAATCCGGTTTCTGAGGTGAAATCAACCTGAAAAGCAAGTCGCCACCACCAGCGCTCAAAATCGCATATTTCACTGCGCTGTCCATCAAGATCGGGGGGTAAGGCGTACCAAGGGAGGCGATCAACAAATCGATCTTGTCTGTGTCGGTGTGCTCGGCAGCGAAGGATCGCAGCACACGAGCCTGCAAGGGATCATTCCGTTCCGAAACGTGTAACTTCCTAAATTCGTCGTCGTCCATGCCAGTCTTCCAAGTTCCAAGATCTCGCACCGCGATCACAATTGCTCCGGTCCCTCCTACATCAGGTTCCATGTCCCGATTAATGTTGGGGCATCCCAACACCCCGAGGACGACCTTTCCATCCTCTACCAACGCTAAAGCCACGGCATACTGGTCGCTGCGCAAGAATCCTTTGGTGCCGTCGATAGGATCCAACACCCAAAATCGGGACGAAGGCTCCCCTGAACCTCGATCGATCCATTCACAGATCATCTCCGATTTCGGATCAGGGAACAACGTGGACACATAGCCCGTCACCGCCCTTAACGTCCCCTCCTGATCGGGCGTTCGTAAGTAGGCGCTGTCCTCCTCGGCCACCAAAGGGTCTTCAGGGAACGCTTCCTGCAACATGTGAGCCACAACAGCCTGAGAGGCGAAATCTGCCACCGTCACCGGTGAGCGATCCGATTTCACTATTGCCTCGGTGACCATCTCCTCCTGGATCTTACGGCAAAGCTGAGAAGCTCTGCGGACAGCTTGAAGAGCGAACTTGGCTTCGTTAGCATATGATTCGAACACATCAACTCCTTCGGTTAGGGGATCAGGGATCAGGCACTTTGGCACCTGAGCGGTTAGGCACCTCGGCACCTGGGTGCACTTAGGAACGTAAATTTGCAACCACGGTGCCCATGTGACTTGGTGCCCTACCGGTCTGTGATCCCCAATCCCTACAATAATACAAGATCACTGGTCCAGTTTACCCTCCGCGGTACAATTGTACGCACTTTGTCGAGGAGAGTTCCCATGCAAAGATTGTTACTCATCGCTTTCTTGCTAGCTCTCACAGCGTGCTCCAAATCGCCCGAGACCCAGGTGCCTCCGAGCCCGACATTCCCGGAAGCTCCTTCTGCCACGCCAACACAAATCGAACCGTCGCCGATACCCGCGACCCCCACATCATCCTTCTTCGTTGAAAAGCTGCCGGATCCGAACACCGCTCGATGGTCACTCGTCGTGAGTGGTCTGGAGAAGCCAGTCGATTTGCAGCACGCCGGTGATGATCGACTGTTCGTAGTCGAGCAACGCGGGGTGATCCGGGTGATTGAAGACGGAGAGCTCCTCACCGAACCCTACCTCGACCTGCGCGACTTCGTTGGTTCCAGCGGCTCAGAACAGGGTCTGCTTGGATTAGCCTTCCATCCGAATTACACTGACAATGGTCAATTCTTCGTCAATTACACCGACACCAGAGGAAACACAGTTGTCGCTCGCTTCTATGTCTCTCCAAACCCCAACTTAGCGGATCTCAACAGCTTGCGGGTGATCCTACGCTTTGAACAACCCTACGGTAACCATAACGGCGGGGGGATCGTCTTTGGGCACGATGGTTATTTTTATATCGGCACCGGGGATGGGGGCTCGGCCGGTGACCCACAAGGAAATGGCCAGAAACTCGACACCTATCTCGGCAAAATCTTGCGCATCGATGTCGATGCGGCCGATCCATACGCTATCCCACCTGATAACCCCTTCGCCAGCGGGGATGAGCTGCCAGAGATCTGGTCTTATGGATTGCGAAACCCGTGGCGATTCGCATTTGATACCCTAACCGGAGATCTTTATATCGCTGATGTAGGGCAAGGCGATTGGGAGGAGGTTAATTTCCAACCCGCCGACGCAGCAGGGGGGATCAATTACGGCTGGAACATCCGTGAAGGTGCGCATCCTTTCGCTGGGGAGATCACCGAGGGTTTGACCGATCCGGTGGCCGAGTATGGTCATGATCTGGGCATCTCCGTGACCGGTGGACTTGTTATACGAGATCCTTCACTTCCTGACTGGCAGGGCGTCTATCTATACGGTGATTATGGCACCGGGTTAATCTGGGGGCTCTTGCAAGATGGGCAGGGGAATTGGCAAAACGAGGTATTGTTCGAAACCAATTACCAGATAAGCTCTTTTGGTATGGACATAGCGGGACGGGCTTATCTCATCGACTATGCAACAGGAACAATTTACTATCTAACAGCAATGCCTTAAAGGTTGAGTTGGGGATCAGGCGATCACCCCAACCCACCTTCCGCCATGAAGATCGAAAAAGTCCCTGTCGCTTTTGCGATCAAACGGTCACCTTTCAGTATTTCTGACTCGGTAAAGGCGAGCCTCCTTCCCCTGCGAATGACTTCTGAATTACAAGTGAGCGTCCCCGAAGCTACGGGTCGGAAATAGACGATCTTGATCTCAACTGTGGAACAAAGTTCATCCTCCTGTAGACAGGAATGAAGAGCACCCCCCATGCCCGTGTCTGCTAAGGAGTAGATGACGCCTCCATGCAAAACCCCATAGGGGTTCAAGAGTTCTTCTCTTATTTCTAAAGAACATTGGCTGTGCCCGTCCACGACGGTGGCGAAATCCAAGCCCAAGAGTTCGCCAAATGGGTTGTGTACTTCATGTGTTTGGGGAGCACTTTGCGACATCGAAACCTACTTTCCTTTGCGGCTTCACCCGACATCCGTTGAGCGCCATCGAATATCCTGGCCATTGCCCCACACGAGGAATCCGGAACCGAGTGGACCGTAACAACCAAACCGTTCATCGGGAGATCATCGCGCCTCACGTTTCAAGTACAATTTCCTCTACGCTCCCTCGGATAGAACTCATGAGACCGCCTTATACTCTCTCAGCTCAGCAAGCTCCTCTTTCGTGAAACCCCACTCGCCCAGGGCTTCATCGGTGTGTTGGCCGGGTTGTGGAGGCGGATGGGGTACCTGAGGAGCGCTTCGGCTGAAGCGAGGAGCTGGGGCTGGTTGGGTGATGCCGGCTACCTTAATAAAAGTGCCCCGATGTTTCAGATGAGGATGTTCAGGTGCCTCAACCATACTCAGCACCGGTGCAAAGCAAACATCGGTGCCTTCCATTACTTCACACCACTCCTCGCGAGTCTTTGACTTGAATATTTTTACGAAGCGATCCTTGATTGCAGGCCAAGCAGCTCGGTTCATCTGATCGGGGAGCTTCTCACTTTCTAAACCGGTGAGCTTGATAAGCAGGTCATAGAACTGTGGCTCAATTGAACCGACAGAGATGTACTTCCCGTCTCGACATTCGTACGTTTCGTAGAAAGGGGCTCCGGTATCGAGTAGATTCGTACCGCGTTCCAGGTTCCAGTAGCCCATGACTCGGAGACCGTGGATCATGGTCATCAGGATCGCCGTGCCGTCCACCATCGCAGCGTCCACCACCTGACCCTTGCCACTAGTGGCACGCTCAACCAGCGCACATACGACGCCAAATGCCAGGAGCATGCCGCCACCACCAAAGTCGCCTAGAAGATTGAGGGGCGGCACCGGAGGTTGATCGAATCGACCGATCGCGTCCAGTACGCCTGACAGGGCGATGTAATTGATGTCGTGGCCCGCGGTATGCGCCAGAGGGCCTTCTTGACCCCAACCGGTCACGCGTCCGTACACAAGACGTGGATTACGCTCGAGGCACACCTCGGGTCCCAGACCTAGGCGTTCCATCACCCCAGGGCGGAAGCCTTCGATAAGGGCATCGGAGCTCTCCGCCAACCTGAGGACCACCTCCACACCCGCGGGGTTCTTCAGATCCACGCTGACGCTCTTGCGGCCGCGGTTGAGGATATCCTTATCCGCCTTTTCGTGATCGACCTCGCCCTTTCGGATGATCCGGTCGATTCGGAGCACTTCGGCGCCCATGTCCGACAGCATCATGGCCGCAAATGGGCCGGGACCTAGGCTCGCAATCTCGAGGACTTTCACACCTTGAAGGGGACCCATCAAACGCCTCCTGTGATTTCCGTCAAACAATTACCATGGGTTTTAATAGCCATTAATCTTGTGGTTGCTAGCTTTAGCCTGATGATCTATAAGCAACCTAAATGGTGTGGTAATCTCTGGTTCTAGAACAAAGTCTTGTAAACGCAGGAACGTGGTCGTCAATCTGAAGCTCACTCTTTGACGGCATCAATCTTGACGACTATTCTGGAATATCTTCTTAATACGCCGCTTCGATACAATTGCTTAGCGGATGATGATGTAGATCACCACACACAGCAGCCCCAGCCCTACAGCCGCCGTTAGGATCAACCCCCCTACGAGCACCCACACTGCGATCGTTGAGCGAAGTTCTTGGAATCTGATTCCCGCCTGGCGGGTTGTATTAACCTTCATCGGCTGGGTGGACACGTTGCGCTGCTTCTGCATGTAAAGAATGGCCAGCAGAACGAGGGCGAACAATGCGGCCGGCGCAAAAGTTAACACCAGCCTGGTGAACTCCTCGTTGGGTAAGCGAGCAAGCACCTGCTCGAAACGCGTTGGTGATAGATAGTACAGCCCAAGCGCGGCAACGGTGAAGGATAGGATGGGCGCCGCGGAAACCAACACCATGGCGACGGCTAAACTCACTGGGTGAGATGAACGGGCGACTCCCCGAGTGAAAGATCGCCCGTCAAACGCGAGGTAGATACCCAGAAGCACAATGACGAAAAAACCGATCGGTGCCCAAGGAACCAAAGGACGCAGGTAACGATCACCTGGCAATGGGGTCAATAGACGGTCAAACCGGAGAGGAGAGATAAAGGACAACGCCCAAAAGCCTGTAGAAGCCAACAACGCCAGCACCGCAGGTGCTAAGGACAGTCTGGCGAACCAACGGACGTAAGTCTGTACGCCACCCTCTTTTATCACGATCGGATCTGCTCCATGATCCGGCTCTGTTCGAGCGACCTTCAATGCGGGACGATCAAAAGCATACAGCAGCGCCAACACCACAACGGCGAACAAGGTGGCCGGGGCGAATACCAACGCCATGCGGACAAAGGCCTCGCCAGGTAAACGAGATATCAGGTCACCAAATCGATTCGGGGAGATATAGAAAAGAGCCAAGGCTGCTACAGAAAGCAGCAAAAGCAGGACACTTGGGATCAAAACCAAGGTTGCCACGACGCGCGTCTTGGGCCAATCATCTGTGCGATCTTCGATCATGTTATGAGAGTCGGATGGCTTCTTCTGGTCCACCATTGGAACACCCTAATGGGTTAGATCCGTATGCTCACGGCGCGAGTGTAATCTCGACGCTGGAGATGTGACCCAATCCATCAAAGACGGGCAACGGGTCAATGACAACGATCCTGCCGGGGCCTTCCACTGCCACTTCATAGGGAATATCGGTACTAAACGGACCTGGGAAGCCCCAGTCGGGGGCTTGCACGATGATCGACTGCAACCCGACGACATTTCCTTCAGCGTCATGGACCTCAATGATGAGAGTCCCCTCAAAACTGGCCAGACCGAAGCCCTCCACATGGGCAACACCGCCGCTGACCGTGGCGCCAAATTGGGGCTGATCGATCACGATCGCCTCCGGTCTAGGATCAAAAGATACAATCTCCTCCGGACCCTCTGAGAGCAGGATCACCCCCACCGAAGCCAGATGAACGATGCCTCCATCGCGCGCGCTTTGATCATAGACCTGGATCAAGGCGTGTCGCTCACCGTCCACAGAGAAGTGGACATCGCCTTCAAAGGGACCACGTTGGCCGATGTCGGCCGCGATGGTCAGGGGATAAATCATGAGTTCAGATCCATCATCGAGCACGATACGCACGATGA
>JABAOF010030692.1_pt1 | contig 16394 bp, 14 predicted proteins | sample 7062171 | NCBI WGS metagenome assembly JABAOF01 (sample SAMN14538628, study PRJNA623070) | marine sediment metagenome | biome: marine biome [ENVO:00000428]; feature: marine pelagic biome [ENVO:01000023]; material: deep marine sediment [ENVO:00002113] | place: India: Gulf of Khambhat ...
TTGTTTTTTCATCAATGTGCACGTGCAATGATCTCCTACCATTTGTAGTTGAACACACACACACACGCGCGGAGTTGTTCCAAAAGGCTGCTTGTAGCTATTTGATGAGGGTGGAGTTTGAGTGGAAGAGGGAAATGATCGCATTTGTAGGTTCTTGCGTTATCTAGCTTTTTCCAGAAGATGAGGTGTTTGTTGAAGTTTATTTTGTTCTTTGTCTTTGTTGCATTGCATTTCTATCCATTTGTAGGTTTTTTCTAGTCCTTCTTCCAGGCTTGTTTTTGGTTGCCAGTGTAGGATTTTTCTGGCGAGGGTTATGTCGGCGTTTCTGCCTCTGACTCCTTGTGGTGCTGTGGTATCGTATGTTTTTATTATGGTTTTTCCCGAGATTTTTATGATGATGTTGGCTAGGTCGTCGATTGTGACGAGTCTTTCTGAGCCTATGTTTATTGGTTTGTTGCAGTCTGATTCCATGAGCATTGTTGTTCCTTTTACGGCGTCGTCTATGTAGCAGTATGATCTTGTTTGTTTTCCGTCTCCCCAGATTGTTATTTCGCCTTGGTTTGTTGCTTCTGCTACTTTTCTGCATAGAGCCGCTGGCGATTTTTCTCTGCCACCTTCATACGTTCCTTCGGGTCCATAGACATTATGATATCTAACCATCCGAATATCCATGCCATGATCTCTTTGGTATGCTTCACACATTTTTTCCGTGAAAAGTTTTTCCCATCCATAAAAGTTGTCTGGATCTGCCGGGTAGGCGTCTCCTTCCTTTAAGCCTTTTATATTTGGGTCTGTTTGGCGATATGTGGGGTATATGCAGGCTGATGAGCTGAACAAATATCTTCTGACTTTGTTTTGTCTGGCTGCTTCTAGCATGTGAGTGTTTATTAGTATGTTGTCGTGCATTACTTCGGCACCTACTGTGGTTATGAAGCCTATGCCTCCCATGTTGGCGGCGAGATTGTAGGCTTCATCTATTCCTTTTGTTACTGCAAAGCAGTTTTCCCAGGCTCTCAGATCCATTTTCAATTCTTCGTTGCAATACTTTTCTCGGATGTAGTCGTCGAATTTGATGTCAACGACTCTAACAAAGTTTCCCTGCAAATATAGATACCTGGCAAGGTGGCTACCGATGAAACCACCTCCGCCAGTTACTAGAATGCGTTTCACCTGCTTGACCTCTTAATTAGGGCTTAATTTTAGGTTTTGTGAGACTTTAGTGGTTTATGGATTTTGCATAAAACGTTTATCCATGATTCCGAACGCTTGTTAAACGTTTGACCTTCTGTTACAACTATGCAAATGTAGTCTTTTCGTATCGAAGGAGCCTAATGCGGTGTGAGTTCTCTTATTAGATCCGTGGTAGCTTGCCTCACTGCTTCCTTGCTGTTTAGTTTTTGTTTCCACCCCAGGGACTTGAGCTTACTAACATCTAATAGCATGTTTTTGACGTCTCCTATCCAACCTCTGCCACCTTCAACCCCGCCTGAAAACTTGAATTTCACGTCTTTCAAGCCCATTTCCTCTATTACTATATTAGCTAATTCGGTTACGTTCGTTTGGTCTTCTGAACCTATGTTGCATATGGTTACTGGTTCTTCGGCTGATTCGTAGGCCTTAATTATTGCATCTATGCAGTCGTCAATGTAAAGGTAAGATTTGGTTTGTGTTCCGTCTCCTAAGATTTCGAGCTCGGACGGATTCGTCTTAAGCTTTCTAATAAAATCGAGTATGACCCCGTGTGTGGCTCTTGGACCCACTATGTTTGCAGGACGGACTATGATTCCTTTCTTTTTGAAGCTATAGCAGTATGAGGATACTAGGGCTTCGCAAGCTAGCTTGGATGCACCATAAACTGATATTGGTTTTAATGGGCCATAATCCTCCGGGGTCGGAATGGTTACCGCATCACCATAGATAGTTGAAGATGAGGCAAAAACTATGCTTTCTACATTGCTTTTTCTTGTCCTTTGTAACAAGATGTATGTTGCCTCGATATTCTGCTTGTAGCATTTCTTCGGGTCTGCAAGTTCTAAACGGACTTCGGGGTTGGCTGCAAAGTGAAATACGGCGTGTACTTTTTTGAGGGCCTCCTTGATATCTGTAGAAGACCGACAGTCACCAACAAGAAGGTTCAGATATTGGTTATCTAATACGCCACTTAAGTTTCGCTTGTGACCTGAACTTAAGTTATCTAGAATGTTTACGCTATAGCCTTTTTTTATCAACGCCTCCGCAAGATGGCTACCTATGAACCCTGCCCCGCCAGTAACCAATATGTCTATATCAAAACCTCCTATGCGCTCTTTTTTAAGCGCATGGAAAGCTGCATGCCTAGTGGTATTGTATAAAATTTGTGATCCATCTTTTCTCACTTCCACCATATTTTCGAGTTCGGTTTATGCAATTGGGGGAACATCATGTGTAGCAAGAACTGAACAGCGTGCGCATGATCGAACGCCTGGAGCCGCAAACATGCTTTTAGGCAACGTGATAGTCAAGAGCAACTCTACCGAGAGGCATAACGATTGCCTGCCAAAAAATCTATATCTTCGATAACTGCCCCACCATTTGTGGCTAATCTCCCCACTCTATCAGCGTCAGGAAAACTATTGTCACTATCTTGATAAGCGAGTAGAATATGCGCGCGCGCATCACTCAATCTTTGTGTAAGAGCCTTTTTTCGTCCTTCAAGAGTAAACCCCTTAAAAAGCCCACGCCATATGTGAGCTGAGTCAGTATTATTCCTAGAGAAACAATGAAGGCTAAATTGAGGCGTTTTGCTACAGCCAAGGCCGATAGGAAGACCCCTATTGTGTAGAGCCCCGCAATGCTAAATATAAGTGGCATCGTTTCATGGATCAATATCGCGATTGGGAATAAGATGCTTGCGCAGATAATACTCAAGGATGGAACGAGGTAACTTATTCTCCGAGAGTTGCCGCCGAACCGCTTAGCGAAATACCCTCGATGAATAGCGGCATTTAATACTTGGCGGGCATGTGGGCGAAATAACGGACGCCTATGGTGAAACACTACAACATCAGGCGTGTAGAGCATTTTCTTGCCAAGTTTAGATAGTTTCATGCACAAGAGAGTATCCTCTCCTGAGCGGAATGGAACCGAAACCCCCCCGATTTCTAATAGCGCCTCTCGTCTGACTAGTAAATTTGTCGCTGGCAAGTCATCACACAATCGCTCTCGCTTAGCAGAGTATCGGAACGAGGCGAATCCGCCTCCCATTATGGATGAATACACGAGACCACTTGCATGCTGCATCATAGAATCATTAGGGGGTGTCAGACCAGGTCCGCCAACTGCGACGACCTCAGGATCTCCAAAATACTTGATGGCGTTTTTGAGCCAATCTGAACGCGGGTAGGTATCATCACCAACTAGGGCGCATATCTCACCAGTGGCCGCAGCAATGCCGATATCGAATTTCTCGCCTTGACTATGCTTATCGGTTATGATAATTTGAGTCTTGGGAGAGTTGAGTTGGAGAGAAAAATTCGAAAGAACTATTATCTCGTAGTTCTCATAATCGAGTTTTCCACACCATTCGAGAAATTCCTGCAGGTAGCCAGTTCTCTTGTGATAGAACGGGACGATAATGGATACACGAGGTTTTGGGGACGAAGTCACGTCATCCATGGCATCCAGTATCGTCTCTGGAGAAAATTGTTGTTAACGCTCTGCCAATCATTTTTCTTCCCTCATGATCTGATATAAATGCGAATAGAACTGTGTTGGTCAAGATTAAACCTATAAGAGGCTCGAGCAAAAGGACTCTATCCCTATACCGCAGGCACTTCTTCAATCCCGACACCGTCAACGGCACAAATAGATTTGCCCAGCACAACCATCGCACTATTCTGGTTAATGTCTTCTTATCATGTGTTGAGAACCAGACAAATCTGCGTTTCGAAAAGGTAGGCAGAAATATGGATTTTATGTTTCTGATCCGTTTTCTAATTAAGGTGAGTATGTTGTTAGCATGAATGTGCCTTACTCCTATTGGAACATACGCGAAGCGAGTTTGGCCAGTCATAGCATATGTCGTGGGCAAGTCGATGTCAAAGATTCTCCTTTTATCAAGGCGTTCATTTTCTAACAGAGAAACAACATCTTTCCGGCGATACAAAACAAGACCGACTGGTGGGGTTCTACCGAGAGTAAACTCGCATAAGATATAACCAGTCCTTGGAGCGACGAAAGTTTCTTCTATTCCGACCGAAAAATGCGCAAGAAGAGGATCCCGCTGGATTTTGTCGTATGAAAGGTATCTTGTGATCGCTGGATCTTTTTTGGTTGCAAGATGATGGGTAAAGGACCCTACAATTGTGCGGTCGTCAATGAGAGGATAAATCATATCTTTAAGCCAGTAAGGCGAAGTTAGCTCGTTGTCATCGTCCAAGTAGAAGAAAATATCACCAGCGGATTTTTGGAACGCGGTTAACTTTGCTAGTTCAGGATTTCGCACTGGAGCTTCAATGAACTTCACTGGAAAGCGTCGCGCTATATGTGGAGTTCGGTCTGTCGAGCCCCCGTCCACAATCGTTACCTCCATTTTCGCGGGATACTTCTGGGTGAAGATGCTGTGCAAACATCTGAATAAATGGCTCTCTGAGTTTAACGTAGGAATTCCAATCGAGACGCTCGGCCAGTTAGACTCAAATTCTGCCGCGGCGGACAAGTTCATAATATTTCAAATCTACTTGACTAGCATTCGTATGGTCTCAGCTAGGGCATGATCGAAGATCTTATCCCATAGGTATTCTTGTCCGAGCCTAATCGCGTTCTCCTTGTAGGTCTGCAAGAGAGCTTGATCGCTTAAAAAGTGAATGACTGCGTTAGCGAGGCTTTCAACTTCGTAATCAATGACAACTCCGGCATGCCTATCTGAAACTTCTTGTACCGTTTCTGGCACGTTTGTCACAATCACGGACAAGCCAGCAATGAGGTACTCTCTTATTTTGAAAGGAGCACCGTAAACAGAAATGCTTGTCACGTCCGGAACGTAAGGGGCCAACCCAATATCACATTGTGTGAGCATCAGCATAACTCTTTTGTGATTCGGGAGATGACCAATAAACTCTACGGCATTCTCTACCTGAAGATCGTTAACCAGCCTCACCAAATCATCGTGGTAGCTACCGGTTCCTATGATGAACAGTTTAACATCTGGGATACGCTCCCTAATTATAGGTAATGCGCGAATTGCGAGTTGCAGACCTTTAGACTTATCAAGAGTTCCCAGAAAAACGAGACGGTTGTGAGTGATTTGCGGATCTGGAGTTACTGGAGCTCTATGAGCTCCCGCGGGCACTATAATTATTGGACGCTGAATACCATAGACTTCCTGGTAACCCTTTTTAATTCTTCTCGAGACTGCCCAGATGAGGTCACAATGACGAGCCACAACCAAGTTCAATGTGTGGTAAAGGAAATTGGTCAGCCTATTAGAAAACCGTCTGGGGGTGAAGTCAATGGCGAATAGTATAACGAATGGAGTAAACCCTATTGCACGGAGGATTATTCCACTTAAAGCGTTTAATGCGTCAGCTCCGATGAAGAGTTGCACAGGACGTCTTGTCCGCAAGGCAAATATGATTGTCAGAAGTAGGTCCTTGATGAACATGACGGTTTCTGGCGCACGAATTGAAGGGGCGATGCCCCTCTTTACCAGCCTTCCCGAGACATATAGCTCAACTGTTGACGGATAGAAACGTCTAAACGCAAAGGGATGCTGGATGAATATGAATCTCGAGGCCCGTTCTCTTAGATATTCAGCAAGAGCGTGAGTGTGGCCATATGCGAAGGTGTGATGGTGAACCTCTAACACTCTTGATCTATTCAAAGTGTTTCCTCTTTTGTATACCCGTAATATGTTTCAACACCTCGACCAGTTTAGCCGGCGACTTCACGGACCTTTGCCCCCTGGTCCAAAGCTCGAGTCCTTGAGCTATGTTTTCTTGCATATGAAGATGAAAGCATAAGCCAAATTTATTGGAATGAAGGGCGCTAGGAACACGTTATAGAGCGCTTTGGTAATGCGGCTAACTTTTTTGGAACCGAGGATCACGTTGTATTTATGAATCCGCACTATTTCAAACCCATTGTCTTCAATGAGTTTCTTCCATCCTTCTCTAGTCGCAAATCTTTCAGAAAACTGTTGTCCACCTTCGTCAGGCATAGTCCCGTAACGCCAGACTAAATAGAAGTGACCGACAAAATAGGCATTCGGAACAAGTATGCAGGAGATTCCGGTGGGCTTCATTACTCTGGCTAACTCCCGAAGTGCTTCGGCTGGGTGTAGAAAATGCTCAAGACTGCCTAGGCAGGTAACACGATCAAAAAATCCCGTCCTAAACGGCAACGCTTCTGCACTAGATACTACTAGGCCGGAATTCCTTGTCATCGCTTTGGCCTTAAATAAGGCTGTAGAAGAAATATCAACACCGTAGGTCTGCAACCCTATCGCGTTGGCAACCTTCATGAAAAGTCCCACTCCGCATGCTATGTCTAGCAGATTCCTGCCCGACTCAGCCTTCATGAGCCCCAAAATACACTTTGCATACTTTTCGTCTTGGCGAGTAACGCGCATTTCTATTTCTTTATGCCAAGCATCATAACATGCTCTCACTTGCTTAGGCCCAGTTGCTTGGGTCTCATTACGATACACCCTCGAACCACTCCACCCATGGATGCAGTAGAGTACCGACTTGGTTTTCATGGATCTCCATTTCGAAATAGCTGAATATATCGCTCTCTTTCAGAATCAAAGTTTAAGGTTTTTTCATATCGCTTCTTTAGTTGAGCCCCAATAGCTTTGAGCCTGTCCTTATCTACGTAACAACCTCGTATCACTTGTGCTATTCTGAACGATTGCACATTCACATCATCAGATGCAATGAAATATATGCCGTCCGTGCTTAGTGCCTCATGGAATCCACTATAGTCCGGAGCCACGACTGGTATACCCAAAGCCATGGCCTCCAACACTTTTCCGGGAAGCGCTATTTTGCTGACTTCGTTTTGTGGCAAGGGAACCACAATCAAATCGGCGGACGACAATATAACGAGGGTTTCGCCATGAGGACGCCCTCCAAAGAACTCGATGCGCTCGTCAATGTCCCACCGCTTAACCTTTTCTAAATATCGGCCACAGTCTTTTCCGACCAAAAAGAGCTCGACATTGAGGTCGGAAAGAAACTTCATTGACAGAATCAGCGACTCAAGTCCGTCATGAGGACCTTCAAGCCTTCCAGCATACACTATCCTGAAAGTGCCTTCGGGTTTGGTTGCGCCGATGGAATTGAGATCAGTGCACGCGCGCGTCCATATCAATGCGATATTGACGAACAGTCTGTTTCTTATTACGACAATCTTTGAGGCAGGTGCAGATCTCATGACTAAATGTTTCATCGCTTCGGATACGACAATTACGTAGTGTGCAAGTGAGCACCCGATTTTCTCGATGACTTTCATCAATTTGACAATTGAGCTGTCGTATACGAGACCTCGCGACTCCACCCACACCTCCGGTGCAGGATCAGGCATATCGTATATAATCCTTGTTTTCATCATGCGGGCAATAAAAGACGGCAAGAGCAAAAAAGCGGGATTGTACATGACGAATACAATTACGTCGAAACGTTTCCTCAAGAGCATGATGGATAGGAGAACCCAATTATGCATGACCGCCAAAAGTTGAATTGGGTCAAGGCGCCAAGTTTTCTTCAAAATAATTGGGTGCAAGTTTTCGTTAAAAAAACTAGCTAACCATACTTCGTAGCCAGCCGACCTGAGCTCACGTACGTGGTTTTCGAACCTTCGAGCATAGCTTGAATCGAGTTCGTATGGGGCAATCACGAGACAGCGTTTCATACGCTAGCCAGCCCTCACCAGTTTAGAGGACGCATTCGCGAATGAAGTGGATCCAGAAACCACAAACCGTCCTTTATGTATATCACAAAATCATGTAGGGCGTTCTCATCATAGCTGGTTATTTGCATTCTAACAGGTCGCCCAAGATAACTGGACGCAATGTTGAGTGGGCTGAAAGCCAAGACAAGATTATCGCGTTCTAACGGAATCATATTTTTCAGATGAATATCAAATGCAGCTAGGGGTCCAAATGATGTTGCTGAGAAATTTCCCGAGTTGTAAATTACACCGCCTAGTCCCGACCTGTAGGAGAAATCCAGAGTTACAGATGAATCCACGTAGTAGGAGGTATCTACCAATATTCGGATAACTGGTTCACTTAAGTTGCCGAGCTTAGGCAAACGCAAAGAAGGGAAGTCCAGACCATTCAGTATACCACCCAGCGTCGTATTTCCATCTCCAAGGAGCACAGCGACTACATGAATGCCTTCTTCTACTGACTTTCGTTGCAGAATCTGCCAACCACTTGTTTCGTGAACTTTAATCCAGTATGATTGACTGTCAAAAGAGAGCACGAGTGGAAAGGGTCCTAGATGGTACTTCAGTATCATGTAAGACTCTGTGAGGCGGGACTTGAGTGGAAGTACAGCATATGTGACGCCATTATCCTCCAGAAATTCCATCGTACTGCGAAGGTTCTGCGACTCTAGCACAGGCCTGAGTCTAGCAAGATGAAGGGCATCTGCGAGGTCTATTGGATACATTGAATTCAGTGAAAGAAATCCGTGGGTGAAATAGCCAATAACATATTGGTCACGAGCCTTTGTTGAAAGATATCTGAGCGCATCTTCTATCTCATAGTGATAACTGAGTGAGGTTTGGTTATGATAGTTTGATATGCCTCCTGCTGATTGAGCTATCGAAGCAAATGGGATAAGAACCATCCCTATCATAAAGCCCACCGCTATTGCCTTGCCACATGATCGTTCGAATACGCTGACAGTTCTGAATTCGAATGAGAAACACCGATTCACAAATCTAAATCTGATCCGTGAATATTTATCCGCCTGAGATAATTTCACGAGCAAATGCGCCATTAGTACCATAAGCGCAATTGCGACTAATACTTGGGGCAGGATAAGACTTCGATAGAAATTCCAGTTGGGAGACGGATCGGGGCCTATAAGGATTTGCCACAGATATTGTTGTAGCGATGCATGCATAGCGATTCCAGCTAACAAATATTGTATGCCCACTAGTGTTGAAGCGGCATACGCATTGAAATCGCCCAGCAATCTTTGGATACCCACCACCGAGATCACCGCAAAGAATGGGATAATGGGGATCAAATGTCTGATTTGTGCCGTAGGAAGATTGGGTATCCAAATCAAGTAAAGATAAAACATGCTGAACGAGAGAATTGCCAGAAACAGATTCTTCCTTGAAATGGCGACCCCCACAACCAACCCTGGAATCATGACCCAGCCGAAAGCGGAATCCAAAAATAACGCGAAAACCTGAAGCTGCCAGTTTGGCCTAAGAAGAACCCTTGTCTCGTAGAAAATTTGGGAAAGACCTTGACCCCATGTGAGATCCTGTGGTGGGTGCCACAACAACCCGCTTGTTGCAGATTCGCCGCCTAATGTATACCAACCGAGAGGCGACCCAGTCAGTAACCAGACCCGAATCAACCACAATATTCCTGGGGCGACCGCCAATAACAAGGTACCAATTTGGAGAACATGCAGTCTTGGTTTTGGAAGACCGAATACTAGACGCCTCGCGAAAGCAACGATTAGTATTAACGCTATCAAAAACAATAATGATACTGCAATTTGTTTTGTGAACAGAGCGAGAGAAATGGAAAGCCCTGCAAGAACCCATTCGCGCCTTCTGCCATTGGAAAGAGCTGATGCGAGCCAGACAATTGCGCTGAATACAAAAAACGTGTAGTATGAATCAACATTAAATGAGTATCTGCCTAGATAGGCCAGAATGAGGGGGGAGGAGAAAAAGACAACCAGACCAGCATCTGACAACTTCTTCTCAGAGGTAACCTGGGATAGCGCATAGTAGACTAGACTACCAGAAGCCAAAACATATAGAATTGGGTAAGCATTTAGGATAGCGTAGTTGACCAAGGTTGAGCCTTCTCCTAGAAAGAAAAAGTATAGACCGTAGAGAAGTGGTCCAAAGAAGGGAGTGACAACAGGTGATTGCGCCGAGAAATCCAACGTATTTACCCAAGGTATAGTATTGAATTTGTTGAAAACAATGCCGTAACTGATGTAGTAGTTCAGGGCGTCCCACTGGATAAATATGGGATTCAGTTGAGTGTACAGTGCCCCCAAAAAAATCATTAATACAATCAATGCAATCGATGATCTTGTTAATCGTTTGACCTTGATTAATCGGAGACAGAGCAGGATTCCAATGACCCCGGCAAATAGAAAACCAAGGAAAAGCTCATGAAGTATGCCTGCAGATAAAACGCCAACCAAAAGAGAAGAGAAGCTAAGAAAGAATGAGCCAAGCAGAAGCGATATAGGAAGAATCAGTGAAACTGGGAGTCTTAGTTTACATCGCGTCACCAATAGTCTAAGGGCAATGATTCCTGGACCCAAAAGCGAGATCAGTGATGCCGAGATGGCCAGAATATCATAACCCAGCATTCATTTTCACTCTTCTTCAATTTTGCGCGCAGTCGCTGTTGGCTGGTTCACGCGCGCGAGGGCTCGCTGGTACCATCGAAACGCTCTTAGCCTATACGTTATTCCTAGTAAGTCCACGAACATCCTCCAAACCTCTCTAAAGCTAAACAGGCTGCGCAGTCGAATGTTAACCGGCAACTCAACAACCTTTAGCTCAAGCAAGCCAGCCAATACAAGTAATTCCACATCAAAGGCATATCGCTTAACAGTCAACCTCGGAAACACATCGACAAACGCGTTTCTTCGCATGGCTTTCAGACCAGTTTGCGTATCACTCAACCTAAGCCCAGTCAAAAGCTTCACTAAAGCATTAAACCCCTGACTGAGAATTCTCCTAATCAACGGACTATCCACGCTCGATTCAGGATGCCACTTAGAGGCAACAACTATGTCCGCATGCTTTAGAGCCTCAACATAATGTACAACTTGACTCGGGTCGATTTCGAAATCACTATCCAGATAAACAACCATGTCGCCAACAGCATGTGAAAACCCAGTTTTTAACGCAAAGCCCTTCCCAACGTTATTGTTGTAACCCACCACTTTTACGTGAGCGTTTTTTCTCGCATACTCGCCAACCTTAACTTTAGTGTTGTCGAAGCTTCCATCATCCACCACAATCAACTCATATCGTAGTCCGATCCGCCTAACATGGTCATCCACTCGTTCAATAACCAAATCTATTTTACTTTCTTCATTGTAGGCTGGCATAATCAAAGAAAGCTCAGGCTTCGCCCTCATTCTTATTCAGACTCCCTTCCATGCCTTAGAAAGGAAACCAGTTCTAAACAAACCCCCCAATCAACACATCCGCACAAAACAACAGAAGCGCTTGAAACACGATAACGAATGAAGCTCCAAGATTCTCTCTGAAATACCTCTTGATTTAGAAAGAAATTGCTTCCTACAAAACATAGAGGCGCCTTATACTTCAGCGAAACATGCTATCAAAATAAAAGCATTCTTAGGCATTCTGACTCATAATGCGCGCGCGGCAGCTTCTGATTGATATAGAAAGATCGAAACGTTGTTCTGCGAATAAAGTATCTCGAAATTCTTCCAGCTGGAATCGGTGTACCATATTAGGTAAATCCAACGAAAACCATCGCTTAGAGCTTTTTCTAAAGCGTGTTGCGGTAGAGAGTTAGCTGTGTAGGCGATAACCTTCACATCGTCATTTGCCCTTTTCAGATAGATCAAAGTCCACCCATAGAACCTCTCCTCAACAAGTATAGATGAATTAGATGCAGCCTTTTCATTGAGCCATCTCAAAATTCCCCTTACATCATCAATCTGATTCCAACCTATAGAAGACTGCACCAAATTATTTGGAACCCAACTATTAGGCAACACTACATATGAAAACGCGCCCGAAGAATAGCCAACCCCAATCACCATAAAAATCAAGAGAATTACCACCAACTTTCTGAAACCACGTTTATCAAAGAGACGGAAACGCTCAAACCCCCTAACAGCATAAACACTAAAGGGAAACACCAGCAGCACCATCCACCTTTGATAGCCTGGAACAGCAAACCAAGGGCTCACAATAACGCTGAATGATCCAAGAAGAAGCAAGCCAATCATGGGGTCGAGTAGCCCATCCCTCCTAAAACCTTTCACCACAAGAGGCAGAAGAGGAAGAAAACAAACCGCAAAAATCGAGAAAGCATCCTGAACGACCCACCAATAGCTTCCTGAAGCATACTGACCACACTGACCGTCTAGGATGTAACTCCACCAAAGCTGGCGCGGAAAATTTATAACGGCAAAAACAACAAGCGCGGGAGCCAAAGCAATCAACGACATCATCCTGTCCTTTCTCTCCAAAAATGCAAAACCCAAGACAGCAACAAACAAAACCAATGCGATATACTCGCGTGAAAGCGCCGTAAAAACCGCCAAGCCAGCTACAAGCGGCCACCTAAACCTATGATCACTCCTCAGCGCAGTTAACGCAGCAAAAACAAAAATCAATCCCAAAACATTTCTAAACCTATCCCAAGACTCCCTCAAAGCAGCCACCTGAAAAACCAATAGCAAAGTAGCCACAAACGCCATTTTCCCATCTAATCTTAATCCTCGCTTCAGAAAGAGCAGGAAAGAAACAGTTAGACCACCATAAAGCAGGGGTCCAACCACCTTCAAAATCAGGTAGGGATGTGCCCTGCTCATAACGTGTGCGAACCACATCAAAGTATAGAATAGCGGTCCAAATCTGAAAAATTCAACGAAAACATCAGCCAACCCCTGTTCACGAAACGCAAACATCGGCGGAGCATAGTGCGTAATTGTTTCATAACCAACTGGATACTGAGGTACCAGCAACTCCGGTATCCCTCTAAGCACTATCCCTAAGAGAAAAACCGACGAATACAAGAATTTAGATGACCTAAGAAAATCAAACGTCGCGCCTAGGCCTTTCCTCACAATCTTTCCAGTCTTGTACATTCTATGATATTGTCTGTCCTCGCTGTGCGCCCAAAAAAGTTGGTTCTGGCGAACATTGTCTCTTAGCTCACCAGCAGTGGCAGAGCGTTTTTCCATTGGTCACGGACTATTTCGATTATGCCTCGAACGCTTCCATGGATGGAGTAGAAGATGTAGCAGAGATACGCGCACTTTTTGCATTCACTGTATTTCTCTCGCAGGTTTTCAAACTCTGGGCTGTCCCAAACGTCTGGCAACTCAAGTATGGAAGCCACAGGTTGCTGAAGGTGGCAACCCGCAACTCTGCCTAGATGATCCACCGTCAAAAAGCTTTGAAGAGCCTTGCACTTCCATGTTCTTTCTCCTTTCAAGAAGAACTGCTTCAGAGTCAACAGCGTCTCTTTGGTTATGAGGATTCCCCCCAGGTCTTTCATCTCCATAAGCGTGTCGCAAGCCTCTGCCATGGCCCTTCTATCGGTGATCTCAAATTCGTCGCATTTCTTTCCTATCCCAAACATCTGATTCTTGCCTGGATTGTCGTACCAGTAGAGGCAGTAGGAGACTGGTACACCGTGTTCAGTGAAGTATCTCGTAACGTCTATTATCTCGTGCAGGTTGAGCTGGGAGATTGTCGGCGAGACTTCCACACAGATACCCTCATTTCGCAGTGTACTGATGGCTTCGAAGGCTCTCTTCCAGGATCCACGAACTCCTTTTACGTAATCGTTCTTCTCTTGATTCAAGCTGTCCAAGGATATGGCAACAAAATCCGCGTTATGCAACGCTTCAATCTTCTCCGCCGCCATGCTTCCGTTATCGTACACGGTTGTAATGAAGTACCGTGAGGCATAGTCAACGATTTCTTTTATGTCCTCGCGAAGCAGCGGATTCCCGCCGGAAAACGTGATCTCTATGACCCCAAGCCTGCGAAGAACATCTAACCCCTTTTTCACTTCATCTGCGGATACTTCTTTCACGTTTTCCTGCGTACGCCACACGTTACAGCCTCTGCAACGATAGTTGCATTGGCGCGTTAGCAGCCATTGTGCATGATAGGGTCGGTCAGGCGTCAGAGAGCGTCTCAACAGCTCAACGAACTTGTGCGAGAATAGATCCATCAATTCTTTGTTATTTTTCCCGTCTTTCTTGTTCGTTGAAATCTGCCTTCATCTGTTAATAGTCCCCTGAGTGCACCAAAAGCCGTCACCGGCGTAATTATGTAGTTCAAAATCCATGCGTATGGAGTCTTTCTTATTTCACTCTTTGCGCCTTCAATAAACGGCGATGCGATGGTCGCAAGAAAAGCTGCGGGGACGCTCAAAGCGAAGAGGTATGTGCCCACCGGAATTAAGGGAAGTGATACAGGGTAGTTTGGGAACAACAAGAAAAATATGGTGGTCAAGGTAAAAGCCTGGACCAATATTGAGTTCAGAAAACTGGTTCCCACAAACATCATGTCAACCTTTTCTCTCAATTTAAGGTGCCTGCACCTCCAAATCTTCCAGAAGTGGTTCCTGAAAATTCGCGTGTGCCCCTGAGCCCACCTCAATTGTTGTTTGAAGAAGGAAGTCAAAGTGTTGGGGCATTCCGCGGGTGAAGCGATGCTAGGATCAAAGGTGACCCTGTAACCATTCTCGTAGAGACGCAAACTCAAATCAAAATCCTCATGGGTATCTTCCTTAAACCTGAACTTTCTAAGCAGATCAGTTCGAATCATGTAAAGGCTTCCACATGCCGGCACAAAAAGCCCCAACCTGTATCGCCCGTTAAGCTCAATCATATTGCTTATCATAAACCAAGACCTTACACCCTTGGTTATCCAGTTCTCTTCTGCGTTAAGATCATGCTTCTGATAACCCTGAACCACCACAACTTTCTCATTCTCAAATCTCTCTAGAAACCGACTAATGACGTCGCTGGGCGGAAGGAAATCCGCATCTAAGACCAAAACATGAGTACTCCTCGAATCCATCTTTTCCAGAGCGACGTTCAAGGCTCCACCCTTCCAACCCTTCCGCGAATCACGATGAATAACCTTCACAGCAGGATGACCACGCCAAGCCTCCAACTTCTCTGTCGTAACACCGTCAGTGGAATCATCAACAACCACAACCTCATACTCAGGCGAATTGAAAGAAGTACAAGCCTTCAACAACCTTTCAACCACATTCGGCTCATTATAAATAGGAAGCAACACCGTAACGAAACAAGAATGCGGATTAGAATGCGGATTAGAATGCGGATTACAGGCATGTCTTCCAGGATTGTCCACCCGTCTAGACTTTAAGGCGACAAGAGCGAACGCGTACCATCGAATCGCGTACAGAAACAGAATCACAGTCTCAACAAAGCCGAGAAGAAAGACTACCTCAATAACATTCAAACGCTAACCCTCCTTTTGGGTGCATCGCGCGCGTAAGGTTGCACATGACTTCTGGTTTATGTTCGAAACGAAGCTGGTGTGTTCAGATAGTTTATAGTCAAGTATTTAACGAAGCTAGAGTCTGCTGCCCACTCGTGGGCTAGCTTGTTGCCCCAGCTCTGGGCTATTCCACTCAACTTCCGGGCAAGAGGTTGTCCAACTTCTCTTGTGAAACGCGAAACTCTGCTCTCCATAGCGTCCAAGAGCTTCTTTACAATTGAAATCACAACTTTGGCCAGGAAAAGGCTGCGGATTCTCTTCACGATTCTCATGGTTAGCTCCATCTCACCTCTCTCAGCCCTCGTCAAGACCCTGAACCATACGCCCCGCCTCAACGCCTTAGCCCTTATCTTAGCCAACTCATTCTTCCAAAGCGGGGAGCCGGTTCGAGTCAACAACCTTTCTATCATCACGTTTTCACCTTCCCAATCCCGCATCTACCTGAATCACTCACAAACATGCCCAAGGAATCCCAAACTCCCTTGGGAACCATCATCTTCCCATTCCCTCTAGAACATTTCTCTATACGAATCGTAAAGTTGCTTATATGTGATTTTTGGTCTTTTCCCGGCAAANNTTGGAATATGCATCATTTTCTCTAAGAAACTGCAGATTCCGAATTCATGCGAATGCAAACCCAGCAACCCACCGCATCAACCGCGCCCGCCGCGCGCGTGTACTCTGCCTCTTGAATGCCCGAACACTATTTCAGCGTAGAACCTTACCACGTCCAAGCTGCCTGTCTCTTCCCACTCCAGCTCAAGTTCTCGAACCCGTATAGGCCTCACCCCATGCTCTGTCAGGACATCGTTTATGTGTTCTTCCCACCATGAGAGGAAGCCCGATTCATCATAGTTATATTGAAGCTCATCAGGCACCTCTGTTGGGTCAATGGTTATTGTGCCCTCCACCGTCCAGACTCCAGCATGTCTGTTAATGCT
>JABAOF010023134.1_pt2 | contig 16387 bp, 21 predicted proteins | sample 7062171 | NCBI WGS metagenome assembly JABAOF01 (sample SAMN14538628, study PRJNA623070) | marine sediment metagenome | biome: marine biome [ENVO:00000428]; feature: marine pelagic biome [ENVO:01000023]; material: deep marine sediment [ENVO:00002113] | place: India: Gulf of Khambhat ...
TTGCATTTTTAAAGATTTTGAAGGTATCTATGCCTGTTATCTGCATGGCTAACTGCATTATTTGGGTTTTGCAAATTTTGTTATAATTAAATCATAATGGCATTTCGAATTTTTAAGAAAAAGATACAGGATATATTACCTGGAAGGGTATCAACTGATAAAGAAGAACTTTTCTGTTACGGATTTGATGCCTCTTCAACAGAAGGTGCTCCATCAGCGGTAGTAAGGCCTTTGAATATCAAGGAAATTTCAGAAGTAGCCGCATTTGCATTTGAAAATAATACACCTATCGTACCAAGAGGAGCCGGCACCGGTATGACAGGAGGGGCGGTGCCTTTAAAAGATTCTATCGTAATTTCGCTTGAGGGAATGAACAGAATCATTGAAATTGATGAAAAGAATATGGTGGCTACTGTTGAGCCCGGGGTTATTAATTCTCATTTACAGGAAAAAGTGGAAGAAAAAGGGCTTTTCTATCCTCCTGATCCTGCGAGCATGAATTTCTGTACGTTGGGCGGCAACGTTGCTGAAAATGCCGGAGGGCCAAGAGCGATAAAATACGGTGTAACAAAAGATTATGTACTTGGTTTGGAAGCAGTCCTTCCCGATGGAAGGGTTCTCATAACAGGTGGAAAAACATATAAGGGTGTCGTTGGATATGATCTCACAAGGCTTTTAGTAGGCTCAGAAGGGACACTGGGAATTATAACAAAAATATTTTTAAAAATCCTTCCAATGCCTGAAGAAACCATAACTCTTTTATGTACTTTCTCAAAATTAGAAAATGCAGCACAAACGGTCAGTAAAGTAACGTCTTCGAGTATTATTCCCAGAACCCTTGAATTCATGGACCACGAGTCAATTCTTGCAGTTGAAAATTACAAACCTTTTGGATTGCCGCTGAACACAGAGGCTTTGTTGTTAATCGAGGTTGATGGGTCACATACGGTAGCATCGGAAGAGACTGAAAAGATAGCTTCAATATGTACTTCTTTCCATGGCAAGATCAGCATTGCTGATAATATTTTTTCAAGGCAGCGTCTCTGGGAGGCCAGGAGGGCCGTATCACCTGCCCTTTATCATATTAAGCCAACAAAAATAAACGAAGACATTGTCGTACCCCGTGGTCGAATTCCTGAAATGCTTCAGGCATTAAGAGAAATTGGTGAAAAATATAATTTAATAATAGCGAATTTTGGTCATGCAGGTGACGGAAATATTCATGTAAATATAATGACCGATAAAAATAATACAGAGGAATATCAAAAGGCAAAAGAAGCACTACATGATATTTTTGAAACGACTCTTACTTTGAATGGCACCATTTCAGGAGAACATGGGGTTGGGCTTACAAAAAAACAATATGTGGGAATGGAGCTTTCAGACATAAGTATTGAACTTATGAAAGCAATAAAAAAGATATTTGATCCAAAATGTATTTTGAATCCTGGAAAGATGTTTCCTGGTGATTGACAATAATCATAAGAAAGTATAAATTAAAAATCAATCCCGACGTTTCGGGATGATTTTTGATCTTTAATTTTTGCTTTTTGTTGAGCTACAATAGTTTACTAATTTCATTCCAAAATTATAAGAATAAATATATAAAAAATAGAGGGACGATATGAAAGTTATTCTAAAAGAAGATGTGGAGAATCTTGGCACAATGGGTGCTGTTGTAGAAGTAAAAAATGGGTACGGGAGAAATTATCTCATTCCGAGAAATCTTGCTGTTGAAGCAAACCCTAAAAATATAAAGCAATTTGAGCATCAAAAGAATATTATTCTTGCAAAGGCCAAAAAGATTAAAATGGCTGCAGATGAATTTGCAAATGATCTTTCTGCAATGACCTTGAGTATAGAAGCCCAGGCTGGTGAAGAAGATAAACTGTTTGGATCTGTAACCTCAAAAGATATAGCAGAAGCTATTGCTCAACAAGGCGTAGAAGTAGATAGACGTAAAATACTTCTTGAAGAACCCATAAAACGTCTTGGTATATATGAAGTGTCCATTAAACTCCATCAAGATGTAACAGCTTTCTTGAATGTAGAGGTTAAAAAAGCCGGTTCATCAGAATCTTAGGAGCATTTCAATGCTTGAACCTGTCCGCAATGAAAGAGAATTAGAAGGCATTTCAAAACAAGCGCTGACCGGCCTTGATCGTTTACCACCGCAGAATATTGAAGCAGAACAGTCTGTTCTTGGAGCCATCTTGCTTGAAAATGAGGCAATTGCAACCGTAATAGAAAATCTGACACCAAATGACTTCTACAAGGAAGCCCACAAAAAGATATTTATTGCAATGCTTGATCTTTACGAAAAGAACGAGCCAATTGACTTAATAACCCTTACAGAACAATTGAATAAAAAAGAACAGCTTGAAGAAGTAGGCGGTGCTTCCTATTTGAGTTCAATTGTAAGCTTGGTGCCGACATCTGCAAATGCGAAATATCATTCAAGGATAGTAAAGGAAAAAGCTGTTATAAGAAACCTTATTACAACAGCTACCGAGATAATCACTCAGAGTTATGATACTGATCAAGACGTTCATGAACTCCTCGACAGGGCTGAAACAAAAATTTTTAGTATTTCAGAAAAGATGGTAAGACAGTCCTATGTCCATGTTAAAGATGTCTTAAAGGATACAATTGAACTAGTTGATAAGCTCTATAACAAAAAGGAACTTATAACAGGTCTTCCCACGGGATTTGCAGATCTTGATGAAACAACAACAGGCTTTCATCCAGGTGATCTTATCGTCATAGGCGCAAGACCGGGTATGGGTAAGACTGCTTTTTGCCTGAATATTATTGCACATGTTGGCATTGAAGAAAAAGTACCGATAGCTATTTTCAGTCTTGAGATGACAAAAGAGCAGATTGTTTTGAGAATGATTTGTTCTGATGCGGAGGTTGATTCAAAGGCTGTACGCTCTGGTTACCATAGCAAGGAAGACTACANNTGCTGCTGGAAGACTTGCCGATGCTCCAATATACGTAGATGATGCATTCAACTCGATACTTGATATCAGGGCAAAAGCTAGGAGGCTAAAGGCAGAACATGGTTTAGGCCTTATAGTTGTTGATTATTTGCAGCTAATGAGCGGAGTAGGCACTTATGCTGCAAGAGAGCAAGCAATTTCTGATATATCCCGGGGATTAAAGGCACTTGCAAAGGATTTATCAGTACCAGTTATTGTCATTAGTCAGCTTAACAGAAGTTGTGAACAGAGGGGTGCTGACAAACACCCTATAATAGCCGATCTGAGAGAATCAGGTGCAATAGAACAGGACGCAGATGTTATATTATTTCTTTACAGAGAAGATTATTATGATAAAAATGCCCAAAAGGGTGTAGCAGATCTAGAAATTGCCAAACAGAGGAACGGCCCAACTAAGAGATTTAATATAACCTTTCTTGATAAGTATACAAAATTTAAAAATTATTCAGATCGTGAAGTTTTTTAAAAGTTTAAAATTGTTCAAAATTGTTTAATGTTGTTCAAGATAGTATAATCACTAACTACTTTTGAACTACTTTTAACTATATTGAACTATCTTAAACTTAAGTTTTAAATCATGATACGAAAACCTGCAGTTGCTGGGCAATTTTATCCATCTTCCTCTTTAAAACTCTCTGAACAAGTCAATGGGTACATTGAAACTGACGCAGTAAAAGAGAGTGCAATTGGCATCGTATCTCCTCATGCAGGACTGATATATTCAGGTAGAGTTGCAGGTGCAGTTTATTCAAGAATTCAATTCCCAAATACATTTATACTTGTTGGCCCAAACCATACTGGCGTTGGCAAGACTGTTTCTATAATGTCATCTGGTAGCTGGCAGATGCCTACCGGAGAATTAAGAATCGATAATAACCTTGCAAATAAAATAAAATTAAAAGCCCGTGTTATTGAAGAGGACAGTCTCGCACATAAAATGGAACACTCTCTTGAAGTTCAACTCCCGTTTATTCTTCACTTTTCTTCTCTTGTTAAAATAGTTCCCATTACAATGATGACTGACTCTTTGGAAAACTGCAGGCTGGTTGGAGAGGCCTTAGCAGAAGTGATAAAAGATACAAAATACCCCATTACCATAGTTGCAAGTTCTGATATGAGTCATTATGTGAGTGATACAACTGCAAGGTCGAAGGATAAAAAGGCAATTGACAGGGTCATGGCGATGGATCCTAAAGGCCTTTATGATACAGTAAGAAAAGAAGGGGTAAGTATGTGTGGGGTTATTCCAGTAACTACTATGTTATATGCGGCTAAAAAATTAGGTGCCAAAGAAACTGCTCTTGTAAAATACATGACCTCTGGTGACGTAAGCGGTGATTATGATTATGTAGTTGGTTATGCAGGAATGGTTATAAAGTAATTTTTTCACTATTATACTTTGTCAAAATGACAAAAAAATTGTTACAATGATACTATTAAGGCTATCCAATTATTCCAATTCTTTAATTCTTTAATATTTATTTTCCGGCATTCCTTTTGCAAGTTTGAATTGATTACCCGAATAATATATTTAATAAACCACTCGTCTATATCTATTTTTAGGAACTTTTAAAGAGACTTGAAAAAAACAATGTAAATAAATATGTTAATAATTTTTATAAGTTTATAATATATTAATAGAAGATTTTATGAGAAAGAAAACAACCATTCTACTATTTGTCTTTATAATAGCTTCTCTTGTCTCTTTNNTCAAGAGAAAGTGGTAAAAAAAGCTAAAGAAACATGTATAACATCCAAGTGTCATGCACAAATGGGAAAAGATAAATTCGTTCATGGCCCTGTGGCTGCAAACGAGTGTACTATATGTCATGGTGAATCTTTACAACACAAAGACAATCCAGATAAATATAAATTTGGAGAAATAAAAGATATTGTCAAAGCTTGTTTTACGTGCCATGACAAATTTAAGCCTGAAAAATTTATTCATAATCCTGTTGAAGAAGGAGAATGTACAGCCTGCCATAACCCTCACGGCTCTCCATATAAGTTCCAGCTCTTAGACAAAGGAGGTGATATTTGTTTTAATTGCCATGATAAAGAGCTTGTTGCAGGCGAATTCGTGCATGGTCCAGCCGCAGTTGGCGGATGCGTGGCATGCCATGATCCTCACACTGCTGATTATGCAAAAAACCTGAAAGCCGAGGGGCCGGATCTTTGTTTTATATGTCATACTGACAAAGCGGAAGCTATTTATAAATCAGAGTTTTTACATAAACCCGTTGCAGAGAAATGTACAAAGTGTCATAACCCTCATTCTGCTGCCAAAAAATTTATACTTGAATCTAATTCACCAACATTATGTTTAAATTGTCATACGGACAAAAAAGAACAGTTAAGTACTATAGCTGTAAAGCATAAGGCTCTTGAAATTGATAAGACATGTCTTAATTGTCATGATGCACATAANNTAATGGAACCTATGGATCTGTGCTTGAGCTGTCATGATAGGGAATATAAGAATCCTAATGGCAAAGTTATTATGGATATGAAAAAATGGCTGGCAGAAAATACAGACTACCATGGACCTATAAGACAAAAAGACTGTTCCGGTTGTCATGATCCCCATGGCTCAGGCAATTTTAGGATATTAAGGAACCCTTATCCCTCCACGTTCTATATGGCTTTCAGCCCAGAAAACTATAACCTGTGTTTTAACTGTCACGAGAAAACAATCGTACTAGATCCTGAGACCACAAAACTGACAAATTTTCGAAACGGAAATGTAAACCTCCATTTTAAACACGTTAATAAGCCAATAAAAGGAAGGACATGCCGTGCATGTCATGAAACACATGCAAGTAATTTCCCGAAGCATATAAGAGAAGCAGTGCCTTTTGGTGCTTGGGATTTACCTGTAAACTATCGGAAGACAGAAACAGGAGGAAGCTGCACTCCNNACGATAGAGTTAAAAAGGAGATTAACGGATGATCTTATTTACACTGTTTCTTATCTTTTTTCTGTTATCTACTCCTGCCAGTAATGCTATTAGTATTTCTACTGGAGATCCTGCACCTTCCTTTAATTTAAAAGCAATTGATGGAAAAACCATATCGTTAAATAAGTATAAAGGACAGGTAGTAGTCGTTATTTACTGGAGAACAGGGCAAGAACGTTCGATTCTCGCTCTTAAGGATGCGTATGATGTACTTAAAAAATATGAGAAGAAGGACGTGCAAGTTATTAGCGTGATAGCGGACAATGACAATCNNAAAAAAGATATTCATAGACAAGGAAATTGACTATTCCATATTTGTTGATACTGACAGACAACTGTTCAGCGATTACGGAATAAAAGTATATCCCACAACGTTGATTATAGATAAGGAAGGCTCTTTTGCCTACGGTATACCAAGCCATCCGCTTACATATAAACACAATCTTGAAGGATATATAAAGAAAATGCTCGGGGAGATAGACGAAACAGAATTGGAGGAAGTTCTATCACCCCATAAAGAGGAAAAAGACAAGTCCACGCTTGAGGCATTAAGATTTTATAACCTGGCTTTTAAATTTACCCAGTTACAGATGCTTGACATAGCGATAGATACCGCAATCAAGTCTGTTGAAGCCAAACCTGAAATGGTAAAATCCCATATACTTCTTGGCTTCCTTTATCTTGAAATAAATGAAGTGAACAAGGCTTTTGAAACCTTTAACAAGGCATTAGAGCTGGACCCTCATTCACATGATGCTAAAACAGGACTTGGCGGGGCGCTCATTTTACAAGGTGATATAGACAAAGCCATTGATATTCTCAATGATGCTGCCATAGCTAATCCTTATCCGCAAATGACATATTACGAACTCGGCAGGGCTTACGAACTTAAAGGTGAAAAAGATCAATCAATTGAAATGTATAAAAAAGCGATTGAAAAAATAATTAAAAAACAAGTTCTCCCCTCATTTATATCTAGATGCGAATAAAATTTAAATTTTACATCATCGTTTTTTTATTCATAACTTGCCTGACTGCTCAAGCTAACCAAGATATTATTACTCTTCAATATCCTCCCGACAAAGTAATTATGGAATTTAACATCCTGAACATCTCGTTAAGTATATTTGAAGGATCTGCTGATCTAATAAAAGTGAATGTCAACGATGAAGAAAGAGCAAGCATTATTCCTGATAAAGAATATGAATGTTTTTCCGTCCCTTTAGAGCTTGGTATAAACAAAATAGATATAACTGCGATAAAAGAAGACAATCAGGTTTATAATGTTACATTTAGTGTTTTTCGCCGATCGGACCTTGTAAGTGAATACAGGAATTCACCGTCAGACTTTAAAAAGGACTATTTTCATATGGGAGAACATTTGCAGTGTAAAAGATGTCATGCGTTAGAACCAAGTATATATGATAAGAAGCCTATTAGTCCTGCTTCCTTTATTGCTGAAGCTTTCGACAATCAGGCAGTGATTGCTGCCACATCTACGTGTTATTCCTGCCATAACAAGATAACTTCTTACCCATATGTTCATGGTCCTGCATCTGTGTGGAGCTGTCTTAGTTGTCATGATCCTGAGACTGTACCAAGATATTCTGTTAAGAAGCCTGATACTGAAGTATGTTATGAATGTCATATTGAACAAAAAAATATATGGATGGTGAAAGAATATATTCATGGCCCGGTGACTATCGGTAAATGCGCAATATGTCACAATCCTCATGCATCAGAAAATCCCTTTAATCTTCTTATACCGTCGTGGGACTTATGTGTAGCCTGTCATTTTGAAAAGGGACCTGGCAAGCATGTGCTGGGAGACTCATTCTCTACAGAAGGTCATCCAACTCGCGGACGTCCGGATCCTGTAAGGATAGGGAAAGAACTTACCTGTGCAAGTTGCCATAATGCGCATGCCTCAAACTCCATAAACTTATGGGTGTTTAATGTCAAAAGTACATTTGAGTTGTGTAAGAAGTGCCATTTTGATAAATAAAAATGTCCCCAGGATTTAAATAGAATTCCAGGATTCAATTGTTTAAGTTTTTAGTTGTTAGTTTTAAGTATATTTACCTGCGTTATAGCTTCTTTGGAGATGAATCTTATTTTCTTTTTTGTCATTGACTAATTTTTCACTTCGTTATTAGAATTTTAATTTTTTGGATTTAAAGGCTTTGATATTGTTATAATTTAAAATTACGACTTCAAATTTCAAGGAGATTAAGAACATGAGTAAAATGGATGCGGTAGTGACAACAAAACTGTCATTGGATACAAAATTTAGATTCAGATGCCACAAAGGTATTCAGTGTTTTACGAAATGCTGTAGTAATATAGATATCCTCCTTACGCCCTATGACATCATAAGATTAAAAAGCAGGTTAGGGATATCGTCAGAGGAGTTCCTGGCACAATATACATATTTAAAGATTGACGAAAAATCTTCTCATCCATATGCAATGCTCAGAATGTTAGATAACAAAGAAAGAAAGTGCCTCTTTGTTACTCCAAAAGGCTGCATAATATACACTGACCGACCAGCTAACTGCAGATATTATCCTATAGGACAGGGTACGCTCAAAAAAGAGGGTAAAAGTGGACCTGTAGAAGATGAATTTTATTTTTTTATAAAAGAGCCTCACTGCCTTGGTTATCATGAAAAAAAACAGTGGACAATAGCTTCATGGAGGAAAGATCAAGGAGTTGACCAGTATGACGGGATAAATAGAGATTGGAAGGCTCTTCAATTGAGGAAAAACCTTCCTGGACAGCCGGAACTTGATGAAAAGAAACAGATACAATTTTATATGGCGAGTTATAATTCGGATCAATTCAGAAAGTTTATATTTGAAAGCAATTTTTTAAATATTTTTGATATTGATGAGGAAACTGTAGAAAAAATCAAAACTGATGAAATAGAACTTATAAAATTTGGTTTCAAATATATTAAATACATAATGATGCTTGAAAAAACACTACATCTCAAGGAAGATGCTGTTAAGTATAAAAAGAAAAAGTGACGAAAATTTAATAAACTACTGAATGCTGCATAATAAATGTCCGCTGTAACGTCATTCCCGCAGTCTGTTGAGCGGGAATCCAGAGTCTTTTCAGTAGGAAGTGGATTCCGGCTTAAGGATTGCCGGAATGACAGAGAAATAAAGAGAGGACATTTATATTACAGATACTACTAAATACATATAAAGGAGGATGTAATATGGATTGGGGAATGGAGAATCGTTTGGCACAACTTATTCAATCTGACGGTCACTGTTTCTTTTTACCGATCGACCATGGATATTTCCAGGGGCCGACCAGGTGTTTGGAGAGACCAGGAGAAACCATCAAACCTCTTTTACCTTATTGCGACGCACTTTTTGTTACAAGAGGAGTATTACGCAATGCGGTGAATCCGGCAAAGAGTAAACCGATCATTCTCAGGGTATCCGGAGGTACCAGTATGGTTGGTGAAAATCTGGCAAATGAAGACCTGACCACCTCGATACAAGAGGCTATCCGTTTAAATGTTGCTGCTGTAGGTATGTCTATTTTTGTTGGGACCAAGTACGAGAAAGAAACCCTTATAAATTTATCAAAGCTTGTTAATGAATGTGAGGAGTATGGCATACCGGTAATGGCGGTCACTGCCGTGGGCAGGGAGCTTGAGAAACGGGATGCACGTTATCTGGCATTATGCAGCAGGATTGCTGCCGAACTGGGTGCAAGGGTAGTAAAAACCTACTGGTGTGAAAATTTTGAAAAAGTTACAAATGGCTGTCCGGTACCGGTGGTTATGGCTGGCGGACCCAAATGTAACACAGAGCTTGAAGTTATGGAGTTTGTCTATGATGGCATTCAAAAAGGTGCAATAGGTATAAATCTGGGAAGGAATGTCTGGCAGAATAAATATCCTGTTGCGATTATAAAGGCATTACGGGCAATTGTACATAAAAAAGCTACTCCTAAAGAGGCTAACGAAATTTTCAAAGCAGAGAAAAATAAATCGAAAAAGAAGTAGATGTGGAGAAAAGTCATTAGTCACTGGTCATTGGTCAATGAATCAAGCATGTAATATCAAAGAAACCATGCGTGTGTTAATGTATTACAATAACAGGGACGTGAGGGCAGAAGAAATGCCAGTTCCGGAAATTGGACCCGGAGAACTTTTGGTAAAGGTTTTTGCAAGTGGTATTTGTGGGAGCGATGTTATGGAATGGTATCGTATTAAAAAGGCTCCCCGTGTACTGGGGCATGAAATAACAGGTGAAATCGTTGAAGTAGGTGATGATGTTGAAAATTACAAAAGAGGTGACAGGGTTTTTGTTTCACATCACGTGCCGTGTAATACATGTCACTACTGTCTTAATGGTTATCATACTTCATGTGAAACATTACATAAAACAAATTATGACCCGGGTGGTTTTGCTGAATATATCCGTGTCCCTCAAATAAATGTGAAAAGTGGTGTATATATCCTCCCTGATGAAATGTCTTATGAAGAAGGCACTTTTATAGAACCGCTAGCTTGTGTAGTTCGAGGACATAGGTTGGCATCTCTTAAACCCGGACAAACCGTTTTGGTAATTGGTAGCGGGATATCAGGTCTCATTCACATTAGCCTCGCTCGAGCTTTGGGAGCGGGCCGGATTATGGCATCAGATATTACAGAGTATCGCTTAAAAGAGGCAAGGCGTTTCGGAGCTGATTATGTAATAAACGCGAAAGAGGATATAAAGGAACGCTTGTTGGAGATTAATGAAGATAGACTCGCTGACCTTGTAATTGTCTGTGCCGGAGCGCTTTCAGCTTCAATTGATGCCTTGAATTGTATAGACCGTGGGGGAAAGATTTTATATTTTGCGGTACCGGAACCCGAAGTCACGGTTCCGGTACCAATGAACGATCTCTGGCGTAACGAGATAACCTTAATGACTTCTTATGGGGCAAGTCCTTTGGATATTGAAACTGCTCTAAAACTGATGAACAGTCACAGAGTTGTTTTAAATGAAATGATCACCCACAGATTGACATTTGATCAAGGAGGATTAGGCTTTCAGCTTGTTGCTGAAGCAAAGGATTCACTAAAGGTAATTTTTGAACCACAGAGAAGATAGAAGCGGTGGTTTTTATGGTAGGCAGTTTTCCTTACTGCATACTCCATACTGCTTACTGCTTACTTTAATTCTATATGGAGGTACGAACGATGTCTCTTCTCGTTGTAGGCTCTGTTGCATTTGATTCCGTAAAGACTCCTTTTGGCGAAGTAGATGAGGTGTTGGGAGGCTCTGCAACATATTTTTCTACCTCGGCAAGTTATTTCACGGATGTCTCGGTTGTTGCCGTAGTAGGTACCGATTTTCCTGATAAGCACTTAAAGTTTCTGAAAAGCCGCAAGATCGATATTGAAGGGATAGAAAAGAAAGAAGGAAAGACATTCAGATGGAAAGGTGAATATGGATATGAGTTAAATGAAGCCCGGACGATGGATACACAGCTCAACGTATTTCAATTGTTTAAACCGAAATTACCTGACAGTTATATTATAGGGATAAAAAGATTGTTTTTCTCGCAAATATAGACCCTGATTTACAAAGAGATGTTCTCAAGCAAGTTAACGAGCCTGTGCTTGTAGCATGTGATACAATGAACTTCTGGATTGAAGGAAAAAAGGAGTCACTTCTTGAAACTCTCAAATTGGTTGACATACTTCTCATCAACGATGGAGAGGCAAGGGAGCTGTCAGGAGAACCTAATCTTGTTAAGGCAGCAGCCATTATACTTTCATATGGCCCCAAAACACTGGTAATAAAACGAGGGGAATATGGTGCTCTCATGTTTAAGGATAAAAAAATATTTACAGCACCGGCATATCCACTGGAATCGGTTTTTGATCCTACAGGAGCTGGCGATTGTTTTGCAGGCGGATTCATGGGATATCTTGCCAACACCATGAATTTTGAAGAATCGAATATCCGCAAGGCCATAATATTTGGAAGCGTGATGGCATCTTATAATGTCGAGGCATTCAGCCTTGAAAAAATAAAAAGCCTGGATTATTCAGAAATTAAAAAACGTTTTGAGGATTTCAAGAAATTGACTCATTTTGAAGACTTGACATGAATTATATTTTAAGAAAATTATTTTAAATAACTTCATATTGCCAAGCTCTAAACCTTTAAGTATAATGTGATTATGAATGATTCTTTAAAATTTTCTGTCCAGAAGATTAAAAAACTTCCAACGATACCTATTGTTGCTCAGGAAATATTAAAACTTTTTAATGATGATTTAATTTCAGTAAGAAAACTTGAAAAGATCATAGAGAACGACCCTCCCATATCTGCAAAAATCTTAAGTGTCGCAAACTCAGCATATTTTAGAACAAGAGTCCCTACCAAAACACTCAACAATGCAATCATGAGAATTGGCTTTAATAATGTTAAAAATATAGCCCTTGGAGTATCTTTGATGACTGTTATAGGTGGAGGGAAGCAAAAAAAGGCAATTGATTATCAGAGGATTTTCAATCATTCCGTGTCTGTTGGATTCGTTGCCGGACATCTTTCCAGATATCTTAAGATGGATATTTCTGAAGAGATTTTGATGCACGGTATGTTACATGACATAGGTTATTTAGTACTGAACAGGTATTTTTTTGAAAATTATCTTAAAGTATTAAGCACGTTTTTAAAGGGAAGTCCTCTACTTGATGCTGAAAAAATGGTTTTAGATTTTACACACGCTGATATAGGCAACTGGCTTGCTGAAAAATGGAACTTGCCACGCAGTATTTTAGATACAATTCTGTACCATCACATGCCGTCTCTAGCAAAGAAGAATCTCAAACATATAGCTCTTACACATATAGCAGATTATGTGGCAACCAAAAATATCCTGGGCCCGATGGAAAGGGATCCTGAATACCCCTTTGATCATTCCACCCTTGATATACTTGGAATATCAGAAAGCTACCTCAAAGATATGGAAGCAGAAATAGTCGGTAGTGCATTTTCTGATGAGTACCTCATGTAACAATTTTTTTCAAAATACGTTTAACCTGTCTTTCTGTTTTTTGAATATCATAGTTATTATCTATTAAAAAATCAGCTAATTTTTTCTTACTGCTCATTGGCATTTGAGCACGAATTCTTTTATTTGCCCCATCCCTTGAAAAACCTTTTTTTAAAAGTCTGTTTATGGCGGTATCCCGATTACAGTAAACGACAACTACCTTATCAAAAAATTTTTCATAACCTGCTTCAAATAAAAGAGGTACTTCAAAGATGATTACTGCTGATGCCTTCTTGCTTAATATCTTTGATTTGGTTAGTTTCATTGCNNCAGGGTGAATTATTTTTTCAATAACTTTTCTTTTTTGTGGCTCATTAAAGATTATATCTGCCAGGTGTTTCTTATTTACAGAGATATTTTTTGAGCCTTTTATCAGAATGTTTTCCCCAATAGTATTGGCGATTTTTTTAACTGTTTTTGGCATTCTTAGAACATTGTGGACATATGTATCACTATTGAAAGTATATGCACCTAATTTAGCAAACAAAAGTAGAACAGTGGTTTTACCCATTCCCATATTACCTGTTAGACCAACAGTTGGCATAATGGCATTATACCAGAAATGTTTTATTAACCCAAACGATGCAGAGAGGCGATTCGATCTCAAAAACACTCATTATCGTTATTCGTGTCCGGAAACCATGATCCGGGTTCCGGACAACGGACAACAGATTACCAATGAAGGGGCAATTCTTGACTTACATCCATGAGGTTGATAATATAATTTACCCCGGTTAGAAAGAAAGCTATACTTTTGTGACGAGATTTACACAGTTTCTCTCCATTTTAATATTATGTGGACAGAAACAAGTTAAAATCAAATACGATTGCTAAAAAGAGGGAATAATGAAGATAGCTATAGGCTGTGATCATGCAGGTGTTTTTCTTAAGAATGAAATTTTATCGGTACTTGATGAGCTTGACGTAGAGTGGGAAGATTTTGGCACAAAAGACGAAATATCTGTTGATTATCCTGATTTTGGTGAGAAGGTCTCTGAAGTAGTATCAAATGGTGAGGTGGATAGAGGCATACTGATTTGTGGTACTGGAATAGGCATGTCGATTGTAGCGAATAAATTCCCGAGTGTAAGAGCAGCATTGTGTAGTGAGGATTATTCTGCAAAGATGAGCAGGCTACACAATGATGCAAATTTGTTAGTGCTGCCAGGAAGAATTATCGATAAAGACAAAGTAAGGAACATAGTAAAAATATGGTTTACAACTGATTTTGAAGGCGGGCGACATCAAATAAGGCTTGATAAAATCAAAGCAATTGAAGAAAGAATGAAGTCCCAATGAGCATGCCAGAGTTAAAAAAAGGTGATCCTGAAATTTACAATGCTATTGTAGAAGAAACTAAGCGTGAACAGGACAAGATCGTTCTCATTGCGTCTGAGAATTTTGCGAGCAAGGCAGTACTTGAAGCTCAAGGATCCGTTTTGACCAACAAATATGCTGAAGGCTATCCCAACAAACGATACTACGAAGGCCAGCAGGTAACCGACCTCATCGAAAAAATGGCTCAGCAGCGGGCAAAAAAGTTATTCAAAGCCGACCACGCAAACGTCCAGCCTTATTCCGGCTCAGTAGCAAATTGGGCCGCATATCTGGCGCTGGTAAAACCCGGCGATACAATTATGGGCCTGTCTCTTCCTCACGGCGGGCACCTCACGCACGGCTGGNNGCTGAACATGTAAATGTCCAGCCGCATTCCGGAACTCAAGCAAATATGGCTGTATATTTTTTAATCCTGAAACCAGGGGATAAGATACTTGGTTTGAGCCTCAGCCATGGTGGACATCTTTCTCATGGAGTGTCAGTTAATTTTTCAGGTATTTTTTATAAAACTTTTTTTTACGGAGTAGATAAGGAAACAGGTCTGATTGATTATGATAAAGTACGAAACCTGGCAAAAAAACATAAACCAAAATTGCTTCTGGCAGGAGCAAGTGCTTATTCGAGAATAATTGACTTTAAAACCTTATCTGACATTGCAAAAGAGGTTAAAGCATGTTTCCTTGCTGATATAGCTCATATTGCAGGACTTATTGTAACAGGGAATCATCCCTCACCAGTGCCATATGCAGATTTTGTCACAACCACAACCCACAAAACTCTTAAGGGTCCAAGGGGGGGGATGATAATGTGTAAAGCTAAGTACGCAAAGGCTATAGATAAAATGGTTTTTCCGGGAATACAAGGGGGGCCTCTCATGCATGTTATTGCTGCAAAGGCAGTGGCATTTAAAGAGGCNNAGGCAATATCAGCTCCAGATTATTAGAAATGCAAAAGAACTGTCCGATGCCCTTATCAAGAAAGGTGTAAAAGTCATATCACGAGGTACTGATACACACCTCATGCTTATAGACCTTACCGATAGGAAAATAACTGGTAAAGATGCTGAAACAGCTCTTGATTTAGCTGGTATTACAGTAAATAAAAATTCGATACCGTATGACAAGTTACCAGCCACGATTACAAGTGGTATAAGAATAGGTACCCCAATAGTTACAAACCGGAAAATGAAAGAGCCAGAAATGGTTATCATTGCTGACCTTATTTTGAAGGTATTAAAAGATACCAGGAACAGGGACAACATCAGATATGTGAGAAATAAGGTTAAAGCGTTGTGCAAGAAATTCCCTATTTATAATGATATAGAAATTTAAAAATGATCTCCATTATACACGCAGACCCAGTTTAAGTAAGCAGTAGGCAGTATGCAGTAAGCAGTAAGCATTTTTTCCTTACTGCATACTCCATACTAATGAAAAATCTGTGTTCTAATTAATTTGAACATGCGTTGTCCTTTTTGCAATCATATAGAAGATAAAGTCATTGACTCAAGACAAAGCAAAGACGGTGATGTCATACGTCGTAGGCGTGAATGTTTAAAGTGTGAAGGGCGTTTTACTAGCTACGAAAGAATAGAGGATGTTATACCACATGTAATTAAGAAAGACGACAGGAGAGAGTCCTTTGACAGGCAGAAAATTCTGCAAGGACTCGAAAAGGCATGTGAAAAGAGACCAATCAGCTTTGAAAAAAGAGAAGAATTAGTTAAGAAAATAGAAAAAATTCTTCAAGAGTCGGGTGAAAAAGAAATTCCGAGTTCATTTATTGGAGAGCAAGTAATGGATGGCCTCAGGGAAATTGATGAAGTAGCATATGTAAGATTTGCCTCAGTATATAGACAATTTAAAGACATAAAAGAGTTTATACAGGAAATTAAGGACATTGCATATAATAAAAAAAAGAATTAAAGTCTTAACTGACCACCTTCCCGCGGTCCTCAACTTTAAATATTAATTTATGAATAAATGAACTTGAATACCCCGTTTTGTAAAC
>JABAOF010006224.1_pt2 | contig 16384 bp, 17 predicted proteins | sample 7062171 | NCBI WGS metagenome assembly JABAOF01 (sample SAMN14538628, study PRJNA623070) | marine sediment metagenome | biome: marine biome [ENVO:00000428]; feature: marine pelagic biome [ENVO:01000023]; material: deep marine sediment [ENVO:00002113] | place: India: Gulf of Khambhat ...
ACCTAGTGAAACGGTTTATGCGCGAAATATCCGGGGAGGATTCTTGATAGAAGAAATCGAGGAGTTCGACAGGTACATAGCGATCGAAGGTTATAGAGAGGTCAAGATCGATGATCCTGAGGAGTTCCTCAAGAGTGTTCGAAGAAAGACCAAACCTGTTGAAGTCCAGTTCTTCAATGCCAGACTTGTAGCGAGTAAAGATCATCTCTACTTCGCCGCTCTAAACGCGTTGACGGCCTTCAGAAGCGGGTTGAACCGATCACGAACCCTAGCTGTCGAAACGCTTCTCTACGCTTCCGCTCAACGCCAAATCAAGCATGCTGTCAAGATGATCGGGATAAACCCCACCTCCACCGAGGTCGCTGCTCTCATCGTCGCTGAGACAAGGCAACAAGCAGACACCGCTGTGAAGGCAGTCTCGGAGCTAATATCAGGACAGCATGATGAGCGCGTGTTGGAGTTGACTGACGAGAAGTTCGCAGATATTCAGAAGTTTTTCAGAATTTCCGATACGGAACTCGAATCCAAGTTGGCAACAAAACGTCTCAGAAAGGAAGCGCTAGTCGACCTGGTCATCGAACAGGCAGCTTTGTTGGCCACTGAGCACTGAGCTTGACGGGTCAAAAAGCGAGGAATTCGGTCGGCTATATGCTAAAGGTGCAGAAAGCTCTTGATATTCTTTCAATCGCAGGGGAAGCAAACTCTAGACTTCTAATCTTTCCTTATCTATTGACAAAATGTCGGCAGGTTCTATGATAGATATTCCGGTCAGCTCGCCAATGACTTCGACAAGAATAATTCTGTTTGGATTCTCCAGGCTGACTTTTTTGTCTATGTTCGCAGCGGCAGCTTGGATGATTTCGCTAGAAGAAATTCCGCTGAATCGCTTCTCCACGGTCACGCGAAAGGTTTCATCTGCTCTTATTTTCGGCGCGAGCTCCGCGGCAACTTTTTGAATCTCCTCCAGATTGGTTTGCACCACTCTCTCAACGGGAATTATTCTCAGGGAATACCTGAACTCCTTAGGTTGCTCCCGAAGCATGCCTCGAAACTCCGCAATGACGTCGAAGGGATCTAATGCGGTTCGAGCTGTTACCAGCCCCTTTACAGCTGTTTTCTCAATTTCTGCTGTTGTGTCCCCGATTTCGCCGAGCAGATACCAGATCTCCGAACAGACATCCTCTTCATTGCCCCGCGCGGTTGTGACTATCAGATTGAAATCTCTCAGCATGCGCTCATCCACTAGACAATCCCGTGGTCATTCTTAAAAGCCTACATCGATGCAGGCGATCATTCGCCCGCCCCTTCAAAACCATCATGCCGAATCGCGAACGTGGGAATTGTTAATAAAGGAGAGACGGAGAGCACTGCATTAGACAGGGTGCACCGAATGATTGAGCTCCTCCCCCACCTACTAATTCTCGCCGTCTCGTTGATTGTCTTAGCATCAGCCAGCCATTTCACAATAACATCGGTGGAGAAGCTAATTGAGTCTACAGGCTTGAGCGAGATCTCTGCCGGATTCATGATTCTTGCGGTTTTGACCTCGGCACCGGAGATGATTGTAGCTCTCTTTTCAGTTCTGCAAGGAGCCTCAGGCATCAGCATAGGAGACATACTGGGGTCAAATATGTTCAACATAGGAGCAGTTCTTGGCATACTTGGAATGCTTGGCTTCCTCAAAGTGTGCTGTACAGACCTACTTGTGGAATTGACGGATATACTCTTCTTAACATCCCTAATCCCGCTACTCCTTGTCATATTCACCTATACGCCCTTGAAGACCTTCACTGCCTTTAGCCCCATAATAGGCCTCATTCTTCTCGCAACCTTCGCAATCAACACTGGCCTAATCGTCAGGAGGAGAACTCCAACAGTCGCCTCAGATAGGCCTGCTGTGGCAGGGCAGGAAAATCTGAAGAAAGTCGTCGCAAGCCTCCTCCTAAGCTTCGCTGGTGTGTTGCTCGCCGCGCGTTTCGTGGTTTCATCAGGCGTCACTATCGCGGGGATTCTGGGTGCTCCGCCGATCTTGATAGGCGCAAAAGTGGTTGCGATAGGGACTTCGCTGCCAGAACTCACTACAGGTCTTGTGGCTGTCAGACGCGGACGTGTCCAACTGGCGATTGGGGATCTCATTGGATCTAACCTCACGAATCTAACGCTTGTTCTGGGACTGGTCCTGCTCGCTTCCCCATTCGCAGTGGACATGACGATATTCGTAGAAATCCTCCCCTTTCTGCTGATCACAACCATTATCTTCTGGCGTTTTCTCACAAGAGGAGGCGTATCACAGGTAGGCGGCATAGTTCTCATAATGATGTATATCCTGTTCCAAGCCGTGATTTGAACAAGAACCTATGCTGAATGCTCAACGGTTCACGAAGTCATTCTTGCGAGAGAACCTCGGTGATCTCTCTGAGACCTATCGGCCCCTTGCGTAGAATCCCAAGTCTTGGAGCTGTCAGGTCAATCACTGTAGATGAGATTCCTAGAGCTGCTGATCCACCATTCAATATCAAATCCACTTCGCTCCCGATCTGTTTCGAGGCTTCTTGAGCTGTGAGGGGCGGCTTCTGACCAGTTTTGTTAGCACTAGTACCGGTGAGGATACCATCTGATAAGCGGATAAGTTGGAGTGCTACGCCATGTCTTGGTACTCGGACTCCAACAGAATTCAGTCCGCAGGTGACGGCGTCAGGGAGAGTTGGCGTTTTGGGAACCACAATCGTCAACGGACCAGGCCAGAACCTATCTGCAATTCTTCTAGCTTTCTCCGAGAGAAAAGCTATTCTCTCAACCGCTTCGAGGTCAGATGCCAATATGGGTAGTGGCTTCTTTCGTTCGCTCTTCACATCAAAAACCCGCATTATTGCGTCTGGGTTGAACGGGTCACAGCCAAGCCCGTAGACCGTGTCAGTTGGATAAACGACAATCCCGCCTTCCTTCACTTTTCGAGATGCGGCCAAGATGTTGGCATGTGTTGCGGTCAATATGCGCGTGCGCATAGTCTTAGAGCGGTTTCATCCTCCTAATGAAGGCTTTGTCGCTGTCAAGGGCTCAACTTGCCGATCCATTCACCAAACGCAGCAGAAATGCTTCATCCTTCCTGACACGCTACCCACTGGTCGAACATCACCTTGTTGTGTCTATCACACAAAACATAAAAACGAAAAAGCTCAAATCCAAACGACAACAAACTACTAGCGGGAGAAAAAAATGCCTATCTACATTCTGCTCTCTACCCTCACTGACGAAGGATGGAAGACCGTAAAATCGAAGCCCGAAAGAATCAAGGAAGTGAACAAGGAAATCGAAGCCTTCGGAGCCAAAGTGATCTACCAATACGCTACTCTAGGCCCCTTCGACTTCGTCAACGTCGTTGAAGCCCCCGACAACAAGACAATCGCCCGAGTCTCCGTGGAACTTGGCTCACGAGGGACCGTCAAGATCAAAAGTCTTCCAGCAATCGCGATCGAAGAATTCATAGCTACAATGAAGAAAAGATAAACGCGCTTCTTCCCCTTTTTTCTCTGTTATTCCTACACTAATGGAATCACAGAAGCCGAGATGTGACTCTTGTTGCTTCCCAAGCTTTTGTCCAGAGAGTTTTACCAAAGATCGCCCGATATCGTTGCAAAGAAGCTCCTAGGTAAAAGACTTGGCAGAAGATTGGGAGAAACTCTCTTAGAAGGAGCAATTGTAGAGACAGAGGCCTATTTCGGTTTGAATGACCCAGCCTCTCGTGCCTATCAAGGTCAGAAAAACTACAACAAAGCGATGTGGAGACAGCCAGGAGTCGCATTCATCTACAACGTCCACAACAACTGGATGTTCAACGTGGTTGCACACAAATCTAATCGGATAGGGGCGGTCCTCATAAGAGCCCTAGAACCTACGAAGGGCGTAGCTGTGATGGAGCGAAACAGACCAAGCAAAAATAGGTTCAACCTAACGAACGGCCCTGGAAAATTTACAAGATCTCTCGGAATTGACAAGAAGTTAAACGGTACTTCCGTTGTTTCACGGAAAAGTGAAGTCTTCATCACTGACACGAACGCGATATTCGAAATTGGCAGTTCTCACAGAATCGGAGTGAGAAAAGATCTAGACAAGAAATTGAGGTTCTTCATCAAAGGAAACAGGTTTGTATCACGATAGTAGTTCAGAAAAGCGAGCATAGGAATCAACGCGAGAAACATAGAGCCCAATGTTGAATGCTGACTGGGGCGACCATGTACATGCGCGTGCGCATCACTGTGGTTCTTGGTCCAAGAGACTCGACGCGTTATCACCTCAGCCCGAAAAGGTTTAAATATGACGCATGTCATAGACCATCTGGAAGGCTCTAGCAACATTGTCAGCCCGAGACTGTTGAGGCGAATCTTCCCTCTAAAATCCATTCAAGCCTTTTCCCATTCTGTTTCTAAGGAGCCTCAACAGCGGGAAACAATCTTACATCCAACAGAATGTGCGAGGCGCCCATTTCCAACTAGTGGTACGAAATCCCTCAAAGCTATACTTCTCCGCTTCTTCTCTTGGTGACATATAGAATCTCTCGGTGGATAACATATCCCACCTTCCGAAAGAGTCCAACAGACTGTTTGTTTGGAGTCTCAATAAGAGCCGCAAAGATTGCTGCTCCTTGCTTCTCCAAGGCTTCCTCAACATGGCTGATCAGTTGTTCGGCGATCCCGAGTCGTCTGTAAGCGGGATCCACGGCCAGACGATTGATCCAGCCCTTTGATCTGCCATCGTAGCTCCCAACAACAACGCCCACAAGTCTTTCTTCGTGAAAAGCCCCTAGGAAAAAACCCGGAGAAGCCGCCATCTGCTGTGCGACCATCTGCTTGCGCTCTCTTCCCAGCGGCTTGAAAGGTAAATCGGCGCGCTTCCAAAGCTCAACCATCGAATCATAGTCTTCGATCGCAAGTGTTCGGATATCTACTCGATTAATGACGTTACCATCCATGAATAGCAACCAACGTAGAGTCCAAGCCTACCATGTTAGATCTCACTCGGACTATTGAAATCTATCGCCGACAATGTTTCAAGAAACGATCTCAAGATTCTCTTTCGGAGGGTCAGCGCAGGTTAGTCGAACCGTCACAGCAAACGCTCCAACCGTCGCCTTACATCATCCCAGACCGGACAATGTGAACCTACGTATTTAATCGTTTTGACCTAGCGACGCAGGATTTAAATCCCCAAGCTAAGCATTGTAACCACTCCCGTTCAGATTTGCTGGTGATTTCATGGAAAGGCCGCTGATTGTCGTGCACGGTGGTGCCGGAGCTTGGAGGAAGGAAAGAAGAAGCCCTGGTCTAGCAGGGGTGAAAGAGGCGGCAACGATCGGCTACGACATTCTTAAGAGGGATGGAACGGCCCTCGACGCTGTTGAAAGATCAGTCATGTGCATGGAAGATAACAGCGTCTTCAATGCAGGACTTGGTTCTGCTTTGGCAATCGATAAGCGTGTAGAGATGGAGGCTTCCATCATGGACGGATCCACCCTAAACGCAGGAGCCACAAGCCTCCTAGGGGATGTTAAGAATCCTGTCCACCTGGCAAGAATGATCATGGAAAACACCGACCACGTCTTTGTCGCGGGGAAAGGAGCTGAAAAGCTGGCTGATCTCTTCGAGTTGAAGAGAGCTGATCCGGTGACAGCGCTTAGGGCAGAGTATTGGCGGGAATTCAGGAAGAAAGTAGTCAAAGGTAAATGGAGTTACCTTCCAAGGCTGCAAAGACTCGTGGCCTTGCACCCAGAGCTCTTGGAGCCTGGGACAGTAGGTGCCGTAGCCCTCGACAAAGACGGAAATGTAGCTGCTGCGACGTCCACCGGAGGGTTCTCGCTCAAACTCCCTGGAAGAGTCGGGGATTCCCCTCTCATTGGATGTGGAACTTATGCAGACAACGAGACTGGGGCCTGCTCAACGACGGGCTTGGGAGAAGTAGCGATCAAGCTCGTTTTGGCAAAGGCTGCTTGCGATTTCGTTGGCAAAGGCGACTCGGTGGAGGAGGCCGCTGAGAGCGCAATTCGGCTTGTTAATAATAGAATGAATGGTGCCTTCATGGGTTTGATTTTGGTCGACAGATCGGGTAGAGTTGGTGCCGCGCATAATTCTCCAAACATGTGCTGGGCCTACAAGGCCAAGGAGCTGAGTCAACCCAAGGCTGCGATGAAAGCAACAATCATAGAAGGAAACACCTAGACCTTCTTCTCGACCCCTTTTCAGAACTAGATCTTCGTCAACTGACACATGAAAAAACTTAAGAAACAGTCGATGGAGTTGACTACGGTCACTGGGAGCTGCACGCACATCAAAGGAGGTGAAAATTAGTGGAGGAAGAAGAAGAGGAGTGGGAAGAGGAAGAAGATGGGAAGAAGAGGAATGGTAACACCACGTATACGCCTTCATTTTTGATTCCGCAGCGCTAATTTTTGTTGCTGAATTTCGTCGACGATAAACCCCAAGTTTATTATTCTTCCTTTCAATCTTCTTGTGAAACTCACCGAATAAACGGAGATTAGACATGGTCAGAGTCGCCGTCCTAGACGAAGATCGCTGCAAACCCAAGCGTTGCGGCAGAATGTGTTATCGTTTCTGCCCACCTGTGAGAAGCAACATAGAAGCCATACGGTTTGAGGACAATAGACCGCTGATCGTGGAGTCCCTCTGTGTAGGATGTGGAATCTGCGTCAAGAAATGTCCCTTTGGAGCGCTATCCATCGTCAATCTTCCTGACGAGCTTGAGGAAGAATGCAGCCACAGGTTCGGTCCCAACGCCTTCAAGCTCTTCCGTCTGCCAATACCTTCTCCTGGAGTCGTTCTGGGGCTTCTGGGTCAAAATGGAATCGGAAAAACCACTGCGCTGAACGTTCTCTCTGGAGAAATCAAGTTGAACCTGGGCGACTATGAGGAGCCTCCCAGTTGGCAAGAAATCATCCAACATTTTCGAGGGTCAACCCTTCAGGACTATTTCCAGAACTTGAGCGAGTGGGAGTTGAAGATTGTGCATAAGCCGCAATACGTGGACAGAATTCCCCGTGTGGTCTCAGGCAAGGTCAGAGATCTTCTGGAAAAGGTTGATGAGCGTGGCAAGCTGAAGTCACTGAGTGAGAAGCTTCAGCTTCAAGCCATTTGGGATCGGGGCTTGGATGTTTTGAGCGGGGGGGAGCTCCAAACCGTCGCAATTGCTGCAACGATTTGCCGAGAGGCTGATGTTTATCTTCTTGACGAGCCATCTAGCTATCTAGATGTGAAGCAACGCCTTCAGGCAGCTAGAGCCATACGGACGCTCAGAGAAGACGAGAAAACCGTGATTGTCGCCGAGCATGATTTAGCAATTCTCGATTATCTCTCGGACAGAATCTGCATTTTCTATGGCACGCCAGGAGTATACGGCATCGTTTCTCACGTCCATGGAGTGAGGGTTGGCATAAACATCTACTTGCAGGGCTTCCTCCCAGACGAAAACATCCGCTTCCGAGATGAGCCAATATTCTTCCACGTGAAGCCACCTACGGTGGGTTTTGGAGCTGGTGAGACCCTTGTGAGGTGGGATAGTATGAAGAAGTCCTTCGAAGACTTCGTGTTCTCGGCGGTGCCTGGAGAGGCGAGACAGGGAGAGGTAGTTGGAATTTTAGGACCTAACGGGATCGGGAAGACTACCTTTGTGAAACTTCTCGTTGGGGTTGAGAAGCCTGACGCCGGAGCCCCTTCGACACAAGAGATGCTAACTGTAAGTTATAAACCCCAGTACATTTCCGCCGAATATGAAGGCACAGTTGAAGAATTGTTGAAAGACGTGGCTGGGGAAGAGTTTGCCTCCAGTTGGTACAAAAGTCAGATTCTCCACCCCCTCAACGTACCGCCACTTCTCGACCGTGACGTAGGTGAACTCAGCGGTGGCGAACTCCAGAAAGTCGCCATAGTTACTTGTCTCTCTCGAAAAGCCGAATTGTATCTCCTAGACGAGCCTAGCGCCTACTTGGATGTTGAGGAGCGATTGTCCATGGCGCGTACCACCCGGCGACTTGTAGAGAATCGTAACGTGACCGCCTTTGTGGTCGAACACGACGTAGTTGCTCAAGACTTCTTGGCGGATAGGCTCATGATTTTTAGCGGTGAGCCTGGAGTTTTTGGAATTGCCAATCCGCCTACTAGTCTCAGAAGAGGAATGAACAGGTTCTTGAAGGACATGGAGATTACCTTCAGACGGGACCCTGCAACGCAACGGCCTCGGGTGAACAAGGAAGACTCCAAACTCGATAGACGTCAGAAGAAGATAGGAGAATACTACTACGTTCCGTCACAAGAAAAAGAAGGCTAGTACACAGATCTCGCACACGAAACACTAAAAGCCCGTGACCAACACACCAAACTTCACTCACAGAAGGAGAAGATCCTTGACAGAAGTTCAACTCCCCATCATCCTAATCAACTTCAAAACCTATCCCGAAGCGACTGGAAAAAAGGCGATCAGACTCGCCAAGATCATGGAAAAAGCAAGCCGCGAAACAGAAACGTGCATATGTGCAGCTCCGCAATTTTCAGATATAGCGCCCATAGCAGATCGTGTATCTCTCCCAGTGTTCGCACAACACATTGATCCGATACAGCCTGGCAGCTTCACCGGTCACATCCTCGCCGAGTCGATAAAAGAAGCTGGAGCAGTCGGAACACTTGTAAACCACTCAGAAAGACGACTACGACTTGCTGACATCGACGCGATCATCGAGAGAGCCAAGGCAGCTGAACTGATCTCCGTAGTCTGCAGCAACAACGCAACTGTAAGCACGGCCGCAGCTGCCCTGAGACCGGACATGATCGCCATAGAGCCGCCCGAACTCATCGGAACTGGAATCCCCGTCTCGAAAGCGAAACCAGAGGTCATCACAGACACGGTCAAGCTCGTCAATCGAGTGAACACCGACGTGATTATCCTCTGTGGAGCGGGAATAACAAAAGGCGAAGATGTAGCTGCTGCTCTCAAATTGGGTACCGCAGGAGTTCTGGTTGCGAGTGGTGTTGTGAAAGCAAAGGACCCATACAAAGTGCTAGTGGACTTTGCCGAAGCCCTGGCTAAAGCTAAGGTGAAGAGTGATTGAAGGTTGAGTTCGAGTGCGCCACTTGCGTTTTCCACAGGGGCTACGAGGAAATCCTAGAAGCAACCAATGACCCCGCCATCCAGTTCAAAGCAATCTCTGGCTTGCTGCAACTCTTGGCCAAGGAGTTCAAGCCAACAGCAGTCCCAGCATATCTTGGTACAGACAGGGATCGATTGATTAGAAAGATTACCGGCAACGCAGACCCATATTCTGAGAAGAAGCGAATGAGTAATCAAAAGGCCCTAGAGACTCTTCCCTTTGCCGAAGACATAGTCGCCCATGAATCCACCCTGAAGGCCAGATTCAGAAAGGCTTGCCTATCATCGATAGTCGGAAACATAATGGAATTCGGCATCCCCACCCATAGGTTCAGATTTGAGGATATCCGCAAACTGATTCGACAAGCCGAGCAGGAGTTAGCCATAGACGAGATATCGAAAATCTACCAAGCCGCCAAAAGATCAAGTGAAACTCTTTACTTGACCGACAACGCGGGAGAGATCGCCTTCGACAGACTCTTGGTTCAACAACTGAAAGACTTGGACAACCACGTTGTGGTAGCTGTTAAAGATGGCCCCGTGCTGAATGACGCCACCTTAGAAGACGCCAAAAGCGTGGGACTTCATGAAATCGCAGACGACGTAATCACAACTGGCACAGACGCCGTTGGATTAGTGCCAGAAGAGAGCTCGGACAAATTCCTCAACACTTACAACTCAGCCGACTTCATCATTGCCAAAGGCATGGGACACGCAGAGACCCTTTCAGAACTTCGGCTGAAGGCCCCCCACGCCCTATTGCTGCGTACAAAATGCAGACCAGTAGCTAACTTCCTAGCAGTGCAGAAGGAAAAAAACGTCGCCACAATGATGCCTTGAGCGATGGATGACAACCATGGGGATGCAGCTGCCGAGGATAGGAGTAGGGAAGAAATCCCTTTCAGATTTTGACAAAGCCATCGGAAAAGAGTGGCTCGTCACGAATGGGCTAGGCGGATACGCCTCGTCAACTGTTTTGGGCATCAACACCCGGAAGTACCACGGCCTTATGGTGGCTGCTTTCAACCCTCCCGTAGATCGACGGGTGCTCTTGTCCAAACTGGACGAAGAGATACGCGTAGAGAATCAAACATACGAGCTTGGATCAAATGAATTCCGAAACAACATGACGCCTCAAGGCTACCGCCTTCTTACCCACTTTGCGCTTGACCCGCTACCAACCTACAAATACGTTGCAGAAGGAATCCAGCTTCAGAAAACGGTCTTCACGCCTCACGGAAAGAACGTGACCGTGGTCGTCTATGAAGTCACCAACCCTCGTGACAGCGACATGGTCATCCGCATCACGCCACTTGTCAACTCCAGACACTTCCACACACTGACAGACAAAAGTGAGGTAGACTGGACCTTCACTCAAGAGCCATTCGACCAAGGGGTAACCTTGCAGCCATCGATCCTGACATCGACTCTGATAGTCGCTTCAAGCAGTGGCCGATACAAGGCGCAAAGGGGGAATTGGATTGAGCGAATATACTATCGCGCAGAAGACTCTCGTGGAGAAAGTTGCTTGGATGACGCCTTTCAACCTGGGTGGTTTAACATCCCTATCGATTCTAACGGGAAGAAGAGATTCTACTTGATCGCCGCAGGAGGCGAACGCGAAGAAGAAACCCAAAAAGCTTTTTCAACCTTCTCAAAAGAGCTCGCGGATTTCGACACTGTGTATATCAAAGAAGTCAACCGCCTGGAAGAGTTGTTGAAGACATTCCAGAACCAGCATACTGGCATGGAAATGCAAGACTGGTTGAAATGGCTCGTCACAGCAACAGACTCTTTTGTCGTAAACAGAAGATCAACTGGAGGGAAATCCGTGATCGCTGGTTACCCTTGGTTCGAAGACTGGGGAAGAGACTCGCTGATATCTCTCCCGGGACTGACGCTCGTCACTGGAAGATTCAGCGAAGCACGAGAGATATTATCGACCTTCAACCAGTATTGCCGGAAAGGCACTATTCCCAATAAGTTTCCCGACCAAGCCGGAGATGAGCCGATCTATAACACGGTAGATGCGAGTCTCTGGTTCTTCAATGCGGTTCTCCAATATCTCAAGTACACTGGCAACTTCAGCTTCGTCCGAGAAGAAATATGGGGTACGTTGGAATCCATAGTGAAATATCATATCCAAGGAACCCCGCAAGGTATTCGCGTTGATGGTGACGGTTTGGTCCAGCACGGTCCACAGCTGACTTGGATGGACGCAAAAACAAACGATCAAACAGTTACGCCTAGACAGGGAAAAGCGGTGGAAATCCAAGCATTATGGTACAATGCCTTGAAAACGATGGAGCTGCTTTCAGCGGTCTTCAATCAAGAAAAAGAGGCGGCTGAATACCGCACCATGGCTGAAAAAGCTACTGAAAGCTTCATTGGAAAGTTTTGGAGCATGGAGAATGGGTTTCTCTATGATGTTGTTCAGGACGGTGTTGGGGATCCGTCGCTGAGACCGAATCAGATTATAGCAGTCTCTCTGGACTTCTCCATGCTTGATCCAAGGAAACAAAACGCAGTCGTCGAGACTGCTTGGAAAGAGCTCTGGGGCGGTTATGGGTTACGAACCCTGCCGAAAGATGATGCACGGTACGCCGGAACCTACATCGGAGATCGATATCATCGTGATAACGCCTATCACAACGGAACGGTATGGGCTTGGCTTCTAGGACCTTTCGTTACCGCTTTTCTCAAGGTCAAGAACCATGACGAACAGTGGCGAAAACACGCCTTTGAAAAGTTCCTACGACCCCTCTTCTGCAAAGAGACGTTCCAAGCAGGCCTTGGCACTATCAGCGAGATATTTGACGGCGACCCACCTCACAAATCCAGAGGATGTTTTGCTCAAGCTTGGAGTGTTGCAGAACCTGTCAGAGCCTTCGTGGAGGATGTTATGTTGAATAAGCCTCCATATGAACGAGAGGTCTTGAGTTCCCAGTCTGTGATTACTGAGTAGTGATAAGAAAAAGATAAAAGCGGAAAACATGATGCATGTTTGCTGGCTCAAGTTTGCGCACGCAATCAGAGGTCTTGCAGTATGACAGATATCTGCCTAATGTTTGAGGTCCATCAGCCTTATAGGTTGAACCGCAATTTTCACTCAGACCTCTTAGCTCGTGGGGCAGTTTGCAAAGAAGATCTTTTTGATCTGTATTTTGACAACAGGCTGAATCGTTACATCTTTGAGAGAGCAGCTGAGAAATGCTATCTTCCGTCGAATAACGTCATTCTGGAGCAAATTGACAGATTCAGACGAGCCCGCAAGCAGTTCAAGGTGGCCTATGGCATATCGGGTGTTTTCATTGAACAGTGCGAGCGTTGGAAACCCGACCTCATCGAATCGTTCCAGCAGCTCGCCGAGACTGGCTGCGTGGACTTTCTTGACCAACCCTATTACCATTCGCTGGCCGGCCTCTACGGAATTGACCGATCAGAGTTCGTTGAACAAATCAAGATGCATCGTAGAGCTATGAAGGATCTGTTCAATTACGAACCCGACGTCGTCGAAAACACTGAATGCTTGTACAATAACGGAATCGCCAACGCTGCAGAGGGGCTAGGCTACAAGGCCACAGTCACAGAAGGCGTCTCGCGCATTCTGAGGTGGCGCAGTCCAAATCATGTCTATCAAGCCAAGGATTCGTCTCTTCGGGTCTTACTGCGCAACTACCGTCTTTCTGATGACATAGGGTTTCGTTTCTCCTCCACGTGGTGGAAGGAATGGCCGCTGACAGCGGAAAAGTATGCTAGCTGGCTAGCTGCAACTGCTGGAGACGTAATTGTGCTCTTCGTTGATTATGAAACCTTCGGAGAGCATCACTGGCCAGAGAGCGGAATCCACGGGTTCTTGAGATGGCTGCCCGGTGAAGTCTTGAAATGGGACCACCTGGAATGGTCTACGCCTTCAGAGGTCGTTCGCCGCCATGATCCAGTTGGGGTAATCGATGTGCATGATTACGATACGGTCTCGTGGGCTGACCTGGAAAGAGACCCCAGTGCGTGGATCGACAATCCTATGCAACTGATATGTTACGAATCACTGAAAGGATTAGACCAGCCGGTCAAAGCGATTCGAGATCCAGAGCTAACAAGGTTGTGGCGATACCTCCAGATGAGTGACCACCTATATTACATGAGCATTAAGGGAGGCGGTCCCGGCGACGTCCACGGCTATTTCAATCCCCACAGCAGCCCCGTTGAAGCATTTGCACTCTACTCCAAGATCATCTCTGATCTTGAAGCACGAATCTTACAGGAACTGGAAAAGCCTGAACACCTAGCGGAGCGAATCTTGAGAAAGCTTCCCGCGGGCAAAGGCTTCACATTCTCCTACGAATTTGCGCGACCCACCGGACTGACTGTTCACAGCCTGAAAGAATTCTACTCGGCGCTAGAGACTGTGGACGCGCAGTCGATCAGATTCCACACAAAACGAGGAGACTTCGAACAATGGATCCGTCACGTCGTTACCGACGACAAACTGGCGGACAAAATGGTGGAAATACCGCCAACACAAAAAACTGGCGAAAAACTTCGCAAGAAAATCCTTCGTACAATTAGCCAGAGAATAAAGGAATTGGAGAAACTAGCGTCCAAAGGCTGATTTCGGCCCCCTTCAACGAGGCTTCTCGGGCAGCCTGAATGGGGAATTGCTGGAAGCAGCTCTGCCCTTCGAAGTTTTCTCATAAAACGCAAATCATGCCAAGCGCCAAAGATCAGAAATCTTAAGTCTAGATCGGAAAGGGTTTAATACCAAGTCGGAGTGTAGAAAAATCGCCCCCGCTAATCGAAGAACGGAGGCTTGAGCGATAGTGACATTGTGTGACTCTTAGTCAATCACTCGGTGCACACAAATGAAAATCTGTATGCTAACTTGGGAATTCCCACCTCGAATAGTAGGTGGGATTGCTCGTCACTGCAATGGACTAGCTAAAGCTCTAGCCGATCTAGGTCATGAGATACATGTTTTCACCTTGGATTTCCCTGGTGCTCCAGACTATGAAGAGGTCGATGGTGTCAGGGTTTACCGAACGGTGACTGAATTGGGGCATCCGAACTTTCTCACTTGGACTCTTTTGTTCAATCATTTCCTGGAGAAGCGGATGGCTGATGTTGGACGTAAGGTGGAGTTTGACGTTTTTCATGTCCATGACTGGTTGACGACGTCAGCGGGCATTTCGTTCAAACATCACACGGAAAAGCCTCTGGTAATCACTGTTCACAGTACGGAAGTTGGCCGGGCCCAAGGATTGAACAATCCAGATTCGCTTGCCATCGATGGAATTGAATGGTGGGCGACCTATGAAGCGAACAGAGTGATAGTAACCAGTAGTTCGATGAAAGGGGAAATCGGGAATCATTTCGGCTTGCCTGGGGAGAAGATAGAGGTCATAGCAAACGGGATCAACCTGGACAAGTTTCAACAATCCTCGGTCGATAAGTGGGCGATCAGGGAACGCTATGGCGTTAGTTCCGATGAAAGGCTCGTACTGTGTGTGGGCCGTCTGGTTCCTCAGAAAGGGATAGAGTATCTCGTCCGCGCAGTGCCCCGAATCGCTGATCACTTTCCACGATCGAGATGTGTAATAGTGGGCGAGGGATGGCTGAGAGATCACTTGGAGTACGTTGCGGGATCTACTGGGCACCGATGGAGAATAAACTTCACTGGCTTCATCTCAGACGCAGATCTAGTCGCCCTCATGAAGAGCGCTGATGTCTTGGTTGTTCCGTCTATCTATGAGCCCTTTGGAATCGTTGCCCTAGAAGGGATGGCTGCGGGTGTCCCGGTAGTAGCGAGTCAAGTGGGTGGCTTGGCTGAAGTAGTAGAACATGATAAAACAGGCATCTTTGTCTATGCAAGAACCCCGCAGTCAATCGCGTGGGGAGTCAATCGAGTGTTGTCTGATTCAGGCCATGCGGAGTGGCTGATCAGAAATGCTAAAGAGACGATCCAAAAAGCTTATAGTTGGGAAGCTATCGCTAGAAAAACCGTCGCCGTTTACGAAGATTTGGTAGGATAGAGAATGCACGCGGACACGGGCCCACCAGCATCTCCTCAGTTGTCAGACGAGCTTCGCCTTCTCCGGATGTTACACAATGTCGGGGCAACGGCACAGGAGAAGTCCTTATCCGTGGAAGAGATCTGCAGATGGACGGACATGGACTCCTCAACCGTGGAGCTCCATCTGACGAAGTTGGTTGAGATGAAGTACGTACAGCCTATGAAAGCTGATGAGATGGACAAGTATCATGTCACACTCGACGGAATGAGAAAAGTACTAAGCATGTACTCCTAGCGGGTATCTGTGTACTTGGCGAAGATTTTGGGTCTGCGGTAGAGTTTGGTGCCGTTGCGTTCGGTGACGTATTCGAACCCTGTATAGACCATTATCCATTCTCAAAGAGGAAGAGAGGGCTCTCAAATCATCTGATCTCTGGATAAAAGAGAGAGTCACAAAACAAGCTGTAACTGCAAAGAATAGATTGACGGACGAGACAATAGAAATACCTCTAAATTGTCTTGCCCCTAGTCTGAGAAGGCATTCAGGTGTCGACCACTTAGACATTACAGGGCATTCTGATTTCCTGGTCACCCAAGTATTCCCAGATATGAACCTATTTCTTGCTGACAAGAAAACAAGAGAGAGATTTGAGAGTAATGTAGTAACATGGAGGGAATACGTCAAACGGAGAATGGGCAACGTTCTACTTACTAGGAAATTTGATCTTTCAGCCCCAGGTACATCTCTTTTCAGTTTTCATTCATCCGTTTCATTAGTACCAGGAGAGTTTTGGGTAATCAGACCTTTATCGTCTGACTTTGCCAAGATTCTTTCCATGTGGTTTAATAGTACTCCAAACCTGGCTCAGATGTTTCTCAGCAGAACAGAAACTAGGGGGACTTGGATGAAAATCGATGTTAGAACCCTAAAGGAGAGCTACATCATTGACCCCCGAACACTAAGCAGCAATGAGGACGCTGAATTATCGAAAACCTTCAGAGAAATAGCCAACATTTCATTTCCAAGTATAACCAAACAGCTTGAAACGAAGTTTCCAGCCAGAAAGACTCTTGATACCGCAGTGTTGAGGACAATCGGCTTCAGCGAAAAAGAGACAGAAGAGATTCTGGATTCTCTTTATCCTGCTTTGGCTAAAGAAATAGAACAGCTCAAAACCATGATGCAAGGATGATGAATAGCAGAAACAGTGCATGCATGCAGCC
>JABAOF010002858.1_pt3 | contig 16379 bp, 13 predicted proteins | sample 7062171 | NCBI WGS metagenome assembly JABAOF01 (sample SAMN14538628, study PRJNA623070) | marine sediment metagenome | biome: marine biome [ENVO:00000428]; feature: marine pelagic biome [ENVO:01000023]; material: deep marine sediment [ENVO:00002113] | place: India: Gulf of Khambhat ...
GCGATTCGTGTTGCAGCGCTTTCGAAATATCCAACAATATTTGTCTTCACGCACGACAGTATCGGTGTCGGCGAGGATGGCCCGACTCATCAGCCGGTTGAACATACGGCAGCCTTGCGGGCGATACCGAATTTGTTAGTGTTCAGACCGGCTGATGCCAACGAAACGGCACAGGCGTGGAAGTATGCGTTAGAGCATCGAGATGGGCCGGTGGCTCTGCTTTTGACCCGACAGGGATTGACCGTCTTGGACCGGGACAAATATAATTCCGCTGCGAATCTAAGTAAGGGTGCTTACGTATTGGCCAGCGCGGATAAGCCGGACGTTCTGCTTCTGGCGAGCGGCTCGGAGGTTGGTGTTGCGCTGGAAGCCGCTGAGAAATTAGCGATCGAAGGAGTTACCGCCCAGGTAGTCAGTATGCCGTGCTGGGAGCTGTTCGAAAAGCAAAGTAAGGGGTATAAAGATTCGGTTATTCCGCCGGGTGTCAAGGCGAGAGTTGGCATTGAGGCCGGCGTCGAATTAGGATGGAATAAGTGGCTGGGTGATAATGGTATTTTCATTGGGATGTCGTCTTTCGGTGCGTCTGCACCGGCCAAAGTCTGCTTTGAGAAGTTCGGCATTACAGTTGATAACGTCGTGACGGCAGCGAAGGAGTCTATCGAGAAAAAGTGAGCTAAAGTGCCTAAAGTATAAAGTGCCCAAAGTTAAAAGGAATGAATAATGAATATTCAATAAGGAATATCGAATATCGAACTAATCTATTTTCCTTGTTCGGTATAGGATATTTTTTTATAACTTTAGTTCACTTTAGGCACTTTTTAATTTCCTACGCCTATGGAACTTGGGCGGGATAAAACGGTAGGCCAGATAATCTCCCGACTGAAATCGGCTGGTGCCGGTGGGGGGGTGGTTAAAGTCGAGGGGACGTGGGGATCATTTGCGCGCCTTCTGACAGCTTACATTTCAGAAAAACTTAGTAGGCCAATTCTGTATATTTGTCCGCATATTGACGATGCCGACAAGGCCGCTGATGATTTACATACCTTCGGAGGCGAAAGAATTGAAACATTCAGTGCCTGGGAAGGTGAAGAGGATTTGGCGGATGCCACCGATGAGATTAGGGCTGAGAGATTAAAAACTGTGTCTCGAGTTTCTTGTCTCGCACCTTCTTCAGGGAAAGGTGCATTTATTGTTGCGGCGCCGGTGCAGGCGCTTTGTCAGCCGATACCGAAGCCGGAAGTGATAGAGGCTGGTTGTCTTCGGCTGGAAGTTGAAAGAGAAGCCTCGCCGGAAGTGGTTGTTGAATGGTTGATTGAAAATGGATTCGAGCGGGTGGAAAGGATTGACTTGCCGGGCCAGTTTGCACGTCGCGGGGGCATTGTTGATATTTATGCTCCGCTGGTATTCAAGACCCAAGACTCCAGACCAAAGATACAGGACTCCGGACAAAAGACCCAAAACCAGGCTCCGGCGTCGGAGGCTGAAGCTGTCAGGGTTGAGTTTTTCGGTGATACTATCGAGAGTATCCGCGGAATTAATCTGGATACCCAGCGCTCGAGCCTGCAGATAGGAAGTATCAGAATAGTTTCGGCGGTGTGCGGGACCGCGGACGAGCATAGGGAGCTTTTTGTAAATGTACTCCCCGAAAATACGATAATAGTTTTTGAAGAGCCTGGTGAGATTGAAGAAGTTGCGCAGGTATTTTTAGGCAGGGCAGAGAACACGAGTCGGCTTTATAACTGGGGTGATATTTATAAGGCGGCAGATAATTTTACGCAACTGAGAATATGCCGATTTGCTACTGGTGGACAGGACAATTTCCTCAAGGTGAATATTAAAAGTGTGCAGCAGTTTCAGCACAAAGCGACTTCGGTGTGGGCGGGGCATAAGGCGGCGCTGGAAGAGTTAGTGCAGGAGGCAAAACAGGGAAAAGAAGTGCTGCTTTACTGCGAGAGCTCAGCTGAGCTTAAGCGGGTGGGCGAGATTATAACAGATATTAATAAAGAAATTCCGCCAAGATTCAAACTGCTGTCAGGATTTATCCATCAGGGCTTTGTCATAAGTTCGTTAAAACGAATAGTAATAAGCCATCACGAGCTGTTTGGGCAATACGCACTTAGAAGAAGGCGCAGGCCTGCACGCCCAACGTCACCGGTGGATACGCTCAGCGATTTGCAGGAAGGCGATTATGTTGTTCACGCTTCCTACGGCATCGGTAAGTTCTCAGGGGTGAAAACGATACGTGAAAAAGACGGCACAAATGAGTATCTTACAATTCAATATTCGGACGGCGTTAAAATCCAGGTTTCGGTCCGTAATATAGCACTGGTGCAGAAGTATATAGGGACAAGTCCGAAACGGCCGAAGCTGAGCAAGGTCGGCTCAAAGAGATGGCAAAAGCAAAAAGAAAAGGTTGCGCGTTCCGTTCGGGACCTGGCCGTCGAATTGCTCGATGTTCAGGCGAAACGTCAGGCGACAGGCGGGATTGCATTCGGGGAAGATTCGAACTGGCAGGCGGAATTTGAAGAGTCGTTTGCTTATCAGGAGACGCCGGACCAGACCACAGCCGCAGGGCAAATCAAAGCGGATATGCAGCAAGCCGTGGCGATGGACAGACTGCTGTGCGGTGACGTGGGCTACGGCAAGACAGAGCTTGCGATGCGTGCGGCGTTTAAGGTGGTCGAGAACGGAAAGCAGGTTGCCATCTTAACGCCGACAACGGTATTGTGTGTGCAGCACGGCAGAACTTTTACTGAGCGGTTTGCAGATTTTCCGGTTTGTATCGAAGTCTTAAATCGATTTAAGACGCCAAAGCAGGCAAAGGACATAATCGCACGGACAAAGGCGGGAAGAGTTGATGTGCTGATAGGGACACATCGGCTCTTAAGCGGCGACGTTGGGTTCAAGGATTTGGGGCTTTTGATAATCGACGAGGAGCAGCGGTTCGGGGTCGAACACAAAGAAAGACTCAAAAAGCTGCGTGTCAACGTTGATGTTCTTACGATGACGGCCACGCCGATTCCGCGGACACTGCATATGTCACTGCTGGGGCTGCGTGATATAAGCTCGCTGGCGACGCCGCCATTGGACAGGCGAAGTATAGTTACGACCGTTACCGCCTATAACAAAGAGCTTATCAGAAAGGCAATCTACCGGGAATTGAATCGTCAGGGACAGGTATTTTTCCTGCATAACAGGGTCAAGACGATTGAGAAAAAGGCGTGGGAGATTCAGAAACTTATCGGCGACGCAAAGGTTACCATTGCACACGGGCAGATGGCCAAGAGCGAGCTTGAGACGGCGATGATAGAGTTTGTGATAGGCGAGACGGATGTGCTCGTGTGCACGACGATTATCGAGTCGGGGCTGGATATTCCCAATGCGAATACGATTTTTATAAACGATGCGGACAGGTTCGGCCTGGCGGAGCTGCATCAGCTTCGCGGCAGGGTGGGCAGGTATAAACATCGGGCGTATGCTTATATGCTGCTGCCGAGGTCACGGCCGATTACGCCGTTGGCGGCCAGGCGATTGAAAGCTATCGAAGAATACTCGCATTTAGGAGCCGGCTTTAGAATTGCTTTGCGGGACCTGGAAATTCGCGGGGCGGGCAATATATTAGGGGCTGAGCAGTCCGGCCATATCCAAATAGTTGGATATCAGATGTACTGCGAGCTGTTAGCAGATGCCGTCAAAAAATTAAAGGATGAGCCGGTCGAGCCGATACCAACGGCGGTTGTCGATTTGGGATTTGCAACGTATATACCGAAAAATTATATACCTATTAACAGGCACCGGATGGATGCCTATCGTAAGATTGCTGTGGCAAGGGGCGACGATGACCTGGAGCAAATAAGGGGCGAATTAACGGATGTATATGGGCCGATGCCCGAGGAGGTCGGACTGCTGCTGGATTTGGCCGAGCTGCGAATCAAGGCGAGCAAGCAGGATATAAAAAGTATAGTTGCTTCAGGGCAGGATTTGATATTTTCATTTGCGAAACATGCCAAGACGCCGAGTGAATCTTTCTTTTCAAAGATATCAGGAAAAGCTTGTCCTGAGCAAGGTCGAAGGGTTAGAATCTCTGACTCGAGGACGGCATATTTGCGTTTGCCAAAAAATTATTTTGAGCCAAGGACTCTAATAAACATATTACGGAAAGTGTTTAGCTCGGTTAAATGAAAGTTTAATAATCAAGTAAATAGTTAGACTATGTATAGCAGAACAAAGAAAGAGGTGTAACATGAGTAAGTACAGTAAACAAGTTTTGGCAGTAGTGGCGGCGGTGCTTTTTATGGCAGGTTTGGGTTTTTCGGCGTCCGAAAAGGTTGAGATGCTAAGAATCGGTCAAAAAGCACCCGACTTTAATCTGCCTGGTGTGGATGGGCGTAATTATAAACTGGCGGATTTTGCAGAGGCGGATGTCCTTGTGATTATTTTTACCTGCAACCACTGCCCGACCGCCCAGGCGTATGAAGAGCGGATTATAAAGCTGGCGGCCGATTACAAGAACAAAGGCGTGGCATTGATAGCGATTTCGCCGAACGACCCTAAAGCGGTTCGCCTGGATGAATTAGGCTACTCGGATATGAGCGATTCGTTCGAGGAAATGAAAATCCGAGCAAAGGATATGGGATATAATTTTCCATATCTCTATGATGGAGACAACCAAAAGGTTTCTCTCGCATACGGGCCGGCTCGAACGCCACATGTGTTTATCTTTGACAGACAGCGCAAACTGCGCTATGTCGGCCGAATCGATGATTCGGAGAAGCCCCAGTTAGTCAAATCCCGGGATGCGCGGAATGCGATTGAGGCATTGTTAAAGGGAAGGAAAGTTACCGTTGAAACAACCGGCACAATCGGCTGTTCAATCAAGTGGGCCAGTAAACGGGAATCCGCCAAACAATCTTTTGAGCGTTGGGCAAGAGAAAAAGTTACTGTGGAAATAATTGATGTTAAAGGCATAAAAGAGCTTGTCAAAAACGATTCGGGCAAGCTGCGCTTAATCAATATCTGGACGACGTGGAGCGGGCCCAGCGTGAAACAATTGCAGGAATTTGTTACTATGAATCGGATGTACCGGCGCCGGGATTTTGAGCTGATTACTATCAGTGCCGATTCGCCCAGCAGAAGAAACAGAGTCCTTTCATCATTGAAAAAACAGCAAGCCTCGTGTAGAAATTATCTATTTAATTCGGAAGATGAATATCAGCTTATGGCGGCACTGGATAAGGACCTACTTGGGGGTATTCCATATACGATTTTAATTCAGCCGGGTGGAAAGGTTATTTACCGCAGCGTGGGAATAATAGAGCCGCTTGAGCTTAAGAAAGCCATCGTCGGATACGTGGGACGATATTACAGATAGATGTTGAGACGGCAGCATAGCAGTATTGAAGTTAGAAGAAGGCGTATAAGAAGGAGAAGAATAATGTGGCGCAGTGTAAGCAAATGTTTATTTTTTGTCTTAGTCGGATTGTTATCGATGAACTGTTCAGGGCAATCCCGGAGCAAAGAAGGCAGGTCGCCGTTGGATGAGCTGCCAGCACATATAAAACGAGTAACATACTTTGGCCAGAGAGCGGACTTCTCTCACGATGGTAAACGTATTTTGTTTATCGAGAAGACCTTCGGCGACGTCTATGAAGTGGAACTAAAGACCAAGATTATCCGCCCAATGACACACCGCTACTATCACGAGGGCTATACTCGGGCGCTGTATCTGGCCAACGGTGATATTCTGCTTTCAGGGGCGCGTCAGTTCGACGCAACCAATCCGATGCCGAGCCGGAGTGAGAAGAATGCGGAGTTGTGGGTGCTGAAAAAAGATCTTTCAGCCGCGCCGGTGCCGTTGGGCGAGAAGTGCTCCGAAGGGCCGGCGGTTTCGCGAAAACGTATGCTTATTGCCTGGACGCAAGGCGGAGCATTCTATATGGCGGGTATAGTTTATAAAAATGGCAAGCCCGAGCTGGCAAATAAGAAAAAGATTTTGGATAAGCGTGATTTAGACTTTGAGACCGGACTTGAGACACAGAACCTTCGGCCGCCAGATGAGAAGGAGCTGATATTCAGCGCTTACGGTTACCAGGGCACAGATGTTATGGGGCTGGATATAGAAACCGGTAAAGTGGTGAACTACTCGATGGCGCCGGACTGGTATGATGAGCCGGAAGGCATTTTTCCCGATGGCAGACATACGCTGGTCGAGTGCGATAAACATAATCGCAAGGGGACACAGTATATCGACATCTATAAGCTGGCGCTGGACGGCTCGGGCAGGACTGAACGGATGACTTTCTTTTCCGACTATCCGGGCTACAAGGCCTCCAATCCCGTGGTAAGCGACGATGGGCGATATATAGCGTTTCAGGTTGCCAAAAGAGGTGATATGGCCGGTGTGGGAAGAGGCATCTTGATTTTTGACTTGGAGATGTACGAGCGAATGAAAAAATCCGGTGCGAAAAACCGATGAAGTTATGTTTAGCTGAAAACGCTAATAAATATTTTATCCAAAATATTCAACTGCTGAACCCGCAGGGAGCGTAGAGGAGAAAATAGATTGCCTCCTGCATCGAAGCGATATAAAGAAGCAAGGTTGAGAAAAACGAATAGGTATCGGTGGTTTGGGATATTTCACTTGAGCTTATCGGCTACGGCCGCACCGAACTCCTTTGCAAGTTTGCTGGCAGTGTATCGCTCCTTGTTGTCGTAAGAAGCCGATAACAAGACTTCCCCCCTGCTGTCTTTAGCCACCAGAGATACACTTTCGATGGCCTGACTCGAAGCAGATTCGCTACCAAATAAACCCTGACTGGTTGTAGCTCTTGCCGTCAAAAAAGACGCTCCGGTGATGAAAACCGTTGCTGTATTAGGGTCACACAGTTCGATTTTCTTCCTTATGAACTCTTTTTCGATGACATCTCTGACGACTTTTCCTACTTGTGGGTCCTCGCTTTCGAATGGTGCGATATAGACACACCTGTGGGTAAGATCTTTCAAGTGATTAGTGGTTACGATGTCGGAACTACAACCCGCAGGTACAGCTATTGCCAGCAATCCGATGAGCCAATATAACCTGTTCATTTTTTGCTCCTAATTTGTTTTCCGCCGGTAATAATATTATTCGGCATATTCTTTTGATTGCTGGAGATATTTTTGGGTTTATGCCGTACTAACGGGCGGATTGGTGTGTATTTTACCTTTGTCGAGCAAATCTGTGGTTTGGGCAGATAAGATTTCAAACCCAGGCAGGGAAGAATATCCCTGTTGGATTTTGAAAATAAGAATTGCAATTTTGTGAATTTGTCCTTAAATTAGCTCCGAAGATTATCTGTTGGTACTCCGGGGTGAGGAGATTGAAGATTTTCATTGTATGAAGGAGCAGATTATGGCAGAGGTTAAGCCAAGCCGGGAAGAAGCCTTCTCACTGCTGAAAGAATATAATAAAAATGAGGGATTGCTTAAGCACGCTCTGGCTGTTGAGGCGGTGATGCGCTATTGTGCCCGCAAACGCGGCGAGGATGAGGAAAAATGGGGCGTTATTGGTTTAGTTCACGACCTGGACTATGAGCAATTTCCCGAGCAGCACTGCCATAAGACCGAGGAGATTCTGACTTCCCGTAACTGGCCGACTGAGTATATCCGGGCTGTAGTTTCGCATGGGTGGGGTATATGCACCGAGGTCGAGCCTCAAAGCGAGCTGGAGAAGGTCCTTTATACTGTTGATGAACTTGTCGGACTTGTGGTGGCCACGGCACTTGTGCGGCCGAGCAGGAGTGTGCTGGATATGAAAACCAAATCGGTGAAAAAGAAATGGAAAGATAAATCCTTCGCTGCCGGAGTGAATCGAGATGTAATCGAAAAAGGTGCCGAGATGTTGGGCGTGGAATTGGGTGAGATTATCGGTGACGTGATTATGGGGATGCGAGAGGTAGCTGACGAAATCGGGCTAAAAGGTAATTATTAGTTTTGACTTCGGCGAGCTCAGTCGAGCCGAGTGTTTAGTAATAAGTGGGTAAATGTGAGATTAGGGTATGCATAAGTATGTTTTTTTATCGGCGTTAATGCTTTTGCTGATAGGCGGCTGCAATGACGGTAGTAATCCGACCGGGGCTGAATTAGAGCGTCAGGCCCTTGCGAGGAAGATAAGACTTGTGGAAGCCTCGGGGGGATTTGTGCTGATGGTCGGCGGTGAGACTGTAACCAGTGATGAGATAATTGCCTCGCCGGTAGAATTAGGAGGGATGTTTGTATTGCCAATAGAATACTTTAAGCCGATAGCGCAGGCAAGTGAGCTCGAGCAGTTCAAAGAACGGGCGAGGGGCCAGCTTAAAGGAATTCTAACGGCTAAAATCTCGAACATCTTGCTTTATCAGCAGGCCAAAAGACAAATGGGAGAGAATATTGAGCAGGCACTGGACAAGGAGGCGGAGAAGGCGTTGAGAGAATTTGTTGTGGCCTTCGGGGGTGACCAGATCAAGGCTGACGAGGCACTTAAACAAAGGGGAATGGATTGGAAGAGCTTTAAGGAATATCAAAAAAGATTAATTCTCACTCAATGGTACTTGGGCTCGAAATTATCTAATAACAGGCCTATAACTTATCGTGAGCTGATGGATTGCTACAATGAGATGAAGGACAAATATTTTGCAAAAACCGCGACGATACAATTTCGCTTAATTGATATTCAGCCGGCCAGGCTTCAAGCAGCAAATCCGAACGCAAACCGCCATCAGCTTGCGGAACAGCTGGCACTTGAATTGACTAAACGCATACGGTCAGGTGAAGATTTCGGTGAATTAGCCAAACAATACTCGCACGGGCCTATGCGAGAGTTTGGCGGATTGTGGAAACCTGTCTCACCGGGGTCTTTAGCTGAGCCTTACGATAAACTTGCCGTCGAAGCAGAGAACATCGGATCCAGCCAGATTGCAAGAATAATAATAACCGCTGAACATGTTTTCATAATGAAGCTGGAGGACAAAAAAATAGCCGGTTATGAGCCTTTTGAGAAGGTGCAAAGGCAAGTGCGAAACAAGATTATTCTCGACCGCCAGAACGAAGCTGTTGATAGAGTTAATGATACACTTCTTCAGCAGGTGGAACTTAGTAAGACGGATGAATTTATAGATTTTTGCCTGGAGAAGATTTACCAAATGCGCAATGAGCCGGTAACAGTAAAAAGAGAGATATACAGACGTACAGAAACGCAGAGACCTCGTGACACAAGGCCATCGATATACAGAGATATGATGCCAGGTGGTATAAGAAGAAGGTAGAGATAAAATAAAAAAGATATAGATACAAAAGCAGACAAATAGTCATATCATACAAAGAAGTATCTATCTGCTGACCGACTTGTCGGGCGAAAATATGACGGGGATGACTTGAGTAAGTGAAATTGACGGATGGAGATTGTAGCACACGGTATAGACCTTGTGGATTGTCCGCGGATAGAAGCGATGATAGAGCGGCACGGTGAACGCTTCGTCCAGAGGGTTTTCACTGCAGCCGAGAAGGCCTATGCCGAGGCAAATAAAAATGAAATAGAAAAATTAGCCGGTCGCTTCGCGGCAAAGGAGGCCGTTCTTAAACTTATGGGCACAGGATGGCGGGGTAAAATCGCCTGGACGGACATAGAGATAGTAAACAATATTAGCGGTCAGCCGGAGGTTAATCTGTCCGGCGAGGTCGAAAAAATTGCCGACAAGCTTGGAATCAAACACATAAGCGTAAGCATTACACATACTGCAAATTTTGCCATTGCATCGGCGGTTGCGCTGGCTGAAAAGGAACATCCTTGAATTTCCTGATTTCACAAATTCCCAAATACGAACTCAAACGGAAAAAAATACAGCTTTTTAATTAGGTGGAGCGAATTGTTATTTTAGTTAGAGTAATTTTAAAAATTCTGCGATAGTAAGTTCGGCATCACGCAGTAATTTGCGTATGAGACCTTTACCCAGTGCTTTATGACGGGGTATAGTTAAAGGCTTTTTGTACTGTTGCTTTTGTGGCGCATTCTTACATGGCTGCCCCGTTGGCGAACGACTTGATAACCTATCTTTTCAAAACATTTTACGGCTCGATTACCAGAGATGATAGGTAATTTAGGCATAAGATAGCGTGTAGAAGCTTAATTCCTGGGGATTGAAATTTTTAAGGGCTTCCTTATTTTCTTTTTCTTCGAGACATAAGTCAATTACTTCTCGAATGTTTTTTAGGGCTTCATCTATGGTTTTTCCCTGGCTATAGCATCCCGAGAATACGGGACATTCGACTACGTAAAATCCATCTTCATCTTTTTCTATTAAGATTGGTAACTGATAGTTTCTTTTCATTTTTTGATTACCTTCAATATAATAATACCATATAGGATTTTAAAAATCAAGTAATTTATACCATTAATTTGTTTTATCTAATCCGGCTACGGCTCAGCCTTTGCCGAGACGAGTGCGGGACTAAATATGTCTAACAGAACGAAGACAAACGAATTTGATTGCGTTGTTATAGGTGGAGGTCACGCCGGCGTCGAGGCTGCTCATGCTGCCGCAAAGATCGGTGCCAAAACCTGCCTTAATAACTATCAGCAAAGACACGATAGCCAAGATGAGCTGCAATCCGGCTATCGGCGGTCTTGCAAAAGGACAGATTGCGCGCGAGGTCGATGCGCTGGGGGGACTGATGGGACTGGCAATAGACGCAACTGGGATTCAGTTTCGAATGCTGAATCGCTCGAAGGGGCCGGCTGTGCAGTCGCCACGAGCCCAGGCTGACAGGCACAAGTATCAGGACTTTATGCGGCGAGCAATTGAGCAAACTGCTAATCTGACCATCGTCGAGGCGATAGCGACAGAGGTAGAAACATCCGACAACAGGGTACGAGCAGTAAGCTGCAAGGACGGATCGGTTTACCGCACTGAAACTGTTATTTTGACAACGGGAACGTTTCTTGGGGGTATGGTCTATATCGGCAGCGAGAAATGGGCTGCGGGTAGATTTGAAGAGCCGCCAAGTGTAGAGCTTTCGCAGAGTTTGAAACGAATGGGACTGGAAGTTGGGCGGATGTCAACGGATACGACACCGAGATTGGCTGCTGAGACGGTGGATGTGGAGAGATTGCAGGTACAGCCCGGGGATGAGCCGCCGGTGCCGTTTTCATTTATGACTGAAAAGATAGACCGGCCTCAGGTGCCGTGCTGGATTACATATACCAACGAAAAGATACACAAGCTGCTTCGGGACAACCTACATCGTGCTCCACTTTCTTCGGGCGAAATTAAGGGCGCCGATCCGCGTTATTGTCCGAGCATTGAAGGTAAGGTCGTCAGGTTTGCGGATAAGAAGCAGCATCGAATCTTTTTAGAGCCGGAAGAAGAAGAAATAAAAACGATTTACTGCAACGGTGTTTTCACCTCTATGCCAAAAGATGTTCAAGAGCAGATGCTTAGATGGCTGCCGGGGACGGAAAATGCCCGGATTGTTCATTACGGCTATGCGATTGAATACGATTATTGTCCGCCGATTCAACTAAAGCCCAATCTGGAGACCAGGAAGATATCGGGATTGTTTTTAGCCGGGCAAATAAATGGGACCAGTGGCTATGAAGAGGCGGCTGGGCAGGGTATTGTGGCCGGTATAAATGCGGCTGGGAAGCTACAGGATAAAGAGCCGCTCATACTCGGCAGAGACCAGGCATATATAGGAGTGATGATAGACGATTTGCTTACAAAGGGGCTCGATGAACCTTATCGAATGTTCACATCGCGGGCGGAGTATCGGTTGGCCTTACGTGCCGATAATGCGGACCGAAGATTAACGCCAATCGGCAAATCGGCCGGGCTCGTGGAAGGAAATCGATGGTCAAGGTTTCAAAAGAAGCTCGAAAACATTAATAAACTCAAGAGCTATCTGAAAAAGAGCCGCTCTGGAGGTATAAGTTTGTGGGACCAACTTCGCCAGCCGGGTAATGCTCTTGCGGAAACGATAGCTGAGAATCCTGATGTTAAAAATATGAACCTTGGTAAAGATGTGTTTCAGGCGGCAGCTATCGATGCCAAATACGAGGGTTATTTGTCCAAACAGCAGCGGTTAGTAGCCGGTTTCAGGGCTTTAGAAAACAAGAGGATTCCGGCGGACCTAGACTATAACAGCATCGCACATCTTCGGGCCGAGGCGAAGGAAAAGCTGTCGGCTTTTAGACCGAGCACACTTGGCCAGGCCTCTCGAATAAGCGGCATAACACCGGCTGATATTACGGTTATTCAAATTCATCTGAAAAAAACCAGTATCAGAGAACAGAGAAGCAAAATGATAGATAAAAATACAAAAAAAAGGTAAAATGAGAGTGTCGGCATTTCGCCTTGCAGGAAACCAGCAAGATTACATAAGTTATTGTAAATAAACATCTTAAAAATCATTTTCTCTGTAAAGCTACTACGGTCTCCAAAAAAATCTTCATTTTTTATATTTTTTTGTTGACAGCTTGTACAAATGTACGATATTGTAGTTGTACATTTGTAAAATACAATTGTAAAAGGAGATTACTATGACAAAAAAGAAATTACCCGCTTTAAGCCCATCGGAGACAGAAATCCTGAGATTAGTCTGGCAGCTCGACAAGGCAACCGTGCAGGATGTCTGCGATAAGCTGCCCGCCAGAAGGAAAATAGCTTACGCAACGGTCCAAACCCTGCTGCGCCGGCTGGAAAAGAAGGGCTATCTAAAACACCACACACGGGGCAAGGCCCACGTCTTTTTCGCTGCGGTAAAGAGCGAGAATGTCATAAAAAGGTCAGTCAATGACTTTCTTGAAAGGCTCTTCGGCGGCGACCCTATTCCCCTTATGCAGTACTTAGCCGAGCACGGCAAAATAGACGCCAGCGATATCGAAAAGCTGAAACGATTAGCTGATAAAAAATAGCTAATAATTTTAGTGGAGTGGTAATAATGGAAAATTACTTAACACAAATCACAAATTATCTGCTGACGCAAAGCTGGCAGATAGCAGTCCTGGTAGTAGTAATAGCAGCGGTAAATCTGGCACTGAAAAATAAAAGCGCCCACGTTCGCTACCTCCTGTGGCTGATTGTCCTGGCTAAATGTCTCGTGCCGCCTCTTTTTACAATGCCAGTGGCGGTTCTGCCGCAGGAAAGACCCATACCTCTGTTAGAAACTCCACCTGTAATTATATCTGAACCTTCGACGTCAACTCCGGCCTCAGACGCAAGCACACCGACACGAGCCCCTCGCAGGCGGATTAAACCAGTAAGGACGTTGACTTCTCATCAATGGCTCGGTTTTGGCTGGGTAGTAGGAGTAGCTGCATTTGCCATCGTTGCTGCGACAAAGGCATTGCGGACCAATTTTTGTCTATGGCGGCAGCGAAAGCCGCTGCCACAAGAATTACACCGGACGATTGAGGAAGCATTCTCCAATTACGGGAGGTTGCCCAGCTTCTGGTTGGTTGAAGGCATAGGCCAGCCGTTTGTATGGGGTTTATTGCGCGGCAGTATCTATCTGCCGGCCGACTTTGTCAAAGTCAATAACTCTGAGCATCGTAGAGGCGTCTTAGGCCACGAGCTAAGCCATATCCTGCGTTTTGACGCTGCGGTCAATATTTTACAGATAATCGCCCAGGCGGTATTCTGGTTCCATCCTTTTGTTTGGTGGGCGAACAAAAAAATCCGCGCCGAGCGCGAGAAATGCTGCGATGAAATGGCCATCGCCCGCCTTAACGCCAAAGTTAAAGATTACAGCAGTGCGATTGTGAACATATTGATTTCCGAGCACGAATCGACCCGGCCGGTTCCATCGTTGGCTGTAGCCGGGCCAGTTAAAAATATTGAGGAAAGGATAAAAACCATGTTAAGACCAGGAAAAAAATTCTACAAACGCCCAAGTATAATAGCCGCAACAGTCGTATTGCTATTAGCTCTGTTGACCGTCCCCACGGCTCTCGTATTAACTGCGCGGTCAGAAGAAGCTGCAACTGAGCCTGAACCCATACTTACTAAGTCACTCCAGGAGGCTGCAAAAGACGGTGACATTGAGCAGGTCAAGAAACTCATCGCCCAAGGCGCCGACATTGACGAAAAGGGCAAATATGGTCGGAACGCCCTGCATGCAGCGTGCTGCTACAAGGGCCGTAGCGCCATCATCAGACTGCTTATAGACCATGGGGCAAACGTTAATGCAAGGGATGTGGCAGAGTCCACGCCACTACATTTCGCAGCCAGGTACGCGGACAAGCAGACCGTCGAACTTTTGCTCACCAAAGGTGCCGATGTTAACGCAAAGAACAAGAAGAAGGGCAGAACGCCTTTGTTCGAGGCTATGACAAGCCCTATAGCAGGTCGGAAAGAAGTGGTCGAACTTCTGGTTGCAAAGGGAGCTAAAGTCTCTGCCTTTCATCTTGCAGCTTACATGGGAGACATGGGAAAATTAGAAAAGTACCTCCAAGAAGGTATAAACGTAAATACACCAGGAGAGTTTAACAACACAGCTCTACACGCTGCATCCAATTCGGGAAAGAAAAACATAGTAGAATTTCTTATCAGCAAGGGTGCTCTGGTAGATGCAAAAGACGCCTTTAGTATGACGCCCTTATTCTATGCAGCTTGTAACAACTACCAGGATATAGTGGACTTATTACTGGCTGAGGGGGCCGATGTCAGCGCAAAGGATAAGCGAGGTTATACCTTGCTATACTATGCTGTCTGGTTGGCAAATAAGAACGCTATCACGCTACTTATTGACAAAGGAGCCAATGTCAACGTAAAGGACGTTTTCGGTTATACGCCGCTGCACTTGGTGACGATCCAGGGGAAAAAGGAAATTACCGAACTGCTTATTGAACTGCTTATTGTCAAAGGTGCGGATGTCAACGCCGTAGATAACGAGGGTCGAACTCCACTCTGGCATGCAAAAGACAAAGGCCGCACCGAAATCGTTGAACTGTTGCGTAAGCACGGGGCCAGGGAATAAAATTTAGAATTCAGAATGTAGAGATGTTGGCTGTCGAGTTCAGAAGGTAGAATTGTGATTATCAATTCTTAACTCTTAATTTTAAATTCTCAATTCTCATGATTTGGCATAGCGGTGGCTTCGATTTCAAATAGCAGGTCTGGGCGGCAGATGTCGCAAATGGCTGTTAGCCACGGCCAGTCAAGGGCGCCTTTGGAGGCGTTGAATATCTTTTCGACCTCTGTTGTTTTACAATAAGCGACCATCTGCACGACATCCTCATCCTTACAGTTCATATCGGCCAGAACGGCACGAACGTTTTCGATGGTCGTTGCTATCTGGCCCGAGGCATCGCCGATATGCGTGGTAGCTCCATCGGCATCGATAGAGGCGGTCCCGGAAACAAAAACTGTTTGGCCGGCCGGGGTAGTGGCTCTGGAAGCCCTTGAGAAGGCCGAGCCGTACTCCAGTGCGCACTGCTGTTTACCTACTGCTTGAAGGAACTGGATGGAATTCTGTGGCTCCAAAACCGCTGTCAGGTCCATTGCACAGTGATTACCATCAGCCGGGCCCAGGCCAATACCAGTGCTGGCGGGCATTGACTGGCGGGTTCCTTCGCCAATAAGTCGGCGCTCGGTGAAAAACTTATTTCTGACATGATTAAAATCGTCGTACCAGGAAAGAATATCCTTGAGCCACATCCAGGTTCGCGGCACCGAGAGGAAATCAACTCCGAATTGTTTAAGGACTGATTCGGCTGTTTTCATCATAGCCTCGGCCTGTTGGGTGGCTTCTGAGTATTGGGGGGCAGATATATTCGAAAGTGTTAGATATGAGCAGGATTCCCGCAAGGCGGGGTCCCGGCCGGGTGTGCGAAGAATTCGTCCGCAGGGAGTTGAGTCCAATTTAACCACTTCCGGCTGTATGTTACTGCTAATTGCGTGGACCTGTACACCGGCGATAGGGCCAGACAGTCCGTCTTTTGCCATCAAAAAGCTCGGGGCAACTCCATCATCAAGGTCGGCATAAGCCTGTGAGCGTGCTCGGCTGAGGATTTCCATTGCGTTTTGAGCGGCAAAGACCCGTTCGGCGAGAATATAGGCCTTTTTTGAACGGAGGATGTCGGAAATGCCGGAAAAAATCTCCTGGGCCTGGTTCTGGCCGGATGCACTTTCGGCGGGCACCGCTGAAATATAGATTTCAGTGGAGGCAGGGGATTCGACGCTGCGTATTTCCAGATTTATAGCCATTTTTTTATATTATTGTCCTCTACTCCTTTAGAAATCCATGACTTATACCGAGTATATTAAATATCGTTTATAGAAATATCAAGCTTAATCCGGAATCTAAGTTTTTTCGGATTTTGTCAGATTTTTCGGCAAGCGATTTTATTTTCATTTTGGCCTTTCGGA
>JABAOF010012042.1_pt1 | contig 16378 bp, 15 predicted proteins | sample 7062171 | NCBI WGS metagenome assembly JABAOF01 (sample SAMN14538628, study PRJNA623070) | marine sediment metagenome | biome: marine biome [ENVO:00000428]; feature: marine pelagic biome [ENVO:01000023]; material: deep marine sediment [ENVO:00002113] | place: India: Gulf of Khambhat ...
ACCTTCAGTCTCGGGAACGGCATTGACACGGGGTGTGAGGTCCGTCATACTGTCGGCCGCTATGACTACCAGCGAACAGAATTTCGACCAATTGCGTCACCAACCGCGCGTGTTGCTCGGCCCGGGTCCCAGCAATCTCCACCCGCGGGTGTTCCAGGCCATGTCCAGCCCCGTCCTGGGATATCTCGATCCGGATTTCCTGGTGATCATGGACGACACGATGGTCCTGCTGCGGCGTCTCTTCCAGACGGAAAACGAGATGACCGTCACGCTTCCNNCTGGGGTATCTCGATCCGGATTTCCTGGTGGTCATGGATGACACGATGGCGTTGCTGCGGCAGCTCTTCCAGACGCAGAACGAGATGAGCATCACGCTCCCGGGGACGGGGATGGCCGGCATGGAAGCGGCCATCTGCAACGTCGTCGAGCCCGGCGATGAAGTGATCGTGGGCATCCATGGTTTCTTCGGCCAGCGCATGGCTGAGATCGTCGAGCGGCACGGCGGCAAGGCGATCCGGGTGGAGGTCGAGTTCGGCCAGGTCGTGAGAGCCGACCAGATCGAGTCAGCTCTGAAGTCCAACCCCAAGGCGAAGATGGTCGCCGTAGTGCACGGCGAGACATCCTCCGGCATCGGCCAGCCGCTGGAACAGATCGGTCAGCTAGTTCGCCAGCAGGACAAGCTCTTTCTCGTTGACACGGTTTGTTCGCTGGGCGGGGCCGACATTCCAGTCGACCGATACTTGATTGATATCTGCTACAGCGGAGGGCAGAAGTGCATCGGCGGGCCCGCAGGCATCTCGTGCATCACCCTCAACGACCGGGCGATGCGGGTGATCGAATCGCGTAGTCGGCCCGTCGATACCTGGTACCTGGACCTATTGCTGATCCGCAAGTACTGGTTCGCCGATCGCGTCTACCACCACACCGCCCCCGGGCCGCTGCTGTTCGCGTTGCGTGAGGCCCTTCGACTCATCGAGGAAGAGGGGCTGCATGACCGGTTCGCCCGCCACCAGCAATGCGGCGACCTGCTGAAGACCGGGCTCACAGATCTTGGATTGGAGCTGTTCGGCGACCCGGCGAACCGCTTGCCCATGCTCACGTGTGTGATGATTCCGGGTGGCGTGGACGATGCGGCGGTCCGGCAGCGTTTGCTGCGGGGCTACGGCATCGAGATCGTAGGCGGATTCGGGCCACTCAAGGGCAAGGCATGGCGGATCGGGTTGATGGGGTACGGTTGCAGCGAGCGCAACGTCCACTACCTGATCGCCGCCTTGCGTGAGATTCTCGCACGGTAGAAAAGCGCGTCAGTCAGCCCGTTACTCCTTCGACCCCATCAACTCCCGGCTGCGGCGGGTTTCCCCGCGAGACCGAGCACCAATGCCGCACTTCGCTCGGGCAGTCGCAAGAGCGTGTGACCTCAGACCGCTTCAAGCGTGGACGGAGGCTTCGGCGCCACGTTATACGTGACGCTGACGACGTCCGGCACATCACGGATGATCTCGAGCGCAAGTCTCTCGAGGATCTCAAATGAGAGCCGTGTTGGCGTAGCAGTCCGCGCATCCACGCTCTCCCAGCAACGCACCTCGATCTGCTGGCCGAACTCACGCTTACCGTCGCGCATGCCGGTCACACGATCTTCATGGAGGATTGCCATGTACTGGAATGCGCCCGTCCCTCCGAGCAGTCGCTCCACAACTGCCGTTGCCTTTCTGACGGTCTCTATCCGCTCAGGTGTGGCCTCCCCGATCACGCGTGCCGACAGTGCCGGACCTGGGAACGGAATGCGCTGGTAGATCTCATCCGGGAGCCCAAGAGCCCTACCCACCTTTCTCACGCCATCCTTGCGAAGCTGGATGAGCGGCTCAATGATGCGGTAGCCGAACGCTTCCTGCGGGTCGATCCCGAGCTGCGCGAACACATTGTGCTGCCGCTTGATTCCCGCAACCGTCTCATCGACATCGGTCAGGATGGTTCCCTGGAGCAGGGACTTGGCTCCGCTCTCCTTGACGATGCGCCCGAACACGCTTCGGTAGAACGTCTGGGTGATGGCTTCGCGCTTCGCTTCCGGGTCCGTGATTCCCCCGAGCGCCGTGAAGAACTCACTCCGGGCATCGACCACCTCTACCGGGACGCCGAGTCTTAGAAAACCACCAACAACCTGTTCGGGCTCGTCCTTCCGCATCAGGCCGTTGTCGATGAACACGGTCTTCAGCTGGTTCCCCAGGGCCCGGTGGCCGAGCAGCGTGACAGTGGACGAATCGACGCCGCCTGAGAGAGCATTGATCGCCGTTCCTTCACCGACGGTGGCCTGGATGTCGTTGACCTTCTCATCGATGAACGACTCGGTGTTCAGCTCCTGGGCAGCAATCTCCTCAATCACGTCGTGGCCTCCTGTCTATCTGATGGCTTCCTCATCGGCCTCCACCGCTGCCGCCTTGTTGGGTTCAGCGACCGACACCGCTAGTTTGTTAGATGCACCCCATATGGTGCGACTGCGGGACCTGGAGACGACCTGAGCCGGATAAGGAGGCCGAATGGCTAAGCGCGACCTGCGGCACGAGCTGCAAGGCCACCTGCTCGAGAGCAGCGGAGAGCTCGTCACGCGGGACGTGAATCGCACCACTCATTGCCAGCAGTGCGGGGGCCACTTGGAAATGCGCACTCTGCCCATGACCGGGCAGATGGTCGAGGAATGCCGACGCTGTGGCACGAGCCAGCATATCCAGCGGTTCCTGCCGCTCGCGGAGAAGGAGAAGAAGGGGCACCGTAGGCGCACGGCCTAGGCTCCCAGACCGGCCGCGATCGGCTCACGCGTCACGCGTCCCTCCGTGGCCACGCAGGGAATCCCGCTCAAAGCCCCGTGGGCGCCGTGCTCGCGTCCGGCCGCTGCCTAGTCGAAGCGCCGCCCACGACCTCGCCTCCCTCCTCGACCTCCACGGCCTTCTGGACGAGGTCGAGCCTCCTCAACTTTGAGTGTCTGTCCCCTCAGATCCTTGCCGCTCAGGCCGTCGATTGCCGACCGGGCTTCAGCCTTGGCGGGCATCTCCACGAACCCGAACCCTTTTGATGTGCCGGTGAACCTATCCTTGATGATGCTAGCCGATGAGACCTGCCCGAAGGCCTCAAAGGCCTGCCGCAGTTCCTCTTCGGTGACCTCGTACGACAGGTTGCCCACATAGATCTTCATTCTGGTTTCCTTGTCACGTCGTACATGTATGGCGGCCCTTCGCTAGCTCGTAGGGGCAGCACATTCATCCACTAGTACGTGCCGCCCAGGCCGTGTCAAGCACGTAACACTCCACAGCTGCGCGAACGCGACACACAGACCGGCGGCAGGTGCCCAGCGTCGCGCTGGCACGCTGAAAGCTAGCGCAAGAGCGCCAAGGGTGTCGGGACAGCGAAATCTGTGGCACATGAATGCACGAGAACGGTGTGCATGAGCGCGAAGCAGAACCGTTGGCGGTACCTTCAGCGTAACAGAGCTACCATCAGGCCAGCCAGGGGCAGCACCGTGCCCGCCCAGAAGAGGAACATCCAACGAATCAGGTCAGCCCGCTGCTCCGCGAGGCCGCCCCGAAGCTCGCTCATCAACTCGGCCCGCACTTCGGCAATCCGCTGGTCGAGCTTGGCCTCCAAGGCGCCAATCCGCTGGTTGAACTTGGCCTCCAAGGCGCCAATCCGCTGGTCGAACTTGGCCTCCAGCTCCACCGCCCTCTGCTCCGCCTTGGCGTCAAACCGAGCAAAGTTGAGTTCGTTCAGCTCGCGAAGATCAGATCGGTACGTGGCATCCACTTGGTTGAACCACTCCACCAGCTCATTGGCTATCTCGTCACCGAAAGTCTCGTAGAACTTGCGGGACAGCTTAGCGGTTACCGGCATTGGGCGGACCTCGATCTGATCCGCCCACACACTACAACATACGCTCGGCCGGCCGAGTACCGAAAGAGCGCAGTGGTGGCGCGAAAGAGTGTGGAGAAAGAATCAGCCGGTGATAAGCGGCTCGATCAGCTGCGTCGCCGACACTACCTTTCGCCAGAACGAAAGCACTGCTGGCTGCCACTGTGAGATAAACACGGAGAGCGAGAGGACCACGCACGACCCTCTCGCTCTCTATGATGTTACCGAAGATCAACTCACGCCATTGGCGCGAGTCACAAGTACGCTACCTGCCCGAGTTGTCTCGGCGCGCGGCGGAGGCGTAGACGATGACCGCGCCCGCTATCACACTCTCTTCGCCGCTACAACGCCCGGCTGGATGTTCTGGTTGAGCCTGAAGAAGTTCTCGGAATCGTACTTGTTCTTCAGTTCGACCAGCCGCTCGTAGTTTGACCCGTAGGCGGCGCCCACCCGATCGCCCTCGTCCTCCGGCATGAAGTTGATGTACACGCCACCGGTGGCGAAGGGTGCCGAGCGATCGAATAATTCCCGCGCCCACGATACACACTTGTCGTCCTCCGCAGGATCGTCCCAGCGGGTGTGTACGTTGAGCACGAATTCGGCGTCCCTATGTGTGTACGCCGTCGCCTCGGCGGGCACGCGACCCACGGCACCGCCCAGTTGTGCCAGGAAGATCTCGCACTGAGGCGTGGGGAGCCTCCCCGCGTAGTCGACGATCACATCGATCGCGCCATCACTCAATTCCGTGAAGTCGTGAGACTTCCAGTAGTTGCGCGATCCGGGCGTGAGCAGCGGATCGAACGCCCGCTGAAAGTCCACGAACTTGTGTGGCGCGATGGCATCGGCGATCGGACTGCCGATCTTGCGCAGGTCCGCCATCGCGCGCTCACCGTCCGCCATGTCGCCGGCGTAGAGCGCGGCGATGGCCAGGATTTCCGTGCCGTGAACTGCTTCCGGCAGGAACGGGAGCGGGGGCGCCTTGCGTAGCACCACCCAGGCCGTGAGCTCCTCGGGCGCGGACGCCACAAACTCCCGGTACTTCCGCAGCACATCAGCGGCGTCGCCGTACGGGTGCACGATCAGACCGGAGAGCACATCGGGACCCACCGGGTGCACCCTGAACTCGAACGAGGTGACGATGCCGAAGTTGCCGCCGCCGCCCCGGATGCCCCAGAAGAGATCGGCGTTCTCGCTCTCGCTGGCTCTGACCTGCTGACCACTCACCGTAACGACATCGGCTGAGATCAGGTTGTCGATGGTCAGGCCGTGCTTGCGGCTGAGCCAGCCGAAACCGCCTCCGAGGGTGAGCCCCGCGATCCCCGTGGTCGAGTTGATGCCCACCGGCAACGCGAGACCGTGGGCTTGCGCCGCCGCGTCTATGTCGCCCAGCGTGGCCCCCGGCTCCACCCGGGCCGTTCGGCTGGCCGGGTCGACCTCCACCGCGTTCATCCCGGACAGATCGATCATGAGCGCACCGTCGGCCACCGCGTTTCCCGCGATGTTGTGGCCGGCGCCCCGGATGGAGGTGAGCAGGCCGTTCTCTCGGCCGAACGTCACCACCTGGACCACATCCTCGGCACTCGCGCAGCGGGCGATGAGGCCGGGGCGGCGGTCGATCATGGCGTTCCAGATGGCCCGCCTCTCGTCGTAGTTCGCAGATTCCGCTGTCACCAGCTCGCCGGCGAGACCCTCAGCGAGCCGAGCTACGGCATGCTGCGGTACGACGGTATTCCCCCCGTTGGTGGTGCGCATCGTCAGATCAGCCATGGACTCCTCCTGGTCAGGTTGGGTGCTGTGTGGCTCTCACGGCGTGATGCGTGATTCCGATCTGAGAGAGGACACACACCGGCGGCTGATGGTTCCCTCATCTCCGGACATGGGCAGGACTGCTGGACGGAGTCCAGTGAGAATTCAAGGGACCGAGGGACAGGAAAGTGGCAAGTCCAGACCACCTAAGTAGTTGTCTAATCTTTGGTTACGTACCGCGGAGCCGGGGAACGCGGAATCAGGCTCGGAGATAGAGCCACGTCCCTCGTGCACAGACCGATCCGCGTTGAGAGAGTCATCCGCGGCCGTCACAGGCCTCACCCGCCCGCAACGGGCCAGGGTAGCCGAATGCGACAGCAGTCGGGCATCTTAGCCGTATCGTGGCAGCGCGGCACCGGGGTGCTGCCGGACGGATTCACCTACGACGCGGGTAGCAATGGACCTCTGGACCGCCCTCCTCGACATCCTGATCCTCCTAACCGCGGCAATGGTCCTGGGTGGACTTTGCGAGCGGTTCCGACAGAGCCCGATCCTCGGCTACTTGCTCGCCGGCACGCTACTCGGCCCAAACGCGCTGGACTTGCTGCCGAGTCACGCCGCAGTCACGACCATTGCGGAGCTGGGCATAGCACTGCTGCTCTTCACCATCGGCCTCGAGTTCTCCTGGCGAACGCTCCGCGCCGTCGGCCACACCGCTCTCGGTGGTGGAACGCTTCAAGTGCTGTTGACCGGAGCGCTGACCGCCGTCGTGTGCTTGATGCTCGGGCTTGGTCCCCGCGCGTCAGTGGCAGTCGGTGCCATGATAGCCTTGAGCAGCACAGCGGCCGTGCTGCGCCTGTTGGCGAACCGTGCCGAGATCGATGCAGTGCACGGCCGCAACGCGGTCGGAATCCTGTTGCTACAGGACATCGCAGTGGTACCGCTCGTGCTGGTGATCGCAGCGCTGGGCGGTGGGGGCTCTGCCGGTCAAATCGGCTGGGCCATAGCCCGAGCGGTCGGGCTGGCAGCACTGCTGGTCGGCGCACTTCACCTGCTGCTCAATTACGGGCTCCCGCTGCTGCTGAGCGCGAGAGTTGCGGCGCGCAATCGTGACTTGCCGATCCTGCTCGCGATCGTCACAGCGGTCGGGGCTGCGTGGGTGTCTCACGCCCTGGGTTTCTCACCCGTGCTTGGGGCGTTCATCGCGGGAATGCTCTTGGCCGAGTCGCCCTACGCGACGCAAATCCGCGCCGACATCGTTCCTCTGCGAACGCTCTTCGTGACCTTGTTCTTCAGCTCCATCGGCATGCTGAGCAATCCGGCGTGGGTAGCGGACAATTGGATGCTTCTCGCGGCCGTGGTGGCCGCCATCGTCGTCGGCAAGGCCGTGGTGACGTCCGGCGTCGTCCGCCTGTTCCGCAGTCCACTGGGCCAATCGCTGGCGACCGGTATCGTTCTCGCTCAAGTGGGCGAATTTTCCTTGGTGGTTGCCGTGGCCGCACAAGAGGGACGCTTGATCGGCGTGGAGCTATTCGACCTGATTGTCGCGTCACTGACGATCACCTTGTTCCTCACACCCTACCTGGTTGCCCTCGGACCACGTCTCGCCACGGTCGTGGGCAGGCTCTCGACTCCTGACGGAGCCGCGGCGGGAGCGTTGGGAGAGGAGCCGATTCCACCCGCCGTCAGCGGTCATCTGGTAATCGTGGGCTTCGGCCCCGCCGGGCAGCGCGTTGCCGAAGTGATGATGGGAGAGCACAACCTCCAGATCTTGGTGGTGGAGTTGAACCCACACACCGCGGATCACGCCCTGGCTTACGGACTTCAGACCTACCTTGGTGACGCCACCCGCGAGGAGGTTCTGGAGCGTGTACATGTCGGGACGGCTGCAGCCGTAGTGATCACCGTACCCGATCCGGGCACCGCGCGACAGATCGTCCAGCGGGTGCGTGCCTCGGCACCCAACACGTCCATCATCGTACGAGCGCGATACCATGTGCACCGATGGCAGCTGGACGTTGCCGGAGCACACACGGTCGTCGACGAGGAGGATGAGGTCGGTGTGCGCATTGCCGCCGCGGTCCGACGGCGGCTGCGCGACATCGGTCTGGGGGGCGAATCGTAGGCCGGCTAGCTGCTGCGGCAGCGACAAAGCGCCTGCCGCACGACTCCCGCGTCATTCAGCCCGTCAGTCCATCCCCACCAGCTCCCGAAACCTAGGGTCGTCCCGGAGCGGACTGAACAGTGGATCCTTCCGAAAGTCCGATGCTGTCCAGAACGCTGGGATCGCGAGGAGCTGTTCGAGTTGCTCGATAGCCTCCTCCTCGTAGCCTAGGATCGTGTAGACCCTCGCCAGGTTGATGAGGGCATCGAGCCCGCGGATGGCATCGACCGAGACCGGCAGCAACTCGACGGCTGCCTCGGCACCCGCAACCGCGGCCTCCTGGTTTCCGAGCAAAGCGTTCGCAAGGGAGAGGTCCACGTGAGGACTCAGCACCGTTCGGTATGGCACTGTCCTGTATTCCTCAGGAACCGCTCGCAGCCTGGCCTCGCCCCGCAAGCGAACTGAGTCCGCGTACGCCCGCTGCAGGTCCCGTTCACCGAGCAGATAGTAGAGCCTCGCAATCTCCCCGTAGCTGCGAGGTAAGTATTCACGCCTCAGTCGCAGAGCAGTTTCCAGGTCGTTCCGGTAGTAGGCAAGCAACGCGTATCCAATCTGAAGTACCGCGGGTTCGAGCCGCCCGGAATTCTCCTCTAGGAACTGACGCGCGCCGACACTGTCGTCGGCCACAGAACGCAAGGCCCTGAACTTCTCCTGGTACGCGGTCTGCAGATCCGGTGCGACCGATATTGCCTGGTCGAGATACCGCACCGCCTCATCAAAGCGACGCATGAAGCGATAAGACTCACCTATCGACAGCGTCGTGTTGTGCGACCGCGGGTCGAGCTCCAACGATCGCTTGAATGCGGACACAGCCTCCTCCCACCGACCTTGCCGCCGCTGGATGTAGCCGATCGCCACGAGCACCTCCGGATCACCTGGTCGGATCGCTTCCGCCGCGAGGAAGTGCTCAAGCGCACGGTCGTACGCTCGGTTGAAATAGTAGTGGTAGTAACCTTGAGCGATTTGAGTCTCGAACGCGTTCGGAGCCAACTCAACGGCGCGGTCCAGAGCTGCCTTTGCCATCGAAGCCTGCTCGAATTGGGTGAATTCCCAGAACAGCCAGATCCGTGCATGGGCGAGCCCGGCATGGGCTGCCGCAAAAGCCGGATCGGCCGCCACAGCCTGCTCGTAGAACCAGACCGCCTTGTCGGCTTCGTCACGCGCTCTGCGGAGGTCCGCGTGGAAACGCGCCCGCAAATAGGCGTCATACGCCTCGGGGCTGTTCGTTGGCGCCGTCTGGATACGCTCCTCTTCTTCCGGAGACAGGGTCGCCCGCAGGGCGCTCGCAACCTGATGGGCGATGTCGCTCTGGATCGCGAACAGCTGCTCGACGGTCCACTCCCGCGTGTATGCCTCCGCCCACAGACTCTGCTCCGATTCTGCCTCGATCAGCTTTACATTGACCCGCACCTGATTACCCGCTCGCTGGACGCCGCCCTCCAGCAGGTTCGCAACGCCGAGTTCTTGACCGATTTGGCGCATGCTCTTCGGGGTACCGCGATACTCCACCCCGGAAGTGCGTGCCTGAACCTTGAGCGCGCTGACCTTAGAAAGCTGCGTCACGATGTCATCGTGAATGCCGGTCGCGAAGGCATCACTCTCTTCATCCGATCGAACGCTGGTGAAAGGAAGCACGGCGACTGACAGCGGATCGACCTCGCTCACTGCGCCGCGGCGGCCGCTCACGATCCAAGTCCCCACCAGGATCAACGCCACCGCCGCGACGCCCACGGCCCTGACCAGGTTGCGCCGCCTTGCTTGAACCGGCGCTGGGGCCGCCTCGATCGGCCTGGTGTCAGTCGGGGTGATTCCCCCGCTCGGCGTCGTCAGCGCCTCAAGTTGCGGCAGCAACTCCTCGGCACTCTGCCACCTGTCCGCCGGCTTCTTCTCCAGGCACCGCATCACCACCCGCTCCAGTGCGGCCGGTACCGTCTCCCGATGCTTCGTGACCGGTTGCGGGGCCTCGGTCATGTGCGCCGACAGCACCATCTGGGGCGTCGTCCCCATGAACACGGGACGCCCAGTCAGGAGCTCATACGCCACCGCGCCCACCGCATAGATGTCCACCCGATGATCGAGGTGGGGATCCGCTGAGGCCTGCTCTGGCGCCATGTAGGCGGGAGTACCGAGGGCAACACCTGCAGTCGTGAGCTGCTCTCTGCCCGTTGCCTCACTTACGGCCTTGGCTACTCCGAAGTCCGTGACTAGCGCGTGCCGACCGCGCAGGAGGATGTTCTCCGGTTTGATGTCACGGTGCACTACGCCGTTGGCATGTGCCTCCGTCAGGGCATCGACCACGTCCCTGAGCATGCGCACGGCATCCCCGATCGGGAGCTCTCCCTCCTTCGCCAGCTTGTCGCGCAGGGACTGCCCTTCCACGTAGGGCATGACGTAGTAGAGGAAATCGTCCGCCTCACCAGAATCGAGCAATGGCAGGATGTTGGGGTGCTGCAACCGGGCCGCGATCTTGATCTCGCGATGGAACCGCTCCGGGCCGAGCGTCGCGGCCAGGTCGGGACGCAGGACCTTGATCGCGACCTGGCGGTCATGGCGGAGATCCTCGGCCAGGTAGACGGTCGCCATGCCACCGCTGCCGAGCTCCCGCTCGATGCGGTAGCGGTCAGCCATTGCAGTCCTCAGGCGGTCCAGCTGCTCGGTCATGTGGGGACGACCTCGGGTCGCACTGCTCTAAGCTAGGATTCTCCACCGACTCCGGCTAGAACGGCGATGTCCCTCAGCGGTCCACCACGCCACTGGCGCCTTGAGCCGGTCAAACACGTCCGCAAACAGGGATAACCTCGGTCGGGGTTGCCCCAAGCTGCCAACCGGCCGTGGGATAGACCAGCTGATCGCCGCGCCTTGCCCCGTGGCGCTGCTGCTTCGCTCCTCCGTATTCCGGATATCTCCCCAATGCGCAGATTGCCATAAACAGATCCCGGACCCGTGGCGTACACTCTTTGGAGGCTGTAGGCGAGGTCGCGGGTTACGGGCAGGCCCGACTGGAACACGGCAGGGGAGCTGCGGGTGGACGACAGGGAGCTCACGGCACTGGCGGCAGCATTCCAGAGGGGGGACGAGGGCAGCTTCAAGCTCCTCGTCGATGCCCTGACCCGCACCCTCATCGCGATGGCCTACCGCTACATCGGAGACTGGGAATGGGCGCGCGACCTCACCCAGGAGACCTGGATCAGGGTGTACGACAGGATCCGACGCTACGATCCCGCCAGGTCGTTTCGCGCCTGGGTCCTCGCGGTCCATCGCAACGGCTGCCTGAGCCACCTGCGGCGAGCCTGGGTGCGGCAGGAAACGACTCCCGGCGATGAGGTGATCAAGGAGCTGCCCATAGCACACCACGGGCGTAACCCGGAGGAAGACCTCGAGCGTAGCGAGTTCCATCGGCGGCTGCTCGTGGCGTTGGGCGAACTGAGTGAGAGCCAGCGGTTGGTGTTCGTACGGGTGGACCTGGAGCAGGAAGACCAGAAGGAGGTCGCGCAGGACCTTGGGATCAAGCCCGCGACCTTGAGAGCGACCTTGCACTTCGCACGCAAACGCCTGGCCTCAGTACTTCGGCAGAGTGAGGAATCGCAGTGAACCAAAGAATCGACTGTGAGGTCTTCCAAGACCAGCTTGACGCGCTCTCGGAGGCACAGCTGCCGGACGAGGGCATGGAGCAGCTCCGCCTCCACGCCGCCTCGTGCCCTCAGTGCGCCATGCAGCTGCGAGTGCACGAGCACCTGGCAGCACGATCGCCGCGCGATCTCGAGGCCGCGGTTCCCGACGAGTTGGCAGGCTCCGTCTGGCCACGGGTTCGGGCCGAGATCGCCACGCACGAATCGGCACGGGAGAGCGAGCGGAGCCGACGGCACGGATGGAGCTGGCTCGTTCCGGCCCTGGCCGCCGCGACAGTGCTGCTGATCGTCGGTAGCGGCCTCCTCTACCGGGAGGTGAAGCAGCTCCACGAGCGGGAAACCGCGCTCGTTCACCAGATCGGCGAGCAGCAGCGTCGGCTCGCGGAACTCGACCTCCGGACGTCAATGGACCCGGCTGCGCGAGCTGCAAGCTTGGCCGGCAGGACTGTGTGGGAACGGGCGCTGTCGCGCCGGAAGAGCGTGAGCGTCGCCGAGCTGGAGGCGATGCTCCACAGCGTTCCGGAGAGGGCGACGGTCTTCAGCGCCGCCGAGATGGAGGCGCTGAGCGAGAGCATCCCCTTCTGGACGGCGACCGCGGTAGGAGCAGCGCTCTCTGAGATCCGCAGCGACGACGGGATACAGGCCGGGGAGTTGCTCCGGCTGGTAGCTACGCTGGACATCGAGCCCGGAAGACGCATTCCCACGGCGCGCATCCTTGCCATCTCCGGAGGAGCAGCTCGCCTTGGGCGCTCATGAGCAGGAGACACGTGATTCGAGAGAGGTGAGCATCATGAAGTGGATAGATAGGTGTCAGCGAGTTTACGTGGCGGCCCTGGCAATGGCTCTGCCCCTGTTGGCCGGCTGCATCGAGTACAGGATAGAGGCGACAATGAACGCCGACGGAAGCGGCGTACGTCACGAGGAGATGATCGTCGACGATGACGAGGACGCCGGGATCGACATGTCCCGCGCCGACTTCGCTGCGCTCATGTCCGTCACCGAGAAGCACCGCTGGACGTATCGCGAACAAGTGGAAGATGATGACACGGTTCACGTGTTCCGGCGTGAGACACGTATCAGGGACATCGCTTCTTGGGCCGATGTGAGCGACGACGTTCACATTGCGGGCGCTACTGGAGCCAGCGCGGCCTCGAATGTTGGACATATCTCGCTGGGCGACGTCCACTTCCGGAATTCCGTGAGGGTAGAGACCGGGCGAGTCGCCGAAGGCACCTCGTTCACCTACCGCGAGACCTTCTACTGGGACAATCTGCCCGATGTTCTAATCGAGTACTTCGCGCAGTCCTTCGTTCACACCATGGATGCGAGGTATCCCGATCTGACCTCCGAGCAGCGAGGCGAGCTGCTCGGGCTGGTGAGAGGCGGACTCTGGTCAGCCACAGACCAGGGTCTGCTCGAAGCCGGCGACGATGAGGAGGAAGCCCTGGTATCGGCCTTCAGCCGCCGCACGGGAATTCAGGCCGCGAGGATCGTGCGGCAGAGCTATCCGGCTGCCGATGAGGAGTTCTTCGAGAACCTGCTCAGGGAGCTGTACGAGGACGACGAGGATCGGCTCGACGACTTCATCGAGCGGAAGCTGCCGGGTGTGCAGTTGGCGATCAACTGCGCCATCGTGTTCCGGCTGAACATGCCCGGCCGGGTGACGGCATCGAACGCGCACAATCGTGAGGGGGACACCTTGATCTGGGAGTTCGGCCCCGGAGATGCTGCAACCGCTCCCCTCGAGATCATCGCGGAATCGATCGTACGCAAGTAGCACGGGGACGGCGCTCCGCCCGTCCCCCCCGGTTGCTACGCAGAGCGAGGCTGCGCAGTCACAGGTATCGTACCCAAGCGAATGCGTGCTAATATTCGTGGTAGGCCGTAGGAGGACCTTCCCAGTCTCCAACAGGAGGGTCTCCGATGAAGCAACAGTCCAGACGAAGGTTCATCGAAACAGTCTCGTCTCTGGCAGTTGCGAGCGTCGGTTCCACGCTCCCCAGCCTCTTCACAGAATGCCGGAAACAGGCAAGGGCACAGTCCCAGATCGATCCTGATTTCGAGCCCGGGTATCTGAAGCTGCACAGGAGTGGGGAGCTAAAGCGGAGGGGAGAACAGCTCTGGCAGGTCATGAAGAGCTGCTCACTCTGCCCCAGGGAATGCGGTGCCGCGCGGCTCGATGGGCAGGCAGGGTTCTGTCACGGTACCTCCCAACTGGTCATCGCCTCCCACCACCCGCATTTCGGAGAGGAGCGGCCCCTGGTCGGGCGGGGGGGCTCCGGTACGGTGTTCTTCAGCAACTGCAACCTGCGCTGTGTCTTCTGCATCAACTGGCAGATCAGCCAGGGGGGAGAGGGCGAGCCCAGAAGCCTCGAGGATCTGGCCGAGATGATGCTGCACCTGCAGGGAATGGGCTGCCACAACATCAACATCGTCACACCGACCCACTACTCGCCCCATATCGTGCTGGCACTCGACATCGCTGCTGCCAGAGGATTGAGGCTACCGCTGGTCTATAACACCTGCGGCTGGGAGCGTCCGGAGATCCTGAGGAAGCTCGACGGCGTCGTGGATATCTACCTGCCCGACTTCAAGTACGCAGACGGTGCCATGGCTTCGACGTACTCCTCTGGTGCGGACACCTACCCGGAGATCACCAAGGCGGCTTTGCTGGAGATGCACCGACAGGTGGGCGTCGCCAAGCCGGCGGAAGATGGACTGATGTACAGGGGCCTGATGATCCGCCACCTGGTAATGCCGAACGGGGTCAGCGGAGCCAAGCAGGTGATCGGCTGGATCGCGGAAAACCTGCCAAAGGACACCTATGTCAACATCATGTCTCAGTACAGGCCGATGTACAAAGCCTTTGATTACCCTGAGATCGCCCGGCAGTTGACCCGCGCCGAATACACCGAGGTCGTCGAGTATGCAAGGCAGGCGGGCCTCACGAATCTCGATATCCAGGGCGCGTCGCGGTAGTAGAACGGATCCGACAGAGCACCAGATGCTCACAAAGGACGACCCCCGCTGCTGACGCTCGGGGGTCGTTGCCGTCTATCAGCACTCGGTGCGCCTACTCAACGCACCTCGAACGCGAGAGTGGCCCACTTGGACTCGTAGTCGACGCCCTCTTCCGGCGACGGTACCATGTTGATGAACTCGATGTACCATTTCCCCGGTAGATCGATCACAAACGCGATTCGCCCCTCCTCATCCGTCCTCTTCCGCACTTCCTCGACCAGGGCACCCCCTTGCTCACCACCAAGGATCACCAGCTGGTTCGCTACCGGTTCACCATCAACCAGGCAGAGGAAGGAGAACTCTTCACCCGCCGTAAGGCTGTAGGGATTCACCAGCGGCACGATCTCGGCAGGGTACCCCAGGCGGACGAGATAAGGCGGATCTTTTCGCTGCCAGAAGCGCCACCAAGCCCTGGGCTCGTCTACCTTGCCGCCTACCTGAAGGACAGCTTTGATATGCTTGGCATATCGTTCCCGCACGTCCTTGCCGAGTTCGCCGTTCGCCCTACGCGCCTCCAGCACGTCAGGAATGCCATCGTGCTCCAGGTATTCGTTGAAGTCCGCTGCCGCCAATCCAAGGTCGCGCGGTCTAGTCGAGGCGCCCACGATGTACGTGCCCGGATCACCCGTCTCGATAGTGAGATAGGTCGTGTCGGCAAAGTTAGTATCTCCAGCCCATGCGGTCGTGTCGACGTGTGTCCAGCCGGACGATGACACCAGACTGATGTCCGTGACACGGTCACGCATGATTGCGTTCCCACTATGGATGAAGCTCCCATTCAGAATCGGGATCGTCACCGACGAGTGGGGAGTCAAGAAGTAGGTCTCCAGCTTGATGAACAGGTCGTGTGCGTTCAGCAGGGACGCCGCACACACGAGAAGAGACGATGCCAGTATCACGCGGAATCGCACGGGTTGTTCCTCTTGTGTTGGGGGAGACTCACCCCAAGATACACACCGGAGCACGGCGGTGCCATGCAGAATGGCGCAATCGGTTAGTTACTTCCACGTCTTGCTCCGATCCCAGGGGTCCACTCTGGACACGCGAAAAGCAAGGCTCAACGCCGCGCTCGACCGGCACCAGACGGCGCGCAGCACGTAGGCGCCTGAGGCTGCCGGGCCGGCCCCCAGCCGAGTCGCCGGCCTTCGCTCCGCTTCTGCTCCAGCTGCCGAATCCTCTGCTCGGCGTTCGCTTTGAGGCGCTCCAGAAACTCCTTGTCAGAATGCGGATCGGTTGGGATGACCTCTAAGGACTTCCGATAGTAGTGGATGGCCCGCTCGATGTCCCCCTCGGCATCTCTCTTCATGAACGCTTCGGCCAGGCTGTCATAGGTGTTCGCCGATTGGGGATGCTCGCGGACGTTCAGCTCGAACAGCGTAATGGCATCGTCGAACCGCTCGGCGTTGAGAAACACATAACCCAGCCGATTGATGTCATCCTCGTCCATAGCCTCCGGATCGTTCGCCCGGAACTCCGGCAGCCGTGCGACGGCCGCGTCCGCTCCGTCTGACAGCACGGTCCACGTGAACCGGTTGACCGGCGCGTCGTAGGGTTGATATCCCAGCCAATCCAGCGCGTGCACCTCACCGCCGACCGCGGTGGTCACAATGTCCTTGGCGATACTCAGGCCGTAGTAGCTGTTGGTCAGGTATACGACCGCAATCTTCGCCTCTTTGTACGCGATCACGAAGTTGCGGAAGATCCCGTAGTCGCCCCACTGCCAGAAGGCGTCCCCATTGCCATCCCGTTGTATGCCAAAGCCAAGGCTCCAGAGGTTGTGCTCGTCGACGTCGATCTGGGGCGTCAGCATCGCTGCCGCCCAGTCGGCCCCCAGCCCCTCACCGTTCATCACCGCGCTCACGAACCGCGCGTAGTCTGCAGCCGTGGTGTACATCGAGGCCGCCGCATGAGCCCTCGTGTA
>JABAOF010002515.1_pt10 | contig 16343 bp, 17 predicted proteins | sample 7062171 | NCBI WGS metagenome assembly JABAOF01 (sample SAMN14538628, study PRJNA623070) | marine sediment metagenome | biome: marine biome [ENVO:00000428]; feature: marine pelagic biome [ENVO:01000023]; material: deep marine sediment [ENVO:00002113] | place: India: Gulf of Khambhat ...
GCCTTCTTTATGGCAGTCGTAATCTCCCTCTGATGTTTGGCGCAGTTTCCCGATATCCTTCGGGGGATGATTTTGCCTCTTTCCGTGATGAAATATCTCAATATCCTGGGGTTCTTATAATCGATCTCGAGGTTCTTATCGACGCAGAAGCGGCACACCTTCCTCTTGATATAGATTCTTCGCCTCTTGTCGGCGACCTTTTTCATTCGCTCATCCTTGCCTAAGGTTCGCTGGCCTATCCACCAGGAACTGTCCCAAGGGTTCAACGCAATCGGCTATGATTTCAACCTTTGTTCGGCGCTGGCCCTCTGGTGTCTCCCATCTCCTCTGTTTCATTTTCCCCTCGATGAGTACCCACTCGCCCTTTTGGATTTTTTCCATCGGGTCATTCTGATCCCTTAAGAAGATCAAGACATCGAAGTGATCGGTAGTCGTCCTGGAATCACTTCCCTGAGGAATGGCAACGGTGATCTTGGCCACTCGAGTACCCTTGGGATTGTAGCGGATTTCGGGGTCCCTTGTCAAGCTTCCGATGAGAATGACTCTATTGTATCCGAGCACTAATTCTCCACCTCTTTTGCGTTCTCATCGTCCCTGCCGATTTCGGTCGCTTGGCCTTCAGGGGGTTCTCGAACCGGGGACTGTAACTCCTCCGACGTCTTCTTATCCAACCTGATCGATTGATATTTCAGGACGCCGTCGGAAAGGCGAAGGTTTCTTTCGATCTCTGCGAGGATTTCACCATTCCCCAAAAAACGGATGAGGACGTAATAGCCCTTGGTCAATTTCTTTAGCTTATATGCCAGCTTCTTACGACCCCATTCCTCCACTTTGATTATCTGACCGTTCAGATTTTCAATAATCCCCTTCATCTTGTCAATGAGGGCTCTTACCTCTTCTTCAACCAAATCTGGGTGGACGATGAAGATGGTTTCGTACGTTCTCATTGAGAATCTCCTTTCCATTCCATTGGGCATTTGGAGGGAAGGGCCCTATTTAGGGCGATCCGGTTGCGGGAGGAGTTTGGTGGAGATCTGGCTTCTGGCCACTTTGACCCTCACCTTTTCAGTAATCTCTAAAGTAACAACGGTATCGGTTATTCCGGTAATTCTGCCATAAAGCCCCCCCGCCGTGATTACCTGATCGCCCTTTCTCAGGTTAGCCAGCAATTCCTTATGCTCCCTTTGCCTCTTTTGTTGAGGTCGAATGAGGAGGAAGTAGAATATGCCGAAGAGGAGGATGAGGGGAATGAACATCCCAAACCCTTGTTGGCCCCCTTGTCCGGGAGCACCCATTGCATAGGCGATTTGATCGAACATAGTAACCTCCTATCTATATGTTGACGATAATGTTGACGAAAGGCTACCGGCCGGAGCTTTTCCATTAGAGGTCATCTTTTTCCTTCCTTTTCTTCTGCCATTCCTGACAGAAATTCAAAAGCCTGTCCCGGAGGATGGCTTCCCTTACTTGTTTGAATAAACGCACGTAGTAGTGGAGATTATGGATAGTATTAAGCCTCAAAGCCAGTGTTTCCCTAGCCATGTAGAGATGTCTCAGGTAAGCCCTGGAATGATGACGGCAGGTATAGCAATCGCACCCTTCTTCAATGGGCCGCTCGTCGATGGCATGGCGGGCGTTCTTGATTACGAGCTTTCCGGAAGAGGTAAAGAGCATTCCGTTCCGCGCGTTCCGGGTGGGGATGACGCAGTCGAAAAGGTCGATTCCTCCCTTGACCGCGTTAATGAGGTCCTCGGGTTTTCCTACTCCCATTAAATACCGCGGACGCTCCTGGGGCAAGAGGGGGGCCGTATGGTTGACCATGCGGTACATAACCTCCCGGCTTTCACCCACACTCAACCCCCCGATGGCATATCCGTCGAAACCGATTTCACAGAGATCCCTCGCGCTTGACTCTCTCAAATCCTCGAACATACCTCCCTGAACGATCCCGAAGAGGGCTTGTCCATTCCCCCTGTGGGCTTCCTTACATTGCCTCGCCCATTCCGTGGTCAAGGTCGTCGAGCGAAGCGCGTATTCATAGGAAGCGGGGTAGGGGATGCATTCATCAAAGCTCATGATGATGTCTGCTCCCAAGGATCGCTGGATCTCGATGGCCATTTCCGGGCTGATGAAGTGCCTCGACCCGTCGATGTGCGATTGAAATGTCACGCCCTCCGTGGATATCTTCCTCAATTGGCCCAAGCTAAAGAGCTGATACCCGCCACTGTCGGTGAGAATGGGGCGATTCCAATTCATGAATCGATGGAGTCCTCCCAGTTGTTCAATGACTCGGTGCCCTGGCCTCAGATAGAGATGGTAGCTGTTATTTGAGATGATCTCAACCCCAACCTCAAACAAATCATCCGAGGTCATGGATTTAATGGTGGCCTGACTTCCAACGGGAATGAAAGCGGGGGTCTCAAACTCACCATGAGCCGTGATAATTTTTCCGAGCCTCCCCCCGACCTCCTTGTCCGTTTTGGTCAGATGGAATTGAAAGCCCATTTCCCCTAGATCAATCCTTAACGGCGAAGACCTCTTGGGCACCTCGAGGCCGAAACCCTTCCGTTCAGAGAATGAGCATCGCATCCCCGTAACTGAAGAAACGATACTCGTTTCTGATGGCTTCTTTATAGGCCTTCATGATGAGTTCCCCAGTAGCGAAGGCCGAGACCAACAACAAGAGAGTGGTCCCCGGAAGATGGAAGTTGGTGACCAGTGCGTCCACTATCCTGAAGGGATACGGAGGATGGATAAAAAGGTCTGAATATCCAGCGGTTGCCGCCAGTTTTCCGCTTGAATCGACGGCGGATTCGAGTGCTCGAGTGGTAGTTGTCCCTACCGCGACAACCCTGCCCCTCCTTTCTTTTACCATGGTGATTTCTTCAGCTACCGCCGGGTATATCTCAAAATACTCGGGAGCCATTTCATGATCTTCCACCCGTTTAGTCCTGATGGGGGAAAAGGTCCCCAGGTTAACATGGAGGGTAATGGGAAGGACGGATACACCCTTCTGTCTTATCCTCTCCAGAAGGGCATGAGTTAAGTGTAAGCCAGCGGTTGGAGAGGCAATTGAGCCCGGTTTTGTCGCAAAGATTGTCTGATAGCGCTTTTCATCGAGGGGAAGGGGTTCTTCCCGCTTAATGTAAGGGGGTAAGGGCATCCGTCCCCAACGATCGATCGTATCATAGAAATCCCCCTCGAAGTGGAACTCGATTCTCCAATTCCCGCTCTCATCCCTTCCCAGGAACTGTCCCCAAAAGCCATCACCGAAGCTGACTTTGGAGCCATGGCGTATGGATCTTGCCCTTTTGACAATACATCTCCACGTTCGTTCCCCAGTCCTCTGGGTGATCAGGATTTCCACACTTCCCCCGGTTTCCTTCCTTCCCGAAAGCCTTGCCTTTAAAACTTTCGTATCGTTGACGACGAGGACATCGCCTTCATTGAAATACGTAGCTAAATCACAAAAGGTTCGGTGCTCAATAAAACCCATATCGCGATGGACTACCATCAGCCGGGATTTATCCCTTTCCCTGGAGGGGTATTGAGCGATGAGATTACGTGGAAGTCTGTATTGGAAATCTGCCAGATCCATTTGACCACTCACAATGTAAGGTAGTAAATTAATCACAAATACCTCACAAAGTCAATTGCCATGCTTGCTGGGATAGTCGATGGATTTCCCCGACGCATCGCGACTCCGGGAAGTTTCATGTCCGCTCGCACGAAAAGGGCTACGAGGATAGGGAGGATTGGGAAGATATCTTCATTCGCAAACAGAATGATTTGACATTGGTGAAGGGATTTTCTAAGATCTAGCCACGTAAAACAATGTCTTATTGGGGTCTGTGAAGGTGAGTCCCGATGTTGTATAAGGAAGCAGGAGTTTCGCGTTCGGGGGATTGCTCATATTACGGGAGGGGGAATTAGGGGGAACCTTTCCAGGATTTTCCGTCGCAACTGTAAAGCCTCGCTTCGAAAGGGAAGCTGGCAGGTTCTTCCCGTCTCTTCCTTTCTCCAGAGGAAGGGCCGATTACCGGATACCGCGCTGAAGCAGGGCGGTAAAAGGATTGAGGTCGTTTCTGCCCTATGGTTGATGGGAGAATTGCAATCCTGAGCGGAAAGGATGAAGTGATCTGATGAGGAGATGGGACGTTGTCATCCTCGGTGCCAATGCTGGTGGGATAATAGCAGGAGGTCTCCTAACCAAGAGGGGATTTTCAGTGCTCATATTAGAGGAGAAAGTGAAGGCGGGTTCCCCTCGCGGGAAATATCGATTTCGGCGATTCTCCAACCTTTCCGAACTTCTCGTCAGCAGGGCCTTCATTGAAAGGGTTTATCACCTTTTGGACCTCCCTTTCAACCGTGGGGCATTTGCCCAAAGAAAGGACCTTACGTGTCAGATTCTTCTCCCCAATCATAGGATCGACATATCCCTTGATCGCGCCACTCTTTTGGATGAGATAAAGAAGGAGTTTCCAAAGGATTTCGGCCTCATCGAAACCTTTTACTCGCAGTTACAGGAGAGAGCTTGGATTCGCCGCACGATGATGGCAATAGGCGATGAACAACCGCTTCTCGATCGGATTGGGAGATGGTTTGGTCATGTATATCACGCCGCATCCGATAGACCATTGTCCGCATTCCTTGCTCCCATAAAGGAGGATAAGGCCTTCGCTCGACTTATAGATGTCCAGATCAAAACCATGAGTTATCTCATTGCGGATGATCCCCCTTTTAGCTTGGCCTCCCATTTCGTTGGCATCCTGCTGCAGGATGAGGTCCTCATGGATATTATGGGCCCTCAGGGGTTCATGGATAGGGTTAAGGGGGAGGTGGTGAGGGGGGGAGGAAAAATCAACCCCCTTGAATCTTTTAGCTCACTTCGCATCGTAAAGTCCCAGGGAGAATTCAGCATTTATACGAAGGGGAATGGGGACCCAATACTATCCAGAGTTTTAATTGGGGATATCCCTTTCACCCAATTGAGAAGGCTCATCCCCGGGGCTTTTTCAGAACGAAAATGGGCCGAAAAAGGTAAGCGTCTCTGGCCTCAGTATTTCATACTTTCCTTAAACCTCGGTATTGATGCCCGAGGTGTCCCCGTAGGCTTGGGAGATTGTTTCGTCTCATTGCGGAATCTGGCTGTCCCATATGAAAATGGGAATCTTTTGATGGTTTTCATGGGACCCGAGGGGGTCGGCGCTCCATCGGGGAAGAGGTCGGTTACAGTCAATGCCTTCGTCCCCGCGGACCAGAAGAGGTCGACCACGGCTGGAATCAGAGGAGTTATCGAGGACATGTTGACTCACCTATTGGAGATCGCTCCCTTCCTGGATAAATCGATTCGGCTGATCGATGGGCGACCTTCTATCGAACGTTATGGTAGTGAGTGGACAAGTAGCGATATCATATACGGGGGTTCACCGTCTTTTCGAGTGGGGGACGAGATTCTCCCCACTATTACCTCGATGGATGGCCTTTTCCTTGCGTGCAGGGGCAATTTCCCCTATTTGGGTTTAGAGGGGGAGATCCTATCGGGCATAAAGGCGTTTGAGGTGATTTCGGAGCGCTTCAGGTAGATTTCCTTGCCTTGTGAGAAAATTCTACTCAGCGGATCATTACACGGCGGGGGGCGATGAGACCATCACCCGGGCGAAAGGCATGAAGAGGCATATATGGGTTGCACGAATAGTTTTTTTTTGATAACTTGATTATTGAATCGAGGTGAATCATGTCTAGGGTTTGCGAGATTTGTGGAAAGGGCCCTTCTTTCGGGCACAATGTCAGTCATGCGAACAACAGGACACGGCGTGTTTGGTATCCGAACCTCCAAAGGGTGAGGGTTCTGAAGAACAAGAATGTCGTGAATATGAAGGTTTGTACCCGTTGTATCCGTTCTGGTAAGGTGGTCAAGGCAGTTTAACGGTCCTCCCAGCCTTCAGATTTTCAGTCTTTCAACCGTAACGATCCCTTTGATTTTTTCCAGCGAAGTGATTACTTTCCTCAGGTGGTTTAAGTCTTTGATCTCGACCCCAAATGTACAGATGGCCCTTTTGTCTTGTGTAGTATTAAGTTGAGCATTGGTGATATTGGCCTCATTGGAGGTGATGGAAGCACTGATATCCGCCAGCAATCCCTTTCGATCCGTGCAAATTGCCCGAATGCGGACGGGGTGAGTCTGTTTGTGCCTGACATCCCATTCGACCTTCACCTTTCTCTGGGGGTCGTTATTCAGGACGTTAAAGCAGTCCGCAGTATGAATGGTTATTCCCCTTCCACGGGTGATGAACCCCGTTATCCTATCCCCCGGGAGCGGATTACAACAGCTTGCAAATCGGACCATCATGTCATCCGCGCCCTTGATTTTGATGGCATCTTGGGCTCCCTTTTTTACGAGATGAATGATCTTCTCTATCCGACTCTCTTTTCTCTTATCCCCTGCCTCCAATTTTTCGAGAGGAACCAGCTTGCCGATAATCTGTCTGCAGGAGATCTTTCCATACCCAACTGACGCCAAAAGGTCATCCACGGCTGCAAAACCGAAATCATCGGCCACTTTCTGTATTTCCCCGGATTTTACCAATTTGGAGAAGTTGAGGGTAAATTTCCTGCATTCCTTCTCGAAGATCTCCCTTCCCAGGGCAATGCTCCTTTCCCTCTGTTCCTTTTTAATCCATTGTCGAATTTTGGTCTTAGCCCTGGAAGTCTTTACTAACTTCAGCCAATCCTTACTGGGTTGATGATTCGAGGAAGTCAGGATCTCCACGGAATCCCCGCTTTTCAGTTGATATTTCAACGGGACCAACCTTCCACCAACCTTAGCCCCGATGCAGCGGTGGCCGATATCTGAATGGATACCGTAGGCGAAGTCAATGGGTGTGGCTCCTCTCGGAAACTCCTTGACCTCCCCCTTGGGGGTAAAAACGTAGACATCGTTGGGGTAGAGGTCCATTTTGAGCGTCTCTAAGAACTCGCTGTTGTCTTGGAGTTCTCGTTGCCATTCCAATAGCTGTCTCAACCAGTTGATTCGCTCATCATCACCCTCCGTAAATTTCCCCTCCTTGTATCTCCAGTGGGCAGCTATCCCCTCCTCGGCGACACGATGCATATCCGAGTTCCTGATCTGAATCTCCATTCTCTCCCCGTAAAGCCCAATGACGGCAGTATGGAGGGATTGGTATCGATTGGCTTTGGGGAGGCCGATGTAATCCTTGAATTTACCGGGTACGGGCTTCCAGAGGGAGTGAACGATTCCAAGGGCTTCATAGCACTCCTTGATGGTGTTGACGATAATCCTGAACGCTGTGAGATCGTAAACCTGGTCGAAGTCGATATCCTGGTTGTTCATCTTTTTGTAGACGCTATAGATCTGCTTCGGGCGGCCCGAAACTTCAGCCTCAATTTTGTATTCGAACAGCTTCTTGGTGATGATTCGCTTGACCTCTTCGATGTACCTCTCCCTTTCCTTTTCCTTTTTTGCAATCTTTCGCTGGATATCGGTATAGATATCGGGGTGCAGATATCGAAAGCTCAAGTCCTCCAATTCATTCTTAATCCAGTCGATCCCGAGCCGATTGGCTAAAGGGGAATATATCTCTAAGGTTTCCTGGGCGATTGTCATTTGTTTATGAGAGTCGTGGTACTTCAGGGTGCGCATATTGTGGACCCGGTCCGCCAATTTCACCAAGATCACCCTGATGTCCTCGACCATGGCTAGGATTATTTTCCGAAAGTTCTCGGCCTGATGCTCTTCAGAGGTTTTGAGGGTGATTTTGCTGATTTTGGTGACTCCATCCACCAGGTGAGTTATTTCCTCTCCGAAGTTTTCTCGAAGCTCTTCCAAAGTAGTATAGGTGTCTTCGAGGGTATCGTGGAGCAATCCCGTGACCACGCTGGCCGTATCTAGCCGCAGTTTTGCCAGGATGTTTGTGACCTCCAAAGGGTGAGTGAGATAAGGTTCTCCGGAGAGGCGAACTTGTCCCTGATGTACCTTGGCCGAAAAGACATAGGCCTTCTTGAGGAGATCGAAGTCGGCCTGGGAATTATAAGAGCTGACCTGTTCCAGTATGTCGTTAAATCTGATCATGAATCCACATTAATAATATCCCTAATTTATTGAGAAATCAATCACTTTCGCCTATTTTGCTCTTCCGATCTCCATGGGAGGATTTTTGAAAAATTTTTGACAGCTGATCCTTCGATACTCTATGTTTGAGGGAGAGGGAAGCACGGTGGGACCAAAGGGGAAAATCCTGCTTGAAATGTATGAAAGGCTATTGCGCAGGGTTGGACCTCGCCATTGGTGGCCCGGGGAGTCCCCCTTCGAGGTTATCGTGGGGGCCATACTGACCCAGAATACCTCATGGACAAATGTGGAGAAGGCCATTGAGAATTTGAAGAAAGCGGGGATATTGAGCCCCATGGAAATAAGAAGTCTTGATAGGGATGAACTAGCGCAGGTTATAAGGCCATCAGGTTTTTATCGTCTGAAGGCAAGCCGCCTAAAACGATTTGTTGACTTCTTCTACGATGAGTTCGATGGTGATATGAGCCGGATGAGATCCCAGGGACTGAGCTCCTTAAGGGAGAAGTTGCTGAAGGTCCATGGGATTGGTCCCGAGACCGCCGATGGCATCCTCCTGTACGCACTGGAAAAACCCATCTTCGTTGTTGATGCCTATACCAGGAGAATCTTTTCCAGACACGACCTCATCTCTGGACAAGGGAGCTATGTGGAGATCCAGGATATGGTGATGGGCGAGTTAGACCGAGACGTTGGGTTATACAATGAATTCCACGCCTTGTTGGTTTTTTTGGGGAAGTCCTGGTGTCGAAGGATCCCTCGCTGTGGCGGATGTCCCTTGGAGGGATTCTGACGGGGTATCCATCTTCGGGAAAGGGGTGAGGCACGAACAGTTCACCCTCTAGCATCTCCTGACTGAACGGAAAGAACGGCTATAAGCACAGATGTTACCCAGGAGACAGGGTTGGCTTGACAAAAACTTCCATATCCTATAGAAAGTGGACAATTGTGTGCGCTGGAAGCAATTTCAATCCTTTCATCCTGCGCTCGTTTGGAACTCCTTTTGCAAGGACTCACCCCTAAATCATCGTCAACGGTATTCAGTTTACTGGGGGGAGAAGTTCTTCCGGGAGAAGATGGAGAGGGATCACACGTAAGGAGTTGTGGAAGGGGAGATAGGAAAAAATTAAGAGATTATCGTCAGGCCTCTCCAGATGGGCATGGTGTTTGCAAGGCAGATAGGACGCAGTATCGTAGAAGGATTTGCGCACAGAGACGGGGCGGGTGAAACTGGGAAATAGGGTTAAGGGGCAAACGTCCTAATGGTATTTCCTCCCACGGATCAAATTGAGGTAAGTAAGGCGAGGAAGGGTCCAAGATCCATATGGACCATTGGTGGAGGGAAGGGGGGGAGCGGAAAGACCTTCATCGCCGTCAATTTGGGAATTTGCCTTTCAAGGTTCGGCGAGGAGGTGGTGTTGGTTGATACCGACCTAGGAGGCGCTAATATCCACACCTTATTGGGCCTTTCCTTTCCCCAGCGAACTTTGTCCGATTTCATCAACAGGAGGGTTGGAGGCATTCGGGATGTGGTTGTGAATACGGATATCCCAAACCTGGGATTGGTCGTCGGTGCTCAAGACCTTCTCACCGCAGCAAACCCAAAGGAGCCGCTCAAGTGGAAACTGATCCGGCATATCAATTCCTTGGACGTGAACCATATCATACTCGATCTGGGAGCTGGGAACTCCTTCAACGTTTTAGATTTCTTCCTCATATCGGAGAACGAAATATTGGTGGTGACTCCAGAGCCAACTTGCATTGAAAATACCTATCGTTTTGTCAAAAGCGCATTCTTTCGGAAGGTGAAAAGGGTTGTTGCTCACTTCGGGGTGAAGGAAATCATCGAAATGGCCATGGATCAGAGGAACGAGAGGGGGATCAAAACGCCCTTGGATATCATCGAATTGGCAGGTGAGATCGATAAATCCATCGGCCTGAGGTTGGAGCGGGAGTTGGAGAGGTTCAGGCCGAAGCTCATCGTCAATCAGGTGAGGACAAAGAGCGACGTTGATATTGGTTTGTCCATGCAGAGTGCCTTTTTGAAATACTTTGGAATCGCCCTGGATTACCTGGGTTATATCGTTTACGATAACGACGTATGGCAATCGATACAAAAGAGGAAACCACTGGTCTTGGAATTTCCGCAATCCAGGGCTTCCAAGTGCATCAACGAGATTACCTTAAAATTGATTACTGAAAAGCCATTTCTGTTCAGTTTCGAGGATGAAGCGAATCAAAGATCAGACCTATTATGAGCTGTTGGAGGTTGACAGGGGGTCTTCCACGGAAGAGATCCGGGAGGCCTACCGGAGAGAAAAGGAGATCTTCAGCTCCGACTCGGTGGCCATCTACTCCCTGCTGGGACCCGAAGAACTCAATGGGATCAACTCCCTCATGGACGAGGCCTATCGGGTTTTGACGGATGAGAAGTTGAGATCGGAGTATAACCGTAAGCTGGATGGCCTTGAGGAAAAGGCCTGCTCAGGGAAGCCCCTCGGGAGTTCCGACATTCGAGAAACCAGGCCAGTTCTGAAAGAGCGGGTAGGTATCTCGTTCCCCAATGGGTTCAGATTCACCGGAAGCAGTCTGAAGGGAATTAGGGAATCCATGGGGGTTGACCTCAAACAGATATCCCAGAAAACCAAGATTAACAAGGAGAACTTGGAGTACCTTGAGGAGGAGAGGTTCGAAAATCTCCCGGCACTAGTATACGTCAGGGGATTCATCATGGAATACGCCAAAGCCCTCAATTTGGATCCACATAGGGTGGCTGACAGTTACTTGCAGTCGCTTCATCAGTGGGAGAAGGAGCGAAAGGGTTAAGAAAAAGATGGGGGTTTGGGAAGCAAGCTCCTCCAGGAGGATGATCGATTGGCCGAAAGGGTTAGTTTCATCGTAAAGACACAAAGGGTCAAGGCAAAGGATATTAGGAAAGCCCTTGAAGAGGCCGGTATTGAGGTGAGAAGCGTAATAGAGGTCTTTCGGGAGGAAGGGCCCGAAGAAGAGGAGGTTGTCCTTAATAGAAGCTGAGGCGATTTACCCCTGATCTTGACTCTCCAATGCTGATCACCACGATGGCGGGTTTATGGACAACGGGGCACTTATTTTCATAGATCCGGCATCCGATACGGAGGCCTAAATCCACGACGAGCTAATTGACGGTTTCGGCGATGGCGGCCTACTCTTCACCTTTATTTTCCGGACCAGTTAGCCTTTTTGGGTGCAATGCCCATCACAGGATCCCTGAGAATAAGCGAGATATCGATTCTTGTGGATGAATACCAGCCGGTTTCATCTACTTCTCGTAAAATCATACAATCATGGGTGGGCCAGGGGGAAAAATTGGCGGGGCCTAACTCCCTTGCTTCGTTAGCAGCCTTTCGGTTTCAGCAGCGATCTTGCTCATGAGAGTTTGGCTGAATCCGACCCATTTATTGGTAATATAGCCCTCCCGATCTACGAGGTAGGTAGTTGGAATGGGGGATATACCGTACTTTGCTACCAAGTCATCATCGGCCATTATGATGGCATATTCGATGCCCATATTGTGGGCGAACTTTCTAACGCGTTCCGGACCCCCTTTATCCAGGCTCAGCCCGATAATTTCAAGGCCTCTTTCCCGATAAGCCTTGTGCAAATCGTTGAGGTGAGGTATGGCCAATCGGCACGGGGCACACCACGTTGCCCAGAAATCGAGCAGGACTACCTTACCCCTCAACTGGGAAAGGGTTATGGTTTTTCCATCGACTGAGGTCAAAGTGAAATCGGGAGCCAGAGGCCTCTTCTCCTTCGGGGCCTCTCTTTTGCAACCTATGGGGGATTGGATCATTATGGCTACAAGAAACGGCAAGCCATATTTGAGCCATCTCGAGGGAAGGTCCATAGAGGCAATTTTTCTGTGCCTACCATGTTCGCTCAATGACATAATTGGCCATGGTTAGAAGGGCTGTTTTTTCCCTTGACGGATCGAAACAGTCCAGGTCTCCCTTAGCTTTGGCTACATACTCCCTGGCCTTTTCCAGGGTATATTCAATTCCACCGTAACTGTTGATGAGATCCACCACGCTCAGAAACGACCGTTCATCTGCACTTTCGGAGAGAACAATCCCCACAACCTTTTCCCTTTCCGAAGGCGAACAGCTTCGAAGCGTGTGAATGAGGGGAAGGGTGATCTTTCCTCCCTGGAGGTCGATACCGATCTCCTTGCCGAACCTTTTCTCAGTCGACGTATAATCTAGACTGTCATCCATCAATTGGAATGCGATACCCAGGTTCATTCCGAAATTCGCGAGGGCTTGTTCCCTTTTCCCGTCGACACCACCCAAAATTGCCCCAATCTGGCAGGTCGCTGAAATGAGCGACGCAGTCTTGTTCGTTATGATGGAGAGGTATTCCCCCTCGGTAACGGAAAGGTCGCTGGCCTTCATGAGTTCTTGGATTTCCCCTTCTGCCATTTGAATAGTAGCCCTGGAGATGATGTTCAGAATCTTTAAGTCCCCATCGCCTACCATGAGGAAGAAGGATTTTGAGAGAAGAAAGTCTCCCACCAAAACGCTGGCCTGGCTACCCCATATGGAGTTTGCCGAGGCATTACCCCGCCTCAATTCGGCGTCATCGACTACATCGTCATGGAGTAAAGTCGCGGTGTGAATGAATTCGATTATGCTGGCGGCTTGGATTTGGCGTCTGCCCTCATAACCGCATAATTTAGCGGATAAGAGGAGTATGGTTGGCCTAAAACGTTTTCCCCCGCTTGACAATAGGTGTTCCCCGATCTTCGAGATGAGAGGGACCTGGGATTTCAAGTGCTTCTTGAATTCATCTTCAACCTGGGCCAATTCGTTGCCTATTAAATCCATAATAACATGCATCGTCTTTTCAGATTCCTCGCCTGCTAAGACCCCTTCGGCCTTTATTTCGTTTAAAAAATCAACAGATCATATCCCATCCGCCCCGAGTTGTCAAACCTTGGGACCTAGAAGGCGAAAGAGGTCTCATACAATAAAAAGGATATTGGTTTGTCTATGTTACGGATGAATAAATGGATCGCATTTCCTCGGAGTATTGGCCATTCGAGTCGTGTATGAAGAGGGGCGGCTGTATCTTGAGTGCTGGCGCACCCCCCTTAATGGCCTCGAGCAGAATCAGTTTAGCCCCCTTTTCTCCATTTGGATGGACAAGCCTCAATTCCTTGGGCTCGAGGCGGCTCTCCCTTAGGAAGGTGATGAGGTCGACAAGCCTCCCTGCCGGGTACACCAGGTAAAAGCTCCCCTTCGGTCGGAGCAAGCGGAAGGCGACTTTAGCCATATCGGGNNTTTCGATAAGGGGGATTGGTCAGGACGATGTCGAACTCCTCCGATTTCATGCGGTCGGCCAGCTTTCTGGCATCACCTTTCACAATATGAACCCGACGCTGCAGGTGGTTTATTTCAATGTTCCTCTTGGCCATCTCCGCAAGATCTTGCTGAATCTCCACCCCCCAAATTTCCGTCGATTCCATCTTGGTGGCCAGAATAATTGGGATAATGCCACTTCCCGTTCCCAAATCCACGATCTTCTGCCCCTCCTTCAACCGGACAAAGTGGGCCAACAAGATGGAATCGACGGAAAAGCGATATCCCCTTTTCTTCTGGAGAATCTTTATGTTTCCCGAAAGGAGATGGCCCAGCGTTTCGTCTTGGAACATCATTTGGTTTAGGAAATGCAACAGTGAATATCACAAATATATCGCCAATGAACCTAAGGTTCAAGACGTTCAACGACACGGTCGACTTTCAATTTGCTTGACAAATATCTAATTACCTGGATAATTATGGAAAGATGAGCGTGAAGGAGGGGAACATGGGATTGAGACAAAGGTTCATTTTATCGGTCCTCGTAGCTGGGTACTTTCTGGGTATCATTTTCTTTGGGCCAGCATCCACCCTCGGTCAGCAGGGAGAAAGGAAGCCGAGGGAGGGGGTTTATATCATCAAGAAGGGGGATACCCTTTGGGATCTTTCCGAGAAATACTTCAGCGATCCCTTTCTCTGGCCCAAGCTCTGGCAAGGCAATCAATATATTACGAACCCGCACTGGATTTATCCCGGCAATCCCATTCGGTTTTATCCCTTTGAGGAGGTGAAAATTCCCCCGACAAAACCGGCGGAGGTAAGACCCCCTGAGGTAAGACCCCCTGAGGTCAAGCCCGAAATTGTTGAAAAACCACCTGTGGAGGAGAAGCCCGTCGAAGAGGTGGCACCCCCAGTCAAACCTCCCAAAGTTGTCCTCAAACCCGAGGGTATTCCGCCGAGAGATGCGAGATGGCCGGGTTTTCTTACGAAGGAGGCATTTCCCGGCATTGGGATAGTTGTCGAACCCAAGGAGAGCGGTCGGCTCATCATGGCGGAGGGAGATATCGTCTATTTGGCCTTCAGGACGAGGGATCCCATTGAGATCGGGGACCGGTTTACGATTTTCAGGACTTCACGGATCCTCAAGCATCCCCTGACCGGAGAGAATCTGGGCCGGAAGGTCAGCATTCTGGGGGATTGTAAGATCATCGGTGGCCACGGGGCTCTGTATACGGCTCAAGTTTTGAAATCCTACAGTGAAATTGTTGTGGGCGATCGTATCACCAACTACCAACCCCAGGGGGTTCAATGAGACCCCACTGACGAAAAAGGCGACCTCGGCATCCATAAAATGAGATGAAAGAGGATCTCATTCCTAGGGTGTATCAATCACCTTCTGCAAAGATCTCCTTCGTTTATTCATTCATTTCCCTATTTCCTTCCAGAGTGGGATTGGATCTTCCAAGGTGAGAGGGTGGACGATCGGTTCTATTGGCTGGCATTAAACTCCCTTCCCGGATTCGGACCAGTCTTGATCAAGGCCCTGCTTGACCGATTTGGGGACCCCAGGCGAGTCTTTGAGGCCTCTCGAACGGAATCGGCAAGGGTCGACGGAATTGGCGAACGATTGGCGGGGGTGATCAAGGAGACCGATGTTCGAGGGAAGGTCAATCGAGAGTTAGAGCTTATCGAGAAATTCAACGTTTCTATCGTAACCATCAGAGATCAATTGTACCCAAATAATTTGAGACAGATATATGATTCTCCTCCATTGCTCTACGTGCGGGGAAATCTGCAATCGAGGGACGACTTTGCTATATCGATGGTGGGATCCCGTTTGGCAACAGATTACGGTCGAACGGTCACCGAGAGGATCGCTGGGGATTTAGCAAGACATGGGGTGACGATGGTGAGCGGTATGGCGAGGGGTATCGATTCGGCGGCTCACAGGGGAGCCTTGTCGGTTGGGGGGAGAACGATAGCGGTATTGGGTTGCGGAGTCGATATCGTATACCCACGGGAAAATTGCCATCTTTTCGAGGAGATCATAACTCGTGGAGCGGTCATCTCGGAATTCCCCATGTCCACCCCTCCGGAAGGGGCGAACTTTCCCAGGAGAAATCGAATCATCAGCGGTCTATCATTGGGAGTAGTGATCGTTCAGGCGAGCTCGAGAAGTGGATCCTTAATCACCGCCAGATTAGCCCTGGAACAGAACCGTGACGTATTCGCCGTTCCCGGCAATATAGGAATGGCCGTAAGTCAGGGAACTAATCGATTGATAAAGCAAGGGGCTAAATTAGTCGAATCCGCTGAGGACGTTTTGGAGGAGGTTCTTCCACGGTTTCGGCATCAAAGGTCGTCATCTGGGGATCGAGACCTTTCCCTTGAAGAGGAGGAGGAAAGGGTCTTCTGCGTTTTGCAGGATGAGCCGATCCACATTGATTCAATCATTGCCCAGACCCGGATGGGCGCCAGTCGTGTTTTTAGCACTTTACTCCAATTGGAGCTGAAAGGGCTGGTACAGCAGTTATCCGGGAAGCGATTCGTCAAGAAATGAGGGGTGAAAAGGGAGGAACCTTTGGTGTACATTTTGCACGGCCTTCGATGAACCCTTTGAGTAATGGAGAGAGTATGGAAAAATCGCTTGTGATTGTTGAGTCTCCGGCCAAAGCCAGCACCCTCAATAAGTTTCTCGGATCAAACTTCATCGTCAAAGCCTCGGTGGGACACGTTAAAGACTTGCCCGAAAAGGAACTGGGGGTCGATATCGAGCATGACTTCGAACCCAGCTACGTAACCATTCGGGGAAGGGGAAAGATAATCAAGGAGTTGAGGAGGGTCAGCCGAAATGTTGTAGATATCTATCTCGCCCCCGATCCGGACAGAGAGGGGGAGGCAATAGCGTGGCATATTGC
>JABAOF010011242.1_pt1 | contig 16341 bp, 10 predicted proteins | sample 7062171 | NCBI WGS metagenome assembly JABAOF01 (sample SAMN14538628, study PRJNA623070) | marine sediment metagenome | biome: marine biome [ENVO:00000428]; feature: marine pelagic biome [ENVO:01000023]; material: deep marine sediment [ENVO:00002113] | place: India: Gulf of Khambhat ...
CCCCTGGGCCGGCACCGCCCTGACCTCCCCCCCCGAAACCGCCGCCACCGAAGCCGAACTCGCCACCGGCGCCCCCGCCAAAACCCCCGGACCCAGCAAAACCGGACAACACAACCGGCAGCACCAGGTCCGCGACGGGGTAAACTTTCGTCACCAGGTTCTCTTCGGCCGCTTCCCTGGTAGTCAGCATCAAGACCTCGTTGTTGATCGAATACGTCAGGTCCGGCTCCAAAGAGTCCAACATCAATCGCAGCGCCGATCGCAAAGAAATGCCACGGACGTCGATCGTGACGGGCGTATCGGTATCGATGTTGAATTCTTCCAGGGCATTGGTCGCCAACTGGATTTCGATGCCGTGCAGATCCTCCAAATATTCGATCACTTCCACCAACGGCGTTTCTTCGAAGTCCATTAGCGTCGGCTTGTCCAGTTCTTCCAGAATTTTCTTTTCCGCCGGCTTCTTTTCCTTCAGGTCAACCTCCCCATACTTTTCACGCCGCCGCGTCAATTTTTCCCACTCCGCTTGCGGGGGATACACCATAGGCGGTTCTCCGGCGAAAGGGATTGCGGCCTTTTGCACAAGGTTCAGCGTATCCACAAAGCCGCGATTGCGGGCTTCCAGCGTGGCCACATAATCCTCATAATTTTCCTTAAAATTCGAGACAATCGACGCGGCCGTGACCGCCGGGTCATCCGGTTCAATCCGAAATGCTCGGGTTGCCGCTTTTTCCGCTTCCGCATAGCGACGCTCTATCATCAGCGAGTGAAATCGCTCCATGAACACGGCAACTCGGTCGCGGCGACGCTGAGCTTCGTCCAGTGCTCTTTGACGAGCCGTGGTGGCGGCCACCGTATCCATGCGTTCCCGTTGTTGTTCAGCCCGCCGGTACTTGCGACGTCCGGCCTCGCGAATCGCCGTCCTGACCTGATTTTTTAACTGGTCCAGAACATCGGCATCGACTTCGGTTTCATCCAGCAAGTCGGCCAGCAGCATCTTGAGATCGGATTCCACCGATTCCGGATCGTCCGCCATCTGGCGACGAGCTTCTTCCAGTCTCTTTTGCACGTCGACTTTCACGACGTCTGCGTAAACCTGGCGCTGCCGCTGTTCGGCATCGATCGCCCCGCCGCTAGCCGCAATGGCATCCTCGAACAAGGCATCGTCCTCATCGTTCAGCGCCTCGCCACCCCCCACGGCATCCTCGATCAGTCCCCGTTGGGCCGCACCGCGAATAACCTCCGCGTCGTTATTGACCGGATCGGTCTGCAACGCGACCTCGGCCAGGCGGCCTGCGGCGGAAAAATTACCAGAGGCCAATGCGTTTTTGCTGAGCCGATTTAACTGGTACACGCCATCACGAACCATCTGTTTGGTCAGAACCAAACCCCTGGTTCCCAGGGTGGGCACGTGTCCTCCCTTCTTAGCCACCCTGACCAATCCGGCCAGGTAGCTGTTTTCGTCCTCCGCCGGGCTACCCGTGGCCTCTGCCACCACTTCGACCGAGCTGCCGTCGACTTCCGCCACAAAGCGGATATCGAGGCGACCGGACCCGTCCCCCTTGCCAAATACAATCGTTTCCCGGTCGCCACGCAGAGGTGGCATCACCGCCGGGTAGATTTCCGTCAGTTTTTCCGACAGCCGCAGATTGCTGGGCCAGATCACCGGCGCGGTGGCCGCGGTAGCCAGATACTTGCCGACCTGGGACAGGTCCAGTTCCTTACTGTCCAGGACCAGCTGGCCACCCGTATAGTTGGCCAAGATGGCCAACAGCTCGTTATCCGTTTCCGGCCCCACGGCATAACTGGTTACCGATATTCGTTTTTCCACCAGCCGTTTCACCAAGTCCTCAAAATTGGTATTTCCCACCAGCCTGGTGCGACTCATGCCGTCGCCTAAATACACGACCGCCCGCCGCCGACCATCCGCTGCCCCGTATACGGCAGCTGCTTCGGACATGGCCTGCGCCATGTCGGTAGAGCCAAGCGGAGTACGCCGCTGCAGCGTGTCGACCGCCTCACCCAGGGCCTGGCTGCCGGCAGATACGAAACCTTCGGTTAAAGGAACGCAAGTCACATCCACCGCCATCAACATCACGCGGTCCTGCACAGCCAACTTGGCCAGCATCGCATTCAGAGCGGTCAGCGCCGCCGTGCGGTGCTGACCCACTTGGCTGGCCGATGTGTCCACCATGATTACCAGGTCGCTGGGCCTTTCGGACTGCCCCGTGATCTGTGGACGGATGCTTAATACAAAATAACCCTCCCCATCCGGCGTACGGAAGTTGTCCAATTGGGTTCTCTGCACACTAACCTCGACCGGTGAATCCGCCGCACAAACCTGCCCCGTGGATAGAAACATGAGGCACACAGCGGCCAAGCCGAGAACTGGACTGCGAAAAGTCATTTTAGGCTCCTGGAAAATCGCTACCCGATCATCAAAGTCCACGGCACGTCACGACAATGCCTAGTCAGCCAAATGCGAATGGGTGCGGATACTCTTTCTGTTCCCCATTCCTGCGAGATTACGAGAAGCGCAGGGCGGTCGCGCACAGACCGTTAAATCCATTCTATTTACGGGTCAAAAATTATTCCAGCAGAAAGCCGTCGGCAATGCCGACCTCCAGCTGACCGGGTGCCCCGCGGCGCAGATCTTGGCAAATAGTCGGTTTAGAACGTCAATCCCGACAAAGAACCGAACTTATTGGCCGCTATGGCCTTAGGCTATACGGCCACCGTAGGGGAACCCGTTGGCGATCGGCTGCAAGGGGTGCTGGCCAGACGACCAGCGATCAAGGGCGACGGGCGGCTGGCATTTTCCCAAGGTTCGGATAAATCGGCCCAGATCACGTTGATCCTTCTCAGGACGCTGACCCCGCCTTGCAGGGCCGGCCGCCACAGACTTCCCGTCGGCCGGTCCATCCCGCAGGCATCCACACCAACCCACTCAAGTGATTCCGTTGGCTTTTCCGCCTGCCAGATGCGAGAGCGGAGAACAGAAAAGCCCTCGGGATCAACACTCAGGGCAGCCCTGCGTCAGGCCGCTGCACCTGGTAGGAGATTACCGCTTCGGGGCAGCGGGCCAGGAAATTCCCCGAAGAACCACGAAGGTAGACGGCCGCTTTCCGCAGACCCCTTTTCCCGTCGGGGCGGCGGCCGACCGTATCGGAGGGGCCACGATCATCTGCCGATCGGCGGCCAACTTTCCCCGGTACCCAGCCTGTGAATCACGAAAAAAGTCCAGGCCCTTCCGCGGGTCATCGCGGCTGCCATGCGGGGCACCGGCCAGGGGGGGCGGCTGGCAAGGTCCGCCGGCTTTGGGGAGATGCCACTGGGAACCCAGGGTCGATCGCGGGGGAATTTTCGCTGACGGATTGCGGCTCCGAATCCTCTGCCATCTGGGCCTCAACAGGCAGCCAGACGACAATCACGCTGGCTTTCGCCGTTGCATTGCAGACGAAAAGCAGGCTAAAAACCAGCAGCGAGCGTGTGAAAGACCCTGGGGATCCCAGCCAATAGCAATGCAGGCTATGCATGGACGTGGCATCTCCCCGAGAAAAACGGTGGCTACAGGAGGCCGGAGGGGAAACCGGCTGGTCTTGTCCGCCGTCTAAACCTCGGCAGCGTCGCAAGTTGCGACTTGTTATGTAACAACCTATCGGAGTTAACCTCTTGAACTTATTAGGCAATTGGCGATTTGATTTCGGATTAGTGAAAATAGCTAACGTGTAGTCCGACCAGCGAATCCTGGAAAGCCTTGGTGATCTTTCGATCCGCACGGCTCTTAACGCCTGGACGGGCAGTTTCGCGGGAAGGGCCAAGCGATATATAAGTTTTAATGGTCCCTGTTTTAAGGTGGACAAAGAGGTTTCGGATAAGCACCCGTACTTCATTCTTGCTTGACTGTTGACCCGATCGAGCCGCATTCAATGTTTGACGCCTTTCTTGCACTAGGTATCACGACCCTGGTTTTTCTGGTCTTGCTGTGGAAGCGCGGCGCGCCGGCGGACCTGGTGTTTCTGGGCGGCCTGGTAGGAGTGACCCTCTGCGGGATCATTTCGCCGCGTGACGCTCTGTTGGGTTTTGCCAATCCGGCAGTGGTCACGATTGCCTCACTGTACGTCGTGGCAGCAGGGCTGCGTCAGACCGGCGCGTTGGACCTGATTGGTCACAAGCTGCTGGGCAACATCCGCTCGGAAAAAGGTGCCCTGCTACGACTGACGTTGCCCATCGTGGGACTATCGGCCTTGATCAACAACACGCCGATCGTGGCGATGACGGTCCCCACCGTGATCGATTGGTGCCGTCGCACAGGAGTCTCGCCGTCGCGTCTGCTGATGCCCATCAGCTACCTGGCCATCCTGGGTGGCGCCTGTTCGTTAATCGGTACCAGCACCAATCTGGTCGTCAACGCGATGATGGTCGACCAACCGGGCATTGAAGGCATGCATTTGTTTGAAATTGGCTATGTCGGCCTGCCGTGTGCCCTGGTGGGCATCATCTATTTGTTGTTGGTAGGCCAGCGACGTTTGCCGAATCGAATCGACTTGCTGGAGTCTTTGGGTGAGTATCGTCGCGACTACCTGGTAGAGATGCTGGTCCAGGAAACCTGCCGCCTGGTGGGGCAGACGGTAGAACAGGCCGGGCTGCGGAATCTGCCGGGGTTATTTCTGATCGAGATTAATCGCCAGAACGAGGTCATTACCCCGGTTACGCCCCGGGACCGGATCGAGGCCGGCGACCGCCTGGTTTTCACCGGCGTGGTCAGTACGATTGTCGACCTGGAAAAAATCCCGGGGCTGGTACCGGCAGTCGATATGGCTTACGAAACCGATCCGGTCTCGCGCCAGCGCCGCCACCTGACCGAGGCCGTGCTGTCCAATTCGTCACCTTTAATCGGCAGCACGGTCAAAGAGGCCAAATTTCGTCAGTTGTACAACGCGGCCGTATTGGCCGTGCATCGCAATGGTGTGCGGATGACCAACAAAGTAGGCAGTATCCAGCTCGAACCAGGCGATACGCTGTTGCTGCAGACCGGTACCGAGTTCATCAACAATTTCCGCAACAGCCGTGACTTTTATTTGATCTCCAGCGTCGATGACGACCGGCCCCGCCGGCATGACCGGGTCTGGGTTTCGCTCGGTTTGTTCGCCATCTTGATTACGTTGTTGACGATCACCAGCTGGATGTCGCATGGAGGCGCCATCCCCGCCGAGATGACCGCCATCATTGCCGTGATGGCGGCAGTGTTGATGGTGGTCACGCGCTGTCTGAGCATGGCTCAAGCTCGTTCGTCGTTTGAACTGCAGGTGTTGCTGACGATCGGCGCCGCGCTGGGGCTCGGGCGAGCGTTGGAACAGAGCGGAGCAGCTGAGCAAGTTGCCGACTGGATTATCAACGTCGCCGGCGATCAGAATCCGCTGGTGCTGCTGATGATTATTTATTTTTTAACACTGATTTTTACGGAAATGATTACCAACACGGCCGTCGCGGCATTGATGTTTCCCTTGGCGATCGCGGTGGCCCAAGAGGCAGGCTTTGTGGAACGCCCCTTTATCATGGCCATTGCCCTGGCCGCTTCTTGCAGTTTTATCACGCCGATCGGCTACCAGACCAATTTGATGGTGATGGGGCCGGGTGGTTATCGGCCAGCCGACTATCTGAAAATTGGACTGCCGCTGACCTTCCTGGTGATGGTCACTGCCCTGATCTTCATTCCGATCATCTGGCCACCCACCTACCCGTAAGGGTGAAGAGGAAGCGCGGGAGGGAGACAGGGGGATAGAAGAGAGGATCCATCGATGAAAAAAGCGTTGCTTTGCTGTCTGCTGTCGGCCATGGCCGGTCTGGCCATTGCGCGCCTCTTGCCAACTCCGGTAGCGGCCCCACCGGAAACCGGCAAAGGATGGCTTGACAAAACCGAAACGGCCGCGGCAGCAGGCGGCCGTGTCGTCGATTTGTCCGATCACCGCGTGGCGGCAGCCCATGACGCCGAGATGATGCTGGCCAACCAGACCCACGCTGCTCAACTGACACCCGAGGAACGCGTGAATGTGGGGGTCTACGAACGGGTCAATCGCAGCGTGGTCAATATCAACACCCGCTCTGTGCGCGCGGATCCGTTTTTTATGTTCGAAACCCCCTCCGAAGGTGCCGGTTCGGGATCCGTATTGGACAAGCAGGGTCATATTCTGACCAACTTTCATGTCGTGGAAGGTTCCCGCGAGATCCAGGTCACCCTGTTCGACGGGGCAACCTACGATGCTCGTCCCGTGGGTGTGGATGCCACGACCGACCTGGCGGTCCTGCAGATCGACGCGCCACCCGAATCGCTGTTCCCCGTAACCCTGGGCGACTCGACCGCTCTTCAAGTGGGACAGCGCGTGTTCGCCATCGGCAATCCGTTCGGGCTGGAACGGACACTGACCGTGGGGATTATTTCCAGCTTGAATCGGGTAATCCGCGCACGGAATCAGAGGGCAATTCGATCCATCATCCAAACCGATGCCGCCATCAATCCGGGCAACTCGGGCGGCCCGTTGCTGGACAGCCGCGGCGAATTGATTGGCGTCAATACGGCGATTGCCAGTCGAACGGGGCAGAGCGCCGGGGTGGGTTTTGCGATACCGGTCAGCGCCGTACGGCGGATTGTGCCCCAGCTGGTGCGGCGTGGTCGAGTGACTCGGGCCGAAATCGGCATTTCGCGGGTCGTGGAAACGGAAAACGGACTGGTGATCGCCGCCACGGTCGACGGAGGACCCGCCGACAAAGCGGGACTGCAAGGTTTTCGGCTGGTCAAAAAACGTCGCCGGCAGGGTCCCTTTGTATACGAACAGACCTATGTCGACCGCAGCGCGGCGGACCGCATCTTGGCCGTGGGGGGCGTGGCCGTGACCAGTGCAGATCAGTTTCTGGACCTGATCGAATCCAACCCGCCAGGCAAGACGGTTACCGTGACTATCATCCGAGCGGGGCAGCGGATCGACGTATCCGTCGTGCTGGAAGCGGGGGATTGAGCTTACCGGGCAGCGTCGCCATCGGCAGATGATTCGCCCCGCGGCCGACCGGGCTCGGCCAGCCCCACCATCGACAGCGTGGCAACTGTAAAGTTGCCCTCCAGATCGACCGTGCGAATCAGATGGTTGTTGGTGTCGGCCACGAATAACCTCTTGCCGGCGATCGACAACCCGGCCGGTTCGTCAAAAGTTGGTTCCCCATCGTCGGCCCCGGCCTCGCCCGTACCGGCGATCGTACGGCACGATCGATCCTTCAGGTCAATCTGCTTGATCTTATTGTTGTAGGTGTCGGCGACATACAGCTGGCCGTCGCGATAAGCGATCCCAATCGCGTGCTGCAACAGAGGCCCTTCCGTGGCGTCAGCGGGCCGGGCGCGAAAGTTGAATGCCGCACCCGCGGTCTGCAGCAGACCCTTGCCGTCCCGATCGCCAAAAATGAACAGGCGCGAACCGGGCAGTTCCGAGGTCCCAATGATCGTTTCCACCGCCTGCCGGGGATCCAAAGGCACGGCCCGGATGGAACTCCCCTCGGTATCGGCGACAAACAACCACTGGCCATCGGAGGCCAAGCCGCTGGGTTGAGCAAAACTGCTGTAGGTGCTGTCGAAACCTGAGCGGTCGAGCCGCGGGGGAACTGCGGGGACCCGCCGCCCATCAACTATGTCCTCGCGGCCGTTGCCTGCGTAAACTTCGATCCATTTTTCGTCCAGCGACATCCGCCAGATCTGGTGAGGACCGGCCATGGCGATGTACAGGTGGCCGTCGTGCACATGGACTGCCCAGGGACTGCCGAGGGGAATCTTGCGGGGCGGGCTGGCCCAGCGCGAGGGAAATTTTGATTCGTCCAAAGGCTGCCGCAAGTCCAGCTGATCCATGCCCGGCCAGATACCCCGGTTCTGCTGCCCGGTCCCCGCCACCGTGCGGACCTGCCGGGTGGCCAGGTCGATCTTGCGGATCAAATGATTCTGCGTATCGCAGACGTAAAGCGTCTGACCGAGCAGGGCCAATCCTTGCGGGTGACAGAAAGTTGCCTCTTCGTAAGATCCGTCTTCTCGTCCGGCCTGACCGGTCCCGATCGTGTCGATCCACTTGCCGGCCAGATCTGTCACCACGATACGGTGGTGGCCACTGTCGGCGATGTAAAGCCGGTCGGTGGGGGCATCGGCCAGCAGTTTTCCCGGATAGCGGAGGGGGGAGGGCACCTGACGGTGGCTTTCCAGTTCAAATTCCAGGGGCGTCTCGTCCAGCAATCCTTTTCGCTTGTAAAAGGGAATCGCCATCCGGAAAAACCGGTCCAGCGATTCGAAATCGATTTCACCACCGTGGGCCGCAATCAGTTTCCCTTCCGGATCGATCACCCGCAGGGCAGGCCAGCCGCTGATCCCAAAACGACGCCAGATGAGCATTTCCGAGTCGTTGACAACCGGGTGTTCGATTTCGTAGCGCAGCACCGCCTGGCGGATGTTTTCAGACAGCTTTTCGGTATCGAACTTGGCCGAATGGACACCAATCACAACCAGCTGGTTGGGGTAGGCATGTTCCAGCTTTTTGAGCTCGGGAAGCACATGCATGCAGTTGATGCAACAGTACGTCCAGAAGTCGAGCAGTACGAATTTGCCGCGCAGACCACGCAAGCTCAGCGGGGCGGCCGTGTTGATCCATCCCGCACCCCCCTCCAGCGACGGCGCGTCGACCCGGCGAGGAAAAGGGTGGTCTCCCGCCTCCTCTTCCCCCTCCAACTCAGCCCCCGACCGTCGGCCCGCTTTCCGCTCGCTTGGCGGCTCCACAGCGACCCCCTTGTCATTTTCGCTGGGCTCGGCCGTCACGGGCCGAGAACAGCCGGCCATGGAAAGGCTGAGGGCACAAGACAGTAGCAGCCATCCCGCTAACTGGCGCCGCCAAAGGGGAAGGTGAAAAGGCCCCTGACGACCACACGATGGACCACACGATGGGAACATAAGCTGCCGTTGCATGCAACTTTCCTGCAGAAAAAGGCCGTTTCCCGCCCGGCTGACAGCCTGCCCGTCCCAGGCAAGCTGCCTCTCATCGTACTGCAAAAAGGCGGTTGGGGAAACTGTGCCCTGGCCACTCGGCGAGGTGAGGCAGATAGGACAGCCGGCCCGGATTTCTCATGCACGTCGTAGCCAGCGACGGTAAGTCTTCGCCTGGCAACGAAGACGACACGATTTTACAGCCAGCGTATTCATTACAGGTTGAGGACCAAGTTGCGACGTCTGACGCGACCAGGCAAAGACTTGGCCCTCGCACGGCAAATGGCGGATGAGAAATGCCGGCTTGCGCCAAGACGGTTTCGGGGATGACCGGTCTGGTCGCCAACCGCCAAGCGGTAACAGGACAAAGCCTGGGGCGCCAGCCCGCGATCCCACAAAAAACCAGCGGCCAAGCGACGGCCGGCATGCAACGGTATCGGGGCTAGTGGTGCAACTTGTGCTGGCAGCTGCCGGGACCGAACGGCCCGTGCCAACAGCCTTTGGTACGACCATTGATTTTGTCCGTTTAAACTTGGACCGGTTAGGTTGACGAAAGGGATATGGGGGAAGAGGAATGCGAATTCCGCCACGGGGACCCGCTGCGCCGTGCGACAAGGGGTAATCCGCCTGTCGAACTGTCTGCGGGATCCCGTTTGCAATGGCCAGCTTGGGGGAGTGTGATGTTCAACCTGACCGGCAAGAAATGGAGCCCGTTGTTTTTTGTCGTCCTGCTGTTACCTGCGGCAGCATCGGCCGAGGATGTCTCCCGCACGGATTGGGCAGAAAAGATGTTCGATCATCTGGAGTTCGACTTCGAGAGTCTGGCTCGAGGGTCGAAGGCCGAGCACCGTTTTAAGATCAGGAACCTTTATCGCGAAACGATTCAGATTGCCTCGGTCAGTTCCAGCTGCGGGTGCACCGATCCGCGCGTGCTCAAAGAAACACTCGAATCAGGGGAAGAGACGGAACTGATTGCCGAATTCAATACGATTGCCTTTGAGGGCAGTCACAAGGCGACGATCACGGTTCGGTTTGCGGAACCTTATCAGGCCGAGGTTCGTTTGCACATACGCGGGTATGTCCGCAAGGACGTCGTGTTGACGCCGGGTCGGGTCGAGCTGGGTTTGGTCGATTCGGAGACAGGGGCGGTGAAAAGCGTGAAGGTCGCATATGCCGGGCGTCCTGACTGGCAGATCACGGACGTGCGTAGTTCCAATTCTGATTTCGAAGTGGAACTGAGCCCCCCGCTTCGCGCTGGGGGGCGTGTCGAGTACGAAATGGTGTTTCGACTGAAGAAGGGGGCTGCCAGCGGCTATCTAAATGACCAGTTGTTTCTGGTCACCAACGACCAGTCCAATCGAATGATTCCGTTGGCGATCGAAGGTCGGGTGCGTTCCGGATTGACCGTCAGTCCGGCTTCGTTACATCTGGGCGTATTGCGGCCCGGTCAGAAGGTGACGAAGCGCCTCGTGGTCCGCGGCACGCAGCCGTTTCGGATTATCGACATCGACTGCGAAGATGGCACCAACTGCTTTACCTTCGATTCGTCCGACACCCCCCGCAAGGTCCACCTGATCCCGGTCACGTTTACAGCCCCAGCACACGCAGGGCATATCGTGGAAAAGATCAAAATTGTTACCCAGGGCGTTCCGGGCAGCCTGCCCACTGTCGTCGCTCAAGCGGAAGTCCGCGACTAAAGTCACCTTTTTGGCAGTTGAGTGACGACGCCGGCCAGGACCACAAGGGTGTCATCGGCCTGGAAATCTGCAAAGGCTTCGTTCGATCGGTCGTAACCGGGCAATTTCGCCTGGGGATCGCGCACCACCACCCCCAGCACGCCAGCCATCTGGTCGACTTTTAGCTGGGGACGCGCTTCCGAGAGAACGACAACTCGCTTGACGGTCTTCCGGTTGGGTTCCTTCGGCAGCTTGCGAATTTCGATTTCTGTGGCGAACAGATTTCCAAATCGCTTGATGATCTGCGTCTTGCCGACCAGAAAGATGCCTTTTTTGTCTCGGGGTCTTTTTTCGCTGTACAACATGTCGATAGCGAACCCTTCGAGGCGGGCCTGCATCTGCGGTGGCGACACCTGACGGATCAAGTCGGTGGCTTCGGTCCGCGACAGCTCCGCCGCGGCTTGCTCGTCGCGCGGCGCAAAGGCCACGGTATGTCCCAGGTCGCACAAACCGAGATAGAAACTGCCTTCTAATTTTCCATCGTCGTCGTCGTTCAGGGACCGGGCCCTGTCAACAGCGTCCTGGAGCGCGGCGAGGTCGATCGATTCGATGACTCCCGCCTCGTCAGGCTGACCGTTCAGCAGTGCCGCAAACCCGGCCGCGGGTTGGTCGTCTCCCGGCAATTCGAACAGCCCGTCCCCATCCCCCCAGCCGTCACCGCTCGCCTCTCCACCCGTCTGGCTGTCGGTGCTGGCCAAGTCCGCAGCGGAATCAGCTGTGTCGATCATTTCAGCAAGGTCTTCCTCGGTCGGCTGCTGGTCCTCCGGCAGCATCCCGCCGGGCTGGAATCCATCCCCTTCTGCCGCCGGTGCCGCGGCCGTTGCGGCTTGGCCGGAGGCCGGGGCCGACTCCGTCGAAGACCAGAGCGAAGAGAGGGGTTCCCAGGCTTTGGCGATCATTTCGTCGAAAGGTTTGGCCGCTGCGGGCTTGACCACCTTCAGAATGCCGTAACCCAGCCCCAGCCCGACGACACCAAAGATGACGATGCCTGCAATGTGGGTCTTGATTCCTATCTTCTTCTTTTTCTTAGCGCGCAGTGCCGGCTTGGCCGGGGTTGCCGCAATCAGATCGCCCTCCTGGTCCCCCTCCGCCATCGCTTCTTGCTCGGAAAAGAACGTCGGGGCCTGATCGCCCTCCCCCACTTCGTCCGGGGCGAATGAAATTTCATCCTCCTGCGGTTCCAAGTCGGACAGCGGACCACCAAGACCCATTTCTTCTTCTGGCGTCGCCAGTTCTTCCGCCGGCTCTTCCGTGCCGATCGAGTCCGTCATTTCCAGCTCGGACCCGGCTTCCTCCGAGGTCACCATCTCCTGGGCGGCTTCTTCCGTGGCGATCGATTCGCCCCTGTCGGGCTCGAGTGCCGTTGCCTCCGACTCGATACCAGCATCCATGATTTGCAGTACAGGCGCATCGGCCGGAATCGAGCCCGACAGGACGAACTGCTCTTCGCACAAGGGGCAAGCTACCAGCGCCGTGTCGGAAGTCTCGGCAGGGACGATAACCTGTCGCTGGCAGCCCGGGCAGATAGTAACACTGGTCATGGTCGGCTCCACAGGAAAAACTTTCGTAAGCAGTTAAAGGGCCCTGCGCGGTGATGCACGCCGATAAACAATGGGGATCCCGCCGCAGGGATCTTTTCGAAGCACCTTTTTCTTTCTGACACCCTCTAATGGCACCCCGTTCCTCTGGCAGAAAAAAGGTGCCTGGCCCCGGCCGCCCAAAATCGCGCCGGATTCCTTAGTGTAAACAGAGAAACCGGCTTCAGCCAGTCTGGGAGCCGTTTTCCAGCCTGGACGGCTGCCCGGGGCCGGCCGCTGGGTCGCAGCCGGGAGACGCCCATCGGGCGGAGGCTAGTCGAGTTCGTACAGCGGGCCCAGCTTGGCGCGGAGCTGCTGGAGCAGGCATTGGTGGTCCAGCGGTCGGCCGGTCACCCGTTCCACCAGTTCGGCCGCCGGATAGCACTGTCCCGGCTGGTGGATATTCCGCTGCAGCCACTGCCGCAGCGGTTCGAATTGTCCGCTGGCAAACTGTTGCTTAAGGTCGCCCAAGTCGGCATCCGCTTGGGCAAAAAACTGAGCCGCGTACAGGTTGCCCAGCGCGTAGGTGGGAAAATAACCAATCGCCCCGCTGCTCCAATGAATATCCTGCAGCACACCCTCCCGGTCATTCGGCGGCTGGACGCCCAGGTAGGCTTGATACTTTTCATTCCACGCCGTGGGCAGATCGTCCACCGGAAGATCGTCTTCCAACAACGCTTGTTCCAGTTCAAAGCGAATCAGGATGTGCAGGTTATAGGTCGCTTCGTCCGCCTCGACACGAATCAGGGATGGTCGTACCAGGTTGATTGCGAAATAAAACTCATCCAGCGTCACCTTGGCCAACGTATCGGGAAACGCCTCCTGAGCCAGCGGGAAATGGAACTGCCAGAAAGCACGGCTGCGGCCTACCTGGTTTTCCCACATACGAGACTGCGATTCGTGAATTCCCAGCGAAACCTCCTGACCGGGCGGCAGGCCATACCATAGCTGGCGCAAGCCCTGATCATAAATCCCATGGCCCGCTTCGTGCAGGATCCCAAAAAAAGCGGTCGGAAAAAAACGCTCATCATAACGCGTGGTCAGCCGCGTATCGTTGGGGCCCAGCCCGCTGCAGAAAGGATGCACTGTGGTGTCGAGTCGACCACGGTGGAAGTCAAAACCAATACGGGCGGCCGCCGCGCGGCCGAATGCTTGCTGAGCATCCATGGGGTAGCGACGTTGCAGGAGTTCGATGTCCGGCGCGCGACGGCTGTCGCCAATCTGCCGAATCAGCGGCACCAGGTCCTCGCGGAGCGCCGCCAGCACGCGACCCACATTTGCCGTCGATTCCTGCGGCTCGAAATCGTCCAGCAACGCATCGTAACGGCAGTCGGCAAACCCGATTGCATCGGCCTGCTGGCGCTTCAGCTCGATCGTTTTTTTCAAGATCGGGGCAAAGGACGCATAGTCGTCCTCCTGCCGAGCTTGCTGCCACACTTGCTGGCCCTCGATCGCCAACTTGGCCAGCTCTTCCACCAGTGCTTGCGGCAACCGCGTTCGCTTCTCGTACTGCCGCTTCAGCTGACGAATGACCGTGCCGGCGTCACTTTGCCGATCGGCCGCCAGGGGGCTGTCGGCCAGTTCTTCCAGCCATTGACCGATCTGCGGATCGGTCTGACGGCGATGGATCATCCCGGCCAGCAAGGTCATTTGCTCGGCGCGATAAGAAGCGGCCGCCGGGGGCATCAAGGTCCGTTCGTCCCAGCCCAACAGGTGTTCCACCGACGAGAAGATGGCCGTCTCCCGCTGGTGCTGGCACAGTTGCTGGTAGGCTGCTGGCAGGGATTCATCCATCGTGGCGATGTCCGATCCTAACGGTCAGGTAATGACGGTTAACTTAAACCATTTGGTCACTTGTTTGTAGGCGGGAGCCGCGGCGACCGTACGGCGGGCCAGGTATCCGGCCTGACGCAGATTTTTCCACCAAAGGTAACGCGATCCGGTTTGTGGGTTGCCGCTGGCAGCGGCCGAATTCTGCCGCCAGGTCGTTTTTGGCGCCCATTTGCCACAGGAAAAAACAGCGACCTGACTTGACTGCTTGCCATGCAGCCCCAGAAACTAAGCTCGTCAAGGCGGGGAGGGGAAAACCGATGCAAGTGGACGTACTGGCGATAGGGCCGCATCCGGACGATGCCGAACTTGGCATGGGCGGTGCAATCTTGCATTTCAAGGCTCAGGGACTGCGCGTCGGTGTGCTGGACCTGACCGACGGGGAACCGACGCCTCACGGCTCGCTGGAAGTCCGCGCGCAGGAGACGGCGGCGGCGACAGCGATACTAAAGCTGGACTGGCGGGAAAACCTGGGGCTGCCCAATCGGCGTCTGGAGGCGACGCTGGAAGCACGAGCGGCGTTGGCGGGTGTGATCCGCCGCCTGCGGCCACGCTGGCTGTTTGCCCCCTATTGGGTCGATGCCCATCCCGACCACCTCGCCGCCACCCAGTTGGTGGAAGCGGCCAGGTTCTGGTCGAAACTGACCAAGAGCGACCTGCCCGGCGAACCCCATCACCCCCAGCGGATCTTTCACTACTATGGCGTCCATTTGAAACTGGCCATCCAGCCCGCATTTGTGCTGGATATCAGCCAGCATTGGGAACAGAAACTGGCCGCCATCCGCTGCTATCAAAGCCAGTTTGTCACCGGCCGCTCGACCACACCCCCCACTTTTCTGGACCAGCTTTGCGACGAGGCCGCCTATTGGGGCAAGGCGATCGGAACGCGTTACGGCGAACCGTTCGCCTGCCGCGAGCCGATCGGCCTGAGCAGCTTTGCCGCGTTCGTCTAGTCGTTCCGATAACGACGGCAATGTCGGTTATGCGTCGCAGGCGGCGCGAAGTTGTGCTGTCCTAGCACTTTACGTGCGAATCGCAAGTGGCGATTCGGCACTCGATCGGCCGATAAGGTTCCTTAGTAAGCGCCACACCTGGTGGCGCCAGGCGGCCCTTGGCCCCTTCTCGCTCGGCTCGCCAAGATCATGGAGGACAGACAACCGTGACGCACGACATCAATGTCCTGGCACTGGTCAAGGGCGAAGAGCGATATGTTTTTCTTTTTGATGATGACAGTCGAGCGGCGACGCTGCGGGTCCTGGGGCGGTATGCGTCCAATCCCGAGCTGAGTTTTACTTGGTACGACGCGGCCGTGTTGAGCCAGAAGATTCGGCAGGAGGCTCAACGGAACACCGCCTCCAATCGCTTTGATCTGCCGCTGCCCACCGACGGCGAGGAACGAGCTTGAGCGACATCGATTCGGGTCGCTTGCCCTTACGCAAATGCTTGCTGAGGTCGATCGTTTTTTGCGGTATCTCGAGGTCGAGCGAAACGCTTCCGACCTGACGATCAAAAGCTATCGCGAAGATCTCCAGGCACTGGTCGATTGGTTGACCGCCGATGAAGACCCGTGCCCGGCACCTGCCGAGATCAGCACCTTGGACCTGCGGGGTTACATTGCCAGCCTGCAAGAAGCCGGCTACGCCAAGTCCACGATCGCTCGTCGACTGGCCTGTTTGCGAAGCTTCTTCAAATTTGGCCAGCGGGAAGGCTGGGTGGAGGAAAACCCTGCCAAGCCGTTGCGCAATCCGCGCCGCGCCCGCCCACTACCCCATTTCCTCTCCACCGATGAAATCGGCCGCCTGCTGGTGGCTCCCTCTCGGGAGACCGTCATGGGCAGGCGGGACCGCGCGATCCTGGAGACGATGTATTCGGCCGGCCTGCGGGTCAGCGAACTGGTAGGCCTGATCGACAACGATCTCGACCTGCCGGCCGGCCTGGTACGCGTCCGCGGCAAGGGCCGTCGCGAGCGGCTGGCCCCCATCGGCTCGTTCGCCAAGCGGGCCCTGCACTCGTCGCTGAAGGTCCGCCAGCTGGCCAAGCATGAGCCGCATGGCGGCAAGTCGCCCGTGTTCGTCAACCGCTTCGGACGGCGGATGACAACCCGCAGCGTAGGACGCATGCTGGAAAAATATTTGAAAGTCACCGGCCTGGACCGGCAGACAAGCCCCCACACGCTGCGGCACAGCTTTGCCAC